>PVBE010825172.1_pt1 | contig 25757 bp, 26 predicted proteins | sample 1631181 | NCBI WGS metagenome assembly PVBE01 (sample SAMN08397723, study PRJNA350692) | Marine metagenome, whole genome shotgun sequencing project. | isolation source: water | place: Pacific Ocean | collected 2012-04 | reverse complement strand
TTTCGAGCGGGTAACGAGTTTGTTTTCAACCAAGGGGAAAGCGGAAACGGCCTTCCCCGCTTCCCAATCGGAGGCGAATCTCGAATGGCAGCGTTTCGAAAGTGAGGCCGAACCAACCCCCCAGGCGACCGGCAAAACCGCTACCGGTGAAAGCGCCGGAATTACGGTGGAACAGCAGGCCAAGGAAACGCAATTCTCTTCACTGGCGCCTTCGGCACCCGTCGAGACGACTACCCTGAGCGCGCCACAACAGCCGCCGTCTCTGGCCGCCGTTGACGCTGATACCGCAAAACCAGAGACGCCCACAGCTGCAAAGAGCCCGGCCAAGGCCGCCGACAAGGCGGCGCAAGAATCGGCCACCAAACCAGCGGCCACGGAATCCCAACCCGTCAAAACCGCCACCGAGGCAAAGACGGTCCAAAAACCGGCCCCGCCCGCCGAGGAAACCGCTAGGCCTCCTGGTTTCCTCGAGAGAATGGCTAAGTTTTTCCGCCCGGAAGAGAAGGACAAGACCCCGCGCCAAGCATCGAAGGCGGAACCCGATGTTGATGTTTTTGGCGACAAGTGGTCGGTGAGTGACGTGCAAACGACGAGGGTTCCTCCGTCCCGCCGAACGGTCAAGGCCAGTCCCGCGCCGCAAATTACCCGATATCTGTCTGGAAAGCTCTTGGCTATCGGTCAATCGGTACGGCTGGGCTCCCCTCCCAGCTGGGTCAAGGCAAGCGGCCGCAAAGCCTGTATCAAAAAGCGCGGGGGAGCGCTGCTATTTTGCGTCATCCCCATCGATTGGCCATCCAGCATCGATCCTTATTTCCAGGTCGGCAATATCGTGTTCCAGGGGAGCAAAGCCGTCGCGCGCTATGACAATGGAACGGCGACCAACTTTCATGCCCTTTTCCCAACCGGATCTTACGATGCCATCATCCAGTATTTTACCAATCGTTACGGCCGGCCGACGAAAACATTGATGCGCAGCATCGCCCCCCTGGCCACGCCGCGCCGGGAAAACCCCATCGCCATGTGGCAAAGTATCGATACCGACACCAGACAAATCAGCACCCTGGAAGTTCGCAAATTCGACGACGGCCGGGGCGGCTTCCCGGACACCAAACACGGCGTCGTCATGCTTTACCAGCAATGGTCGTCACCCATCTTTCCACATGTGTCGATGATCGAACTGATGTTACTGGAAAGACAGGGATAAGCCCGGGAGTGTGTTTGCTCCAAGCGGGAAGTTCGGCTTCGTTTACGGTTCTTCCGGGGACGGGCCCTTGACGTTGACGGAATGGTTCGAACGCCTCAGCTCGCTGACCGCCAGATCGAAAAACGTATCCAGATTTTCCCTTGTCCGCGGCGACAACATTACCAGTTTCGAACGGGCATCCTCCGGATTTCCCTCTTCCACAAGGATTCCTTGTTTCAGCGCGTTGTCGATATATTTTCCCGCCGTATGAGCGCTTTTGACGGATTTCATGAAATTCATCGCGTCGGTTTTCCTGACAGCTTCCTCCTGCCGCCAGATGCCGGTCAGCAAGTCCCAATAAACAGCGGAATAGAATTCGGTGTTGCCATGGAACAGGCCAACCCAATTGATGCCGATGCGGTCGGTCATATTGAGATATTCCCGGCGTTGCTCGTCATTGTATTTGAGCGGCATGTCATTTCCATCCGGTTTGACCGAAAGCGGCATTATCAAGGAACCCAACCGTGGCGCTTTTGGCACGGACTTGCAACTGAAATTACAATTATAAATTCAATCATTATTCTTTTATACGCAGAATCCTTCATAGTCCAATCTGAGCTTAATCAAAAAAATAGGCCTATAAATTTAATTTTATCATAATACTACAAAATTTTAATATCTTTAATTTTGGAGGATTTAAAATTATTATTGACATTAATTTTAATTGTACATATACATATATTCTTTAGTATAATCTTCTTATGTGCCCCAATAAACCAGGATGCGAAGGAATCAGCCATGAAAACGATGACGGCGAAAACGAACCTTGTCCGTGCCATTTCAACCTTGCTGATCGCCCTGATGCTTGCCGCTTGCGCCACGGACGGTGAGCAAAAGCAGATGGCGGGCAAGCTTCTGGGCGCCGGTCTCGGTGCCTATGCCGGCTCAAAAATCGGCAAAGGCAGGGGCCAATTAGCGGCGACGGCGGTCGGTGCCCTGGGTGGCGCCTTCATCGGCGGCGCCATTGGCGAATCCCTGGACAAGGTGGATAAACTTCACGCCAAACGGGCGCAGAACCAGGCACTTGCCGCCCCGATCGGCCAGCCCATTTCCTGGCGCAATCCCGACAGCGGCAATTCCGGTGCCGTCGTCGCCACACGCGAAGGCACAAACAGGGCAAGTGGCGCCTACTGCCGCGAATACCAGACCACCATCACCGTCGATGGACAAAATCAAACAGCTTTCGGGACCGCCTGCCGGCAACCGGATGGCGCCTGGAAGATGTTCTGAAAGCCGCTGGCGGTTGGGGTTACTCCACCGCGATCAGGGCGGCGGCGGCGCGGCGGTCCTCGGCGAGAAGCACGTTGAAGGTACGGCATGCAGCGCCGGTGTCCATCCACTCAAGCACGGCGCCGGCCTCGCGCAAGGCCGCCCTGAGGCCGGCCGGCTCGGCCAGAAAGCACGGCCCGCAGCCAACAAGCAGGATCTCGGGCCCCTCCGCCGCTCCGGTAACCTCTTCCAATAAGCGTGGCGTCACTTGGGCGGCCCCGGTGACCGGCCAGGAAAGCGTGCGCTCGGTGAAGACCAGAACCGAGCCTTCATAGGTTTCGTCAGCGATGCGAAAACACCCGCCTCCGTAACCTTGAATCAGTTGGTATCCGACCGGAACCCGCGGCGTGATGTCCAGAGAAATGATGGCTTACGGCGCCTGTTCGGCCACCGCCTCTTGTTCTTCGCCACCGCCGCGCCGACCGATGTTGAGATAAAGCAGCAGCGGCACCGCCAGGCAAATCGACGAATAGCTGCCGATCACAACACCCCAGATCATCGCGAAACTAAAACCCCGGATGACCTCGCCACCGAGAAAGTAAAGGGCAAGCAGGGCCAAGAGGGTGGTGACGCTGGTAATGACGGTACGCGACAAAGTCTCGTTGACGCTATTGTTCAACAGCTTTTCCAAGGGCAAGGTCTTGAACCTGCGCAGGTTTTCGCGCACCCGATCGTAGACGACCACCGTATCATTGATGGAATAGCCGGCAATGGTCAGGATCGCGGCCACCGTCGAGAGGTTGAATTCCAGCCCGAGCAGCGCGAACAAGCCGATCGTCGTCAACACATCGTGGATGAGCGCCATAACAGCACCCAGGCCGAATTGCCACTCGAAACGAAACCAGATGTAGACCAGAATAGCGGTGATGGCGAAGGCGACGGCCATGACCCCATCCCAGAACAATTCATCGCTGACCTTCGGGCCGACGAATTCGGTACGCCGATACTCAACGCCTTGGCCTAACGCCGCCTTGACCTTCTCGACCGCCACTGCTTGCGCTTTTTCCCCGCCTTTCTGCTTTTGCAAACGAACCAGCACGTCGTCGGGAGCGCCGAACTCCTGCAAGGAAACCTCGCCCAGGCCAAGGCCCGAAAGAGTTCCGCGCATGGCGGCAATATCGGCGGGGCCGTCCGTGCGGACATCGATCAAGATACCGCCCTTGAAGTCGATGCCGTAGTTCACCCCCTTGAACACGAACATGCCGACAGATATCAGCACCAAGAAGCAGGAAAAGACAAAAAAGATCATCCTCCGGCCAATAAACCGGATATCAATGTCGGCGGGAATCAGGTTTAGGCCGCGCATGGTTTATCTTCCATACATCTTTTAAATGGGCAAGGCCTGGGGCTGGAAGCGCCTAAGCCAGGTGACGACCAGAAGCCTGGTCAGCATGATGGCGGTGAACATGGAACTGGAGATGCCGATGGAGAGCGTCACCGCGAACCCGCGCACCGGTCCCGAACCGAAGGAATAGAGGAGTATCGCCGCGATCAAGGTGGTGACGTTGGCGTCGATAATGGTGGTGAGGGCGCGCTTGTAGCCGGCGTCAACGGCCGAAATCGGCGTCCGTCCGCCGCGAACCTCCTCGCGGATGCGCTCGAACACCAACACGTTGGCGTCCACCGCCATGCCGATGGTGAGCACGATACCGGCGATTCCGGGCAGCGTCAGGGTCGCCTGCAGAACCGACAAAGCGGCGGCGATGAGAATCATATTGGCCAGCAGCGCGGCATCGGCCATGGCCCCTAAGCGGCCATAAACGACAACCATGAAAATAACGACCAGAACCAATCCGGTGACGCTGGCGACCTTGCCAGCGGCGATGGAATCGGCGCCCAGGCCGGGGCCGACTGAGCGTTCTTCGAGAATGGTTAACGGTGCCGGCAGGGCGCCGGCCCTGAGCAACAGGGCCAGATCCTGCGCCGACTGAATGGTGAAGTTACCACTGATCTGGCCGGTGCCGCCGAGGATGGGCTCGCGGATGACGGGAGCGCTGATGACCTTGCCGTCAAGGACGATGGCGAATGGCCGGCCAACATTGCTTTTGGTGACGTCGCCGAAACGCTTGCCACCGGCGGCGTTGAAGCGGAAATTGACCACCGGTTGGTTGGTGCGCTGATCGACGCCGGGCGATGCGTTGATGAGATTTTTGCCGCTGACCATCACTTTCTTTCGCACCAAGTATTGGCGCGGCCGGCCGCCTGAATCCCGTTCATTGGCCGCCGGCAGCAAGTGCGACCCCGGTGGAACCCGCCCGGCCATGGCCTGTTCCGGCATTGTTCCGGGATCAAGCAGATGAAAGGCCATCTTGGCGGTCTTACCGAGCAAACGCTTGATCCGCTCGGGATCGTCAACACCGGGAAGCTGTACCAGGATGCGGTCGTCGCCTTGACGCTGAATGGTCGGCTCGCGCACTCCGGTTTCATCGATTCTCCGGCGGACAATCTCGATGGACTGTTCGACGGCGGCGATGGCGCGGTCGCGGATGGACTGCTCGCTATACACCAAGCGCAAGCGGCCACCATCGGCAACTTCGGGACTAGTGTCGGAATCCAGGGAACGGATCAGTTGGCGAGCTTCCTCTGCTCGTGACACTTCCTTGATGGTGACAACCACGGCGTGGCCGTCAACACCGAGGCTGGAATAGCGTATGCGCGCCTTCCTCAGCTCGATGCGGACGGAATCAACGAGGGACTCCAAGCGCTCGCGCAAAACTGCCTCGACTTTCACCTCCAAAAGCAGGTGCGAGCCGCCTTGCAGGTCTAGGCCAAGGCTGATTTGCTGGTGGGGAAGCCAGGAAGGCAGAGCATCCGCCTGCTTCCGGCTGAGAAGGTTAGGCGCCGCCAGGAGCAATCCCAGGGCGCAGATCGTCAACACCAGGACGATCTTCCACTTAGCGAAGTAAAACATGGGAGACGCTTATTTGTCCTTGCCCCCGAAAAGGTTCCGCAGGCCAGAGGAGACAGTTCCGCCCTCCCCTTCGGCGGGTGCCTCGGCAACGGTCTTGCCGTCGGTCTTTTTTGCTTCCCCGACCGGTTCGGTCTTGGAGACCACATTGGCGATCAGAGAACGCCTGACGCGCACCTTGACGCCGTCGGCGATATCAATAGCGAGTTCGTCATCGTCCACCACCTTGGAGACGGTGCCGATGATGCCGCCGCCGGTAACCACCCGGTCGCCGCGGCGGATGGCGGCCAACTTCTCTTTGTGTTGCGTGGCCTTCTTCTTTTGGGGGCGTATGATAAAGAAGTACATGACAACGAAAAGCAGGATCATCACAACGAAGAATCCCGGGTCGCCCCCGACGCTACCCCCCCCGTCTTGCGCATAAGCTGGCGTGACGAACATCTAAAATCCCTCGGTCAAAGCTAGGACTGCGGGACTATAGCGGCCCCGACGCGACTTGCAACGGTTAAGGAGCATTTCCAGCCGACAGGCGCGATAATGGCGAAAGGAAACTGGATTTTCAGGTTTTTGGGGGATTGCCGCCCCCTCCGCGGCAATGCCGACAAGCTTCACATCCCATGCGGCCAAGCAATTCATTGTTGCGGCCATGTTGTAAATATCCCATTCAATCCTAAAATTATAAGCTATAAATATTCCTATAATACATACTGATAGGAGATATTACTCTTGACATAATGGGATATATCCCATAATTCTTTCCGTCATGAACCTTCTCTTGGAGCTGCTGCGGGAGATCGAGGCCTTTATTGACGACCGGGGAATGGCCGAGACCACCTTCGGCCGTCTCGCCGTCAACGATGGAAAATTTGTCTCCCGGCTGCGCGACGGCAAGGGCGTAACAGTGCGGACGGTGGAAAAAGTCCGTGCCTACATAAGGAACGATCAAGGCGCCGACGGCGCTCTCCCCCCACGGGACCGGGACGATACCGGCCTCACCGCCCTTTGCGAACGCATCGCCACCGCCTTGGAGCGGCTGGCACCGGCCGGCCCCGCCGCCGCCGGGATGACCAACGCCGATGCCTTCGTCTGGCAGGCCAAGGCCGAACGCCTGCAAGCGGTGGCCGACGTCAACCGCACCGAACTCGGGCTTCTCAAGGGCATCGACGGGCAAATGCAAACTCTGCTTGCCAATAGCCGGCGCTTCGCCACCGGACTGCCCGCCAACAACGCGCTTTTATGGGGCGCGCGGGGCATGGGCAAAAGCTCGTTGGTCAAGGCGGTCCACGCCAGGATCAATGAGGAAAAGCCCGGTGTCCTCGCTCTGGTTGAGATCCACCGCGAAGACATTCCCTCCCTGCCCCGGCTTCTGTATGAACTCAGAGGTTCGGAGCGGCGTTGCCTGCTTTTTTGCGACGATCTCGGCTTCGACGGCGGAGACGCCTCCTTCAAGTCTCTGAAAGCGGTGCTCGAGGGCGGTATCGAGGGCCGCCCCGCCAATGTGCTCTTTTACGCCACCTCTAACCGCCGTCACCTGATGCCCCGCGAAATGATCGAAAACGAACGCTCCAACGCCTATCCAACCGAAGCCGTGGAGGAAAAAGTCTCCCTCTCGGACCGTTTCGGACTGTGGCTGGGTTTCCATGACTGCGGCCAACCGACTTATTTCGAGATCGTCGAGGGTTACGCCGTTCACTACGGCCTGGATATCCCGTCCGCCGATCTCCTGGCCCGGGCAAGCGAATGGTCGCTCACCCGTGGGGCGCGTTCCGGCCGTGTCGCCTGGCAGTTCATCCAGGATCTAGCCGGAGGGCTTGGAAAAAAGCTCGACAGCGCACCAGCTTAACAAAATTGGTTCTGGAAATTCGGTGACAGCATACTAATTTCCGAAGCCTTGCCATTGCCAATCCAGCGAAAAGACGAAATTAGTATGCTGTCACCGAATTTATCAGGCTCGTGCCCGGCGCAGGTGTTTGCGCGGATTTACCGCCCGTTGGCCCTTTCGCAGCTCGAAGTGAAGCTGGGGAGTGCTGACGGTGCCGGTGCTTCCCACATTGGCGATCCGTTGCCCCTTTCTGACCTGTTCCCCGCGTTTGACGAGAAGCCGCTCGTTATGGGCATAGGCCGTCAGCCATCCCCCTGAATGCTTGACCAGCAAAAGGTTACCGAACCCGCGAAGCTCGTTGCCGGCATAAGCGACGATGCCGTTCTCCGCCGCCACGACAGCGGTGCCGCGCGGGGCGGCTATGTTGATGCCGTCGTTGTGCAGGCCTTTCTGTTTGACGCCGAATCTGGACACCAGCTTGCCCTTGACCGGCCACAGGAAACCTTTACCACCGCGGACCGGCGGTTCCGACACACGGATCGGTGGCTTCGGCGCGGGGGCCGTGGACTTCGAGTCTCTGGCCCGAGGCCGGATTTGCCCGCCGCCTTGCGCGATCCGCGCCTGCCCACCAGCGCCGGGAATACGCAGGGTTTTCCCCACTTTGATTATGTAAGGCGTCGCCAGGCCGTTGGCCCGGGCGAGGACGTAAAGGCCGACGCCGTAACGCCGGGAAATACCGTTTAGGGTATCGCCGCGCTCGACGGCATGGCGCTTCGTCCTGGGCAAGACGACTAGCTGACCGATACGCAAGTGATAGGGCGGGCCGAGGCGGTTGGCCTCGATGATGGCGCGAACGGCAACCCGGTGGCGGCGCGAAAGCGCGTAAACCGTATCGCCTTTGCCCACATAGACGGCTTCGGCGCCGACAAATAGAGGACTGCTTCCAACCGGTGGCGACGGCCGGTTAACGGCACGCGGACGCGAGCCGGGCGGTGGCCACTCGACCCAACCGCAGCCCGCCGATGCCGCCAGTACGGTAGAAACCATCAAGACGAAGGTGGTTTTCGGCACGGCGCGGATGACATTCATGGCGCAATCATCACAAAAAAGCGCCCCCACCGGAATTACCGCTGGGCATCTTCGTCAACCAGGGAGACAAAGCGGATCGGTCCCAAGTCATCCGTCTCGGCGCCCTCCTCCGTACGCCTGACGCGGCTGAGACGCTGGTCGCTCTCATCGCCGCCTGCGCCGATCGGCACCACCATCACCCCGCCCACCGCCAACTGATCTATGAGCACCGGCGGCACGTCCGCCGCCGCCGCCGTCACCAAGATGCGCTCGAATGGCACCTGTTCCGGCCAGCCCCGCGACCCGTCGCCGGCGCGCGTCGTGATGTTGCTGATACGCAAGTCCCGGAAGCGCTCCTCGGCGGCGGCCAGTAGATCCTGGTGGCGCTCGATGGTATATAGGCGCCGGCACAATCCCGCCAGCACCGCCGCCTGATATCCCGACCCGGTACCGATCTCCAGCACCTTCATCCTCTCGCCGGCATCCAGGGCTTGCGTCATCCTCGCGACGACAAGGGTCCGGCTCACCGTCTGGTGATAACCGATGGGCAGGGCAACATCGTCATAGGCCTTGTCTCTAAAAGCATCGGGAACGAACCGCTCGCGCGGCACCCGCTCGATGGCGGCCAATACCCGCTTGTCGGTAATGCCGCCGCGGCGAAGGTCGAGAAGCAGGCGGATTTGCCGCGAATCCGGCCTCACGGCAGGATCGCCTTCAGCCCCTGCAAGCTGGGTTCGTGAGTCAGATCCATGGACAGCGGCGTCACCGAGATGGCGCCCCGGGTGACCGCCTCCAGATCGGTGCCGCGGCGGCGGCGATCCTCGCCACGCTGCGCGCCGATCCAAAAATAGGGCTCGCCGCGGGGGTCAACGCCTTCGGTGAACTCACTGCCGATTTTGCGTCGTCCCTGCCGGGTCGCCTCGATACCTGTAACCGAATTGGCGGCGACGTCGGGAAAATTGACGTTCATCAACACGTTCTTGGGCCAAGCCATGGTGCTCAGACGGCGCACCGTCTCGCCGACCCAGTGTTCGGACGTCGCCCATTTGGCGGCGCGGTGATCGTCGGTGAGCAGACTCAGGGCAATGGCCGGAAAACCCAGCAAGGTTGCCTCCATGGCCGCCGCCACGGTGCCGGAATAGGTGACGTCCTCGCCCAGATTGCCGCCCCGGTTGACACCCGAAAGCACCAGGTCGGGACGGCTGTCTCTCATCACTTGGTTGATGGCCAGCAAGACGGCATCCGTGGGCGTGCCGTCAACGGCATGGCGCCAGGCCGACAGCTTGCGCACGCGCAAGGGCCGGCGCAGGGTCAGGGAGTGGCTGGCGGCGCTCTGCTCGCTTTCCGGCGCCACCACCCAGACCTCGCGGGCGAGCCGGCGCATGGCCCGCTCCAACAGCTTCAGTCCGGGCGCTTCGATGCCATCGTCGTTGGAGATCAGTACCCGCGCCTTGGCGAGATCCAGGGGCTTATGCTTCATCGGACTTGATCACCTCCACCCCGCCCATATGGTCCTTGAGCGCTTCGGGCACCCGCACCGAGCCGTCGGCCCCTTGGCAATTCTCGAGAATGGCGACCAAGGTCCTGCCGACCGCCAGACCGGAGCCGTTAAGGGTGTGGACGAAGCGGGTTTCCTTAGCACCGCCTTGGCGGCAACGGGCTTTCATGCGCCGCGCCTGAAAGTCGCCGCAGTTGGAGCAGCTGGAAATCTCCCGGTAGCGCCGTTGCCCCGGTAGCCAGACCTCCAGGTCATAGGTCTTGCGCGCCGCGAACCCCATGTCGCCGGTGGCCAGCATCACTTTCCGGTAAGACAGACCGAGCGCCCTTAGGACCGCCTCGGCCGACGATGTCATGCGCTCGAGCTCCAGATCGGAGGTCTCGGGACTGGTGATGCTGACCAGCTCGACCTTGGAAAACTGGTGCTGGCGGATCATGCCGCGGGTATCCTTGCCGGCGGCCCCGGCTTCCGAGCGGAAACACCAGGTCAGCGCGGCATAGCGCCTGGGTAGGGCGTCCTCGGCGAAGATTTCACCGGCGGCCAGATTGGTCAACGGCACTTCCGCCGTCGGGATCAGCCAATATCCTTCCTCCGTCCGGAACAGATCGGCGCTGAACTTGGGCAATTGGCCGGTGCCAAACAGAACATGGTCGCGGACCAGGGCCGGCGGATTGACCTCGGTATAGCCGAAGCTGCCGGTATGCATGTCGAGCATGAACGAGGCCAAGGCCCGCTCCATCCTGGCCAGAGCCCCGGTCAACACGACGAAGCGGGCGCCGGAGAGCTTGGCGGCGCGCTCGAAGTCCATCATCCTTAAGCCTTCGCCGATATCCACATGGTCCTTGGGCTCGAAATCGAACTCGGGCGGCTCGCCCCAGCGCTCGACCTCGACGTTGGCGGCCTCGTCGGGCCCAATGGGAACGTCGTCGGCCGGCAGGTTGGGGATGACGGCAAGCGCCGCGTCCAGTTCCGCCGCCGCCGCCTTGGCTTCCTCCTCGGCGGTGGCCTGCTCGGCCTTCGAGCGTGATACCTGGGCGATGAGCTCGGCCCCGTCCTCGCCCTTGCCCTTGGCGGCGCCGATCTCCTTGGCCAGCTTGTTGCGGTTGCTCTGGATTTCCTGGGCCCGCATCAGTGCCTGGCGGCGTTTTTTGTCAAGCTCGATCAGACGGGCCGCTTTGGGCTCGAGCCGACGCCGGCTCAGGCCCTCGTCGAAGGCGTCGGGATGATCGCGGATCCATTTGATGTCAAACATGGGAGAACCCGTGGAAAAGGCGACGGAGGCCGGGCCTTTATAGGGCCTGGATGCCGTTTTGAGAAGCCCGCCGGAGACGCCGCCGTCAAGCGGCGGCGGGTTTGCCGCCGTCGTCGCCGTCCTCGGCGGCGGCGCGTTTCTTTTCGATCATGCGGACGCACAAAATAGAGACCTCGTAAAGAAGGATGGTCGGAAGCGCCAGGCCGATCTGGCTGATCACGTCCGGCGGCGTCAGGATGGCGGCGGCGATGAAAGCCAGGACGATGGCGTACTTGCGCTTCTCCGCCAGCCCATCGGCGCTGACCAGCCCGACCCTTCCCAACAAGCTCATCAGCACCGGCAGCTCGAAGCAGAGCCCGAAAGCGAAAATCAACCGCATGACCAACGACAGGTACTGATCGACCTTGGCCTCCAGCTGGATCGGCAGAACACCGTCGGCGCCGACCAGCTCGAAGCTCAGGAAGAACTGCCAAGCCAAGGGAAAGATCAAATAGTAGACCAGCGCCCCACCCAGGAAAAAGAGGATCGGCGTCGCCACAAGGAACGGAACAAAAGCCTTCTTTTCGTGTTTGTAAAGTCCCGGCGCAACAAACAGCCATAACTGCACGGAAATAAATGGAAAGGCGATGAACAGGGCGGTAAAAAAGGCAACCTTGATATAGGTGAAAAAGGCCTCGTGCAGGGCCGTGAAAATCAGCCGCCGGTTACCGCCCATATCGTCGAGTACGTCGGCCAGCGGGCGGACCAGAAACTGGTAAATATCGGGGGCGAAGTAATAGCAGACCAAAAAAAGGACGACGATGGCGATGAGACAGCGGAGCAGCCGCCGGCGCAATTCGATCAGATGCTCGAGCAGGGGCGCCCGGCTGTCGTTCAAGATGCCGCCCTGGGTGTCATCGTTGGCGTCATTGGCGTCGTCGGCCACGGTCCCTTACCCGCTCGCCTTGGCCGCCGGCGGCTTCGCGGCATCCCCCTGATCGCCGGCGGCGGTGGAATCCCGGTCCCCATCGCCGATATCAAAATCACCGGCCAGGTCGCCGGTGGGGTCGATGGCGTTTTCGATCTCTCGGGCGGCGTCGAACCGCGAAGCCTTTTCCACCTGTTCCTTGACATCGTCCAATTCGGCCTCGCGAATAACGTCGTCGAGACCGTCCTGAAAATCGCGCGTAAGGTTGCGCGCCTTGCGCAGCATACGTCTCACCGCGCGGACAGCACGAGGCAGGTCCTTCGGGCCGATGATGATGATGCCGAGGACGGCGACAATGAAAAGTTCCTGCCAGCCGATGTCAAACATGGAGGCTATTTGCTCCCGGCAATGAGCGAAGGAGGAAAGGGCCGGGTATCAACCCTTCGCTTCTTGATCTCCATTGGGAGCGGTTTCGGTAATCTCCGTCTGTTCGGATTTCAGGGCTTTGGGCGTCTCGTCGGTGGCGACTTCCTCGTCGTCCTTCATGCCTTTCTTGAAAGACTTCAAGCCTTTCCCGAAATCTCCCATCAACGCTGATATCTTGCCCCTGCCGCCAAACAGCAGAAGCACGATAGCGAGGACGACCACCCATTGCCAAATACCTGTCCAACCACCCATATCCATTTACTCACTTGCTTGCCAGAGGGTTAAGTCACCGTCGATAATGGCAGAAAGACCCGGCCACCGCAACGACCGGTGACCAGGCCACTGATGTAAGGTCCCCGGACCGTCATTTCAATAGGCGCACGAAGGCGGCCGGAGCCATCAAAATTACCGTGCCGGCCTGGGGAAGCCCGTTGAAAGCCATCCGTTTCCGATTATTCGCTAACGGGATCAGTAAAGCAGTCGTCGGGGTCCAGTGGAGAGGCCGCATCTTCGTTTTCGGCTTCGCCGCTTTCGCCCTCGTCATTCGCCGGTTGCGTGGAACCGGTGACGCTGTAAAGCTCGAGGGCGGGACGGGAATCAAGGAATCCCGCCGATTTCAATTCATCAAGCCCCGGCAAATCACGTAAATCATGGAGCGCAAAATGGTCGAGGAAGGCGTCGGTGGTGCCCCAGGCAACCGGACGGCCCGGTGTGCGGCGCCGGCCCAAGGGTCTGATCCACCCCGCTTCTAGCAACACATCGAGACTTCCCCTGTTCATGCCGACGCCGCGAATCTCCTCGATTTCGGCCCGCGTCACCGGCTGATGGTAGGCGATGACGGCGAGCGTTTCGACCGCTGCCCGCGGCAGTTTACGGCCAACCTTGATCTCCTGGTTGAGTTGTCCCGCCAGGTTGGGCGCGGTGCGAAAGGCCCAGGACGCGCCCACCTTGACCAGATTGACGCCCCGCCCGGCATAATGGCCTTGAAGTTCCTCCAGCAGCGCCCCCACATCGGCCCCTTCCGGCAGGCGGCGAACGAGGGCGCGCTCGGATACCGGCTCGGCGGAGGCGAAAAGCAGCGCCTCCAACAGCCTGATATGATGAGCGCCGCTGTCCATTAACTTTTCTGTTCGGGCTTTTCGGTGGAATGTTTAGCTTTTGACCGGCGCAGGTAAATGGGTCCGAACGGGGCGCTCTGACGCAGCTTGAGCGTGCCCTCGAGAGCCATTTCCAATGTCGCAGCAAAAGTAGTGGCAAGCGCCGAGCGGACGGCCATCCGGTCGCCTAGAGCAGGGGGCAGAAAGTGGGAAAGAACCGTCCACTTCGGCGTATTGCCAAGCAGACGGCGCAGACGCTGCAACGCCTCATCGATGGTGTAAAGCTCCCACGAATCGATGTGCAGAACTTTGTCCGCCCGCCGGAGCTTCTGCTCGCCATAAGCCTTGAGCAAGTCATAAAGGGTGGCTTCGAGAACGGTCTTGGTCCGCGCCGCGAAAGCTTCCGGTGCGCCACGGGCAAAAAACTCCCGCCCTAACCGGGACCCGGCCATCAGCCGTGCCCCCGCTCCGCGCATCGCCTCCAGGCGCCCCAGTTGGAAGGTCAGGGCGGCGGCCATCTCCTCGCCCGTCGGCTCGCCTTCTTCGCCCAGGTCAGGGAGCAAAAGACGTGATTTGAGGTAAGCCAGCCAGGCCGCCATCACCAAGTAGTCGGCGGCCAATTCCAGGTCGGTGCGCCGAACTTCAACGATGAAGGCCAGGTACTGATCGGCAAGTTGCAGGATGGAGATCTGGGCCAGATCGACCTTCTGCTCGCGGGCCAGCGCCAGCAGCATGTCGATGGGTCCCTCGAAGCCGTCGATATCGACGACAAAAGGCGACGCCGGGCTCTCTCCGCTCCGCGCCAGCAGGTCCTCGACACCTTTGCCGTCTTCCGGTTCGCCCATCAAACCCTCAACCGATTCCCGCCAAAGTGAAAATCACCCCTTTAAGATAGAGCGCCGGCTCAACCACCAGCCACCAAAAAATATTTAAATCCAGACCCAGTTTGTCACCGATCCACGGCAAGATAAACACGGCGCCCAGAACAATAACGATCCCGGCCCGTTCCAGCCGCGCCAGCGGTGTCGCCAAAAACGACGGCAGCAGGCCGACCGCTACCCGGCCGCCGTCCAGGGGCGGCAACGGCAACATATTGAATACGCATAACAAAAGATTGATCCATAGCGAATTCATCAGGTTGGACCCGAACCACTGCTTGGCCTCGCCGGGAACAAAAGGAATGGTATAGAACAGCGCCACCGAAACCACCGCCAACAACAGATTAGTGCCCGGCCCGGCCAAGGCCACCAGCACCATATCGCGCCGGGGCCGCCTTAGGCCTGAGAAATTCACCGGCACCGGCTTGGCAAATCCGAACATCATCTGGCCTTTCGACAGGAACAGCAACAACGCCGGCAGGAGCACCGTGCCGAAAGGGTCGATATGGCGCAACGGATTGAAGCTCACCCGGCCCATGCGGTGAGCGGTATCGTCACCCAGCCGCCAGGCCACCCAGCCGTGCGCAGCTTCATGAAGGGTGACGGCCATGAGCACTGGGATCGCCCAGACCGAGGCCACGACCAAGACCGTTTCAATGTTCATGACGCCGCCGCCAGCAAATCATCGAATTCGGCCGCCACCGCCTCGGAGTCAAAGGCTTGCGGCATCGAAACCTGGCTTCCGGCGCGGGCGAGGCGCCCGGCCGCCGCCCGGCTCAAGGGCCTTGAAGCGCCCGCCACAGAGCTCATTTCGGCGATGCTTCCGTTGCAATGGAGCACCAAATCGCAGCCGGCGGCGAGTGCCGCCCGGGCTCGCTCGTCGAAGCCGCCTTGGAGAGCCTGCATCTCCAAGTCATCCGACATGAGGAGGCCTTGAAAACCGATGGCGCCGCGAATTACTTTTTTGATCACTTTGGCCGATGTGGTGGCGGGAGCTTGCCCGTCCACCACTTGGTAAGCCACGTGCGCGGTCATCGCCCAAGGCATCTCCCTGAGTGCCCGGAAGGGTGCAAAATCGACCCTTTCAAGCTCCTCCCACGACGCCTCGACGAGCGGCAATTGCTTGTGGCTGTCGCTGGTCGCGCGGCCATGTCCGGGAATATGTTTGATCACCGGCGCCACGCCGCCGGCGAGGAAACCCTCGCAAGCCGCCCTTCCCAGCAGGGCCGCCATATCCGGGGTGTCGCCGGCGGCCCTCGCGCCAATGATGGGATCGGCTTTAGCTGCGGGCACGTCGAGAACCGGCGCGCAATTGACCGTGATGCCGGCATCGAAAAGTTCGGCGGCGATTAGCCGGGCGTTGAGACGCGCCGCCCTGACCGCACGCCGCGGGTCGCGGCGGGCAAGTCTGGCAAAGCGGGCCGGCGCCGGTGGGGCGCGCCAATGGGGCGGTTTCAGGCGAACCACCCGGCCACCTTCCTGGTCAACGAGTATCGGCGCATCGGAGCGGCCAACGCAGGCGCGCAAATCTCCGGCAAGGCGGCGTACCTGGCCGGGATTTTTGCAGTTGCGGGCGAAGAGGATAAAGCCCAAGGGGTCGGTTTCGCTGAAAAACCGGCGTTCGTCATCGCCGAGTACCGGTCCGCAACAGCCGAAGATTACCGCCAGAGGGGGGCCACTGGCCGTCATTCTATTCTTCGGGCCGGGCGATCAGGCATCCCACCTTCCGCTTGGCCAATTTGGCGCAAAGATCGCGGGCATCAGCCTCGGAGGCCAAGGGACCGGCGCGCAGGCGATAGAACAGACCCTTGCCAATACCGAGATCGGCTTTGGTCACGGAAAGCTTGAGTCTTTCCAAGAGGTCCGAATGCTTTTTCCGCAAGCGGCTCCATTCCTGCTGTGCCCGTTTCATGGTTCTGACGGCGGCTAACTGAATCCGAAAGATCGCCTTTGGCTGAACGGAGGCAACAGGCTTGGCGGATGTTACTTTTGCCACCGGCTTGGCCTTGGCCGCGGGCTTTGCGCTTTCACCGCCGCCAGGTAGAAGCGGCGGCGGCGGCGGTTTGACGGCCAGCACATCCTCGGTGGTGGGCACGGCGGGAGTCGGAGAGGGAGGTTTCTTCGCCTTGGCAACGACTCCGCTGACGGCGGGCCGGTGCTGGCCAGCCTTGGCCGCTGATTGCACCCCCGCCTTGGGCGGCGGCAGCGGCGGTTCCGGGGGTGGCAGCAAGCGCTCCACGGGCGGTTTTACGTCCATGCCCTGCATGCGGTCGTAAATCAGCTTGTCCCGATCCGGCACGTTCATCCCTCCGGGGTTCTCGGGACGCACCTTGACCGGCCCTTCCTCGGCCCGGACCAGGTGGATGCCGGCATCTGTACCGCCAAGGAACCCGCCGCCAAAAAAGTACCAAACAACCCCGACGCCGGTCACCGTCAGCAAGACCAGAACAAAAAATAGCTTGACCTGGCCCATCCGCTTTGGCGGGGGCCGGACCACCGGCTCGAAGTCCAGGGCCTCGGCTGGGTCCGGAATGATTGTCCCGTTCCGGTCGACGGATTCATCGGACGGCGTCATCATCGCATCTCCTGAACAGGGATTACGCCCATCACTTTTAGCCCCGATGCAATCACAATAGCCGTTCCCCGCACCAAGGCCAGCCTCGCCGCCGACAACCCACGTTCCCCGGCGATCAAGAAACGCATATGGGCGTTTTCGTTGCCTTTGTTCCAAAGCATATGAAAGCGCGCCGCGAGGTCGTTTAAATAGAAAGCGACACGATAGGGCTCATGGGCAAGCGCAGCGCTCTCCACCAACCGCGGCCAACTGGCCAGGGCTTTGATCAAAGCAAGCTCCGCCGGGTCAGTCAAGCGGTCGAGTTCGGCGCCAGCCAAGGCGGATGGGCTCAACTCGCCGGGACGGAAAAACTCGGCGGCGTGGCGCAGCACGGAGCAGGACCTGGCATGGGCATATTGGACGTAAAAAACCGGGTTCTCGCGTGATTGTTCGGTGACCTTGGCGAGATCAAAGTCCAAATGGGCGTCATTCTTGCGGGTCAGCATGATAAAGCGGACCACGTCGCGGCCGACCCGCTCGATAACCTCGTTCAAGGTAACGAAGTTGCCGGCCCGTTTCGACATCTTTACCGGCTCGCCGCCTTCGCTGAGTTTAACCATCTGGCAAAGCTTGACATCCAACTCTCCGGCCCCTTCCGTCACCGCCTCTACCGCTGAGCGCATACGTTTGACATAGCCGCCGTGATCGGCGCCCCAGACATCGATCATGGTCTTAAAACCACGCTGGAACTTGTCCAGGTGATAGGCGATATCGGTGGCGAAATAGGTCCAGCTTCCATCCGACTTCTTGAGTGGGCGGTCAACGTCGTCGCCGAATTGGGTGGCCCGGAACAGCACTTGCGGCCGGGGTTCCCAGTCGTCGCTCTTTTTCCCTTTCGGCGGCTCCAGAACGCCCGTGTAAATCAGGCCCCGGTTGGCAAGGAACTTCAGCGCCGCATCGACCGCTCCCGCTTCGACCAACTCTCTCTCGGAGGTAAAAACATCAAACTCCACCCCGAGCGCCGCCAGATCCGCGCGGATGAGAGTCATCATCTCGGCGGTAGAAAAATGTAGAAGAAAATGGAAATTTTCAGTATCTTCAAAATCCAGCCGTTCGGCTCCGAACCGGCCAGCCAGTTTCTCCCCTACCGGTTTCAGATACTCTCCCGGATAAAGACCTTGCAGGGCTTCTTCATCGAGTTCGGCATTGCTCAACGCTTCGCCAGCACGCGCCGCCACCGACCTAGCAAGTATTTCGACCTGGGCGCCGGCATCGTTGATGTAGTATTCACGGGTAACGTCGAATCCCGCCTTCTCGAGCAGCGACGCCAGAGCGTCGCCGACGACGGCGCCGCGTCCGTGGCCGACATGCAAGGGGCCGGTGGGATTGGTGGAGACGAATTCGACGTTGACCTTGCAGCCACCACCGATGGCGGAATCGCCATAGGCCGGCCCAATGGTCAGAATTTCGACCAGCCGCTGCCGCCAAAACGAATCCTCCAGGCGCAAATTGATAAAACCGGGGCCGGCGATTTCGGTGGCGGCAACGCAATCTAGGCCATCCAGACGCCCGGCCAGCAGCGCCGCCAGATCCTTCGGCTTCATTGCCGCCGGCTTGGCCAGGATCATGGCGGCGTTTGTGGTAATGTCGCCCATCCCTTCCTGGCGCGGCGGTTCCATTGTCACCCGCATTGTATCCAGACCGGTCGGTATGGACCCTTCGGCGGCCAATTCCCCAATGATGGCAAGCAGGCAATTGCGGAAATGGTTGAACAGGTTCATGGCTTCAGGAGGCCCGCTCCTGGAGATCAAAAAGCTGGCGGTGTTCGCCCAGCGCGAAACGGTCGGTCATACCGGCGATGTAATCGGCGACCAGTTGCGCCGTCGTTTCCGAGCACGAGTCTCCGGCCTCGTGGCGCCAATCACTGGGCAGGCATTCCGGTTCCGTGAGCAAGAGGCGAAAGATATCCTTGACCACCCGGCGGGCTTTGCTGGTCATTCGGTTGAGCCGGTAATGACGATACATATTCTCGGATAGGAAGGCTTTTAGCGCCCGGTCATTCTCCCGCATGGTCGTGGAAAATCCGGCGACCGGGTTATTCAAGACGCGGATGCCAGCGGTGGTTTCCGGCTTGGCTTCGGCGATCCTCCGCCCGGTTTCCTCCAGCGCATCCGTGACCATGGCCCCGATCATGCGCCGCACGGCCTCGAAAATCAGCCGCGATTCGTCGAGACCGGGATGGTCGCGCCGGACTTCGGCAAATATCGGCCCGACCAGGGGCACGCCATCGAGATCGCCGATGCTGAACAATCCGGCGCGCAGTCCATCGTCGATATCATGGTTGTTGTAAGCAATATCGTCGGCCAGCGCCGCCACCTGCGCCTCGGCGCTTGCGTGAGTGTGCGTTTCCAGGTCATGCAGCTCCCCATATTCGGCGATGGCGCGCGGCAGGGGTGGCGACAAGGGGCCATTGTGCTTGATCACGCCCTCCAGCGTTTCCCAGGTCAGGTTGAGGCCATCGAAACCGGCGTAGCGATGCTCGAGCCGGGTGACCACGCGCAGACTCTGGGCATTGTGATCGAAGCCGCCGAAAGGCTTCATCATTTCATTGAGCGCTTCCTCGCCGGCATGGCCGAAGGGCGGATGCCCAAGATCGTGGGCCAGCGCCAAGGCTTCGGCCAAGTCTTCGTTGAGGCGGAGATAACGGCAGACCGAGCGGGCGATCTGCGCCACTTCCAGGCTGTGGGTCAAGCGGGTACGGAAGTAATCGCCTTCATGATTGACGAAAACCTGGGTCTTGTACTCGAGCTTGCGAAAGGCGGCGGAATGGATAATGCGGTCACGGTCGCGCTGAAAACAGTCGCGGGTGGCGCTTTCAGGCTCCTTGTGAAGACGGCCGCGGCTGACACCGGCATGACAGGCATAGGGGGCAAGGTGATGGTCAGCGGCCATGTCGGAAACCTACAAGGCGTAGCATTACCAGGCAATGAATTTGACAAACCTCCAAGACGGATTACATAACTACGAGCATGACTTGAACCCGCCTCATGGGAGCTTTCGATGCCGGAAACCGAGGCTGACGACGGTGAAAAAAAGATCACCGTTTCGGCCAACGCCGCGAAGCGCATTTCCGAGCTCGTCGGTGAGAATGGAAACTTGGTGAAGAGACTGCGCATCGCCATTTCCAGTGGCGGATGTTCCGGTTTCCAGTACGGATTCAGCATTGACGACCAACGCCGCGAGGACGACCGGATTTTCGAGCGGAGCGGGATCCAAGTGGTCGTCGACGAGGTTTCCCTTAACCTGCTCGACGGCGCCGAACTCGATTATGTCGAAGACCTGATCGGTTCCTATTTTGCGCTCAAGAATCCACAGGCCTCCTCTTCTTGCGGTTGCGGCAGCTCGTTTGCCGTCTGAAGACGACAGCACCCACCCCACCCCGGCCTGGGCGGCGAAACCGGGGCTCACCCTGGCGGCACCGATCGCTTGCGGCCCTCCTCGTCAAGGGCGACGTAAACGAATACGCCCTCGGTTACCTTGATCCGCCACCCGGCGCCGCAGCGCAGGGCCCAGACCTCCACCAGAAAGGTAATCGAACTGTCGCCGACCCGTTGGATCTCGGTATGGCAGCCAACCACGTCGCCGACACGGACCGGCAGATGAAAGCTCATCCCCTTGACCGCCACGGTGGCGACCCGGCCCTTGGCCCGGTGGCTGGCGGCGAAACTGCCGGCGATATCCATCTGCGACATGATCCAGCCGCCGAAAATGTCGCCGGAAGAGTTGGTATCGGCCGGCATGGCAAGGCTGCGGATGGAAAGCTCCCCTTTCGGCCCTGGGTTCTCTTTGGACATATCTTTTGTCTCCATCGACACAACATATAGTAATTTTCAAACGTTCCCCTACTTTATCATGCTTGCCATCGCCCGACAGGGTTTTTAGGATGACCTTCATCGAAGACCGACTGGGATATGCTGAATGAACGACCTTTTTGACCTGGCGGAGGAACGGGCCAGCGGCACACCGGTGGCCAGGAAATCAAAACCCAAGCCGCCAACGGCCCGGCAACGGGATTATTCTGCCAAGGACATCGAAGTCCTTGAGGGACTGGAACCGGTGCGCCGGCACCCGGGCATGTTCATCGGCGGCACCGACGAAGAAGCCATGCATCATCTGGTGGCCGAGACGCTTGATAACGCCATGGACGAGGCGGTAGTCGGGCACGCCAACCGCATCGATTTGCACTTGGCCGCCGATCAAACGGTGACGGTATCCGACAACGGGCGGGGCATCCCCATCGATCCCCATCCCAAGTTCAAGACCAAATCGGCTCTCGAAGTGATCATGACGACGTTGCATTCGGGCGGCAAATTCGGCGGCAAGGTCTATCAAACCTCCGGCGGCCTGCATGGGGTGGGTATTTCCGTGGTCAACGCCTTGTCGGACCGGTTGTCGGTTGAAATCGCCCGTGACCGCAAGCTCTGGACGCAGGCCTACAAGCGCGGCAAGCCCCTTTCCCCATTGACCAAATCCGGACCCATGCCCAACCGCCGCGGCACCACCGTCAGGTTCCATCCCGACCCGCGAATTTTTGGCCCCCATACCCATTTCCGTCCCGCCCGGCTTTACCGTATGGCCTGCTCCAAGGCGTACCTGTTCCGGGGCGTGGAAATTCGCTGGTCCTGCGACGCCGTCCTGCTCAAGAGCGGCGACACGACGCCGCAAACGGCGGCATTGCACTTTCCCGGCGGGCTCGCCGATTATCTGGCGACGACGCTGGCCGACCGCCGGGGCCTGACTCAGCCTTTTTCCGGCGCCGCCAAATTGAACAACGGAGCCGGCAGGGTGGAATGGGCGGTGGCTTGGCCGGCCGATGAGGAAAACCTCTTCAATTCCTACTGCAATACCGTGCCGACGCCACAGGGCGGCACCCACGAGACCGGACTCAAGACGGCCCTGACCAAGGGATTGAAAGCCCATGCCGAGCTGGTGGACAACAAGCAAGCGGCGAAGATAAACGCCGAGGACGTCACCGGCGGCGCCTGCGTCATGCTGTCGGTATTCATCGAGAACCCCCAGTTCCAGGGCCAAACCAAGGACAAGCTGACGACGCCCGAGGCCGCCCGGCTGATCGAGGCCTGCGCCGGCGACCATTTCGATCACTGGCTGTCGGGAGATCCGGAAACCGCCAGGGTACTGCTTGAGCGCGTCATCGAACGGGCCGAGGAACGCCTGCGCCGAAGAAAAGCGCGCCAAGGCAAGCGGGCGGCGGCTAGGCGGACGCGGTTGCCCGGTAAACTGACCGATTGCACCCGCGACCGCGCCGACGCCGGCGGCACCGAACTATTCCTGGTCGAGGGTGATTCCGCCGGCGGCTCGGCAAAACAGGCGCGTGACCGCGAGACCCAGGCCGTGCTGCCTTTGCGCGGCAAGATTCTCAATGTCGCCAGCGCCTCGGCCGACAAGCTCAATGCCAACCAGGAACTGCGTGATCTGATCGAGGCCCTGGGCTGCGGCACGCAAGACCGTTACGATGATGAACAGCTCCGCTACGAGCGGGTTATCATCATGACCGACGCCGACGTCGACGGCGCCCATATCGCTTCCCTGCTGATGACATTCTTCTATCTGGAAATGCGCCAACTTATCGAAAACGACCACCTTTTTATCGCCTTGCCGCCCCTTTACCGAATCACCCAGGGGGGCAAGTCCCTGTACGCCCGTGACGACGCCCACAAGGACGAACTCTTGAAATCCGCCTTCAACGGCAAGGGCAAGATCGAAATCAGCCGCTTCAAGGGACTCGGCGAAATGCCTTCTTCGCAGCTCCGGGAAACGACCATGGACCCGGCCGAACGGATTTTGCTCCGCGTCACCCTGCCCGAAAGCGACAAGGCCGAGACATGGGAAGAAGCCAAGAACACCGCCAAACTGGTGGATTCCCTGATGGGCCGCAAACCGAAACTTCGCCTGGCCTACATCCAGGAACAAGCACCCTTCGTCGAGGCTGTCGACGTTTAGAATATTCAAGTTTAGTCGGCACCGGCCCGGTGTCGGTTTTTTTTCAACATTAATTAATTCGGTGGCAGCACACTAATTTTTTGCCTTCTCGCGCTTGCGCGTTAGGTTTGCCCCCACGATTAGGTTGGCCCCATGATGAGACTGGCGCGCGTTGTCGTTCCCGGCATTCCCCACCACGTCACCCAACGGGGAAACCGCCGGCAAACAGCGTTTTTCAACGACGGCGACTACCAAGCTTACCGGGACCTGATGGCCGAGAGATGCGCTTGTCACGGCGTCGAGGTTTGGGCTTATTGCCTGATGCCCCACCAAGTGCACCTGATCGCCATCCCTACCTCCGAGGATGGGCTGAGGCGGGCAATCGGCGAGGCGCACCGCCGTTATACCCGGAGGATCAACGCCCGCGAGGAGTCGCTGGGACACCCGTGGCAGGGACGCTTTGCCTCCTTCCCCATGGACGAAGCGCACCTGCTCATAGCGGTCCGCTACGTGGAGCTTAATCCGGTGCTGGCCGGCCTCGTGAAGAACGCCGGAAACTGGCCGTGGAGCAGCGCCGCCGCCTATCTCAAGGGGGCCGATGACGGTCTCGTCGGGGTCTGGCCCCTGCTTGAACGCATCACAGATTGGCGGGCTTTTCTCGATGCAAGTCTTGGTGACGGCGAAACCGAGACGGTGCGCCGCCACGCCCGCACCGGACGGCCCCTCGGCGATAACGACTTCGTGGCCGGTCTCGAGAAGAAATTAAAACGCGCCCTTGGCCCCCACAAAAGAGGCCGCAAGCCGAAAAACAAGCCCGGAAATTAGTATGCTGTCACCGAATTTAGGGAAATAGCGGTGCTTGCTCGAGACCCGTCGTTTCCGCCATCCCACACATGACGTTCATGTTCTGCACCGCTTGCCCCGAGGCCCCCTTCACCAGGTTGTCGATGACCGAAAGGATAATCGCCCGGCCGGCGGCGCGATCGGTGAAGACGCCGATCAGACAGCCGTTAGAGCCGCGCACGTGGTGCGTCGACGGCGTCTCGCCAGCCGCCACCACGCGAACGAAGGGCTCGCCGGAGTAGCGCTTTCGTAGCACTACCCCGAGATCATCGGCCGCCGCCCCCGGTGCCAGCCTGACGTAGATGGTGGCCAGAATCCCCCTGTTCATGGGCACCAGATGCGGTGTGAAACTGACCGTGACCGGCCCGCCGGCGGCGCCCGATAGTTCCTGCTCGATTTCCGGGCTGTGCCGGTGCGCCGCCACGCCATAGGCTTGGATGCCCTCAGCGACTTCGGCGTAAAGAGCCTGCTCCTTGGCCGCCCGGCCGGCCCCGCTGACCCCTGATTTGGCGTCGATAACGATGTCCCCGGCCTCGATCAATCCGGCCTCCAGCAAGGGGACAAGCGCCAGCAAGGACGCTGTCGGGTAACAGCCCGGATTGGCGATGAGCCTGGCCTTGGAGACGGCGCCGCGGGCCAATTCGGTGAGGCCGTAGACAGCCTCTTTCTGTAGTTCCGGCGCCCGGTGCGCCTGGCCGTACCAGCGGTCGTAAAGGCGGGCGTCGGCAATGCGGAAATCGGCGGAGAGGTCGATAACTTTCAGATGCCGCGGCAGCCCGGCGACAACGTCCTGCGTGGTCCCGTGCGGCAGGCAGCAAAAGGCCACCTGGGCGGTATCCCAATTGGCGGCGTCGATGGATACCAGGTCCGGCAGCCCGGCCCCGGCCAGATGCGGAAAGACCTCGCCCAGCTGCCGGCCCGCCTTACGCCCGGCGGTCAGCGTGGTGATTTCCACCCGTGGGTGGCGGACCAGGAGGCGCACCAACTCGGCGCCGGTGTAACCGCTGGCGCCGAGGATGGCGACTGTGACTTTCTTTTCGCTGTTATTCATTTCTCAACCTTATACCAGCCCCGGCAAACGCGAAAAGGGCGTCCCGCGAGGAACGCCCCATCATAGAGCATTTCGCGTCTGTACGCTTTAACGTTTCGGGAACTGGAAACTCTCTTTTTGCATTTAAAATCAATCGCTTGCATATCAGTTATATAAATGTCAACGTTTTGTCAATGATGCTGGTATTTCACTATCATTGACAATATCGAATATAAGTCGTTGCAAACTCTTCATAATCCTATTTTGCGATAGTTACAAACATTTTGTCGTGGACATCGAAAGAAACCAAAAGAACCGACTAATAATATTACTAACCAATTGATATTATTGTAATATTATTGTTATTTTCACTTTTTCTCATCTTTTTTTCAGATTTCATCCGTTTTGCAGTTGTAAGTCTTATAAGTACCCTATGTAGAACCCAGTCAGAGTAACAGAGTATATAGAGATACTCTAAAGGGATATAGAAATCACATTAGAATAAACCAAAAGAATAAACCAAATGAATCCTTTTCCAGTATTAGACTCAAGAGAACCAGAACCTTGCACTCCAGATGATTGTTGGTGTTCTCATTACGATAATACCTATGACAACTATTATTATTCCCATCACCTGAATCCTGCACAGAAACATTTCTTCTGGATTCAAGAATGGAAAAAGGATTTTCAGGAGATATGGGAGGAGTGCGGGAAACTTGGACAGAGTTCATATTCCAAGGATTACATCCAAGGAGTCCTCGATTCAGTGTCTCCTGAGTTCCCCATAAATAGAATCACGAATGAGGATATCTAACTTCTGAAGTCTCCTAACCTTTATAGACTCACCAGAATCCAGATTCCTCATTCGTACACCAGAATCTGTCTGAAACCCACAGTGGGACTGCTAAACGGGATATAGAACAAGATGGAAATAGACGAATTAGACAAGACGGTAGATGAAC
>PVBE012967561.1_pt1 | contig 25763 bp, 20 predicted proteins | sample 1631181 | NCBI WGS metagenome assembly PVBE01 (sample SAMN08397723, study PRJNA350692) | Marine metagenome, whole genome shotgun sequencing project. | isolation source: water | place: Pacific Ocean | collected 2012-04 | reverse complement strand
TTTTGGTGGACGCCGTTGGCAATAGCGTCTTGGTTTTGGTTCGTAAAGAAACCGGCGTGGTGGAAGTTTTCTTTGGCGTGGTTTCTAGTATTTATCCAGTTTGCAACTGGCGTGTACCTCGGATTTATTGCGCTGACCTGTCTTCTCGCATTAATTGTGGCAGCTGTTGTTACAGGACAAGTGCCATGGCGTGATGGACGTCTCGTTGCGAAATCGCTTGTGGGTGCAGGTGCCGCAGCGGCTCTGTTTGTTCCACTTTTGTCAGGCTATCTTGGATTCTGGCTTGATCACCGAGAAGTTCGTTCGTTAGCAGAAGCCAGCGGACTATCGGCGCGGATCCAAGACTATATGAGCATTGCGAATCTTGAGTTGCGGTGGTACGGGGCGCTAGGAAAAGATCGCGGCATTTCCAGTCTTGGGTTTCCGGGAATTTCCGCCGTGGTGATGGCTATGCTGGGGATACTGCTCGGTGTTGTAGTCCCGGGTCGTCGGTCCGTGATCACGTCGCTTGGATTGTCCGGGTGTGTGCTCTTTGTGTGGTCGTTAGGCCCAGATCTGTGGTGGAACTATGAGCGGACCGGTGTTGTATTGCCATACGCGTGGGCACATGCCTCTCTTCCAGGATTTGCGGTCATACGAAACCCTGGGTTCCTCTCGCTCGGGGTCATGGTCGCCGTGGCTTTATTGGCGGCAATGGGTATTGATTATGTGCAACGCAGAGTGGTCCGCTGGCGATGGTTAGTCACGCTGATTGGTTTGTGCGGGATGGTCTTGCTTGTCACCGAGTTTGCCCGGCGCCCGACGATCGTTGGATCCATTCCAGAACGACCAAACCTCACACGGGCAATGCAGGCCGTGCCGAGGTCGCCGGCTGTGTTTGTGCCGGTTGGCAGTGAATTCAACAGCAGCGAGCCCAACGTCCAGCGGCTCTGGTGGTCAGTGAGGGGCTCGCGTGTTTCATTGATCAACGGCTATTCGGGGTTTGAGCCCCAGGGTTCAAAGTATCTGGCCCGGCTGGTTGATTTTTCCACTGATGGAACGCGTGCAGGAGTCATTGAGTCTCTGCAGAGTCTCGGTGTGCAAACGTTTATTTTGGATCGTGGCCATATGACGGATGAGGAGCTCGACCGTTGGGGACATGCGCTGGGACGGGTCGGTGCCTACCCGTGGCAGGCGAGTACGGATCGATTTGTTATCCAGCATCTTGGAGACACAACGCCGAACTTTCGTGCGGGATGGCAACAGATTGATGCACGAATGGTTATCGACAGTGCGACCGCTAGTGAACGTATTCTTGTTCCGCTCGTGCTCGTGAACACTGGATTGGTTGCTTGGCGGCCGATCGAACTACCAGTTGTGCAGCGTGCAGAGATTGCTTGGCAGTTGCACGATGGTCGCGACGATGCCATTCGTGCGGACATATCTATTCTTCCCCCACCAGTCATTCCGGCGGGGAGCGTTGCACAGGCTCTGCACCCATTATCAATTCGTGTGCCCGAAGCTCCAGGAATGTATGACGTCATCGTTCGAGTCGATGGATTCGAGTTGCTCAGGACTTCGATTCGTGTTCGGGCGTCTGGGTCGATGTTAATTGTGCCTGACCTACAGGCAGAGGTGCGGTTGTACACGTCGAACGTGTGCGTTCAGACTGGTGAGCGCGCGGTGATTCAGGCCGAAGTCTTGAATACCGGGGCTATCGCGTGGGATGCGGAACATCGGCTTGGTTCCCGGTGGCTGGTTCCGGATGGTCGGTTTGTGATGGATGATCTTGATGCGTTGGAGGGAAGGCTCACGGTCCCTTACGACGGGCGGGATTCTCCATGGACTCAAATCCCACCAGGAGGTGGCTATGTGTTTGAGGGTCCAATTCCAACGCCCACAGATCCGGGTACGTATGAGGTGCGTGTTGGTATGGTGAAGGAGCAGGTGCGATGGTTTGGCAACCAAACGGTTTCAGTTGTAGTTCGCGCCTCGGGGGATGCATGTCAATAGGTTTTGGTTCTACCGCAAAACTGGAGCCTCGTTTATCATAGCATTGGGGTCTCGGTGTTGGCGATCGCTGCTACAGAAGTGGGATGACACATGGGCACAGAATTAATTGGGGTGGTTACTACTCTGATCATCGTCGTTGGGTTGCTGGGCTCGGCGGGCTACTTGATTTCTCAGGCTCGGTCCCAGCGATCCCTCAGGTTTTCGCTCGCCGGTTTTCTTGTGGTCTATGTGTATGTCGCGGCTTTTGCGGGCATGTTGGTGACGGCCGTTGGAGGCTCTCAGGCAGTCAATGCTGGTTTAAGCAAGATTATCAGTGCTGAATTCAGTTATGGGAGGGACTTGAATCGGTATCCATCCGTTGCCGAATCTGAAGCTTTGGGGTCCCAAAATGCGGATGGTCAAGCCGAAAAGTCACAGGATCGTGATGATGCACGAGGGCTTCAATCACGTATTGACCGCGAAAACCAACGACTCGATATCGACTTCCGCGTGGGTTTGTGGCAGGGATTGGCGTTGGCGATCACCGGCGCTGTGATCTATGGGTTTCATCTTGGTGCCAGACTCTTCCTTGGTTCGATCGGGCGGATGCGTGAATTGCGGGTGGGGTATCTGTGCGTGATGCTCGCGGTGTTTGGCCTGGTAAGTATTCTCTCGATCCCGGCGGCGGTTGCAGAAATCATGGAGCATCTGGTGCATGTCACCAGCATTCATAACCCGGATGATTATGTACCGGCGGCGGGACCGGTGGTGGCCAATGTAATTGTGTTTACTCCGATATGGTTGGTGGTCCTGGTGTTGCTAGTGCGCCAGGTACGGCGTACGGACTAATTAAGGGCCGACGGTCAGGCTCTTGGATCAGTGAACCATGACAAGAGCAAAATATGTTGCTGTGACTAAAGAGCCGATCGTGATCATCATGACGCTCGGCCTTGGGAGCCGTTGCTGCACGGTTTCGCTAAGAGTTCTAACAGTCATGTAGGCGAGGACGTGGACCAAGGTGATGACCGTAATAGCGACAACTAGGGCAAACGGGTGATGCGTCGACCAATACGACATCCTGGAATAGACGGATTGTTGGCGGAGTAATTGATAGAGCAGATCTTGGTCGGCATGGCCGAAGTTTCTGTGCATAACCAGACGTCCGGTTGAGTCTTTATCCCCCCGAGTTGCGATAAGGAACACCGGCCACGGCGAGCCTCGCGGGACCTGAATCTCCAAGTACAGCGAGGTGTCTCTGGGCATCGTGGTCTCAAAGATAAATGCGACGACGTCTGGACCGCTCTCTTTTGAGTAAGCAGGCGTCGGACGCGATGACGCAACGTGGGCTCCGTCAACCCCCCCGGCTTGAAGGGTTGCCTGAAGATAGAGGCGGTTTCCAAAAGGCGCTCCCAGCCAAACTGGAACAGCGACAATGTCGAAAGCTTCGGAAGCAACGAAGGTCTGGCCTGCTTGAACGTCTTCTGACACAGGACCAAGGCGGAATCCAGTCCTGTCCGGTTGGTTCAACGGCCATGCAACGGGAACTATCAAGATCCATAGCCACGAGGCAAGCGTGATCGTGACCAGTAGGCCGTTAAACAACCGGTGGTTAAGAGGCTGCATGAGGGGTCACCTGATAGATCATCCTCGCTCCTCCTGAACTCTGAAAGAGCGGTTGGATGGTTCCTTTGGCTAACGCCGTTTTGATCAGGTCTTTTTGTAGTGGTGTTAGGAGGTTCGGCGCGACGTAAAGGAGGTCAATGCTCAGTGCTGCGAGGTCGTCAGCCTGTAGCGTGTCTTGTGCTTGAGCGTACGGGGCGGCGTAGCGATCTCGGTCCCCTAGATTGTCGAAGCCCATCGGAACCTGTAGTCGGCCGAACGTGACAGCGTATTTGTGCATTCCGTCGTAAAGGCTGCTGTTGAGTTCTGCGAATGTTCGGGGACCGGGAAGGAGCAGTGCACGTTGGGGATATGGCAATGCGGATGTGAAGGACGTCGCGGACAGCTCTTGGTCCAACACTAGACTTTCAGTCTGGTAGACCAGGCTGGGTAGGAGACCTAGTGCCACAAGCCATGTGCCCGACGCGAGTCCCGTGAGGCAGATGGCGATTGGTCGGCCAATGCGAATAGTGGCTGGCCGCCAGCGCCATAGGTTAACGATCACTATCGCTAAGGCAGTAGAGGCCAGAAGGATTCCGACCGTTGTGAAACGTGCGGTGTTGTGGGGGTTTAAGTCGTCATGCAGGATTCCGGGGATAAGTAAGGCCAAAAGGGCTCCTATGCCGGGGATAGCAAGGCGAGGACGTCTATGACAGATCGCGATGATGCTTGAACCAGTGATCGCGACAAGGACCCATCCGAACTGTTTCCACATGAGCGGGTCGATCAGGCTTACGCGAGGAACAGGATCTGTTAAGAAGAAAAGGGATTGCGATCCTGACGATAGGGATTCACGAGTTGGCAGGGTGAATAGCTGATCAGTTGCCAGCCTGAGGAAAGAACGAGGGGACGACGAGGTCGGTGGAATCATGGCAGCTAGGGGGCCATATGGGATTACGGCAAGGATCGATCCGAAACTGACGAGTCCGGCAAGGGAGATGGCCGGCCTCGGTCGCTTCGCTATCAATAGTGCCAGGGCTCCTAGGAGCAGCATTCCTGCCATCACGGGAAGCAGGTGCTCGCTGGTGACGCTCATGCCGGCAAGCGCAACGCTACCTATAACGAGGCTTGGAAGAATTCGTGCTCGCCCTTGGGCTATGGCCAAGCCGATTGCTCCAACACCTGCGGCGGCTGACAGTCCTACGAGCGTCGTAAAGTTGAAGGAGACAAGTTGCTCAAACGATGAGGCGTGGACATACCCTTGTAGGAGGCGACTCCGATGAATGGTTAGCGCGTGTGCGGTGGATAGGGTGAATTCTCCGAACGGTGATTTAGGGAGGGCCAGAAAATTCTGGGGCCCAGCAACGGCAAAAAGCATCGCTCCCACAAGACCGGTGATCTTGTCGCTGAGTAGGGTTAGGGCAGCTACCAACCCTGAGAGTAAGGCCAATACAGCGATCACGGTAACTGCTAGTCCTACTGTAAAGACGCCTGCGCCAGTGGTGGTACTGATAGACGCCGCCCACAACTGGCCGCCAAAGCGGTATGTCTGGATAGTGTCAGGTTCCCACGGGTGGACCGGCGGCCAGTTGCCAGCCGTCACGTGTTCGGTGAGTGCGAGCTGAATCAACAAGTTTTCGTGTGAATTGGCGTGCCAGACGCTTGATATATAACCGACAACCGTTACGAGCAGCACGATGACAAGCATGGTCCCGACCAATCCCAAAACAGACTTGCTTAGATCCCACTTGAGCGGCGGAGACCTGCGCCACTTCCAGACTGCGGAAATCGTGATAGAGCCGGTTATTGCGTAGGTAAGAGCGACGGCTGTGGTGAAGGGGAAAAATCTCGCACATGCGGAAAGTAGGAATGCAATGAGACCTACCCCAATAGATGTTCCGGTTCCTATTAGGACTATGCCGCGACGTTCAGCAGGCATCAGCCAGCGTGCGACTTGGAAGCCTGCTAAGAGCGGAAGGAGGGCCGTTAAGAAGGCAGCGGGAAACTCGTAGAGTTCAGCTATCGACGTAATGTTTGTAGGAGTGTCCGTGTTCGGACAATTCTAGGCCGACGACATGCTTCATGTTCCGGTATCACGACCCAATCCATAAGCAAAAACGGAATTTTCAAGGCAAAGCTGTGACCACTCTTTGTTGCGGGGAGCTTTAGCCGCCGCCTCCAGACCCGGCGCGAACGCCGGGTTCGGTCATGGGAGCCGGGTCGAGTGCCGAAACCAGCTCGTCTTCTGATAATTCTGTCAGGCGCCGAGCTACTGTTGGTACTGTCTCGCCGGTAGCGACAGCAGTTTTGGCTATTTCAGCAGCTGCGGCATAACCGATTGTCGGCGCGAGCGCAGTAGCTAACATGGTGTTTCGTTCGAGCCAAAACTTAATCATTTCTTCGTCAATTTCGAGTCCGTCGACACCCTTTTGAGCGAATGTGCTAGATCCAGTCGTGAGGATCTCGATTGATTGGCAGAGGTTATGGGCAATGATCGGCATCATCACGTTTAGTTCAAGTTGGCCGGCCGTTGCTGCCGAAGCGATCGTTTCGTCGTTTCCAAAGACCTGAAAGCAGATCATGTTTAGACATTCAGCCATAACAGGATTCACTTTGCCAGGCATGATTGAAGAACCAGGCTGTACGGGGGGCATTCGAAGCTCCGACAGGCCTGTTCTCGGACCTGATCCCAGTAAGCGAAAGTCATTGGCAATACGGTTCAGATCAATAGCAAGGGTTCGTAGCGCGCTCGATAACTGTGAAAACCGAGCCATACTTTGCATCGAATAGAAGTAGTCTTCGGGAGCCTGAAGTTGGAAGCCTGTAAGGTCGGTTAGCACATCGACGATATGCGTTCGGTAGGTCGGTTCTGCGTTTAGTCCGGTCCCTACCGCGGTGCCGCCAATGCTGAGCTCTCCGACAGGAACGGCGGCTATCTGGATAGCTGCCTTAGCTCGACGAGTCGCGGCCGCGTATCCCCCAAACTCCTGGCCAAGTCGTATCGGTGTGGCGTCTTGCAGGTGAGTGCGTCCGGATTTGATAATGCGGTCCCAGGCTGTTGCCTTGGTTTCAAGGCTTGTGGCAAGCGTGTCCAGAGATGTATCGAGGTCTGGTAGCAGTCGTAAGGCTGCTAAAGCGATAGCCGTGGGGATTAGATCGTTGGTCGACTGTGCCATGTTGACGTGATCATTAGGATGAATTGGGTCGTAGGTTCCCCGCGCGTGACCCATAATCTCGTTGGCGCGGTTTGCAAGAACTTCATTAGCGTTCATGTTGTGGGAGGTTCCAGCACCCGCCTGAAAGACATCTACAACGAAGTGATCAGCGTGCTCTCCGGCTAATACTTCATCTGCCGCGCTTATGATTGCGTCGGCCAAGTCGTCGTCAAGTCGACCGGTCGCTTTATGTGTGACTGCCGCTGCCTTTTTTATCAGAACGGTAGCCCAGACAAACGCAGGATGGGGACGGAGCCCGCTAATGGGGAAGTTTTCAACTGCCCGTTGTGTTTGAACACCAAAAAGGGCGTGGTTTGGCACTTCCAGTTCGCCTAGGGGATCCTGTTCAATGCGAGTGGTCATGATTTGAGCGGTCCTTTCGTGTGCCTTGGTGACCAGGAGCATGTTCAAGTCCTCGAATTGTGTCGAGGTTGACATCTTTGGCTTGGGTTAGCACCTGAAATCGCCCAAGGTCGGAGGGCGATACCAGTTGAAACACCGCTTCACGCTCCGCGGCATATTCAGCCACAGTTAAGTCTGATTGCGTTTGCATGGTAACCAAGTGGTCGCCAATGCCAAGGGCGCTAAGGAGGTCGCCCTGCATGGTCATCCGCTGATGATCAAATCCGTGGTTGTGGCCAACGTCAATCAGCTGGGTGAAGTTCACGTGTGAGGTGAGATCCGATTGGCCGGGGTTAGTGAGAACGTCATCGGACGCATGGTGGTTTTGATATGACAACAGGGTTCCCGCAGCTAATCTTTGGCCATGTACCGCTTCGCTGGATCCTCCGTAGTCAATTGTAGTCATCACTACTCGTTCTCCGATTCTTGATATCTGGGCATATACCCAATCGATGTTCTGCCGAATTTCAAGGTGTCCGCCCACCGGTACAGCGTTTCCATACTGATCCGTGTAAACCAAGATTTCTTTTGGTGGAGGCTGGTCAACAAAACGTGCCGTAGTTCCTTCGTAGCTGACGCACTCTTCGACCCACCCATTGGTCACGCGTCGAGCTCTCCGAACAGGCAGCGCGTCAAAGAATTCATTTGAGATCACGGCTCTAGACTCGGCCGGTGGGATCTCATCGATTGTTCGGTGAAGTGTGTCCAAAGTGCCAGAGACCCGGGCGGTGGAGGCGCGCTCAACCCCGGTGTATTCGAGCAGTGGTCCCCACTCGTATGTGGAAGAGGCTGCTCGGATTTGTTTTGCCAACCGGCCATCTGAGGATCCAAGTTCAACCACTCGGAATGGCCGTGGCTTACCCAGTGCAAGCCACATGTCCTGCAGATGAGCCGCTAGCATCTGCCCAAACAGCGATGGATGCACCGATACGCTTGTGAAATAGTCTTGGTACGGGTGTGCTTGTCTTGTGTAGTAACCATCAATGGGATCGTAGAGCGCTATTTCCATAAACTCATGAAATGGCAGTGGACCTGATTGTGAAACGCATGCTCGCAAGTGTTTTTCTAGACGGGTCTCAGACGTCATTCCTCGTGTTTTGAGCGTAACCAGAACGAGTGCTCAGTACGGGTGATTCTGCAAGCAACATGTACAGACACAGATGCAAGACGTTTCAGCAGCACGGGTCTTTAAACCCGCAGTAGTGGCATATTGCGAGCCGACTTCCGCTGATGGCAACGATTGGGCGACCACATCCGAGGCAGGGGGCTGTCGGTAGCGGTGCGGGGCCTCGTCGAAACACGTGGTTATGCTGGACTATCCCTGTCTGATCCAATCTAGGTCTAGCGTGCTTCACTGAAGCGAGGACACTACGTATATAAAGATCACAAATATAAGAGCTACGAGCCCCCAGACTACCAATGGCAGTCCCAGAATCGACCCGGATGGAGCCCCTATACGTGGCGTTGAAGGTTTTTGTTCTCGTTCACGTTCGGTGCGGTCACGAAGTTTTCTGAGGTTTTCACTAATTTTTGGTGCAAAGCGGCTTGGCTCCTCTTGTTGCTGGTCCGGAGCTTGGGGTTGCTCTGCCATTTTGATTTCGGGGGCATCATCATCGGGCCGAGGCAGCTTGGAACCGCAATTGATACAGAGCCATGCTCCTTCAGTGTTGTCGTGTTCGCACTCTGGACAGCGCATGGTGACCTTATGTGAGACGGAATGTTCGTTGCACAGATGCTAGCACCGAGGACTTGATATTTTTGTTCCGAATATCACCGAACGCTGGAACTTGGGTTTGCAAGCCTTAAATCCTAGGAGTGAAATTCACGAAGATTTTTACCTGTCTCGATGTTCGTACAGGTCTACAGTGGTTTTATACTCTCGTATGGTGGTGCTCGTTACTTGAGGAGTGCTGTCCCACCAAATGCTTTAGGAGATGTTCGTCCGTGCCTACCTATGAGTACGAGTGCTCGCAATGTGAACGCCGCCATGAGGTGTTCCAGAGCTTTAATGACGATCCGTTAGTTGAATGCCCGGATTGTTCTGGCAAGCTGTCGAAGGTGTTTCATCCAGCTGGTGTGATATTTAAGGGCGGTGGTTGGTACGCCACCGATAGTCGATCTGGATCAGAAAAGAAAAAATACACTGATGATGGTAAGCCGGCATCGTCATCAGAAGAATCCAAACCGGTCAAGTCAGACGATGCAGGTGAAAAGCTGTCTAAATCGACTTCCACAACAAAATCCGAAAAACCAAACAAAGCGTCAACTAAGAAGAAGGCGGGAGATTCCGGTTAAACGTTCCGGATGGCCTGTGTGAAATGTTCCTGTGCGAGTAGTGATCCAGCGAGTGCGGAACGCTCGTGTTGATGTTGACGGTGGGACAGTGTCTAGCATTGATACGGGGATGCTTGTGTTGGTAGGCGTAGCTCGGGGGGACACTGATGAGGATGTCGCGTATATCGCAAACAAGATTGCGCATCTTCGCGTGTTTAACGATGACGATGGCCGATTGAATTCATCGGTCATGGAGTTGGATGGGGAAGTTTTGTTGGTCTCACAGTTCACTCTTTTAGCGGACACCCGTCGGGGTCGACGCCCCAGCTTCGGTGCAGCAGAGGCGCCTGGTATCGCCGCTTTACGTATGGAGAACCTCGAGCAGGCCTTGGTTGCACTGGGAATTCGGGTGCGGTCGGGCCAGTTCCAGGCAAACATGGATGTTGCTCTGGTGAATTGGGGGCCGGTAACAATCGTGATTGATAGCAGGGAAAAAGAGCAACCGAGACGCCAGAACATGTCTAATTTCAGTGATGGGGAGATTTAAGTGCTGAACGCTGACTCAGAAATAAGAACCTTGACGGGTCGAGTTTTTTACGGCCAGTCTGCGGTTCGAGAGACGTTGTTGCATCGAACCTCCGACCTTGTCACCGTGGATCCATCGGCGGTTGAAATGGCCTCGCAGGTCTTTGGTGAACCCCTATCGCCCCAGCAGTTTGTGGCTAAGGTCATTGAGATTGTTCGGGTTCAGGGTGATAGCGGTGTTCGTCGAATTGCCACAGGCCTTGGGGATGAATTATTGGCATCCTTCGAACTCTCGACGGACACGCTTGCAGCTGCGTGTGATCGTGCGGATCCAGGGCTCGAGGCTGATTTCAATCTTGCGGCTGATCGTATTCGTGCGTTTAGCGAGCACGAGATGCCGAGTACGACCGAAAATGCTGAGCTGGGGGTAGGCCAACGTTGGGTTCCAGTCGATCGGGCTGGCATCCACGTGCCTGGTCTGGCTGCGCCTCTCGCGTCCACACTATTAATGTCGGCAATTCCTGCGCGTGTGGCTGGTGTCTCTGAGATTATTGTGTCGACCCCTATAGGTCATCAAGGTGTTTCACCTGCAATAGCACTGGCGGCTCGGATTGCTAATGTCGACCGAGTTTTTGGGATTGGTGGGGCTCAGGCGATTGCAGCTATGGCGCTTGGGACAGAAGCTGTTCCTCGATGTGACGTTATTGCTGGCGCTGGCAACGCGTGGGTAGTTCTGGCGAAGCAGGCTCTTTACGGTACTGCTGGGATCGCCCTTCTTCCGGGTCCAACCGAAACGCTTGTTGTGGCGGACGCATCGGCAGACCCGGCCGATGTTGCGGCCGATTTAATCGCGCAGGCTGAGCATGGAGGGCCGGCCAGTCCCATATGTTTAACACCTGAGGCCAGTTTGGCCATTCGTATAGTCGAGGAATTCGCGTCCCAGATTTCAACGCTCCCTCGCGGATCTGTGGCATGCGACAGTTTTGTAAAGCGCGGTGGGATAGGGGTCATTGACACGCTTGCTGAGGCCATCGTTTTGGCCAACGAATATGCTCCTGAGCACTTGTGTTTGTTGGTAGCGGACCCTGACGCCCTGCTCCCGAACATTGTTCACGCAGGTGGGGTGTTTGTGGGGAACACGTCTCCCGAGGTTTTTGGGGATTATGTTGCTGGGCCGAGTCATATCATGCCGACCGGTGGGACAGCCCGTTTTATGTCCCCGCTGGGGGTCCGCTCGTTCCTGAAATCCATGGCCATTGTTCATTTACCAGCAGAGCAGGCTTCGACGCTTGCTCCGGTTGCTGCGCGCATGGCTCGTGCGGAGGGGTTAGAGGGACATGCCCGTGCGGCAGATCGTCGCGGCAAAAGCTGACTACAATGAGATACAACAAACATTTAGTAGGTCATGATGTCTGATCGAAAGGCCAGTGTTCGACGGGCCACTGCTGAGACCGAAGTAACTGTCAATGTCGCAATTGACGGTCGCGGCGAGTTCAGTGGTGGAACAGGGGTGGGCTTTCTTGATCACATGTTGGATCAGGTTGCTCGGCACGGCTTATTCGACATTGAGATAACGGCAGCTGGTGATCTACACGTGGATTCGCATCACACCGCCGAAGATGTCGGCATTGTTTTAGGTCGAGCGTTTAGCGATGCGCTCGGTGATCGAGCCGGTATTCGTCGTATGGGCGATGCCACGGTGCCTATGGACGAGGCTCTCGCACACGTGGCGGTCGATCTTGCTGGTCGGGACTTTGCTGCTTTTGAGGGCGAGTTTCGTCAGGACAGGATTGGCGATCTCGAGACAAGCCTTGTGCCCCACATCGTGGCGGCGTTTGCCCGGCACTTGGGGGCTGCCGTCCATGTGCGTTTGCTTGCTGGCGATGATGATCACCACAAGGCGGAGGCAGTATTTAAGGCTTTGGCTCGGGCGCTGGACCAGGCCACCGCACTCGATCCACGTCGTGCGGGTCATGTGCCCAGCACCAAGGGCACGCTCACCGACTAAGGTGACAGCATCTTCGAATCTGTCTGGATTGCGTCTTGATCAGGTGTTGGCACAGCGTGGTCTTACCAGAAGTCGTAGCGCTGCGCGCCAACTGATTCTGGACGGGCAGATACTGGTCAACGGCGTGACAGAGAAAAGACCGTCACGTCGTGTGACGGTGGACGCTGCTGTTGAGCTTGTTGGGGTAGTACCTCCGTACGTGAGCCGAGCGGGTCGCAAGCTTGCATCGGCACTGGATCATTGGCACATCGACGTCCGGGGGCGTACGGCACTCGACGTTGGGGCTTCAACGGGAGGTTTTACAGATTGTCTGTTACGTCGAGGGGCTGCATGCGTGATTGCCGTCGACGTGGGACGCGACCAGTTGGATCCGCGACTGCGGGCTGATGACCGGGTTCAGGTTCGTGAGCAGACTGACGTGCGGGAGTTGCCGTTGTTGCATCCAGAAGCTGATCTTGTGGTTATCGATGTGTCGTTCATACGACTTCGTGACGTGCTTGGTGCCGTTGCGACGTGTGCGAGTTCGGCTACTCAGATCATTGGACTGCTTAAGCCTCAATTCGAGTTGTCGGGCCAAGATGTTCCTCGAGATGGCGTTATCAAGGATCATGTTGTCAGAAACTTGGTTCTTGCTGGTTTTCTCCAGTGGTCCAATCAGGGAGGATTTAATGTCGTTGCTACAGTGGCAAGCGACGTTACCGGAGGAGATGGGAATCAGGAGTCTTTTGTGTTGCTACGGCCCCCATGGCCACTCCCGTGAGACGTACGACAGCGATTATGATGATCTCTGAAACGTAAGAGAGAGTGCTTGATGCGCATAGGTCTGCTATTTCAGCCACGGATTAAAGCTTCTGAAGCTCACGCGCGACGTATACAGAAGAAGCTCGCGGGTAGAGCTGTGGACACTTGGTGCGATTCATCGTGGACTGTGACTGAACAATCTCAAGATCTTGAAGGTAGTGATCTAGTTATCACGTTTGGCGGTGATGGCACTCTTTTGCGAGCCGCACGAGCTGCCGCGCCATTCGGCGCGGCCTGTGTCGGGGTTAACTACGGTCGTCTTGGTTTTCTCACCGAGTTCGATCCAGACGAATTTGATGCGCAGCTCGATCGGGTAGTTGATGGGGTGTCTTGGGTGGAGGAACGTGTGCTGCTTGACTGGACTCATCATGCCAACGGCGTCGAGTCAACCGCAGGACTAGCTGCCGCGGATGTGGTGGTTGGGCGCGGCCGTATTGCGCGGGTCGTTGAAATCGAAGTTCGTATCAATGGTGTGGTGCTCACGACGTATATGGCGGATGGTGTAATCGTTGCAACGCCTACCGGGACGACGGGGTATGTTCAGGCGGCTAACGGCCCGGTGTTACATCCTGAGGTTCGTGATCTTGTTATAAATCCTATTGTTCCGTTTCTTACCCCGAGTAATGCGATTGTGGTTGGTCATGACGTGCGCGTTGAATTGCTCGTTTACACCACGCATGAGGCTACATTGTCGATTGATGGTCAGACCGACCATCTCTTGGCATCGGGTGACAAAATTGTGTGTCAGGCCTCAAAGCATGTGGCTCGGTTTGCCAGATTCCGGGAGCGTGATTACTTCTATGCAACGCTCGCCGAAAAATTGCGTTGGCGGGTCCCGCGTGACATGCCACGTCCTATTCCTGGTTCTTCGTAGGCGTTGATGCTGTCCCGCTTCTTGATCCGGGACTTTGCGCTCGTTGACGAAGTGCAATTGGAACTGGCATCTGGGCTAAATGTGCTCACGGGTGAAACGGGTGCTGGCAAGTCGATTCTTATAGATGCGCTTGGCCTTGTCTTGGGTCGTCGGGCTGACCCATCGGATGTCCGGCCTGGGGCCACAGCAGCTTATATAGAGGCGGTGTTCGATTTACCCACAGCTTCGGCAAAAACCGCCTCAATATTTGAGAAATATGGTGTCGAGCCAGATGAATCTCTCATTGTGTCCAGGGAAGTGCTTGGAGAAGGTCGCTCGATTGCTCGCATAAATGGTCGATCGGTACCTGTTCGTGCTCTTGCTGAACTTGGGACGGTACTGGTTGATGTGCACGGGCAGAGCGATCATCAATCCCTGTTTCATCGGCCTCGGCAACTCGAATACCTCGACCAGTTTGCTGAGTTACTCGATCGAAGGACTCGTGTGGCCCAGCTCGCCAAGCAACTACGTGGGATTCGAAGTGAGATCGGATCTTTGCAACACGACGAGAAAGACATAACTCGCGAGATCGAGCGGCTGTCATTTGAAGTTGAGAGATTGATTCGGCTCAGTTACAGGCCGGTGAGGAAGAAGCCTTGCGTCAAGAGCGAAGCTTGCTTGGTAACGCCGACCGACTGCAGTCACTCGCGCGAACCGCCGCCGGAACATTGCAGGCGGACGATCCATCGACGACAGCGGATGTGTTCGGCGTAGTGAGAGAAATCACCGAGGAGATCACCTCGATGGATGTGAATGTTCGGGAGTTTGCTGAACAGGCCTCGGCGCTTCAGGAACTCTCAAGTGATCTTGCCTTGGCGCTTCGCTCCTATGCTGAGAGGGTTGAAGCGGATGCGGATCGGCTACGGCAGGTGGATGAGCGATTACACATGATTGGCATGTTGATGCAGAAGTATGGCGACACCTCAGACGATATCGTTGCTTATGGTGAGAAGGCACGTGCTCGGTTGTTGACGATCCGTAATAGCGATACACGTCTTGAAGGGTTTCGAATTCGTGAAGACGAACTGGCAAGTGAGTTAGCCCGGCAGGCGGAAGACTTGTCGGAACGCCGGCGACAGGCCGCCCGGGACCTCGCTACGGTTGTAATCGAGCAATTGGCGGATCTCAACATGCCGGCTGCCGAATTTGAGACCCGACTGGAACGAAAACCTGACCCGGATGGTATTGCGCTCGATTCAGATTCCTCTCCGGTCCAGTTTGACGAGTCAGGTGTTGATATGGGGGAATTCCTTCTCAGTGTTAATCTTGGCCAGCCTCTGCGAAAACTTGCTGAAGTGGCGTCTGAAGGCGAGCGTTCCAGAATACTTCTAGGTCTCAAGGTTGTGCTGGCAGATGTGGATGACACGGCAACACTAGTGTTCGATGAGATCGATGTTGGTGTAGGGTCGCGTGCTGGGGATATTGTTGGCCAGAAATTGGCGGCTCTAGCTATTTCACATCAGGTCATATGCATTACGCACCTTGCTCCTGTTGCGGCGTTCGCCGATGTGCATTTTGTGATTGAGAAAAGCGAGAGTGATGGAGAATCACGTAGCCGTGTTCTACAACTTGAGGGTGCAGCCGTGATCGATGAAATTTCGGCGATGAGTGGCGCATCTACGACGGCTGGTCGTCGGGTTGCTCGTGATCTGCTGTCATCGGCTCGATCATGGAAGCTCGCACGTCGGTCCGCGTAGCCGGTACCAATATTTTGGGCGGGGCATCCGACGTGCTGGCCAGTAGATGCAACGTATTGGCCTATGGCTGGTGCTCACAGATCGACGTGGTTGAAATCGACGAACTGGCTCATATATGGCCAGAGCATCTGTAGATGGGGCTGTATTTCCGATCGGCCTTGTACCGGTTTTCTGTGCATGCTCATCCAATGTATCGACGTTCGGAATATTCAGTCGGTCCTGTTGAACAGCGACTGCTACGACTCGCCAAGCGGTGGCAGCGCTATCGAACGTTCCAAGAGGCTCCGCGAGCGTTCTTCGTAGTGTCCGTGCTGAGCGTCGTACTTGGTGTTTTTTCTGCTGCGTTTATTCCCACAGCGTTGTCAATCGTTGTGACCGTGCTTGTCATCACATTTGGTGGTTTGACTTTGGCCGCTCGCTTGTTGGTGGTGCCATCGGTACGGGAAGTGGCGCTGGCGTACGATCACCGGCTTCAGTTACGAGAGCGTCTGTCGACGGCTGTTGCACCTGGTCTTCACGCGGATCCAGATATCCTGCAGCTTCAGCAAAACGATGCAATCCGAGCACTTGATGTGGTCGATGAGTCCAGTTCGTTTCCGTATGCGTTACATAAGAATCGAAAACTGTTTCTGGTTATAGGGGCTGGTGCATTGGGCGGATGGCTGCTTGTTGCGGTTTTGGGGTTGGTTCCAGGCAAGTTTGCTCTGCGCGTCGGCCCGGAATTGTTGGCGCCTGCGCCTGTAAGCTTCGTGCCACAAACGCAGTCTTACCGTCGATCGCCTATTGACCCACGAATTGAACAGCTTCAGCATGCGATCTCTGAGCTTCAGCAACAACGTGATCCTCGGGCGGTCGATGCGGCTGCGGCATTTCAGGAGGCGTCCGAAAGCCTAAGGCGAACGGCAGAAGGTCGGCATATTGGGAGGGCGCTTGCGAGTGGTGATTACCGTCCAGCAGCAGCTGCGATACACGACTTGGCGAGCCAAGCTTCCGGACTGACCAGAGCGTCGCAGGAAAATCTTGCTGAGGGATTCCATCAGGCTGCTCAAAAAGCCAGGGCACATGATTCGGATTTTGCTACGCGTTTAGAGAGCGTGGCCGACGCGCTTGAACGAGGTCGTGTCGGTGATGCTCGCTCGGCCATGGATGCCTTGGCAGCCGAGATGAAATCTATGGGTGTTACGGTAGAAGCTAACAACCGGATTGACGGGGACGTTCGAGATTTAGAGCGTCAGTTGGCTGCGGCTATCGGTAGGTCCAACGTGTCCGGAGCATTGGTAGGTTCGGTGGCTGGGAAGGGCTCGAATTCTTCGGCTTCGGGGGGGACGCTGGTTGAAGGGGATATAGAGGCATTGTCTTCGAAGGAGCGATTAAGTGTGGAAGGCCGCGTGGAAGTTGTCAGAATCGAGCCCGCTGCTGAGGGGGCAGAGTCGAGACCGTATCGGTTGAAGGATGTGGGGCCGAGCGACGTTCGTCAAGAAGAGTCTTTTGCTGTTGATGGTGGGGTTGCAGTCGGACGTCGGGACTTTAGTCGCATTACGTCTATAGATTTTCTACCGACGATCTATCGATATTTTTCGTCTACGTGAGGGCATGTTGGTAAATACGGAACAACAAGCTCGACGATTCCAGCAGCTTGCGGCGGCTGTGGTTGATCAAGTCAGCAATGTAATTATTGGTCAGCGCGAAGTGATTCGAGACACTGTGGTGTGTCTCATTTCAGGGCGTAACGTCCTGATCGAAGGTGTACCCGGCCTCGGCAAGACTGAATTGGTTCGAACGTTAGCTCGTGTGCTTGATCTGCAGTTCAGTCGTATTCAATTCACCCCGGATTTGATGCCATCTGATATCACAGGGACCAACGTGTTGATGGATGGTGAAAAAGGAAGACGCATCTTTCGGTTTGAGCCAGGACCTATTTTCTCAAACCTGATCTTGGCCGATGAGATAAATCGAGCTACGCCTAAAACGCAATCGGCTTTATTGGAGGCGATGCAGGAGCATCAGGTTTCGGTTGCTCGGGAAGTTCACAGACTTGAGCCGCCATTTTTTGTCGTAGCCACCCAAAACCCGATCGAGATGGAAGGTACGTACCCGTTGCCAGAGGCGCAGATTGACCGGTTTATGTTCAAGTTGCTTGTTGAATTTCCTTCAACCGACGAGATGGTCAAGATTCTGGGTCAGACCACCGGGACAACGAGTCCCTCCGTGACACGAATCGCGACCGCAGATGATTTGGTTGCCATGAGTGAGTTTGTAAGACGAATTACTGTGGCCCCGCATGTTGAGCGTTACGTCGTCGATCTTGTAGAGGCCACCCATCCCAACAAACCCTCCGCCCCCGCAATGACGCGTCGTTATGTGCGATATGGATGTTCTCCGCGCGCGGCCCAGTCCATGGTGCTTGCCGCCAAGGTTTACGCCTTGCTTGACGGCCGGTATAACGCTGCATTCGAGGATGTGCGCGCGGCAGCGAAACCTTCAATGCGCCATAGAATTCTCCCCAATTTTGAGGCTGAAGCGGACGGCATCTCCTCCGAAAATATTCTTGATGAAATTCTTATGACGACATCACAAGCAGGAGACCGGCATAGCTGATCTTGCGGATCGTTCGGAGTTTGTGCCCGATGCTGTCCTTCGAGCCGGATTGGCCCAGCTTTCGATTGTTTCCCGGCGATCCCATGGCTACGGACATACTGGATCCCGCCGGAGTCCAACGAGCGGCAGTTCGCTTGAGGTGGTTGATCATCGTGCATATAGCCCGGGAGACGACTATCGGAACATCGATTGGAACGTGTATGCGAGAACTGATGCGCTCTTCGTCAAGGTTCGAGAATCTGAGGAAGCTCTCGTTGTGCATTTGTTATTGGACTCGAGTGGTTCAATGGAGTGTGGCCGTCCGTCAAAATTTGAAACTGCCAGGGCGGTTGTTGCGGCTCTGGGTTGGCGAGTGCTCACCGGCCGTGATGTGCTCTCAGCAGCCAGTCTGGACATAGGTTTAAACACCGAGTTTCCCGCTGGGCATGGGTATTCCCATATAGGACGATTTTTTGATTTTGTGGCTCGACTACGGCCGGCTGGCGAAACCGATCTTGCCCGAGCTGTGGCCGCTTACAATTCGCATGACCTTCCCCACGGTGTTGCGATTCTTGTTTCGGATCTACTTACCCGGAACGCCACGGAATCCGTTAGTCGATTGGCGAACGCTGGCCACGAACTGACGGTGCTCCATGTTCTTGACGAGAACTTTGTGGATCCATTTCTCGCTGACGAAGTTCAGTTGGTGGATGCGGAAGGCGGCGAGGCTATCGAGATTTTTGGTCATGAGGAACTCATGCGGGCCTATCGTCAAGCGGTTGGCAGATGGACCGAGCAACTTCGGAGCTTTTGCCATAGCCGTAGGGTTCGATATGTTCCCATTATGTCCGAGTGGTCAGTGGAAGACATTGTGCTGCGTCGCCTACGGCAACACGGAGTTCTTTGGTGAACTGGGGCTCATCGGCTTCGCTTGGATGGGCAGGCTTGGCCGGACTCGTTCTGGCTTTTTATTTTCTTAGGCCCCGCCGTCAACGAATCGTTGTCGCTTCCTTGCTCGTCTGGCGTCGAACGATCAGCCAACATGAAGCTGAAGGGTGGCTGGCATGGCTTCGACGGCGTGTGGTGTTGCTGCTTCAATTGTTAGCGGTTGTGCTCGTGGCGCTGGCCCTGGCGCGTCCGGAACAACTCGGCACTGTGGAACATGGGCCGCCGGTAGCTCTGGTCATGGACACATCGCCTTCAATGGCGATTGAAGCTGATGGTGGATCTCGCATGGATAAAGTTCGTGTGGAGGCACGACGTCTTCTTCGATCGCTCGACGAGTCTGCCCGCATCACAGTGATTGCAGCTGGTCCAATTCCTCGGGTGCTTGTGGCAAATCAAACTGATCGAGTGGCGATTGACCGGTCACTTGAGGAGGTGGTCCCAGAAATTTCAGTTGGCCAGGTGGAGCTCGCGATCGACGTAGCGAGATCTATCGCCGATCCGGATCGTGGAGGCCATATATACCTCTTTACAGATAGTGAGCCGGGCGATCCACCCCCTGCGTACGCGGGAGTTCGTCTAGTGGGTGTTGGGTCTTCCGTCTCAAATGTCGCGGTTGAAGCACTGGAGGTTCGACGAGGATTAAACACACCTGCTGGTGTTCAGGCGCTGGTCACCGTTCGTAACGATGGAAGTCAACCGGTTGATGTGAGCCTGAGGGTTTCTCCTGGATCAAAGGCTCCTGTCGTTAAAAGCGCGCGGATCGGACCGGGAGCAAGCAAAGCTATGGTCGTGGAGGGTTTGCCGGTTGTCGACAGGTATACAGCCTCGGTGACCTCGCCAAGCGATGTGTTTGGTGCTGACGATGATGCGTTTGCGACTCTTCATGACGAGTTGGTGATGAGAGTGATGGTGGTTGGAGAGGATCCAGACCTAATCGTTCGCGTGCTGCAATCGTTCCCCGGCGTTAGTGTCGTGGCCTCAGGGATCGACGCATTTCGTAAGGATCCTGAGGTTGCCGACCTTTACGTATTTCAGGGTTTTGTTCCGGCTGAATTTCCTGCTGCTTCAGTAGTGTTGGTTCGGCCGCCTGATGTTCCGGCGCTGTCATTGGAGCGAAAGGGCGGTCGAGGATTGCTTGCAATTCCTCGCCCCAAGAGTCCAATTATGCGAGCGATTGATGCCCGTGATATTCAACTGCCAAACAATTGGACCTATACGGTTCCAGGCTGGGCCAGCGCAGATATTGGTGATGCTAGCCACGCAGTAGTAGGCCACGGGATTGTCGATGGTCGTCGAACCGTATTTGTAGGTCTGGACTTGGTCGGTTCCGGTGTAAGTCAGGCGTTTTGGTATCCCATGTTTTGGGCCAACGTTCTTCGTTGGGCAGATCCATTTCGGCCGCTTCCGAGCGGAACCGGGATCGTTTCAGCTGATCCGGTTCAATTGGTAAGGCATCCGCGGGCGGATCGGCTAGTGGTAGTTGCCCCTGATGGATCACAAACCGAATTTACCGATGGTCGTATTGCAATGCTTTACGTCACTGCTCCTGGTCCATATCGCGTTCAGCAGTTTTCTCAAGAATCGCTGATAGGCGAGGCAACTATTGAATTCTCGCCGAAGGTTAGGAGTGGTACTGCCAAACTTTCGAGCGTGCCTCCGTTGATGGAGGCCGTCGGAACAAGCAAAACCGTCGCTCAAGAAATATTCGATCTGGTTCCTTGGTTTGTCGGAGCTGCATTTCTGGTGCTGGTAGGTGAATGGTGGTTGTTTAACCGGGTGCGCGGAGTCCGTTAAGCCATGGGGATTGACAATCCATGGGCGCTCATACTTCTCGGTTTGCTACCGATTGTGGTGTGGTGGGCCGTGACCAGTGTGAGTGGGCACGCCAAGTTACGGATGGCCGTGGCAACGGGTGTCCGTGGAGTCGCACTCACAGCGCTGGTTTTGGCGATGGCCGGGTTTTGGATTGGGAGCGATAGTCGGCCAGCCACAGTTTTCCTAGTTGATACGTCGGACAGCATGTTGGCTTCAGAGTGGCTCAAATCCAGTGAGATCATTGACGACTACCTGTCGGGTACAGATCACGAAGCCCGTGTGGGTGTAATTCAGTTCGGTGCTGAAGCCAAGGTGGTTTCGGTGCCCCAGAGGCTTCAGGTAGCCCCTGGCCTATCCGACCGCGTAGATGGTCGTGGCACTGACTACACCTCCGCCATAGCCACGGCTCTGGGTTTGCTTGACCCTGTGGCTGGTGGGCAATTTGTTCTCATATCTGACGGGACTGGTGATAGTGCAGCCTTGGAAGCATCGGCGTATAGGGCTGCTGCGCGCGGTGTGCCTATATCCGTTTTTCCGGTTGATGTTGTGCGAAATAGCGATGTGTCCCTGCTAATGGTGGAAGTTCCTGGAAAAGTTCGGGTTGGATCGAGGCCAGAGATCCGAGTATGGGTTGAATCTCAACGTAAGACTTCGGCACGGCTTCGGATTTGGGATGGGAGCCAGTTGGTCAGTGACAGTTCGATCCCGATAGCTGCCGGTACGCATGCCTATCGAGTGGGTGTCTTAGATCTTGCTCCGGGATTTCACCGGCTTCGCGGAGAACTATTAAAGGATGGAGACAGTCGTCTTTCAAACAACGTCGCTGAGACATTCGTACATGTGCTGGACCCAAGTAGTGTGCTTGTTGTCGGAACCAATGACGATGTGGCTGCAGCGCTATTGGTCGATGGGAAACAAGCGCGGTTTATCCAGCCAGAGAACCTGGATGTCGATGATTTGACCGCGCATGATGTCGTGATTCTTGTTGATGTTTCTGCTGAATCGCTCGGTCGGAGATCCGTCGATGCGCTAAAGAGCTATGTGGCAGCGGGTCATGGACTAATTGTCATGGGTGGGCCACAGAGTTATGCCGTAGGCGGATATCAGGGGACTGCATTTGATGACGTTTTGCCGGTATGGTCCGACCCTACGGAAGATCGACCCGAACCCCGTCTAGCCTTGATATTGGTGATTGACAAGTCGACCAGCATGGCTGTGGGGACAAGTGAGGGGAATGCCAAGTTTGATCTAGCAGTTGAGGCCGCCGTTGATGCGGCGGAGTTACTGGATCAAGGCGATGTTCTTGGCGTGCTGGCGTTTGATATGGATGCACAGTGGGTGGTCCCACCTCGCGAACTTGCTTCGGCGGATCAGGTCGCTTCCGTCATCGATCGTATTCGTGGCATCAAAATGGGTACGTCGACAGACCTTTATCGCGCAATGTTTTTTACACGAGCCCGGCTAGATCAGGTTGATGCGTCGATCAAGCATGTAATTCTTTTGACCGATGGACGTGCGCATCCTGGCTACTTCGAGAGTCTTACTCGGTCGATGCGTCGACGGAATATGACTGTTTCCACAATTGCGATTGGCGAGGATTCTGACCAAGAACTTCTCACCAAGATCGCCAGGATCGGTGGTGGACGCTATTACTTTGTTCCCGATCCTGAGGCGATTCCGAGGGTAGTAACAGAAGAAGCGCGAACTGCCGGCCAGTATGCGGTTGCCGAGTACAAATTTCAGCCGAGGCTGCGTGCTGCGAGTCCGATGTTTTCCGGCGAACTTTCTGGTCAGGTTCTTCCTGATTTGACCGGGTTTGTTCGGACGCGTCCTAAATCTGGAGCGGAATTAGTGTTGGTTTCCGATAGAAACGATCCAATCCTTGCGCAATGGCATTTTGGTCGTGGTCGTGCCGTCGCGTGGACGTCGGATGACGGTACAGACTGGGCGAGCGATTGGCGCAAATGGGAGATGTTTTCAGCGTTTCTTGGTCAGGCGGTAGATTGGGCGGCTCCCCCGCTCGGGGGGCTTCGTGGGGGGATTCCGTATGTTGAAGCAAGCTACGCCGACGGACTTACGCAGATTACGGTTGACTGGTTTGACATAAATGCCCAGTTTGTCAACGGTCGTGATATCCAAATGTCCATAATAGGACCTGATGGAAAAGATCGAACGGTTAACGCCGTACAGAATGCTCCCGGTCGGTACCGGGCTGAAGTTCGTGATCTGGCGCCTGGCACCTATGAGATTCGGGTTGACGAAATGACGCCTACTGATCGGACTGGTATTGCTTTGGGCGGCGTGGTGGTTTCGGCAGCTAGTGATACTCGCCGTGTTAACGCTGATCCGCACGTGCTGGGTCGGGTCGCGATGCTGACGGGAGGCGTAAGACTTAACTCTATCGAAGACGTGAAGTTGTTGCCGAAGTTCCGCGGTCCAGAGAACCGATTCGATCGGTCCCACTTGTTGGTAATTGCACTTGTCATGTTTGTTGTAGATGTCGGGATTCGTCGGCTGCTTGGCGGACCACGAGAAATCCTGAGCCGACTAAATGAACGTGTAAGATCAGCAGCTGGAATGGTTGGGAAATTGCGGAGAATTAGCTGGTATATGTCTCGCCCCGCCTAGGTCAGGCGACATTTTTATGAATCCAACTGGACGTCTTGCACGCGTGTTTAAACAGGCCGGTTTCGATTTGCATCTGGTCGGAGGCCCGGTTCGTGACCGGCTTATGGGACGTGCTCCGCACGATATTGATCTAACGACTGATGCCCATCCCGACCGTATCAAGGTGCTGGCTCGACGTGCCGGTGCTTCCGACATCTATTCGGTTGGTGAGCGATTTGGGACGATCGGCGTCATTTTCGAACAACAGAAATTGGAGATCACGACCTTTAGGTCAGAGAGTTACCACCCTGGTTCGAGGAAGCCGGAGGTACAGTTTGGAACGTCACTTGAAGCAGATCTTGGTCGACGGGATTTTACGGTAAATGCGATGGCCCAAGATGTTCAGTCTGGGCAGATCATTGATCCGTACGGTGGGGTGGCTGACGTGGTTTCCGGTCAAATCAGGGCAGTTGGTGTACCGGATGAAAGGTTCCGTGAGGATCCCTTGCGAGTGCTTCGTTGTGTGAGATTCGCGGTTCAACTCAATTTTGAAGTAGAGGCGGACACTGCGGCAGCAGCACGTCGTAATGCGTCTGAACTTTCCAACATCAGCGTTGAGCGAATAGCTGCTGAACTTGAGTTGATTCTTCTGTCCCGCCAGCCTGATCGTGGCCTCGTCATGATGCTTGAACTCGGGATTCTGGCTTTAGTGATACCCGAACTCATCCCATTGCAACAAACTGAGCAGGAAGAAAAACGGCAGCATAAGGATGTTTTCGGGCACACCATGCGTGTAGTAGCCGGCGTTCCTGCCGTGGCCAAACTTCGTTGGGCCGCACTGTTTCATGACGTAGGTAAGCCTGAAACAAAGACTGTTCGGCGTGGCCGAATACGGTTCTTTGGACATGAGGAACGGGGGGCTCGGATTGCGACTCGCATACTGCATCGGCTTAAGGTCGACAGCCGTTTGATGGACAGCGTGATTCACATTGTCCGCTTGCACATGCGTGCCAATTCGTATGAGACAGATTGGACCGACGGCGCTGTTCGTCGTTTCATTCGTGAAGCTGGTGATGAACTTCATGCCCTTCTTGCATTATCGCGAGCGGATATCACCAGCTACCGTCCGAGACGGGTTGAAGCTGGTCTGGCACGAGTTGCGGAATTGCAGGCGCGGTGCGAGCAATTACAAGCTGAACAGGATGTTGCGGCCCTTGATTCTCCACTTGATGGACATGCCTTGATGAAACTGTTTAATCGAGAGCCGGGAATTTGGATCAAGCCGATCAAGCAATATCTACTAGATCTTGTGCTTGACGGAGATCTTGAGCCTCATGACTTGGAGCGCGCCCGGGATCTTGCACTTGGTTTTGTCGAGTCGCATGTTGAGGCTGCGACGAGTGTAGAGTCAAGGGGTGTCCGTGGATGATTCAGAATATTGGTGCTCTGCATGGGGTCGCTTTCGTGGTTGGATCCAACGGCGGATTAAGCAGATGTCACACGGGAATTTTGATCAACTCCCACCGTCGTCCCGTGCTGATGAGGGACATATTGTTTAGGAAACCGACCGAACGGTCTTGATTGCGATGGAAGTCGTTGAAGGTCGTCGTGCTCTCGGCCGAGACAGAAACTCTGTCTCGGCACCACCCGCTGCTATCCAGGAGTCGCCGTAATGAGCAAACCAGACGACTATTTTTCGCATCGAGTGCTGGGGACGACTGGCCTACAAGTCACACCTTTATCCGTGGGGACAGCTGCCCTTGGTGATATGCCGGAAGTGTTTGCCTATGAGGTGGCTGAAGATGAGGCTGTTGGCCTCCTGCGGGAGGTGTTTACAGGCCCCATAAATTTCGTCGACACCGCAGCGTCTTATGGGGATGGGGAGAGTGAACGTCGGATTGGTAATGTCTTACGAGAAATGGGGGGGATCCCCGAGGGTTGGGTTATTGGGACAAAGGCTGATCGTGATCTTAAAACAGGCGACTTCAGCGGTGCGCAGATGCGTAGGTCCGTGGAACGAAGTCTTGATCTTTTGGGTCTCGAACGTCTCCAGCTCGTGCATCTGCACGATGCAGAACACTCAACCTTTGAGTCGATTATGGCACCGGATGGACCTGTTGAAGTTTTGCAGTCGATGAAGGAAGAGGGGTTAATTGATCATCTGGGTGTGGCTGGTGGCCCTATCGATCAGGAAATCCGGTATGTTGAGACGGGGTGTTTTGAGGTCGTGGTTACTCACAACCGTTATACCCTCCTCAATCGCTCTGCCGAACCGTTGCTAGAGATAGCCGCACTTCGAAATATAGCGGTGTTGAATGCGGCTCCGTACGGCAGTGGAATTCTTTCCCGTGGGCCGAAGGCCTATCCAAGATACGCATATCAGGACGCAGACGAAGATGTCGTGCGTCGGG
>PVBE012023570.1_pt1 | contig 25772 bp, 25 predicted proteins | sample 1631181 | NCBI WGS metagenome assembly PVBE01 (sample SAMN08397723, study PRJNA350692) | Marine metagenome, whole genome shotgun sequencing project. | isolation source: water | place: Pacific Ocean | collected 2012-04 | reverse complement strand
GGCGTCTCTTGTCCAGGCCCTTGATGAACGGTCCCTCCCGTATCGCCGGTGCGAAGGAGAGGCGGTGTTCTATGGCCCGAAGATCGATGTCAAGATCGTGGACGCGCTGGGCAGGGGGTGGCAGGCCTCGACGATTCAATTTGACTTCAACCTTCCAAGGCGGTTTGATCTAAAGTATGTGGGAGCCGATGGGGACCTTCACACGCCGTACATGGTGCACCGGGCGCTGTTGGGGTCGCTGGAGCGGTTTGTGGGCGCTCTGATAGAGCACACGGCCGGGGCGTTCCCATTGTGGCTGGCGCCTGTCCAGGTTAAGGTTTTACCCATTACGGATCGGAATCATGACCATGCGCGGCGCGTGGCCGCCGCCCTAAAGGAAAGCGGTCTTCGGGTTGAGGTGGATGACCGAAACGAAAAATTAGGGTACAAGATCAGACAAGGACGCCTTGAGCGAACGCCGTACCTGCTGGTGATTGGAGATCGGGAACAGGAGTCAGAACAAGTTGCGGTCCGCGGCCGAACCGAAGGGGACCTGGGGGCGATGAGCCTTGACGCGTTTCTCGATCGGGTCCGGCCGGAGATGGCGCCCAAAACGCCGGCGTAGACCGCCGCCCATCAAGAGGGAGACCGGGTTATAGCAAGACGGGATTTTGACAGGAGCACGCCCAAGCCTTCTCAGCGCATCAACCGGGACATCCGTGTTAAAGAGGTCCGCGTGGTGGACAGCGATGGTGAGCAACTCGGCATCTTGCCCATTGAGGACGCCTTGACCGCTGCGGAGGACCGGGATCTCGATCTGGTGGAAGTGGCCCCGAACAGTGATCCGCCCGTTTGCCGGATCATGGATTACGGCCGCTTTAAATATCAGCAAAGCAAGCGCACGCACGAGGCCAAGAAGCGACAGAAGGTCATTCACGTCAAGGAAGTGAAAATGCGCCCGAAAACGGAGGAACACGATTTTCAATTCAAAGGGCGCCACATCCGGCGATTTTTGGGTGAGGGAAACAAGGTCAAAGTCACCGTCATGTTCCGGGGCAGGGAGATGGCGCACCGGCATTTGGGGTTGCGCCTCATGACGCGAATGATCGAGGAACTCGAAGACGTAGCCCAGGTGGAGCAGCAGCCGATTCAGGAAGGGCGGAACATGTCGATGATTCTCATCTCGACCTCCACGAAGACCCATTCACAACAATAGGGGAGTCTGCTCCTGTGCCGAAAATGAAGACGAATCGAGGCGCGGCCAAGCGCTTTCGGCTTACCGGAAAGGGAAAGGTCCGCCGGAACAGCGCCTACAAGAGTCATCTCCTGACCCACAAGACGAGGAAGCGAAAACGTTCCTTGAGGAAATCCAGCCTGGCCGCGCCAGGCGACGCTCAGCGAATTCGGATTCTTCTCGGAAAAGGATAGGGGCCAAATCATGCCGAGGGCGACACATTCTCCCGCCAGCAAGCGCAGGCACAAGAAAATACTCAAACAGGCCAGCGGCTACTGGGGGCGGCGAAAGAATAACTACCGTCTCGCTCGTGAAACGGTGGAGCGGGGCCTGGCGTACGCATACCAGCACCGCCGTCTGCGAAAGCGGGAATTCCGCCGGTTATGGATCACCCGCATCAACGCGGCTTCACGCGAACACGGACTCTCTTACAGCCGGTTGATCCATGGACTCAGCCAAGCGGAGGTGAGGTTGGACCGAAAGGTCCTCGCCGACTTGGCCGTCAATGACGCCGAGGCTTTTGCCAAACTGGCGGCCCTCGCCAAAGAGCACGCCTAATTGAAACCAGCCAAGGCCCTTCCGCCGGGAAGGCGCGCCGGCCGACGGGGTGCTTCTCGCCCCGATTGCCGGATGCGGTTCCGTCCGCCCCGGAAGGGGTTTTGCAGATTTGAAATGGGCCTCGATGAGTGACGACCTCGAAGACCTCCCGCGCTTGGCGGCCGAAGAGGCTGAAGCCGCCGACTCGGAAGAAGATCTGCAAACCGTCAAGACCAGATATCTGGGACGCAAGGGGATACTGACCCAGCAACTCAGGCGTATGGGGGAACTCCCCCCCGAGGACCGCCCGAAATTCGGGAAGGCGGTCCATGCCGTGGAAGCCGAAGTCGAAGGCGTCTTCGAGCGCCGGCTCGAAGCCCTTCGCCACGCCGAGTTGCGCAAACCCGCGCCCCTCTTCGACGTCACCCTTCCCGGCCGAGGCCAACCCCCCGGACGCTTGCATCCGGTCACCCAGGTGATGGGGGAGGTCCTGAGGATCTTCCAAGGTCTGGGATTTGGGATTGCCGAGGGACCCGAGGTCGAGTTCGATTATTATAATTTCGAGGCCCTCAACATCCCGCCGGATCATCCGGCCCGGGACATGCACGACACCTTCTACCTTGCAGAAAAAACGCTCATGCGGACCCATACCTCGCCGGTCCAAATCCGGGTCATGGAAAAACAAGAGCCTCCGGTCAAGATTGTCGCTCCCGGCAAGGTCTATCGCTGTGACGCCGACGTGTCTCATTCCCCCATGTTTCACCAAGTGGAAGGGCTCCTGGTCGACCGGGACGTGACGTTCGCGGACCTTCGCGGCACCCTGTCCACTTTTGTGCACGGGATGTTCGGGCCCGATGTGGGCGTCCGCTTCCGCCCGAGCTTTTTCCCCTTTACCGAACCCAGCGCGGAGGTGGACATCCAGTGCGTCATCTGCCAAGGGGGGGGCTGCCGGGTTTGCGGAGGGTCCGGATGGCTGGAGATCCTCGGCGCCGGAATGGTGGATCCCGCGGTCTATGGATTCGTCGGCTACGACCCCGAGGAGGTGACGGGATTCGCGTTTGGGCTGGGCGTGGAACGCGTGGCCATGCTCAAATACGGAATCGATGACATCCGCCTATTCTTTGAAAACGATGTCCGATTTCTTTCCCAATTCTGAATGAATTCGATCGGGTCGGCGGGAAAAGGTTGAACCCTTGCGTGTGATTTTGAGTTGGTTAAAAGAGTTCGTTGATTACGAGGGGACCCCGGAGGAATTGGCTCGCGTCCTCACGATGAACGGCATCGAAACGGTCAACGTGGAGCGTGTGGGCGGAGAGTTCGAGCCGGTCCTCGTCGGGGAGATTCTGGATGTTCAGCCGCACCCAAGCGCCGACAAACTGCACTTGTGCCGCGTCTCAACCGGCGGCGGCGAAAAACGCATCGTTTGTGGAGCGCCCAACGTCGCCATTGGGCAGCGGGTCCCTGTGATTCCACCGGGTTCCCCGCTCCCGGACGGCAGGACCATCGAAGCGGTGCGGATTCGCGGGGAAGACTCCGAGGGGATGATCTGCTCCGCCGCTGAGCTCGGGTTCGGCGACGCGACCGACGGCATCTGGGTCCTGGACGCGGATTGTGAGGTCGGCGCCCCGCTTTCCGAAGCAGCGGGCCTTTCGGACACTGTCTTCGAAGTGGAAGTGACGCCGAATCGCGGGGATTGCCTCAGTGTTCTGGGAATCGCGCGCGAGGTCGCCTGTTATCAGGGAACACCTCTTCATCCGCCGAAACCGCGGGTTCTCGAACATGGCGGTCCCGTGAAAGGTTTTGTCACCGTCTCTGTGGATTGTCCCGACTTGTGTCCCAGATACACCGCCCGGGTCGTGCGGGATGTGAAGGTGGGGCCGTCCCCCATCTGGATGCAGTGGCGCCTTCAAACGGCCGGCGTTCGGCCCATTAACAATGTGGTCGATGTGACCAATTACGTCCTGCTGGAAAGAGGCCAGCCTTTGCACGCCTTCGACCTGGAAAAGATCCGGGAGGGCGAAATCGTCGTTCGCACACACACCGCTGAAGATGAGTCGACCTTCACCACCCTCGACGAGACCGAGCGCACCCCTCCCGAAGGGGCCTGCATGATCTGTGATGGAGTGGGTCCGGTGGCCGTCGGAGGGGTGATCGGCGGCTTGAACTCGGAGGTGGGGCCCGGCACGACCGCCATCCTTCTGGAGAGTGCTTTGTTCCAACCGCAGAGCATCCGACGAACCGCTCGGGTGATGGGACTCGCCACCGAGGCGTCCTTCCGGTTTGAACGAGGCGTGAATCCGGAGGGCGTCCCGCAGGCCTTGGACCGAGCGGGTGAACTCATCCGCCGGGTGACGGGGGGAGAGGTGGCTCGGGGGATGGCCGACGTATCCCGGAGCGCGCTTCTGGAGAAAAAAATGGTGATCCTTCGAACCGGTCAGCTCGAGCGGGTTCTGGGGATGGATATACCGATTCGAGAGGTGTCCGACATTCTCCTCTCCTTGGGCATGGAGGTGACCGCGGCGGAAAGCAAGGAAAACATGTCCATCCTGATCCCGGCTCACCGGCTGGACCTCTCCCGGGAGATTGACATCATCGAGGAAGTGGCGCGCATTTACGGTTACGATCGGTTCCCCACAATCCTTCCCTCGGGTGGGAATGCTCGCCCCGGTCTCGTCTCCGAATGGGATTTTCTAAATCGGGTCCGCACTGTCCTGTGCGGCGCCGGCCTGCTGGAGGCCATCAATCTGAGTTTTGTGCCCGCGTTGAAGGGCAACGGGACGGCGGATTCATATGACGGCGGCCCGTCTTTGGCGTTATTGAATCCTCTGAGCCGGGAAGGGGCGATGCTGCGCTCGTGCTTGTGGCCCGCCCTTCTGAGAAACGCGGCGGCCAACATGAACCGCAATGTCGGGGAAATCCGCCTGTTCGAGGTGGGGCATGTCTTTCGTCCGGGACCTTCGCCGTCGGATTCGCTTCCGGATGAACCGCTGCGCATCGCGGGTGTTCTGAGTCAGACCTCTGAGCGGGGCGCTTGGACCGAAACGGGTCGGAAGCGGGACTTCTACGACATCAAAGGGATACTGGAACACTTGCTCTCCGCTTTTGGCGTCGAACATGCCCGATTCAAACCCGAATGCGGATATCCATATCACCCAAGCCGCTCGGCAACGGTCTGGCTCCGTCAGGGGCCCTCGAATGAGGAGGAAATGTGGGGCGAGTTGGGAGAGATTCATCTGGACGCGCAAAGGGCCTTCGATCTCCCGCAACCGGCGATGATTTTCGAGGTTTCGTCCAATCCGCTCCAGCGGGCGATGGCGGACACGCCCCGCTTCCGAGCATTGCCGAGATTTCCACCGACCAGCCGTGACCTGGCGGTCGTGATTCCGGAGCAAGTGATGGTGGATTCCATCCAGCGCGCGATCCTGGAGGAAGGCGCCCCCTTGGCCCAAGAGGCCGTGGTGTTTGACGTGCATGTCGGAGACCCGGTCCCGCAAGACCGGAAGAGCGTTGCCTTCGCCTTGGTCTACCGGTCTGAGGAGAGAACCCTGACGGGGGAGGAGGTCAACGAGGTGCACGAGCGAATCGTGTCCCGACTTTCAAGGGAGTTTCAAGCTCAACTGCGGTGAATTCTCGGGCAGTGAAAGAACCGGCGGGTTTGACGCGTTGGCGGAATAAGAATATAAAGAAGAGAGGGATGCTGGAAAACTCAGAGAAGGCTTGAATCATGTCAAGTTTGGAAAATCTTGAACAGTTGGAGCACCAGCTTCGGGCGTTGCTCTCTGAACGGAAACAGTTGAAGTCGCGTTTGGATCAACTCGAAGCCGACGCTCCCGCGAAGGGCCGGGACAAAGATTTCCGGGAATCCCAACGGGTGAAGGACTTGTTGGCGCGCGACCGGAGCGATCTGCGAAGCCGCGTTGAGTCCATGTTGGCGGCGATTTCCCGGCTGAGTCAAGCCAGTTAAGCACCGGAGGTGGCGCCGTGGCGGATCGAAACACCGTCTCCGTGGAGATCTACGGAAAATCCTATGTCGTCCGCGCGGGCACGGACCAGGAATACACCCGGACGTTGGCCCGGTACGTTGAGGATCAGATGCGCAAAGTGGCCGCGCAATCCAAGGCCGTCGATACGCAAAAGATCGCCGTTCTGACGGCGCTCAACATCGCGAATGACCTCTTCCATGCTGAGAAAATGGAGCGGGAAAAGGAATCGAACCTGGACCAACGCACGGCCGCGCTCCTTCAGCTGGTGGAAAACGCGGGATAAGAGGAGAGCCGAATTCCCCTGCCATGTGCGTGATGGACGTAAAAATTTTTGAGCCAACAGACAAAGAAGGGGAGCCGGGAGAAGGGCGTGGTGTGCACCTCCCTCGGGAGTGAGCCTGAAACGTCCTCCGAGGCGCCCACTTGGTGCTGCCAGGTTCAAAAAGTATACCCACACGGCATTGCGGCAGGGGGCTTAAGATTCAGTCGTCCGGCCTGATGCGTCAACCAGACGCGCGATAACGGACGGCGGTGTATTCATCCTTATGCGGATGGATCAACCTACAAGGAGTGGAAGGATTCTTCAGGCGGAAATGACGTCGGTTATCGGCGGGTCAAATTCATCGTGGTTCGGAAATAATCCGGGGGGGGTGGGCAAGAAACGAACCGCCCGGACGCCCCGGCTGTCAGTCCGCCCGTCCCCCGTCCCCCGGGCGGAAACGGTGAAGTTCCCCTCGGCGCCTTTGAAAGCATGAAAAGATTCCGCGGGGTTCATCGGCCTGCTCGAAACCAACGGAAACCGGCCCCCTGAGGTCCTCACTCCGTCGCGCAATTGGAGCATCGGCGTGGCGGTTCACCTTCAAGACGATCCCCATCATCACCTCTCCAAGTCCCGTGATATCGCGGACAAGACCCGGTTGCGCCGGAAGTTCCTGAGCCGGCGGGAGGCGCTCCGACCGGAGTCCGCCGAGACCCATAGCCAAGCCATCGTGCAACGGTTCTGGCGCCTCCAGGCGGTCCGGAATCTGCAAAAGCGTCTTCGGAGCGGGAATCCCGTGTGGCTGTCCTGTTATGTGGATTTCGGTCTGGAGGTCAGGACGCGCGCCCTGCTGCGCAAGGCCTTGGCGCGTGGATATCGAGTGGCGGTCCCCGTGGTCCCGGCGAGGCGGGGCGCGAAGCTGTTCCTCTCGGAGATCAAAGACCTGCCCGAAGGGCGGGATTCCGGTCCGAGTTGGGTCCGAACGGCTTTCGGGGTCCTGGAGCCTCGCCAGCCCCGACCTGTAGAAGCCAAGCGCATTGACTTCTTCGTCGTTCCGGGCCTGGCTTTCGACGGCAAGGGGGTCCGGTTGGGATTCGGCAAGGGGTATTACGACGGGCTTCTGGCGTCCGCCCGCGCCGACGCCCAGCGGATTGGGCTGGCCTTTTCGTGCCAGATGGAGGACCGAATCCCCCGGGATGAATGGGATATTCCGATGCACCGGGTGGTGACGGAAGTTGGTGTCATACGTTGCGATACTCACGTTCATCGATACTCGATTCCAACAACAACAACGAATCACCGGAGGAGGTGATCCACTGTGTCTGAGCTCATGGCCAACTGGATGAATCCGGCGGGGTGGGCGCTGGGCGCGTTGCTCATTGTGTTGGGGGGCGTGGTTGGATATTTGTTGCGACGCGTTTCAGTCCGGTCCACGCTCTTACAGGCCCAGGAAGAGGCCGCGAAGCTTCAGGCCGAGGCCCAGCGCGAGGCGGAGACCATTCGCCGCCAAGCCGAATTGGAGGCCAAGGAAGAAACCCTGCGCGTGAGCAGGGAATTGGACCAGGAAATTAAGGAGAGAAGACAGGAGCTTCAATTGCAGGAACGCCGCAGTCTCCAACGGGAGGAGAACCTGGAAAAGAAGCTCGAAGCGGTGGAAACGAAAGAGCGGGATTTTGAAAAGAGCGCCCGCCTTCTCTCTGATCAGGAGAGTAAACTCGAGGAACGGAAAAAAGAAGCCGATCGCATTCTTCAAGAGCAAACCCGGGCCCTCGAACGCGTATCGGGGTTAACGGCGGCGGAAGCCAAGAAGGTGCTCATGGATCAGGTCTTGGAGGAGGCCCGGCACGAGAGCGCGAACCTGGCGCGCAAGATTGAGGAGGAAGCGCGAGAACAGGCCGAGCGAGAAGCCAATCGAATCATCGGCATCGCGATTCAGCGATACGCAGCGGACCACGTAGCCGAAAACACCCTGTCCGTCGTCAGCCTGCCAAACGATGAGATGAAAGGGCGGATTATCGGCCGCGAGGGGAGGAACATCCGGGCGATGGAAATGGCGACCGGCGTGGACCTCATCATCGACGACACCCCGGAATCGGTGATCATCTCGGGTTTTGATCCCATCAAGCGGGAGATCGCCCGCAGGGCGCTGGAGCGCCTGGTCTCAGACGGCCGCATCCACCCCCGGCGCATCGAAGATGTCGTGGTCAAGGTCAAGAGCGAGATGGAGAAGAACATCCGGGAGATCGGGGAAGAGGCGGCCCTCGAGGTCGGGGTGGATGGAATCCATCCCGAAATCCTCCGTCTGCTCGGAAGATTGAACTATCGCACGAGCTACAGCCAAAACGTACTGATGCACTCCAAGGAGGTGGCGCACCTGAGCGGTCTGGTGGCTGCGGAATTGGGGGGTGACGTGAAGCTGGCCAAGAGGGCCGGCTTGCTTCACGACATCGGCAAGGCACTTGACCACGAAATGGAAGGCTCCCACATCCAGATCGGCATCGAAGTGGCCCGTCGGTACCGCGAACCGCCCGTCGTCCTCAACGCCATCGCGGCCCATCACGAAGAAGAAGAACCCAACAGCATCGAGTCGGTGGCCGTCTGCGCGGCCGACTCGCTGTCCGCCGCGCGTCCGGGGGCCCGGCGGGAGACGCTGGAAGCCCACATCAAGCGGCTCCAACAGCTTGAGAAAATCGGTGACTCTTTTCAGGGAGTGGAGAAGTCTTACGCCATCCAGGCGGGCCGGGAGATCCGGATCATTGTCCAACCGAACGACGTGAACGAATCCGAGGCGGTCTTTTTGGCCAAAGACATCGCGCGGCGGATCGAAGAGGAGCTCACCTATCCCGGCGAGATCAAGGTAACGGTGATCCGCGAGACCCGTTCGATGGAAGTCGCCCAATGAGGCGTTCCGATTGACCGAAGCGTCACAAATCGTGAGGATTTTGTTCGTCTCGGACGTCGTCGGGAAACCGGGGCGGCGAATCCTGAAAGAGCGCCTACCGGGCCTCCTGGCGGATTTCCAAGCGGACTTCTGCGTGGTCAACGCGGAGAACGCCGCCGGGGGGTTGGGGTTGACCTCAGAAGTGGCGGAGGAGTTTTTCGGCCTCGGCGTCCACGTCCTGACTTCAGGAAACCACATCTGGCATAAGCGGGAGATCTTTGACCTCATCCCCCATGAGCCCCGCATCCTGCGTCCGGCCAATTACCCGTCAGGGGCCCCCGGGCGAGGCGCTGAAATCTTTGAAACCTCGAACGGGGTTCGGGTCGGCGTATTGAACCTGATGGGCCGCGTGTTCATCCCCTTCGGCCTGGACTGTCCGTTTCGCGCCGCTTCGGAACACGTCGATAAACTTCGCGAGGAGACGACAGTCATCCTTGTGGATATGCATGCGGAAGCCACTTCGGAAAAAGTCGCGATGGGGTGGTTTTTGGACGGCCAGGTGTCGGCGGTCCTGGGGACCCATACCCATGTCCAGACCGCCGACGAGCGGATCCTTCCCGGCGGAACGGCTTACCTCTCGGACGTGGGAATGACGGGACCCTGGACCTCAGTCATCGGCGTAAAGCGGGAGCCGGTGATCGAACGATTTCTGACCGGACTTCCGAAGCGGTTTGAACCCGCCTCCGGACCGGCTCAGCTCAACGCCGCCTTCATGACGGTCGATAGCGCTTCGGGCAGGGCCTTGACGATCGAGCGCGTCCGCATCGAAGAACCCGCGCCGGCGTAGCGCGGGGCCATCTCTCCGCAAATGGGGCGGGCCTCTTGTCCCGGGATCGGCCGACCCTCCAATCAGCGGAGGGCCTCAGGCGTAAACCGTGAAACCGCGCCGGATGACTTTCACGCCCAGATCATCCGCGACCATTTTCTCCAGCTTATCCACATCCAACATCAGCGGCTTGTCGGGAATGATCACCGAGACATCCGGTACGAAGTTCTTCGATTCCCGGATAAACCACAGGACACTCTCGAAGGCTTCATCGCCCGACTCGGGCGCCGCCACCTTCATGTAGTCCTCCGCCGACCCGGCGTGGAGTGAGATCCGGAGATGATCGACCAAACCCTGAAGCTCGGGCAGGACATTCCGGCCATGGATCAGGTTTCCCTGACCATTGGTCACCACCCGCACCGTTCCCCCCGCCTCTTTGAGTCTGCCCGCAATCTCCTTCAGGATGTCCAGCCGCACCAAAGGTTCTCCATAACCGCTGAATGTCACCATTTGCCGGATATCGCCGAAAGCCTGGAGCGCCTCCCAGATTTCATCCGGTTCCGGGTCGCTGTCCAGCTTCAAGTTGTGTCCGCAAAGGTAGTCGGAGGAAAGGCGCGGGCAATAAAAGCAATTGTTGGTGCAGGTGTAAGTCAGATTCAGGTGCAGACCGCCGTGAACCTTGTACACCATTTGGGGTGCCGCGTTCACCGACGGGATGCCGAAAAGCGCATGGGCGTTGTAGCTGGTGATCCTGGCTAGGTCCTCAATCACCACGCCCGACAACTCGGCGATTTTCTCCCCGACGTGAACGACCATCGCCGGCTCATTCGGTCTTTGTCCTCGAAAGGGCGCGGGGGTGAGGTAGGGGGCGTCGGTCTCGATCAGAAGGCGCTCTAAAGGGATTTCCCGAGCGGTTTCCTGAAGTTCGGTGGACTTGGCGAACGTGACCGGACCGGCCAGAGAAATGTAGAAGTCCAGGTCCAGATAATCCTCAACCTCGCGCGGGCCTCCGGTGAAGCAATGGATCACGCCACGGGCCTCCCAGGCGTTCTCTTCCCGAAGAATCCGGATGAGATCCTCATGGGCCTCCCGTTCATGAAGGACCAACGGCCGGTTCACCTTCTTGGCGATGCGGATCTGGTTCTTGAGCACCTCTTCTTGCTGCTCGGGCGGAGAATGCGTCCGGTAATAATCCAGCCCCACCTCGCCGATGGCCACCACCTTCGGTTTTCCGGCCAGCTTCGTGAGGGTTGAGAAAGTCCGACGGCCCGCCTTCTTGGCTTCATGGGGATGGATGCCGATCCCCGCGAAAACGGAATCCAGCGACTCGGCAAGATCGACGGCCTTCCTGCTGCTGAGAATGTCGGAGCCCAGGGTCACCATGAAATGGACGCCCGCCTGCCTCGCGCGCTCCAAAACCCCCGGCCGGTCATCGTTGAATTGAGAGTCTTCCAGGTGACAATGAGAATCAACCCAGGAAAGCTCCGGCTCCTTTTTCGGAGGTTCTTGTCGATTTGTCGTCACATCATTCTCCAGCCCGGATATCGGACGACCCTTTCATGGATTCCTTAACGGACGGGAGTTCCCGGGGGAACCGACTTGTCCAGCGTCACCAAAGCCAGCTGCTCCCCCTCCTGGGCCGCCAGGACCATCCCTTGCGACTCGACGCCCATGAGGGTCCGCGGCTCGAGATTGGCGACGATGACCACGGACTTTCCCGTCAACTCTTCCGGGGAGTAGCTGCCGGCGATGCCCGCGACAACGGTTCGCTCCTCATCTCCCAAGTCCAGCCTCAGGCTCAGCAGGTTCCTTGATTTCTCGACCGGCTTGGCGGAAACAACGCGCGCGGCCCGCAATGAAACCTTCGAGAAGGCCTCATAATCGATCGGCGCGGCCGCCTCGTCCGCGCGACTTGAAGGCCCTTTCTGTCGGGGCGTCTCGGCGGACCCTGCGTCTTCCGAAAAGGGGGCTCCCTGACCGTTCTCGAGCTCCCTTCCCACGGCCTGTTTGATCTCCTCCGCCTCCTCCTCATCGATGCGGGGGAAGAGCGGCGGGCCGGGTTGGACCTCCCGGCCCGCCTCGAGGACTTCCCAAGTCCGGGCTTCTTCCAAAGAACGCGGGGGATCTTCTTCGGCCAGCCCCAAACGGAAGCGGATTTTCAGGGCGGCGTCCGGCATGAACGGCCAGAGCCAGACGGAGACGACCCGAATCGCCTCCGCCGCCGTGTAAAGCGTCGTCCGAACGCCCGCCTCGTCTCCTGATTTGGACAAGGACCAAGGAGCGCGCGTATCCAAGTATTTGTTGACTTGGTGGATAAAGTCCCAAACCCTTTTCAGGACCCGATGAAATTCCAAGGACTCCAATTCTTCCCGGAGGACCGCGGTGGTTGCGGCGGCCGCCTGCTGAAGGCCGCGCTCGAGATCTCCGACTTCCGCGGCCCGCGGCAGTCTCCCTCCGCAGAACTGTCCGACCATGCCGATCGTTCTGTGTAAGAGATTGCCCAAGTCGTTCGCGAGATCGCTGTTGATCCGATCGATCAGGGCCTCATGGGAAAAATCGCCATCCTGACCGAACGGCACTTCCCGTAACAGAAAGTAACGCACCGCGTCCGCCCCGTAACGGTCGAGGAGGCGGTTCGGGTCCACGACATTTCGGAGAGATTTGGACATCTTTCGACCTTCCACCGTCCACCATCCATGGGCGAATACGCGCCGGGGAAGGGGAAGTCCCGCCGACATGAGGAACGTCGGCCAGTAGACGGCGTGAAACCGAAGGATGTCCTTCCCGATGAGGTGAACATCGGCGGGCCAGAAAGTCTCGTAGCCCTCTCCGCTGTTTTCCCCGCCGAACCCCAGCGCGGAGATGTAATTGGTCAGCGCGTCGAACCAGACGTAGAGGACGTGCCCCTCCCCCTCGGGAACGGGGATGCCCCACTGGAAGGTTGTCCGGCTGATGCTGAGGTCCCGCAGCCCCCCTTCGACGAAACGGATGATCTCATTGCGCCGGCTTTCCGGCAGAATGAAACCAGGATTCTCCTCCAGATGGCGCAGGAGCGGGTCCTGGTATTTCGACATCCGGAAGAAGTAGCTTTCCTCCCGGACGCGTTCCACCGGTCTGCCGCATTCGGGACATTTTCCATCCACCACCTGGGTGTCCGTCCAGAACGACTCATCGGGCGTGCAGTACCATCCCTCGTACTCGTCCAGGTAGATGTCGCCGTTCTCCCGCACGCGGCGGAACAGATCCTCTACGCCTTTGCGGTGCCGGGCTTCGGTCGTGCGGATGAAGTCGTCCGGCTCGATCCGGAGGCGGTCCCACAGTTGATGGTAACGGCCCACCACCTGGTCGGCCAGCCCTTGCGGGGTCAAGCCCTGGTCCCGGGCCGCCCGTTCCACTTTCTGGCCGTGCTCGTCGGTTCCGGTGAGGAGGAAGACCCGGGTTCCGGCCAGGCGGTGGAATCGGGCAAGGGTGTCCGCCGCAATCGTGGTGTAGGCGTGACCGATGTGGGGATTATCGTTCACGTAATAAATAGGAGTGGTTACGTAAAACGTCTCGTTCATGAAATCTCGGATTCGACGGATCGGGTTCGGGAAGGAAGCGTCGACATCGCCGGTGATTCGACGTCCGGGATGAGTCCATTCAGTTGAACGGCCGGCTCCTTGTTAAGGTCGATTCGGTCAGCGGAGAACGGCTTCACGCGGCCGGCGTCATTTCGTCTCGCGCCTGCTCTCCTGATAGTCATCGAGCGTCGCGGTCACTCTTTCTCCGTCCTCGGTGCGGATAACGACAGTTTCCTCCAGGATGTTTCGTTTGACCACGCACCCGCTGCACCCGGCGCAGCCGCTGACGCGCTTTCCGATCTTGGGCATCTTTTTGGCAACGCCTTCATACTCCTTGAACTCGTACGAGAGACAGCACTTCAGTTTTCCGCACATCCCCGACAGCTTGGAAGGGTTCAGGGCAAGGTCTTGAAGCTTGGCCATTCGGATCGAGATCAAGCGGAATTGAGGCAGCCAGCTCGAGATGCAGAGATCCCGCCCGCAGGAGCCGTATCCGTTCATCAATCGGGCTTCGTCCCGCGCGCCGATTTGCCTCATCTCCACCCGCATGCCCAGTTCACCCGAGAGCTTTCGCACCAACTGACGGAAATCCACCCGATCCCTTGCTGTGAAATAAAAGGTCGCGAAATCCTCTTCGAAGTGGTATTCCACCTGGAAGATCTTCATCGGAAGCCCCATGTCGCGAATCCATTTCAAGGCTGTCCGCCGCGCCCGCACCTCCTCGGCTTCCAATTCCCGGAACCGTCCGATGTCCTCCTCCGTCGCCTGTCTCAGGACCTTCGGAAGATTCCCTTTGATCCGCTTTCGCGGGAGGATCATGGGGTTGATGGCCACGCGGGCGACTTCCATGCCGTGTTTGGTGTTCACAACACAGTAATCTCCCAGACGCAGGGACAAGTCCCCGGCATCATAGCGGGTCCCCCGCTTCTGTCTTCGAAAATTGAGCCCCACGACCTGGACCTTCATGGATCTATCCTCCGACCGCCGCCGGCTTGGGGTTCAGCAGAAGGGACTCCCACCCAAGCTGCGGGTTGGCGTTTCTCAAGCGGATGTCCGCGCGCAACGACCGTGCCCGCTCGAACAAGCCCTCCAGGGTTTTATTTGTGCACGCCGACCCGCGGATAACAAGCTCATTCGCCAAGTCCTCGTGCACCAGAAACCCAGGTTCCGCTCCTCCCCGGACCGCGCGAACGTCGCGAACGAGGGACATAAACACGTCGAGGAGCGCTTCCGCCTCTTCGGCGGGCCGGCCTACGCCGGAAACGTTTTTCAGCGCCGCGGCCGTCCGGCCCTCCAACGCGGCGTCTAGGAGATCGAGGGCCTTGGCTCTTCTCGCGAAGACCTCTTCCGGGTCGGCTTCAAGCGCGCGATCCATGCGGCCATCGGCGAAACGCGCCAGCAAGCGGGCTTCTTCGGCCGACCGGCCTCGAACCCGCTCGATCTCCGAGGCCAGCCAGGAGCGCTCCAGCTTCCGGAAGCGGATCACCCGGCACCGGGAAACCACCGTTTGGGGCAACGCTCCAAGCATTGCAGCGGTCAGAATGATGACCGTGCCGGGCGGCGGCTCCTCCAGCGTTTTCAGCAGCGCGTTGGCCGCCGAGGTGTTCATCCTGTGGGCCTCGTCCACCACGAGGACCTTCACCGGCCCCTCATAGGGTTTGCGCTGCGCCGCGGCGATGAGCTGTCGAATCTGAGGCGGCTCGCCCCGCTTCCGCTCCTTCTCAAACTCTCCGACCTTGATGAATTGGCCGTCTCTTCGGACGACCATCAGGTCGGGATGGCTCTCGGCCCGCACCTTCCGGCATGCGTCGCATACGCCGCAAGCGTCTTCGGCTTCATCACCCCGAGCGCCTTCCCTGCAAAGGAGGAGACCCGCGAAGGTGATGGCCGTGGTTGTTTTGCCTACGCCCTCCGGTCCGACAAACAGGTATGAGGGCGCCATCCGGCCGGTTGAAAAGTCCCGCCGCAAGGCGGACACCGCCCGGTCCTGTCCCTTGATCTCGGCTAACCGCACGGCGCCGCCGATTCGAGGGTCTTCTCCAATGCCCTCCAGACTTCTTCATGGACTTGTTCCGGGGAACCGGCGGCGCGGACCACTTTCACCCGGCCGGGATCTTCTTTGGCCAGCCGCAGGAACCCCGACCGGACGATCTCGTGAAATTCCCGGTCTTCGAGATCGAATCGGTTCGTTTCGCCGGCTTCCATAGAGCCATCGGCTTGAACCGCGCTGTCCGCCCGCGTGTGTGTCCGCGCCAAGCCGACGGAGATGTCCAGATCCAGGAGAATGGTTGTGCGTGGTCGAACGCCTTTCGACGCCAGGAGGTTCACGTCCTCTATCGTATTCCATGCCAGGCCTCGGGCGAGACCCTGGTACACCAGCGTGGAATCAGTGAACCGGTCACACAGAACCACCTTTCCGGCGTCCAGCGCCGGGTGAATTTTCGCGGCCACATGTTGGGCGCGGGCGGCTTCCATGAGGAAAAGCTCGGCGACGGGATCGATTGCTTCCTGTCCGGGATCGAGAACGAGTCGCCGGATGCCCTCTCCCAAATGCGTCCCCCCGGGCTCGCGGGTGCGGAAAACCGAGACTCCATGTTCCCGCAATCGCTCGGCGAGCATCGAGGCCTGGGTTGTTTTCCCCGAGCCTTCAATGCCCTCAAAGGTAATCAAAATGCCGGCCATTGGCTGAAGCCGCTCCGAGGGTTTACAGGGCCGGGAGGTTGGAGAACGCGCAAACCCCGGCGCCGGTCGATCACTGACCAACAAAAAGAGAGTGTAGCAGAGGGGCGCGGGGCATTCCAGAGATGAATGCCGAGGGTTGAGGGATGTTGGGGCCGGTCCGGTCTTGGAAATGGAAAGAGATTGATTTTTCCGGCGTCTCCAGCGGGGGAGAGGGAGGGAGGGATGTCCGCCCGGTATGGAGACGCCGGTGGTCTTGGATTCTGACCTGAAAAATCTTAAGAAAGGCTTGAAACGATGGCGGCCTTTCGGATATTTTCCAGCGGCCGCTCAAGCAGTTCCGGCCTTTCGGCGGTCAGATAGTTCAGGAGCGCCGCGGTCGCCAGGATTTCAGCTTCCTGGGGCGATGAGGCGATCTCTTCCGCCCCTTCCTGGAATGCCTTTGCCGCGTCCGCCAATGTGACGGTGATGGTTTCCGCTTTCTGCTCCGTGGCAAACATGGGTCTTCCCTCCAGACGAAGTTTTGGAGATTTGAATATTGCGTTGTATAGAATTAAAGCAATTGTCGTACCAAAAGGTTCAAAAAATCGCTAAGTTTTTAATTCTTGTAACCGTTTGAATTTAAACAGATTATTGGTGGATCGCCGGAAGATTAAAATGGAAGCCAAACCAGATCAAATAACTTTACTTTACAATCTCGACGAAAAGCGTCTCATTCTTGTCCCAAAAGCTCCAAGATTGGGTGTGGATTTGCCCCATGAGCGGGCAAGGTTCGATTGACTGAAAGGTCGAAAATCAAGGCCAACGCGCATTTTTCACCCATCATTCGTTGTAAGGGGAAGGCCGGAAGGGAGGAGTATGCGGATCCGTTTTTTCGCAAAAGCGGTGGAGGCTGAGCGTCAAACGGCCCGCCTATCCGCGTTAGGGAACCGGGCGCCCGGCGCGGAAAGTCTCCCTCGTTTCACAGATTCAGGGCGTCGATTGCTGAAAGGATCCTCTCGCGGTGCGTTCCCGGCCAGTAGACGCGGCGGCAAAGCGGACACCGATGAAATCGCGCCTGGGTTGCCCATGTGAAATCAGGCACTTCCAGGACGACATCCGATCGGGGGACCTCCGTCAGGGGCGCGTTGCATCGAATACATCGGGAAAGGGGTTTCGGCCACCGGTTCACCTCCTCATTGGACTCCATCCGCCGAACCGCTTCCATGACGGTCTCCGCCAGTCGCAGGCGGACAAAGATATCCGCAATCTGTCCGGCGGGGTCGTTCGCCCCCAGGAGGATCGCATTCGACATACCGGGTCTGGTGGCGAGACGGTGGTCCCGCGTGACGAGGATGCGTCCCTCCGCGAGGCGGGCGGCCAGAAAATCCACATCCAGGCTGCGCATGAAGAGTGTGTCGAATCCAAAGATCCGGAGCCACTTTGCGGCCTTTCCTACGGTGATGTCCGCCACAAAGCGCATCTCGCCCGCGGGGAATCTCAAATCCCCCCTGCTTTTGCCTCGCATTTGGCTGGGATGCTCCCTTTGACGCCCGCTGAAACCGATGCTTCCGGGGCGGCGCTCGGGTAGGCGCAGATAGAGGACAGAGGACAAAATTCGCATTTGGGTCTCGGACGGCAATATTCCTTTCCAAGCTCGACCAGAAGGGCGTGGTACTCGTTGTAAAGAGGCGCGTCGCGTGAAAGGAATCTGTGAAAGCCCTTTTGAAGCGCTTCATACCCCTTCCGGCCCGATGATGGACCTTGGTAGAGACCGAGGCGTGAAAAGATTCGGTGGGTGTAGGCATCGACGACAAAGACCGGAAATTCCGCCGCATAGAGCAAAATGGAATCGGCCGTCTCGGGGCCGATCCCCTTCAGCTCCAGCAGGCTTTTTCGGAGCAGGTCCGCCGGGAGGCCGAACAACAGATTCAACTCTCCTTGGTGTCCGCCCCAGAGGAATCGGATAAACACCTTGAGGCGGTCCGCCTTGACGTTAAAAAACCTGGCGGGGCGAATGAGGTGCGCCAGCCGGGATTTCGGGATTCGCCGCAATCCCTCCGGGGAGAGAAGCTTTCGCTCTTTGAGGTTGGCGATGGCCCGGGAGGCGTTGGTCCACGAGGTGTTTTGGACCAGAATGGCCCCGACGCAGACCTCGAAGGGCGTCTCTCCCGGCCACCATCCGCGCGGCCCGAAGTGGTGAAACAGCCGCTCATAGATATCCAACAACGAATTCTGCGTCATCTTTCGGTTCCGTCGGATTTTTGCGCGCATGGGGGTGATTAGGCTTGAATCTTGCGGATTGATTCTTTAGAACCATCGGAAATGTAAGGCGTAAGACCGCCACCGGAAGTCTCTCAGGTCGGTCAAGGGCTGTCAAGCGGTGAGGGATTTCGATTGACAAGATTGGGCGGGGTTGCTAATTTTTGGGGTGCGACTCAATCTTAACGCGGTCGCTCCCCGGGCGAGCGAATTTTCGGGAGCCAGGTCCACAATGGTATCCGCCGCGACGCAACTAACGGTTCGTCAGCAGGAAATCCTGCAAGGGGTGCTCTCAAGCTTCGTCGAAACGAATGACCCGATCGGCTCCAAAACGCTCGCCAAAAAGCATGTCAGAAACCTGAGCTCGGCGACCATCCGAAACGAGCTCGCCGAACTCACGGAATTGGGATTTCTGTGTCAACCCCACACCTCCGCCGGACGCGTCCCCACCGACAAGGCATACCGGTTCTATGTAAATCAGGTCAGGAAATTGCCCGCCCTTTCCGACATGGAGGTGGAAAGGATCCGAGTTGGTTATGACGAAACGCGGCCCTTGGGGTTGGAGGCCTTACTGGAGCAGACCTCCAAGCTGCTCTCTTCGCTGACGCAACAAGCCAGCCTGGTCCTGATTCCAAATCTCTCCAGGACGGTTTTGAGCCAGATTCGCATCGTCCGGCTCCGGCCGAGTCTCGCGCACGTGATCGTGATCACCAAGAATGGGAGCACCCAAAACCGGTCCATCGAGATGGAGGAAGACCTCTCCCAGGAGTTCCTCGACAGGATGAGCCGGTATTTGAACGAAGAGTACAAAGACCTGACACTCCAAGAGGTTCGCCGGCGGATCTCTCTTCAGATGCTCGAACACAAAAAAGAGTTCGATGTCTTGTACCGTGAATCGCTGAAATTAAGCAAAAAGACGTTTTTGGAATCGTCTGAGGAGGCCGACGAATTCTACATCTGGGGGACCAACTACATCTTCGAGCAGCCGGAGTTTCAGGCGGACGTCGAGAAAATGCGCATGTTGTTCGAAGCCTTTCAGGAGAAGGAAAAGCTCGTTTCCATCCTGGACCGGTTCGTGGAGGCGAAGGGGATCTCCGTCAGCATCGGCCCGGAGACTGAAGTCGAGGCCATGAACGACTGCGCGTTCGTCTTGAAGACTTATAGCGACGGCTCGCGAAATTTGGGGACCCTGGCGATTGTCGGCCCGAAACGGATGCGGTACCCCCGCATTATGGCCCTGGTGGACATGACGGCTTCCATGCTCAGTCGGTCTATTGCGGGGGAATTCAGTTTATAGCGACATCCCTTCCTTTTTCAGTCGGTCGTCGATCCCCGGCGGTTGATCAAGCCGAAGGACATTTGTTGCAATGAAGCGAATGCGAGGCGGCTCCGGCTGACGACCTCGAAAAGGCGCCGAATGGCGGCCCGGTTCCCGATTTGAAAAAGCCCGGGATGACAAAGAATTCGAAAGGAAGCCTGTGAACCAAGAACACGTGGACGATGGGGGGGAAATCCCCGTCTCCGTTGAGAAATCGGATGATGAAGAATCGCCCGCGATTCCGGATGACGAAGAAACCCCGGCGCCCGAACCTGATGTCGAAGACCCCGCGCCGCGGAAAACGACGCCGATCGAGGAGTTGAAGCGGGAGCTTGAGGAAGCCCGGACTCAGCACTTGCGTCTTCGCGCTGAATTCGAAAATTTCCGAAAGCGGACCGCTCGTGATCAGCGGCAAATCCGGGAACGCGCAAGCGAGCAGGTGATCAAGGACCTGTTGCCGGTGATTGATGATCTGGAGCGTGCCGGAGAATCCGTCGCGATGGAAAATGAAAACGGTCCCGCTCTGAAGGAAGGCATCGAACTGGTCCTGAGGTCCCTGGTGGAGAGTCTGGGGCGCCATGATCTTCAGCGGCTCGAAGCCCTGGCGCAGCCTTTCGATCCCAAGCTTCATGAGGCCGTCATGGTGGTCGAGACGGAAGACCATCCTCCGGACACGGTGATCGAGGAAATTCAAAAGGGTTACGCTATCGCAGACCGGGTGATCCGGCCGAGCCGGGTGGTCGTGGCAAAGGCCCTCCCCAAGGAAGAAGATTAGAAAGACCGGTGGCTGCGGTCACCCCTCACATGGCTCCCGACAACCCTTATCAGGTCCTGGGAATCCTTCCCACCGCGGACGAGGAAGAAATCAAGCGGGCCTACCGCCGCCTGGCCAAGGAGTGTCATCCGGATCGCAATCCCGGCGACCAGCGCTCGGCGGAAAAGTTCAAAATAATCAGCGGCGCCTACGAGATTCTCCGGAACCCAAGGAAACGGAATGACTTCGACCGCCGGGGTTTCCGGCCTTCGCCGACGCAAACCGCCGGCCCCTCGCCGTTCGGACCCGGTGGCGGGCTTTCAGGTGTTTTCGAGGACCTTTTCTCCGACCTCATGCAGGGGAAACCGCCGGATTCGGACCCCCACGCCGAAATCTGGAAGGATCTGAAATACCACCTGACCATTACACTCGAAGAAGTGGCCGCGGGGGCCACGCTCCCGATTCAGGTCGGCCGCTTGGAGACTTGCGAGCAATGCCGGGGAAAAGGAACCGGCGCCCGGAGCCGGCCGCGGGCTTGCGTGGTCTGCGGCGGATTGGGATATGTTCAGCGGCAACACGGTTTGCTCGCCATGAAGACCCCGTGCCGTCCTTGCGGCGGGACGGGCGAAATCATCGTGGATGCCTGTGAGGGGTGCGGCGGAGCCGGAAGGATTCAAAAGGAAAGGGTTCTGAACATCCGGATCCCCGCCGGAGCCGAGGACGGGATGAAGCTCAAGGTGAATCGGGAAGGTCATGCGGGGATTCCGGGCGGAGGGCCGGGGGACCTGCTTTTGACCGTCGGGGTTGTTCCCCATGAGACTTTCCGGCGCGAGGGTTCGGACATTCATTCCTCGTTGACCGTGAGTATCTCAGACGCGGCCCTGGGCGCGGAGATTGACGTCCCCACCCTTGCCGGTTCGACCCCCCTGAAAATTCCGGCGGGGACCCAGTCCGGAAGCACGTTCTGCCTTCAAGGCAAGGGTCTGCCCGGAACGAGCCGCGGCGCCAGAGGGGATCAGATCATCCGGGTTCATGTGGAAACACCCACCCGATTGACCCGAAAGCAGCGTCGGCTGTTGGAACAGTTCAACCTGATGGGCGAGAATCCCCGATCGGAGCCCCGTTAACGATTGGAGAAAATGGCCGGGTCTTTCCTTCTCGGGCCCGGCGGGCGGGTTGACGCTTGGGGCCCGACGGTTCGAGGCCGGCAAGGCCTGATGAGAAATGCGGGCTGAGCTCCCACCCACCGGAAATCCGGGCGGAAGAACAATTGAGCGCGGGCCTTCCATATCAACCTCCGGCCTCTCAGCGGTGGGTGGAAATCAACCTGACGGCGGATTTGCAGAGCATGGACGCGCTCTCTTCCCGGTTGATCGAATGGGGTTCCCCGGGTGTCGTATTCTCCGGAGATCGGGAGGAAACCGTTCGGGGCTGTCTGCCGGATGACGAATCGCTCGGAAACGCCCTGTCCGATATCCGGCGTTTCGTGGATTCCCTACGGCGATTGGACGTTCCCGCCCATGTGTCCACCCGGCCGGTCCCCCCTATCGATTGGGTCCGCGATTTCCAGGAGCGGTGCGTTCCGCGTGAGGTCGGTCCCTTCCGAATCGTCCCGGACTTTCATGCGACGGGACCCGGAAGCCCCTCCGCCGCGCGGAACTGCGGCCCGGAGGCCGCTGAAATCATTTTCACGCCCGCCATGGCCTTCGGAACCGGTGAACATCCGACAACCCGCCTTTGTCTGAGGGCGCTGGGGGATTTCAGCGGCGGTCCCCCCGGCAGGGTGCTCGATATCGGCTGCGGCTCGGGCATCTTGGGCATCGCGGCCGCCAAGTGGTTTCCGCGGTGCCGGGTTACGTCGATTGATATCGACCCGGGCGCCTATCACGCGACGCGCGACAATGCCCGGAAGAACCGGGTCGCCGGCCGGATGACCGTCCGTGAAGGGTCTTTGGAACGGGCGCGCGGTAAGTTCGGCCTGATCCTGGCCAATCTTTACCTCGATCCCCTGCGCGATCTGGCCGGCCTGATGGCGCGCCGGCTGGAAAAAGAGGGACGGGCCGTTTTGTCCGGAATTTTGGTCTCGCAGGCGGACGCGCTGACAAAGGCGCTGGATGCCGTCGGCCTCGGCGTCGTTGAGAAAAAGAGCGAGTCGGGCTGGATCTGTCTGACGGCTGTCAGGAGCGGGGGCTCGTGTAGTGTTTCGTAAATGGATTTACATATCGAGACCCGAATTGTCCCTTGCCCGCCTTCTCTGAAATTTGTGAGGCGTTAATTTATTTTGGAGACACGATACGAGGCTTTTCCGAAACCCGAAACCGCGCTGAACCCGCCGCATATCGCGTGCATTGCGGCCGGGAAGCGACCATTGAGATAGTGACTATGCCTGTCTTTCGGATTGACCCCGGCAACGTCCGGTCCAGGCAACTTCGCTTCACGGCCGAGGAGGCCGGGCACATCCGGGCCATGCGGCACAAGAGGGGTGATGTCATCCGCGTCTCCGACGGCGAGTTCACCGAGTACGAGGTCGAATTGACGGAGCTCACCCATCAAGGCGCGGTTGGCAGGATCCGCGGCCGGAGGGAGACCCCGGAGGACCGTGTGATCATCCGTCTGGGACAGGCCATCCCCAAGGGTGAAAAACTGGACGGGGTCGTACAAAAGGCCGTCGAATTGGGCGTTCATTTCATCCACCCGATCCTCGCGGAACGGAGCGTGCCCCGGTTGGACGAGAGGCGGGCGGCGGACCGGTTGAAGCGATGGCGGAGGGTGGCCGAAGCCGCGAGGAAGCAGTGCGGGCGCGTGCGGCCGATGGAAGTCGCGGCCCCCGGCTCTCTCTTGTCATTTCTGGATGAATCAGAAGACGCAAATCTCAAGGTGGTTCTACACGAACGATCAACCGTCGGGCTGAAAAAGATTCTCTCCGACACCCGCGACATTCGTACGGTCGCCCTGCTGGTGGGTCCCGAGGGCGGATTCTCGGAGCCCGAGGTTCAGATCGCACGGACCGCGGGATTCATCCCTTGCGGACTGGGAACAAGGATTCTGCGGACCGAGACGGCCCCCATCGCCGCCGTCGCAATCCTGGGATATGTCTTGGGGGACATCGGCGAGCCGGGAATCGAATCGGCCGGGGGTCCGGGAAGGGAGGACCCGGCCGGATTATGAAAGTTCTGCTTATCGGGAGCGGAGGCCGGGAACACGCCCTCGCATGGAAGATCCGCCAGAGCCCGCGGGTGGACGGATTGTTCATCGCGCCGGGAAACGCGGGCACGGCGCTGGAAGGACGGAACGTCGATATCTCCGCCGAGGACCTCGAATCTCTTCTCCGTTTTGCCGAGCGGGAGGACATTGATCTGACGGTCGCCGGTCCGGAGGGGCCCTTGACGGGGGGCGTGGCCGATCGGTTCGAATCATCCGGCAGGCGGATCTTCGGCCCGAGCCGCGCGGCGGCGCGCATCGAAGGCTCGAAGGCATTCTCGAAGGCCCTGTTCGACGAGGCCGGAATTCCGACTGCGGCCCACCGCTCCTTTTCGGATTCAGCCGAAGCCTTGGAACACGTGGCCGCCCTTTCCGAGGGCCCGGTCGTCGTGAAGGCCGACGGTCTGGCGGCCGGCAAAGGCGTCGTCGTCTGCGGTTCTAAGCGTGAAGCGGAACACGCCGTTCAGCGGTTCATGAACGAGGGTTCATTGGGGGACGCGGGCAGGACAGTTGTCATCGAGGAAAAGCTGAGCGGCCCCGAGTTGTCCGTCTTTGCGTTTTGCGAAGGCCCGAAGATCGCCTATCTTGCCTCCGCCCAGGACCACAAGCCCATCGGCGAGGGAGACACCGGACCCAATACCGGCGGGATGGGGGCCTACTCGCCCGTCCCCATGTGCGGCGATGAGCTGGTCCGGGACGTCCTCGACCGATGCCACCGTCCTGCCGCGGCCGCTCTCGATGCCGCCGGGGTTCCTTTCCAAGGGATGCTGTACGGGGGCCTGATGATCACGGATTCCGGACCCCGAATCCTGGAATTCAACGCCCGGTTCGGAGACCCGGAAACCCAGCCGCTCATGGCGAGAATGGACGAAGACATTGTCCCCTGGCTCATGGCCGTGGCTGAAAACCGCCTGGAGGATGGAAAGACGGTTCGCCTTCGTCCGGAGGCCGCCGTGTGCGTTGTGATGGCTTCCTCGGGGTATCCGGGAAGGTACGACAAGGGAGAAGAGATCGCCGGGCTGGAAGCCGCGTCGGAGATGGATGGAATCCATGTCTTTCACGCCGGGACCGCATCGGCGGACGGTCGCGTGACCACCGCGGGCGGCAGGGTCCTGGGAGTCACCGCCACGGGGAAAGACCTCCCGGCGGCCATCGACCGCGCCTACGAGGCGGTTGCGAAAATCCGCTGGGAAGGCGCCTACTATCGTCGGGACATCGGCCGGAAAGCGCTCAATGCGTAATTCGGCGGGCGGTTTTCAAGGTTAGTCCCGGGGTTGAGGGTTGCTCCTTCGAGTCTACGCCGCGCCGACCCGCTAGAAAGTGTAGGTTCTCATGTCTTCGGCGATCTCGACCCGGCCGCCGAAGGCTTTGGACGCCGCTGAAGTCAACTCCGCCTCCATGGCGGGATTCGCCGCCACGACATGGATCAGAAGGAGCCGCCCCGCACCGGCTCGGGCGGCCGTCTCCCCGGCTTCTTCACCGGTTGAATGCCCGGGCAAATCTTCTCCGCCCTGGCGCCCGGCCTCCATGATCAACAGGTCCGTTCCGGCGGCCAGGCGATCCAGCGCCGGACAAGGTTCGGTGTCGGCGGAATACGTCAGGGATTTTCCCGTTCGCTCATCGTCGAACCGGAAGGCGACGACCTCCTGATCCTTGTGAACGACCGGGGTCGAGCGGATCCCGTAGTTCCCGCCCTCCACAATGAGATGGCCTTCTCGCAGCGGGATCTCATGAAACGCCACATCGAAGGGGAGAGGCTTGTCGGGGTCGCCGAATCCGTAGGCGCGCCATAAATCCGAAAGCAGGTTCAGGGAACGCTTTGGTGCATGGACAACGAGGGGTTCTGTACGAATCGGGGGGTGCGTCTTTAGAGAATAGATGACGGATGGAAACCCATAGGTGTGGTCCGGATGGGCGTGTGTGACCAGCACCCGGCTCATGTCGAGGGGGTCGAGACCCAGGATCAGAATCTTTCGGATCGGATTGGCCGAGCAGTCGACGAGCGTCAGGTCTCCCCCGAAATCCAGGACCATGGACGAATTGTCCCAGTTCGGCGACGGCCGGGCGGATGAGGCGCCCAGAATGTGAACCCGGGGAGGTTCTATCAAGTTCGGTTTCACCGGTTGTCGAGGATTGGGAGAAATCCGTGCCAAACGTTTGGGGTTTGGCTCTGGCGGATGCCGTGGATGCGGCTTCGACGTGGCGGTCCCCTGCTTTCGTCTCCCAGAGTATCCGGTGTCCGTGAAACGCGGTCAACTCCAATCCGGCGAAACCCGGATTGACAATCTCCCAAAATTCCATAGAATGCGAGCATTCTATT
>PVBE010817911.1_pt1 | contig 25774 bp, 13 predicted proteins | sample 1631181 | NCBI WGS metagenome assembly PVBE01 (sample SAMN08397723, study PRJNA350692) | Marine metagenome, whole genome shotgun sequencing project. | isolation source: water | place: Pacific Ocean | collected 2012-04 | reverse complement strand
CTTCCCAGTGCCGGCGTAGCAGCTGCGGAGAAGATCCTGCTTCACGCCAAGGACTGAACCCCGGGGGTCCGGTCACTGTCGGGATCCGCCCAACTCGAGGTCTGCCGCGATCTGCCTGGTCGCACCGCTCTTGTTCAGGGTATAGAAGTGGAGGCCTTCAAGTAACCACACCCCGCCCCGATCCGCGTGGATTGGCTTTGCCCTCTGCGCCTGAGGTAGGTAGGAATCAGGCATGAAGAGACTCGTCCTGCTGTTTGCGGCGCTCCTGGTTGCTGGTTGTGGTGAGAAGAAGTCGCCTGAGGTCAACAAGTTGCCCAAGATCACATCGCAGGACTTGGCCCAGGCCCGTTTCAACAGAGGGCTATTGGAGGCGACAGGAGATGGCTCTATAGAAGAGGTAAGGAAATATCTCACTGCAGGTGCAGACGTTAATACAGACGGAGGAATCTGGGGAATGCCGCTGTTGAATGCTGTCGAGCGCGGTGACACAGAAATGGTAGAACTGCTCATTTCGAATCGCTAATTCGATTTGTAACTCCTTGGCACTTAGTTGTCTTGGGGGCGCTTAATTTGCGGTTATTTGCGATTTTAGGCGATTAATAGGGCAGGATAGGGCAGTCTCGACCCATGTCGAAGGTCCCAAAACTGCCAATTTCTAAAGATGGCAACCGCTACCGGCTCGATATCCACAAGAGCCTTTCGGAAACCGGCAAACGTCAACGAGCAAGAGTGGTGCCGCGCAGCACAGTGAGAGTGCGATGAGGAAGGGTTTGATTTTATTTGGCAGTTTCTTGAGTTAATCTCGTTTCTGAATCACGGCTGCCTTGATGAGTTCACGCGCCTCAATCGTTTCTTCACTCTGCGGGGCGAGTGCCTTCAGCTTGCGGTAGACTTGGCCGGCACCGGGCAGATCGCCTTCGTTGAGCTTAACTTTGACCTGGGTCAGGATGAGGACGCGGCGCTGGCCGTCGTTCATGTCTGTCTCGAGTATCTGCTCGGCGAGGATGGCTGCTCTCGGGTCGCCCAAATTGGCGTAGACAGTAATGACGCTGACCATGAACTCCGGATCGAGACGCAACATCGGCCAGGTGACCAGCGAGGACTCGATCAGAGCCAAGGCATGCGAGCGGTCGTTGGCCGAACCTTTTGCCATGCGCCGAATCCGTATCCGTGCCTGCTCGACATTCTCTTGTTCCTCATCCGACAAGGGCCATGCGCCGCGGTGCAGCTTGATCAGCAAGGCTTTCGCTTCCTCGCGCTTCCCTTCTGCCAACAAGGCACCTGCCTTGAGACGAATGCCGGCGATGTCGCCCGCGGTCAAGGAGCGGACGAACTCTTCAGGGAAACCGACGTGCAACCCTCTGGCAGTTTCGTGTTGTCTTCGCTGAGGGTCTCTTTGCTGTCGAGCGTTGAGAAAAGTCAGCGTCACCGGATGCACGCCCGGCTCGAGATGCACCGTGCCGTGTTTCACTTCCTTGGCGGCTTCTCCCTTACCGTCGTTATGAACCACGATTTCCGAACCGACCACCAATTGGCTAATGTTCTCGTACGAGTGTAACGAAAACCTGTAACCACTCGCCTTCTCGACCTTCAGATAGCCGGTGGCCTTCACGCCAGAGGGGTGAGCGGTCCACTGATCAGAGCCGTCCTCCTTCTTGCTAGACTTCCAGTAGGGAAGCAGCGCATCACTGAGATGCTCCTCGGCAATGGAAATGAGATGAGGTTCTCCACCTTTAAAACGTGTGCCTTGCATTAGACCACCTTGCGGGTCTCGCTGCCATGTGGTGCCACTGAAATGCTCCTGGTCAATGTGCCTGATGACCCCCTCTTTGGCCGGTTTCAGCGCATCGAAGGCCGGCAGCTTCTCCCACCGGCCATCGTAACTGGCAACCTTCATTCCTAGCTCTTCGCAGTCCTTGGTGGTGTAGAGCCCGACCGGATAGTTCTCAAAACCAATCGCCGGGCGGTCCGGGCCTTTCCCGGGTGGTAGCCAAGAGACCGATTTGAAGCGCCCGGTCCCCAAGAGGGCAAAGCGCTCGCCGCCTTGGCCGGTTTCACTATCCCATTTCTGGGCATACCCCCTGCCTGTGTGGACAGAAATCAACTCTTTGCCGTCGTGGCTGTACATCGCCTTGAGCGCGCGATCATCGGTGTCGTACACACTCCGCCGCGGGACCAACGTCTGTTTCTTTCCCGACGCCAGGTCCCATTGGTTGATGAAACCCTCCTGGCTTCCGGAAGCGAGTCGTTTGCCATCCGGCGAGAAGGCCAGCGACAACACCCGGCCCGGCATGCCCTCGGAAAACTCATCAAGATAGGGGAGATAGTTGTGCGTCTCTACAACGATATCTTCGACAGGGGCGACACGGGAATCGAGCGTACGCAGCGTCTTGCCGGTGCTCGCGTCCCACAGCCGAACGTGGGTCTTGTCGATTGCACTGGCGATGCTCTTGCCGTCCGCAGACCAGGCCACCGCTTCTACCGGCCCGGAGTGCCCGGCGAGCGTCAGCAGTTCCTTACCGGAGGACGAATCCCAGACCTTAACCGTCCGGTCATGACTGGCCGACGCCAGCCGGGTGCCGTCCGGCGAAAAGGCCAGCGCGGTCACTTCCCCGTCGTGCGCGACGTATGAGCGGAGCACCTTCCTGTTGATAAGGTCCAGCAGCGTAATACGATAGTCCGCGCTGCCCACTGCGAGCCGCTTGCCGTCTGGCGAATAGGCAAGTGATACGAGGGCAACGTCACCGATGCGGATCGTTTGCGCTGGCTCGGCTGTGTTTATCTCCTTTACTGCGAGTGTCTCATCGAGGTCCCACAAGCGGACGCTGCCGTATTGGTATCCCGATGCGAGTTGCTTGCCGTCAGGTGAGAAGGCGAGCGAGCGCGCCGCATCGTAAATGGGATACACAATCTCATAATTTTCCGTGATGACCAATGGGCTGCCGGCATTCTCTATTTTGAGCCTCCCGCCGTAGGGGGCGACTCGATACCTCAAATCTGACGCCAACACGACGGGAGACGCCAGCGCCCCAAGATTCGACCAGGGATTGGGCTGAAACAGCCAGGTGATGCGGTTCTTGCCGCCTTTTTTCAGAAGCCTGGCCGGGATGACGATGTTTTGATCCGGCCATTGCCTCATGCGCCCGAGCGGTGCGCCATTAATCCAGACGTGGTCGGTCTGGTCTTTTTGCCAGTGTTGGGTTTTTATCGGCGTGCCAGCCTTAAAGATGAGCTGACTGCCCTCCCAGTCCGCGGGCAGCTCGAAGTCCCGCGCCAACCAGAATCCCCTGTTGTGTTTGAAGGGGATATCCCAGCCGTCGCTTAGCATTTTCTGCAGCGATGTGCGCCCGTTGATAGGCTGGTAGGCGCTGTGCACCATACCATCCTGACTGTCATTGAGCTGATAACCGATCCGGTGGCGCGGCCGCTCGATGGGCGACCATTCCAACTCGGCCGTCAGTGCGGCGAGCTTATCGCTGTCTCCAACATGACGGCCCTCGCGGGCCTCGGAAAATTGCCAGGAGTCGACCATGTCGACAGCCGGTTTGGTCTGCTGGAATTTCTCGAGCAGCGCCAACGCAGATTCCGTGTCGCCGCGGACGGACAGCTTGATATCCGAGAGCGCAAGCGCTGCCGTTCTCCACTGAGAGCTGCCGGCGGGAGCACGCTCGAGCACGGCGGTCAGGAGCTTTTCGGCAGCCGCGTAGTGAGCGCGGCTCGGGCCGCGTTCCGTGCGACTCAAATTCTGCGCGATCCGCAGCAATTCGCCGTACGGATACGCGGCGATCAAGTCATCGGCCCGTGCGGCCAGCACATCGCCGCTGCGTTTACGGGCGTCGCTATGCTTCTTAACGGCATCATCAAAGATCTGGATGCGTGAGACAAGAGGAACGCCTCGGTGCTCATGCGTAGGACGCTTCCAGGTGGCAGAATCCAGGGTGCCCTCGTCCAAGCCATTTCGAATACTGGCGTTATTCAACCACTCGTAGTAGTTGACCAGATCGTCCACCGGCACCTGCTCAAGCCTGCCTTCCTCCGCAAATTCCCAAATCTGCGCCAACAGAGGATTAAAAGAGGGTTGTTTTGCGTCGTGAACCCACGCGCCGGTAAGTCTATTCTGACCCGACGTATTCATTACATTACCGTCAGCCCAATCGTCCAGACTCATATGAACGGCGACCTCGCCGGCCGCGCGGGCGATCACCTTGCCGCCCGGGGCATCCAAGACCTCGAGCTCCACCTTCCTGATGCCGCCGCGCAAGAAGAGCTTGCGGATCTGTTTGCCTTCGGCCGTGCGGCCGTCGTCGAATCGCCAGCGATAGACGGCGTCGGCAGAAGCACCCGGGGCATGGGCGCGGAAGCGATACCAGTTCAGGGCATACTTGGGAAAGCCAATGTTGGGATAGAGTCCCCCTTGATGGGCGAGCGGATACCAATTGAACGTGGCGCTCGAGTCTTTCGCACGATGTTCCAGCGGCGCGGTCACCGTATCCGCCAGCGGCTCCCAGACCACGTAGTTCCCGCGCGTGCCTGCGTTTGATTGGCCGAATCGCTTATAGCCAATAAATTTATCTCCGTTAAGATCCTTCAGGCTCGGATTCTTCCACCACAGCCCGGCCCAACCCGCATGCCCGGTCGGGCCATATTGCAAGAGCTCGATACGGTGTTGTCCTTTATCTATTTTTAAATTGAGAATTCGCCCCGATCGTGACCCGGGCGTCGAACTTCCATCCCGAAACGAGGCGACCAAGTGGCCGTCCAGCACCACATAGCCTCCAGGTCCGGCCAAGCAGAAGAACGTGTAAGTATCGGTTGCCGGAATATGAAAGGTGCCGCTGATTCGCCGAAGCGTTGCCGACTGGGCGCCCACAACCTCGTGCATGGTGACCGGCTCCGAGCCGGTCTTTCCAAAGGAAGGAGAGAAGCTATGCATGACGCGTGACGCCCTTAGCCTCCCCGTTCGTGAGGCATGCCCCGCCACGGCACGCGACTTCGGAACGCCTCTTCCGACGATTTCCGCGGATCCCCACAGCTTTTCGAAGCCGGCGAGCGTTTCGAGGCCGGGATTGTAACGCTCGAGTTGGCGGGCCTCTTCCATAACTTCCGCCTGCGGCGTCCAATCGAGTGGCGCCGGTTTCTTTGCCTCGTCGAGTAGGTAGACCCAATAGTTCTCGTCGCCGCTGGACGAGTCGAACATGATCGGCATCGGCATCGATTTGCTCGCCCAGACAACGCGGCAACCGACCCGCTCACCGTTTGCTCGAACCACGACGGGAACCAGCTTGCTCGCGTCGCGTCCGGGGAGACAAATCGTCGCGCGTGCAACCTTGGGGTATCGGGTAATGAAACCCGCTTGACCAAGGGATTGGCCCGGACGGTCATGATCAGGAGCCACTTCAAATTGGAGCGTCTTGGCGCCGGACGGGATGGCGACCAAGGCGGAATCATGGTCCGCGAACTGCGCGTTATGCCCGACAACTTCAACTCCCTCTTGAATGTCGATCTTTCCGTCTTGCCAGCCTATCTTCCCCTCTTGCCAGTACCTTGTGGGGTTATTTTCTAGCCTGACCGGCTTACCGTCGATGAAGACCTTAGCGGAGTGGCGCCCCTTCCAGGTGAAAAATTTATACTCCGGTTTCAGGGCAACGGTCACCGAGCCTTTGAGCCGCAACATCGGGCCGCCCTCCTTTTCCGTCAGTCCACCGTAGGCATTTTCGGACTTCTTTTGGTACGCCTCCCATGCGGCCACTGAGAGAAAATGTTCTGGCTTTAATTTTGATTGCTTCAACTTAGCGATCGTCGCCGCCTTCTCTTTCGGATCGCGGACGTCGATATGCATGGCCTTTTTACTCAGCGGATCAAAGGCAAGCCCGTCGGTGGTTTCGAGCGGCTTCAAATCGGCGAGATACACCTGCGGCGGCATCCGCAGCAGCGCGCCCTTAACATCCACCTTGACCGGTGCGCGCAACTCGGAGTTCGAGACATGCCAGGCAACCGGTTTAGCGGGCTCCGCAGCCGGCTTGGACGGCGTGTCCTCGGCGGCTTGGCCCCCAACACCGAGCGCGAGAAATATGCCGGTCAGGATGAGCAAATAGTAGTGTTGGTTGATGCTCATCGAATGATGATTGTTGTTTTTTGAGGTGGCGGAAAAAATGTGGCCCGGTGGCACGATGGCCTTCATTCCGCTTTGGCGACGGCCCGGTAGAGCAGTCCCCCGCTCCTTGCGAAATACTCGATGCTGCCGTCCTCCTGAACGAAGAGCTTGCCGCCATCACCCATCCAAATGGAGTTATACTGCCTGCCGACCTCACCGCCAAATGACAGGGCGAAGGCTGTCTTTCCGTCAGACAGATAGCGCCCGACATACGCCGGCACGGACACCCCTGGAGGGAAGGTAATCTGGCTGACAACACCGTCGCATCCAGAGTCGATCATCTTGCCGTCCACGCACACGTGCCAATTACCATCGTCGACAAAGGCAGCCCAGGCCAGAGCCTTGCCGTCTGGACTAAACACGAGCGACCCCTGCTGGATGTTTTCGTAGGACCCCAGTTCTTTACCACCATCGACCACGAAGTGCTCTAAACCGCGCCGTGCGCCGTAGGCCAGGCGAGATCCGACCGGCGAGAAACGCAGGTCGTAGATCTCATCAAACTTGGCACCTTCGGCACCGTCCAGAACGACGAAGTTCTTGTTCCCATCCCCGGCAACGTAGGCCATGGATTTCCTGTCCGCGCTAAAGATGACGCTATCGCCCGTCACTTGGGTATAGGCTTTCCCCTCTTTGCCATCGACGACGATCCGGGCGGGCGTCTTCGAACCGTCGAGCGTTGATGCGCCGTAAACGACGCGCTCATCCCCGGCGGGAAACATTGTTTCGCCATGTTGGATCTGGCTATACACCTTGCCCGGCACGCCGTTGACCATCATGACCAACTTGTCGTCCGTCTTCGCCATGCAGGCCCAGGTCGCCCCGGACGGGGAAGCGATCAGGGGGTTGTGGGTATCGCATGGAGGCCATGCCTTCTCGCCGACAAAGGTATGCCACTGCCCGTTTTCTGCAGTGATGTATACCATTTCACCCGGTCGGGCGGGCGACGCGCGCAAGGTGTTCCGCGCGATAAACAACCAGTCCTTCTTGGTGATCGGCTCGTCACCGGGAAGTTGGCGGATGCTTTCTTTTCCCGGCCCGTCCTTGGCGAGGAACGCAAAGAGCTCACCGCCTTCCGCATCTAACATCCCGCCCATCCGCACCGGTGATCCCGCACCGATCGAGTCGTAGTCTTTGCTCTTGGTCAACTTGATCTCGTTGCCGGTGATCCGGCCGCGAAAAGCTGCCATTTTACCAACACCACCCACCTTGGCGCGATAGGCGAAGTAGTCCCCCTCCAAAACGAGATCCCAGATCCCGGGCAGAGAGCTTTTCTCATTCCCCTTGGAATCGATACTGTGATAATGCCCGTGTGCCCGACCGTTCACTACGACATAGTGCTGGTCGCCCTTGCTGGCAATGTAGGCCAGGTGCGTCTTCGTCCCGCCGGAGCCAAACAGCAAGGCGGTGATGGGCCACCTGTTTTCTGTGATGGGATAGGCGGTCTGTTCGACGCCGTCGAGAACCACCATGCACTCTTTTCCCCGGGTGCCCACGAAAGCATGGTGCTGACCATCTTCGCTAAAGATGGGCGTGCCCCCGGCGATCGCGTCGTACACCCCCGGCAGGGCGCGCCCATCGACATAGACCCGCCGCTTGTTGGTCTTCGGGTCGACACTCACGAAGAGAACATGATCCCCTTCAGGGCTGACCTGAATCGTCGAGGGGACAACGTTGCTGGCCCGTCCGATCACCTCCGCGCCGGCACTCGTCGGAAATATCCAACAGAGTGTCGCTGCCATGAACAGGCAGGTTGTCGTATATCGGCTGGTTCTCATCGGTTATTAAGTTTCCAGCTACGCCACGGCAGCCGCCTTTTGTGACGCTGCGGCGGACGCCTTCTCTGGAACATGTTTGAGCAGCAGATCGACGATATCGTCCGTCGTCTGACCTTCGCTGACAGCAGCGAAGTTCAAGCCCATGCGGTGACGCAAAACGGGATGCACGAACTTTTTCACATCGTCGAACGTGACTTCATCCCGTCCGGAAAGACCGGCGTTGGACTTGGCCGCCAGCAGGAGGCCCTGTCCGGCCCGCGGGCCGCATCCCCACCGCACCCACTGGTTCACGAAGTCGGGCGCCTCGTCGCTGTCCGGCCGGGTGGCGCGGGCCAATCGAGCGGCGTAGTTGGCGACCTCGGGACTAACCTTGATCTCACGCACCGCTTTCTGCATCTGGATGATCGTCTCGCCGTCTATGATCTGAGCCAGCTTCGGCAGCGCTTCCAGCGTCGTCGACAACAGGATTTTTTCCTCTTCGCTGAGCGACGGATAGTCGATCTTGACCAGGAACAGGAAGCGGTCCAACTGCGCTTCCGGAAGGGTATAGGTGCCTTCCTGCTCGATGGGGTTCTGCGTCGCCAGCACCAGGAAAGGCTCCGGCAATTTATAGCTCTCACCGCCCACGCTGACGTTGCGCTCCTGCATGGCTTCGAGCAATGCGGCCTGGGTTTTCGGTGGGGTCCGGTTGATCTCGTCAGCCAACAGGATGTTGGTGAAGACCGGCCCCTTGGAAAAGGTGAAGTGCCGTTTGCCGTGCTCGTCTTCGTTGAGCAAGGTCGTCCCGGTGATATCCGTTGGCATCAGGTCAGGTGTAAATTGCACCCGGGTGAAATCCAGGGACATGGTTTCGGCAAGGCTGTTGATCATCAGCGTCTTCGCCAATCCGGGCACACCCTCGATCACCACGTGTCCCCTGGCGAAAAATGCCGTGAGGATCTGGCCTATAACGTCCACCTGGCCAACAATGATTTTGCCGACTTCCGCAGCGATCAATTCGCCTGACTTGGCAAGCGTGGCTAAGGCGTCAGCCCGGCTGGCGCTATCTGTCGTATTTGGTGTTGTCATAATATTGTAGGTCTCCTTTTTGAGGTTTGGTAATTTTGATTGCTATCTCTGCTTGGCGGATTCTTCGGCGACGGCTTTAAAGTAGTTGCTGACCATGTTCTCGAATCCAGCGGGCACTGTGCCGCCAGCCGTATCGGCTTGGTGCGCGTCGTTATAGGTTCCGTCGGCGATTTGCTGCGCGCGCAGTTCGTAGGCTCCGGCGAGCGAAGTCTCCGCATTGCGCATGTGCTTGATGGCCTCGTCGAGAGTTTGCCTCACATCGACCCCCTGCTTGTTGCTCTCGATCTGCTTGAGTCGCTCGAGGGCCCGCTTCAGGTCCGTGGTGGGGAGGTTGTGGCGATTGAGCGCCAGCAATAGCCCCCGGATGTTCTCTTTACTCTTGTGGTCATCAGCCCCCATCATCTGCTTGAGTTTGGCCAGCTCCTCAGGAGGGAGCTTACCGACATCCTCGAACCCGGTCGCCGTCCCGGTCCCCTTGCCCAAGCCGATCGCCGTAGCGTTAACACCAGTGTCCTCGTCGGTAATGGCGCCCGACTCAGCGGGAGTGCTCGACAGGCGAGGCGGCATGGCTACCTCGTTGTCGGGGATCGCCGGTGCTTTGCCGGCCGCCATCTGTCCATCTGCCTGTCCGGCACGGCCAAGGTTGCCACGGCCTTTCGCTTTGGCGAGCGGGTTGGGCGTCTGATCGGTCATCTGTCCAGCGGCAGACGCCGAGTCCAGGTTATCCGAAACGGGCGATCCGGAAGGGGAATTGTGATCCATGAGTTCCGAGCCCGATTCGGGGACGGGTTCTCCCAGATCGTCGAGCCCTTTCGTCAGTTCCGATATATTCAGTGGAAGACTCGCTGGCAACTCACCCAGGTCTGGGATCTTGTCTGAATCCTCAGAATCTTCGTGCTGCCCGGGTTCCAACAAGGCGCCGGAGATTGGCTGCTGCTGCGCCGTATCAATCTCATGCTTCGAATCTTGCGGTGTGGTGTCGAGATTGTGCGACATATCCTCCGGCACTTTGTCGCTGTCCAGTGACGCAAGGCCTGCGACTTCATCTTCGAGCTTGTCTTGTATGTTGTGCAGCGTGGCCTCGAACAGCTCGATTTCGGTCTTGTCCGCGAAGTCCCATTCCTGGCGTGCGAGGTCTTCAGCCATGTCCTCGAGCTCACGCTTCAACCCGGCCTTCCTGAGATCGAGATCCCTGAGCTCGTTCTCCTCATCCTGATTTTCCATTGCTTTGGAAGTGAGCACCTTGCGCAGTTCGTCAAGTTCCTCAGCCTCCTCCCCCCACTCTTTGAGTTTTTCGTCTGTCTCGGCCAGGGCCAAAGTCGGCGAGGGTGCGGCCTCCTCACCTTTTTCGCCAAGCAACTTCGCCAGCTCGAGATCCTTGCTCTTCTCCAACTTTTCGAATTCTCCACCCTTGAGCGCCAGCAGTTGGTTGTAGATCATTTCCTGCACGGATTTCAGAAACTCGAATTCGCCCTTGATGCGCTCTTGGTCGAGCGCCACGGCGACAATCTCGGGGGCCTGTCCGGTGGTCAGGTAAACTGCGATTCCCCTGGGTGATTGGGGCGACCCACCCAGGCAGGCGATCCCGGTGACGGCCTGTTCTTCTCCCATATCGAACACAAACGAGGCTGGCAGCGATTCGAGCTTGGCTTTGGAGGGCTCGTCCTCGACGGGAAGCGCCCGTTGCGCATCCTTGACATTGGACGCAACGAGCTTCCAACTCGAGCTGTCGAGGTAGGGGCTCGTCTGCCCCTCGGCGCCCTCGCCCACGAGTGCCAGCTGTTCAAGATACGCTTCAGGCCCCCAGCCGTGGGCAGAGTGAATGACCAGCCCGAAATAGCGTGCCGGTCGGCTCTTGAAGCGGACGCTCTGCGTCTTCCCTGGCTCGAAGAAAGACCCGGGACCGAAACCATTGGCACGCCTCAGTTCGCCGGCATTGAGCTGTGCACGCCCCGCGGCAAATGCGCGATGATTCGCTTCAACCGCCTCCATCTCGGCGATGCTCTGCATGCGGGTAGCCATGTGGGTCCCATGGTCCGGTGCCAACTGCACACCCTTGATGAGCGTTTCCCGCACTTCCACCTGAAGATCGAGGATCTTCTGACGGTAGGCATCGAGGGCTGACTGGATGTCCTTGTCATCGCGCTTCACACGATTCGCATCCAACCAGACATCGCCGATGTTCACCGACAGGCTCTGGGTTCCCTCGAGGGCCTGCTTCTGGAGAACGATGGCTCGCTCCAGGGCCGCGTAAAGATCCTTCAACTCCGAGTCTCCGCCGGCAGCGAGGTTGGCATCCAGATTCTTCACCGTGACCAGCAATGCTTGCGAAACCCCGCTGTCCGTGGTCGGACAAAAGTCGTTGCCATGAACTTCAAGGAAGTAATTGTTCCCCGGCTCGAAGACGCTGGCATCAATTCTCAGATCCACCAGCTTCCCAATCCGCTCCTGCTCACCGGGTGCGGCACCGAAGGTCCAATCCCGAATCGCTTTGGCTTGGGCGCCGACTTTGGCGCTGCGGAGCGTCAGCTGCATGTCTTTCATGCCATAGTCATCCTTGCCTTCAAATCGCAACGGGAGTGTGGCCCCGGGCGAAACAACATGACTCATTTCCATGTCCACATAGTTGACTTCGGGCTTGCGGTCGGTCTTGAGTTGGACACTGCCGCTGCTCAGGACGACCGGTTCCGGCAGGTTCTTGACCGCGGCGATCAGGTCGTAGTTGCCGCCGGTGTCCCCCACCTCGACGATCCCCTTCCAGACCTGGTCGCCAGCATCCTGGAAATGGACGGTCCCGGCCGGCCACTGCCAGCTCAGTGACTCGACGGGCTTGTCCAATTTGACGAGCACGTCCAACTGGCTCGCGGAAAGACACTTCACCGGGTAGGGCGGGCCGCTTTGCTGCCGCTGCGGTTGGCCCACATAGGCCGGTGGCGTAATGGTGAACGTCGATTCGACGATCTTCGCCGCGGCGGTAACCGTCACCTGCACGCTGCGGGTATAGGTCCCATCAACGAAGATGCGGAAAGAGAAACTCCGGCGAACGGTCTCGAAGGTGTACTGATACAAGTTCGGGTTGCCGACGACCGGCCGCATTTTGACCTCGGCGCCATCGGTGGCATCGGTGGTGACTTTGCCCTGACCGTCGCGGTAGACGATGGCGGGATAGACCATCAGCCGTTCCCCGCCGGCAAATTCGCCCACATCCAGAGATACCTCCAGGTCTTCGTATTCGGCAATCGTCAGGTCCTCTGCCGGAGTCATGATCAGCGACGCGGCCGCGGCAGGTGGTGCATCGGAGAAGCTGAACGCATAGCGGGAAAATGCATTCTGCAAGTAGCCCGGCGCCAGCACACTGTAGGCGATCCAAACCACCATCAGCACCGCGAATGCCACCCACCATTTCGCCATCCGGCCCGGCTGCCATAGCTCGCGCAGCGGGACATGGCTCCATTCCGTCGTGGCGGCACTGGCAGTTGCGGCGATGAAGTCTTTCTGTTTGTCGCTGTAGTCCATCTCCTCAAACTGCATCGTATTGATCAGGACATTTTCCTCGATACCGAATTGCTTCTCCAGCATCAGCGCGACCCGCTCGTTGCTCCGACTCGTTCTAAGGGCGCCAACAACGCATTTGAGAAACACACCAACCGTCAGGACCAATCCCGCAATCGCGAACGGAAACCGCAAGGCCGTGGGCAGGTCCATCAGGTTGTCCAAGGCAAAAAGACAAAGCCAGGTCGTGGCTGTAATTGCGAACCAGGTTAGAAACCCCAACATCACACTCGTCATGCGGATGGTGCGTTTCGCACGGTCTACAACCCTGCCGAAATCCAATGTGTCTGCTGCTGCAATGTCCATTGTATCGTAATTCTTTTGGCTTCGGATCACTTACCGCCGACAATCAATTTGTCGTCCTCCATGACAACCGGCCAGAGGTCTGGCGCGATGCCCATTTCGGGTGTTTCCTCTTCAAGTTTAATTCGTGTCCGGCAGAATGTGCCGCGGTCGATCAAGGTCATTTTCCCCGACTCATTGTCTCGCGCAAACCGCCAGATACTCAGACGGTAGAACTCCATCAATTCACCGTTTTCATCCATTTCGAAATTTCTCGAATTCGGCCCCCAGGCAGTGCCCTTCGCCCACGCCAGGGCTGCCACAGGATCGGGGATGTCACGGCGCAGCCTCACCAGGGCGGTGATTTTTCTGTCGCGATCCTCAGAGATAATGCCCAGCAGCTTCTTCTCGGTGTAGTAATCCTGAACTTTGAGAAATTCGGTTTCGACGGATTTGAAAAGGTCCGTTCGCACCGTCCCTTCTGCGGGCCAGCCAGCCACCCACCTGCCGTCGACCTGAGCCGCCAGGAAGACGTTTTCACCGAGGCTCGAATGGACTCGGGGCTTGCCGTCAGCATCGTTTTTGACAACCACCCGCGAGAGGGTGTCCTGTGTCATCGCCCTGATCCCCGACTCGGCGTCTGCCGAAGCGACCTCGAACGAACGGAAATCGACTTTCATGTTTCGGGCAAACGCGGCGCCCTCATCGAGCATTTTAATCCGCTGCACATGGACGAGATCGTCGAGCGATTGGCCGGGCTCGCCCGAATATTTCGACCGCACCACAAATTTCTTGGTTTCCAGCGCGAATCCCGTGTCCGGATCGATGATCCTCAAAAAGACAGCGCGCGTGCCCACGACCCCGGTTGCGGTCTCACCACTATTGAAGAGCACTTTACACTTTGGCTTCAAGACCGGATACGGGCGGCCGAATCTCACCTTTTTAACCTCTGCTCCCTTGTTGCTGATATTGAGGATCTTGAATTTCTTCAGGTACTCTTCATTGAGGGGCGAGAACGTCATTTCTTTGACGACGTCAAAATTGAATGTGAAGACCCTCGATTTAGCGCGGATGTCGTCGAGGTCCACGGTCCCCGTTTTTTCATCTCCCCCCCCCGGCAGCTTCGTCATTTTTATATCGATGCCTGGGGTCAACTGCAGAACCCCCTCGTACTCTGTCCCGTCGGACATAAAGACCACCGCATGCCTCTTGGGCACCTTGTCTTCTGCCGACAGGCCCGCTGGCGAAATCACAAGCAGCGCGAGGATCAGACAGAACCACCTTAGTGAGTGTCGCGCGGTCGGACCCATGTTGATTTCAGTTTTCATGTTCAACTCCTTGATTGCCTAAACGATGTTCATTCTTCTACGCAGGATCCACTCCCACAGCAGAACGCCCATCACGAGCAGGATATAAATTGGCAGCAGGCCGAAAAGATCGGGCTCTCTCACCAGCGGGGTGTCATGCGGATCAGCGCTGGTCATCAGCATGGCCTTGAGACGTTGAATCAGCTGCTCGGTGTCGGCTTCCCGTTGATAGTAGCCACCACTGCGCGCGGCGAGGTTCTCGAGGAACGGATGATCCACCGCAAGGTCTGCACCCTCGCTGACATTCGACCCCACGCGTATGACACGCTCATAGGAATCCAGCGGCTCGCCGGCGAGGGTCGCCTCCAGCTTGATCGTGTAGTCGCCCCGATCAGTAAAAAACACTTCGGTCTGAAAGTCATTGCCATCCTTCAACACGATCGAAAGATCCTGGGTTGTCCCGGCATGCTCGACAGTTCCCTTCAGGTGCACTTCGCCTTCGGCATAACGCCCGACGACCCCAATCTCCGCGTGGCCTTCCTCACTGGGGCGGTACCGCTTGCGATCCCATTGCACGGTCAAGAATCTGCCACCCTCAATCTCACCGGCCAAATACCGGATGGAATCTCGCCAGAACTGATGAGCGGCGCTTGAAATGTCGCCGTCCATTCGCCCCCATCTCCACAGCGTATCGGTGGCCACACCCAGGGTCTGGCCTTTGCCATAAGATTGCAGAGCAACAATCGGTACGATCTCACTGCCGACCGAAGCATTCATCAGGCTCAGGGCACCACTGCGACGTTCCCCCACCTTGTTCACCGAATAGAACACCGGGGCTGTGACGCCATCCAATATGGCTGCCGTCGCCGACGACAAGCCATGCCCCGCCCCTTCCGGAGGGACGATGACGGGAAACTGTCCTGCGCTGATTCCCCGGGCGTCGCGGCTCTCCTTCCAGGGTATCAGTGGCGCAATCGCCGTTCCATAGTAGCCGCCTTTATCAAAGGACTTTGGACCGCCAAGCATGACGAGGTTGCCGCCACCCTCAACGTACTTCCTTAACGCTTCGAGAGCCGCAGGGCCGATAAACTCCGCTGGGAATGACCCCAGGACAATGCAGGTATAAAGCTTCAGGACTTCTTCATCCCCAGGAAACCCACTCGAAAACACCGCGTCGCCCTCCTGCCGCGCGCCATCGATCAAAACCACCTCGGCGTTCTTACGATAAACTGAGGTCAGCTTGATCGTCGCATCATCGCTGAACTCTCGCTTGAGCATCGCGAAATTCCAATCCAGCATGTTGCCATACAAGAGGACGGTGATGCTCTTCTCGCGGATGTCCACTTCGAAGTCACGCGTGTTGTTCAGCGCGGTCATTTCGCCATCCACGCCCTTGACCGAAAGACGGTAGTGGTAAACCCCCTCGGTCTTCTCGGCAGGAAGGTCGAACTCCACCCGGCCATTGTTTTTTCCAGGGTCCACCGTCATGGCGCCCAACTGCTCGTATTGGCCGTCGACGCGCTTCTCGATCTGCACCTCGATATCCTCGGCTTTCCTCGCAAACGCTTCTGAGGCGCTGTGCACGACGATGTCCGCAGCTACCTTGAACGGCGTGTCCAACTCGACCTCTTCCGGGATATCCGTATTACTGATCTCCAGATCGTCCCAGGTCGAGGGGTCGGTTCCGACGCCGAGGATATAGATGGGGACCGCCCCATGGCGCTCGCTACGAATGATTTCGTCGCCTCCATCGGTGACCAAAACAGCCGCCTTGCAGTCAGACAGGTCCGGCTTTTCCGAGAGAGAAACAACCGTCTTGCCCAGATCCGTTTTGCGCGTCCCCTCTGCCGGGTCATCCTCCCCACCGAGGATATCGACATCAAACCGGTAGCGCTCCACGCTGGCGATTCCTTTGAGTCCGGCCTGGATGTCATCCATGGTCGACGTGGCACGCCGCGCGCGGGTAGCCGACCCGTCGTCTTCTACATCCATCGATGTAGAAATGTCGCTGATGACAGCCACCTTCTGAGAATCATCCGTCGGCTTCGCATTCCGCCATGCTGGATCCATCAATGCGATAAGCGCAAGAATGGTGAAAAGCACTTTCGGAGCCAGCAGCAGCGTTGTCTTGCGCGTCGTATAACGCGATCTGTACCTGTACCAAAGGAGGCACAACCAGCCCATCAGCAAAAGGATGATGAGACTGTTCGCCAGCGTGCCGAGGTGCGGCTTCCATATCAGCATCCCTATCATTAAATAATTTCCTCTCCGGATTCTGTTGATGGCGCGCCGGGATTCTTATCAGCATCGTCCTTGGCCCTGTCTTTCCATTTCTTCGCCGGCGCTCCCAGCCATCCCTCAGCCATCATAAATGCCATGGCCAACAATAGAAACGGCACATAGAACCCGGTGCCGGCGAGGGACTGTTCCAACTCGTCACGGAAATCGTCTTCGTTGGTGAGGGTCCGGACCCCGTGGGGGATGCCCTCCAAGGCGCCGATTTCGGAGCCTTCGACAAAGGCGCTGTGCCCCTCCAGTTCAGATGGCAGAACTGTCAGGCAGGTCTCCCGTTGCCCCATCGTGGCGATGTAAGCGCCTCCACGCACCAACATCGGTGACTCGTTCTTCAAGCCAGACCAGTCGACCTGGTCCCCTAGCAAAGTCGTGATCGACATCTCATCCCCTTCGCCCGGCAGCAACCGCAGCGACCCGCCGGCGACGATCGACACACTTTCATTCGACAGGTTGGCCACGGCACCCAAAGCGATCGGCTGGGCCATCACCAGAAAGATCTTCTGTCTCGGCAGCGTGCTCCAGGTCCCGGTCCGACCAAAGGCGATACCGCTCACAACAATCTGGCCTTTTCCGTGTTTGCGAATCGCCAACAGGGCGCGGTCTTCATTGGCACCCAGGAGTGCAGCGTAGCCCGCGTCTTGTGCCAGTGAGATTGGGAAGTACTGTTTTGCGAAAGCGGTGCCGATGCGAACCTGTCCGTCCAGCCCGCGGATGTCGGACCAAAATGGCGACGACTCGTTGGCGACGCGCAACGGCACGCTGACCGGCACCGATTTCAAGGGCTCTAGTTTCGCCCCAAGCCATGCGGGCGCCTGGCCGGTTGATTCGCTGGCATCTACGGCGGGTAAGACCAGAATGTTTCCGCCACGCTGCGTATACTGATCCAGCAATGCGCTCGTCCCTTCGTCCAAGGTCGACGCATCCGCCCAGGTCAAGACCACCAGCATCGGCGGCTTCTGCTGCAAGCGGCTTTCGATGGCGTCCAGGGGTAAGAAGCTCGGCACCAGGGAAGTGAGACTGCCATCGCCGTTGGGCGAAAGGGCGAGTGGCAGGAGGCCGAAGGTGCCCGCCGCCCGATCGCCGACAAAATAGATGTCCCCTTTCTTCTCGCAAATGTAGGGGACGAAGACCCGGTTATCGCCATCGAATCCATCCCCTTCAATCCAGATTCGGACCCAGTGACGACCCGGGGATTTCGGCTGGAGCGGCAACTTCACAAGCTTCTGTGAACCGGCACCGACCTCGACATTGGTGATCTCGGCAACGCTGTTCTCAGAACCCTTGCGATGGACCCGGACCTGGAAATCTTTGTCACCGTCATTCCGCAGCAGGACCTCCAGAGCGTACGGCTGATTGGGAAGGATTCTGCGCGATGACACGCTCGCCCTGAGCAGGCAGATATTCGGCAGTGTGGATTCGGCGGTGGGCACGCGATGCATGAAGATCTGGGCTGCCCCATCCATATCATCGGCCGCCAGCACAGGGGTCTTCCACTCGGCCTCCTGGAGATCCGTGAACACATGCAGCGAACCACCTCCACCGGAGGTCGCATTCTCCAGCAAGGCCGTCGCCCGCAGGATCGCTTTGGCAGAATCTCCCGTCGCCTCGGTCGGCTGGATCGACTGCAGAAAGGCCAGCTGTGAATCTCTGTCGGTGCTCATCCCGCCAAACCGCTCTGCCCCCGGCTCGGGCACCAGCAATACGATCGCGGCCTTGCCGTCCGGATCCATGTTCTTCAATAGCGTGCGCGCGGCCTCCTGGGCGAGGCTCAGCTTGGTTCGATCACTGCCCTCGGCCGAGCCAACCATCGAACTGGAGTTGTCGATGACAATCACCACCGCCTGTTCGCCGCCCAACCCCAGGACACTACCCATTCTGGGCACCGCCAGGCGGGCCAGGGCGAGCAGCAGAAACAAGAGCAGCAGAGTTCTGGCCGCCAGCAGCAGTGGCTCACGAAACTTCCGATGGAAGGAAAGCCGCGGCTGCATGCTGTCGAAAAACATCCTTGTCGAAAACAAGACCGTCTTGCGCTGGCGGCGCACCAACAGATGGAACAGCACCGGCACCGCAGCCAGCGGAAGCAAATACAAAAACAGTGAAGCACCTGGGATCATCAGCTTGTTGCCCTCTTCAGTAACGTGTCATGAACGTCCATCGAGGTATCGACCAACAGGTAGTTGGCCCCCTCGTTGGTGCAGCCGATGCGGACATCGTCCAGATACTCCCGGACCCTCTGTAGGTACAGGTCGCGGAATTCGCCGATATCGACGTTCATCTTGTCGTGGGATTCGAGGAACTCGACCTCGATCAACCCCTCTTGAGGCAGGCGGATCTCAGCGGGGTCCAGCACGTGAAACACCGTGACGTCATGACCCGCGTAACAGAGATTCCCGACGCCCTTGAGCGTCTCGCGCGGATCCTGCAACAGGTCGGAAATCACGATGACGAGCGATCGCCCCTTGATAAACTCGGTCGCCTTCGCCAGGGCGTTCTGAATGTCACTCTCACCCTTTGGCTCGATCTCCTCGAGTCCGTGCAACAGGGGGCGGAGTGAGCCGAAGGTCGCAGCGGGCTCGTACGTTTTGCGCAGCTCATCATCATAGGTGATCAGGCTGGTCGAATCGCCCTGGTTGACCATGACATACATCAGGGACGCAGCCAGACTGCAGCCGTAGTCCATTTTGGACATCGGCCCCGTATTCTTGAAGGCCATGCTCTCGGAGGTATCCAGCAGGATGTTGGCCCGGATATTGACCTCGTCGTGGAAGCGGCGAATCACATACTTGTCCGTGCGGGCATAGACATTCCAGTCGATCCGCTCGATCGGATCTCCCTGCATGTATTGCCGGTATTCGGCAAACTCGACGGAAGACCCGAAGGTCGAAGACCGGTGCCGCCCCTGCAGGCCAACATCCATCCGCTTGGTCACACCGATCTGTAGGTTCCCCAGATGGTCGGCGATGCCCGACGGCAGGTACTTATAAGTATTGAGTTGCTCCGCCATGTTATTTCACCGTCGTTTTCCTTGTCCGACCAAAGAGTTTTCCGAAATATCCTGGCTTTGCCTGGTCGTCCGGAATCACCGGCACGGCCTCGAGCAGCCGGTCGATAATGTTGTCCGTATCGTAGCCCTCACTGACGGCAGTGAAGTTCAAGCCGAAGCGATGGCGGAAGACGGGATGGACGAACTTGCGAACGTCCTCCACGGAGACATTGACCCGCCCGCTCAGAAGGACGTGGGATTTGGCCGCCAGCAACAAAGCCTGTCCAGCTCGCGGGCCGCAGCCCCACTGCACCGATTTCGGAATAAAGTCGGGTGCGATCGCGTCATCGGGCCGGGTCGACCGGGCGAGACGGGCGGCGTAGTTCGCCACGTAGCGACTCACCGGGACACGCCGGACCAGGTTCTGGAACCGCATAATCTCATCGCAGGTGATCATCGAGCCGAGGCTGGGCATCGCATCGAGAGTCGTTTTAATGAGGATTTCCTGCTCCTCTTCCAGCGTTGGGTAATCGACATTGATCATGAACAGAAAGCGATCCAGTTGCGCCTCCGGCAACGTGTATGTCCCCTCTTGCTCGATCGGGTTCTGCGTGGCCAATACCAGAAAAGGCTTGGGCAATGGGTGCGTCACGCCGCCCACCGTCACACACCCTTCCTGCATGCTCTCCAACAATGCGGCCTGGGTCTTCGGGGGCGTCCGGTTGATCTCATCCGCCAGCAGCATGTTGGTGAAAATCGGCCCGCTCCTGAAGGTGAAGGACCGGTGTCCCTGATCCCCCTCTGCCAACACCATGGTCCCCGTGATATCCGTCGGCATCAGGTCCGGCGTAAACTGGATCCGCTTGAAATTGAGAGACAGGGTTTTCGCGAGACTGCTGACCATCAGTGTTTTGGCCAGTCCCGGAACGCCGGTCATCACGCAATGCCCCCTGGCAAACAACGCGGTCAAGACCTGGTCGAGCGCCTCCTTCTGCCCGACGATCGCCTGGCCCACCTCATCCAACAGACGAGTGCGCGTTGCGGCGAGGGCCGCGACCAGCTCCAAGGTGTTGTCCGGCAGGCCGTCCTCAAAGGAGCCGTCTTCCCCAGCCTCGCGTGGGGACAGGTCGATCGGAAGAGAGGCCGCCCCATCGCCACGGAGGGCATCTTTGTTCGTTTTGGATCGTTCCATCGCCGTAGCTCAGTTGGTCATCGCAAACATGATGATGTTGCAACCAAGCTGCTTCGCCGAATCGGATTGATACCCGCGACTCAGGGGGTATCGAACCTCGTTCCAGCCACCCTCGAGATCGTAGGGGCTGTAGATCACCCGCAACTTGCCTTTGATTTTCACCCCGAACAGCACCGGGCGACTCTGTAGTTTCGCCCCCTGATCTTTCATCAGCGCCGGGGTGAATTTCACACTTTTGATCGCGTAGAGCGAACGGTAGATCTCATGCGTTTCCGGCAGCAGTCGGAACTCGTCGACCGGGAAGACCCGGCGCATCTCGCGAACAGCCGCCTGGTGAAACGTGGCCAAGCCCAGCGCGTTGTTGATCACCAGAGTCCCACCTTGATCGACGTGCCTACGCAGGGCCTTGATCTGCTTGCTGGTCAGGACGAAGTCATCCAGCCCAGTGAAGAACAGAAACGGGTAGGCTGACGTGTCGTCACGATTGAGATCCACCGACACGCGCTTGAGGTTGACGGGGATCGCCGAATCTTTCTCAAGCCGGGTCAAGAGCTGCCGTGCCGCGCCGGGGTGCGCGTTCCAGGCGCCATCGTGCTTGACTTGCGCGAAGACAAATTCGGAAGTCGGAGCGCTCTGATCAGCCGCACCGAACAACTCGGCCTTGCCTTCCGCCTCACCGACACGCCCGTAGCCGACGATGTACGGGGCGAGGTTCTCGCCGATCTGACGGGCGCTCTCCACGCTGTATGCCTTCGGCTTGAGCCCCTTCTTTTCTAACTGATCGAAGACTTCCATCTCACCAGACATGCCGCAACCCAGTCCGTACTTCGACACCAGCACCCCGATACGGCTGCCGATATAGAGGCCTTCGAGAAACGGTTTACCGTTCTCTCCCTCCCCGCCACTGCGATAGCTTACCTCTTCGATTTCCGAGCTGATGTGGTAGAGGGGGTGATCTGGAGGCAGGATCCGGAATCGCGATTCCGGGAACATATCGTCAAACACCTCGAGCGACGACTCGTAGAACCAAGGGGAACCGTACACCGAGTCACAGACAATCATCCCGCCAGCGAGAACGTACTGGCGCAGTCTGTTGATCTGTGTCGGCGTGAACTTCACCTCACGGACGCCGCTCAGCAGGAGCGCCGGCATCAGGGCAGGGTCGTAGCTAAACTCGGCGAGCGACGTTTGGGTGGGCATGTATTTAAAGTCCTTGCTGCGCGCCAGCTTATGGAACTCCAGCATATCATTGGGGGCGAGATTCCAATCCTCGGTCAGCTTCTGATCGATGACCGCGCCACTGCCCCACTTCACTTTCGCCAACAGGTAATCGGGCGAGGGCGGCTTCTTCCGATCGGTCTGCGGAATTGGCATCCCCGGCACCGACGGGATGATATCGCGTTTCTCACCACCGGCTATTGTCATCTGGGTCCTCTCTTTTCTGTCCTTTGCCGACTTCACGAACCAGTCATCGCCAGAGGCGCCCTTCCCTCCCTGCCCGGACGCGCTGGGAGCCACCGTCACCGCCACCGTCACTGTGGCAGCCAGAAGGAGGGGCCTAATCGCTTTCGAACGTGAGCTCGAACGTGGAAATTGTTGCGGAGTCATCATTGGTTCCCTTCCGGTGATGGTTGTCGATCTGCCCTATCACTACCGAGTTGGTCAATCTGGACAGATTCTTTGAGGCTATTTGCTATTGAAATCCCCGTTGCGAACATTCCCCCCGATGATGATCTCATCGGTAAGCGCGTCGGGAGTGTCGGGAGTGTCTGCCCCCTGCAATTGAAATTCGTCCAAGCGAAGCTCTCCCTTCTCGGGATTGTGCTCTACCTTCAACTGGAAGTTGTCTAGATGGGCGACCCCGTGGAGTTCTCCCGCTCCATCTTTCGTATCGATCGCGACGAAGAGCCGCTTCCTGGCTTCCGTCGCCGTGGAAGACACTTTGCCCGAAGCGGTTTCGTACTCGCCAGCGGTGGCTGACGGTCCGGAGAGCAGCGTCGTGAAAGTAGTCGGCGTGCCACTGACCAGGTCGTTGTCGGTCGTGAACAACCTGATGGCGATCTGGTCCTGGGATGTCCACCACATGCCGGCCATCCATTCGTAGCTGATCTTGAAAACATCGCCGCTGCGGATGATGTAATCAGTATCCTGCGCCGGCAAAATTGCGGACTCCTCCGATAGCAAAAGGTTGCGCGTCCCGTCGTAATCGCGGGTTTCTTGCGTAGCAATCGAGTTCGGATCTCCAGAAGCCGAGATGTTTTCCCAGAACGGCGTTTGAGCCCACGTCCGATCTGGCGCGACCGGCCGTAGCAACATGTCGCTGTCCGCGGAAGCGACCACGCGGTGACCTGCGGGCACAGCAACCGTCTTTCCGTCCCTAACCCGGCGGACTTGGACTTTGCCCTCTCTAACATAGAGCATCGTAGATTCGGGGTCTGCCTCAACATCGAACTGCGTCCCGATCACCTCGAGAACGGCCGCCGGCGTGTGGATCAGCATTGGTTTGCCTTCCGGTTGAGGCCTCACATCAGCTGAAAACAGGCCCTGTTTTAGTCGTAATTCCTTCTGCCCCTGATCGGAAAAGGTGAGTATCGAATCACCGGAGATCATCCCTGTCGAACCGTCGAGAAACTCCAACTCGAACCACGAGTCCGGCGCCATTCCTTCAATCGTTCCGCCGGGCAGCTCGGCACCCTCGCTCAACACGTTCGACCAGCGTGTCTCCGATTGCGGTGAGCCCGAACCTTGAACAATCTGACCACCGTCGCCGATCCAGGTCAGTGTTCCGTTCAGCCCTTTAATCCGTACGATGTTGCGCTCTTTGTTCACGTGCTGGTAGTACAGAGTTGCCGTCAACGCAATGACGACTCCCGCAGCGATCGCCAGGAGCGCTCTGGCGTAGCGAGTCGTCGCCGGTATAGGGATCGGGGTCGAGACACTTGATCCACTGGTTTGCAAAATCGCCCCAACACTCTCGGTATCGGCCAATTCACGAATGACCGCATCTAGTTGGGCGCAGGTATTAAAAGTCGCTCTCGCCTCGGCAGATTCACGTAATTCTTGCTGCAGCGTTTCAGACTCTGCTTCGCTGATACGACCATCGAGCCAAGCTGCGATCAGGTTCTCAAGATCCGAGTTGGTCATCATGCTCCCTCCGTTGCAATTTCCTTTAAGACGCAGTCGAGCACGACGGCTCGTAAACGCTGTATTACCTTGTAAAAGGCCTGCTCACTTTTCCCCGATTCCTCCGCTACTTTTTGCATGACCACACCGTGTGTGTGGACATGCAGCAGCAGATCCCGTTTCGGAGACCCCAATTTTTCAAGGCAGATCTCCAGGTGTTGCCGACGAATCTGCTGAACCTCCTCTCCACTGGCCTCTTCCGCCAGCAGATCCCAAACCTCGTCGACAAAGACCAGCGGGCTTCGAGTCACTCGACGTCGATATTTCAAGGCCTCAAACCGAGCGATCGTGAGCAACCAACCACCAAACGACGTCCCCTCTTCAAAATCATCGAATTTCCGCCACGCAACCAAACTTGCCTCCTGAGCGACCTCTTCGACCTCATACCATGTCGGCAACAACCCGCGCAGAAACGAACGAACCCGCGGCTCGTGCTTCAGCAAAAGTCGCACAAAAGCTTCGTACCTTTCGTCGTCCTTCACTTGTATTTGTTTCTCGGCAGATTGATGATCCAAGATAAAAGAATACTCCCTCAAGTAGAGAATCTGGACAGAAAATCTTGTGCGGATGACCGCCATCCCCAAATCAGAAAAACAGGCCTTCCCCCAATCTTTGGTGTAAACCCCCAATCTTTGGTGCAGACCCAATAACTCGGCACCAATGTGGCACCGCGTAAATCCTCTAACAAAAGGGACCGCTCTAACTCATTGACTGTAAAGGTGGCTCGGGACGGAATCGAACCGCCGAAAGAACATTAAGGCCAAGACATAAGCAGCCATAGCATCCGATTATGCCGGTCACGGCCATGGCTTTGCCTTTCTGATGAGGTCTCCGCGCCTTGATCTGTCTACAGGCACAATGCCCGCAGAATGCCCCATGCCGCCGTGATTCCTACCACTTCTCAGGCCTTGGAGGCAACGGTGCCTTAGGGTATCTCCCGCCGCGCTCCGGGGGTTTTCTGCGCCCTCAAAAAACAGGGATTTAATAGGGCAGTTGGATTTTTCTCTCTGTTAGAGAAAAGCCCTAACTCTTTGAGCGCCAGTGGAGCCAATGGTCGGATTTGAACCGACGACCTGATCATTACGAATCCAACGGGCTATTGGTAACTCATTAAGTGTCAACGCTTATTGCGGACGGTTTTTTGCGGTTTTTAGCGTTTCTTGTTGAATCTTTGGGCACTATTGGGCACCAAGGGAGGGTTAATTCGCAGCCCTCAACGGCGCCGTAAAGCCACCAAAAGACAACGTTCTAACAGCCCATGGCCCGTTACCCGCAATTCCAAGTCAAGCGCGTCCCTGGCAAGAGCACTCGCCGCTGGCAACTCACCATTCCAGCCACCCAGAGTGAAACCAGACAGCGACGCCGGCTCTATTTCAAGACCCGCGAAAAGGCGATGGCGGAGCGGGACCGGCGCCGGGCCGAGAAAGAGCAATTTGGTCGCCGGGCCCTCCACTGCGACCCGGGGCTGCGGGCCGAGGCGCTGAAGGCCACGGAGATACTCAAACCCCTCGGAGCCACCATTACCGAGGCGGTGCGGGAGTTCGTCGAGCGCAGGGAGCGGGCCAATGCCTCGCGGCCCTTCGGAGAGCTCTTCGCCGAGATTGCCGAGCAAAAGCAGCTCACCCGAAGCGAGAACTACGCCATCAGCTTCCGCAAGAGCTGCGCCCGGCTAACTCCCCATTTCTCCCAGCGCCCAATTTCAGAAATCACGGCGGACGAACTTCGGGATGCTCTCTCCCGGGAGGCCGGCAATAGCGCCAGCCAGTTCAATGCCCTGCGAGCCCATGCTTCTGTGGTCTGGGGGGTGGCAGCAAAACGCGGATGGGCCCCAAAGAACCTGACAGGCGCGGTCGATAAAATGGAGCGCAGGGCTGCCCCTATTCGCACTCTCACCGTCGAGGAACTGCGCGCCCTGCTTGCAACCGCGGAAATTGAGAGCCCTGATTGCGTCATTCCCATCGCCCTCCAGGCCTTTGCAGGCGT
>PVBE010734625.1_pt1 | contig 25778 bp, 34 predicted proteins | sample 1631181 | NCBI WGS metagenome assembly PVBE01 (sample SAMN08397723, study PRJNA350692) | Marine metagenome, whole genome shotgun sequencing project. | isolation source: water | place: Pacific Ocean | collected 2012-04 | reverse complement strand
TGGAACCTGCCATCATCAGATCGAAAGGGGTTAATCTCTCGATGACGCCCACCACTGGGCGTTTCGGCTGTTAATCAAGGGCTTTGAGTGCGTCTTCCAACAGAATGCTTCGAGCTTGTGCGAGCAACCAATACGCATGAGTGCTGTAATAGTCGTCTGTCTCGCACGATTGATACTCTATTGAATCAACCATCTCCGCCAAATGTTTTAAATCTTGCGGCGAATAGGTTGTTTTCTTCCCTTCTTTTTTCTTGGTTGTTTCCTCAACCATCCTCAACCAATCGTCTACACTTCCCTTTATAAATCCTCCGCCAGTCCCGTGATGCGGGTAACGAGTTTCGCAGGAACGAATATTTTCAACGGCTAATTCTTCGGCCAGATTCCAACTAAACAAATGACCGTTAGGGGTGGGACCGTATGCGGCTGAATTTACGCAATATTTTTTACCGTTTAAACAAACGATTTCATCAAAACCGTCAGTGTAAGTAACGTGCGATGCACTCACTAAATAGTTAGCTAGGTCGGCAAAATCTTTATGGTGAACTAAGTAGCATGACATAATAAAAACCTCGTGTTGAATGAATTGCAATGGAACCTGCCATCGTCAGACCGTAGGGGGTTAATCCTACGATGACGCCCTTACGGGCGTTTCGGCTGTTATTTTATTGCATGGTCAGAAGGACACAACTTAGACACTGAAGCTTTACCAACTATATTGCCGTTAGTGTCTTTCAATGACTTCTCGAATCTTTCGTCAAAAGTGCAAGCACTATCAGTGCCAATGCACACAGTACAAAGGATTCGTTGAAGTTCTTCTACTAAATTACCGTCCTGAAAGGCGTCGTTATCTAAATTAATATTTATATTTAAACGCATAATTACCTCGTTGAATGAATTGTAAAATGGAACCTGCCATCGTCAGATCGAAAGGGGTTAATCTCTCGATGACGCCCACCACTGGGCGTTTCGGCTATTGTGGAATTGTAAAACGTGGAGTCCATCCGTCTACCAGCGTTTTAGTTGAGCGGTCTAAGTTTTTAGCTATTCCCAACACATCATGGGCGACGTGAGCAGAATCTAAGTTCTTTAGCATTGCGTCTAAATCTAATGGGTTAATCTCATTAACGCAGTTAATATCCAATATTAAGGACAAGCGATCAAAGCCAGTTTTACCGTCAAAATGCGCGGCAATTTGGGCAATTGTGGATAAATTACTCATAATTAAAACCTCTGTTGAATGAATTGTAAAATGGAACCTGCCATCATCAGATCGAAAGGGGTTAATCTCTCGATGACGCCCACCACTGGGCGTTTCGGCTATGCCGCTATTGCGGCGGGTTGTTGGAGTTTGTCGAGAAAATCAACAGCCTTGCAAGCGTCTCTCGCAGCCTTCCATAAAACTTCTGGATCATCTTTTAAGTTAGAGATCCAACCGTTTAAATACTGCGCGTGATCGTCGCGGGGTTCGCTGCTAATGCCTAGCTTCACGCATAAGAAACATGAGCCTAACTCCGCAACTAGTTCTTCATAGCTGCGAAACTCTTTTGTGAACTCCTGCACGTTGAAACGCTTTAAACGCTTTGTGTTACCGGTCCAGTGCACTAACTCGTGAGCGAGAGTACCGTAATAGCACTCGGTCGCCGTTGATGTCGCCGTGGCTGTAAACGCAGCGCGGGGCGGCATCGAAACAAAATCAGAGCTAGGTACATAATAAGCTTTGCCGCCGTCGTTCTCTCGAATATCCGCGTTGACGTTTTGAAAATATACGTCAGCGTTTTTAATCGCTTGAGTTAAGTCGGTTCGCTCGTCTTTATAGATCGGCTCCGGCGCGTTATCGACTTGAGATCGCCCGAAAACATACGCCAAACTAAAACCAGTAAGAATGCGTTTGTCGGGGTCGTTCTTGTCTTTAACCATGCGCGGACGGGTAACAATATGCCCCTTCTCACCTTTTTTGACAGTAGCGCCTACTGATTTCCATTGATGGAAACCTGCAAATTCCGCGTCATTGGTTCCGAGCAATAGCAAAAATAAATTATTGCCGCTGTACTCTTTACCGGTGACACCGTTAACGGGAACTCGCCCAGTTGATGCGAAGGGCATCGTCCAGTTAGTGCCCGCCGTACTCATCAATTCAGTCATTTGACTAGTCACGGCTTGCATTAATTCCTCGTTGGCGTTTTTTCTATCTTTAAAAGTAATTTGCATAATAAAAACCTCTTGTTGAATGAATTGTTAATGGTAACCTGCCATCGTCAGATCGAGAGGGGTTAATCTCTCGATGACGCCTTCCTCGAAGGCGTTTCGGCTATGCCCCTTTACCAAGGGGAGTTAAGGTGTAAATCAGAACAATAAGGCGTGATTTTAAACACTTTTACGTTACGTTGATTCTTAGTATTAGGATTTGCAGCCCAGTCGTAGTACACGCCGTCTTTAATACAGCCGACGTGCGAAGTGCTCAAAACAAAATAAACACCCTTTAAACGTCTGCAATTTTTGCGTACTTGTGAAAGCGTTTTAAATGCGCGTCCATATTTTTCACATAAAGACGCCCCTAAGTTAAAATCTTCAAGAGCGCGTCGCATTGCGAAACCCTGCGTACCTCTACCGGTTATTCGCCCGTACTTCTTTAAACGATGAAACGCTTTACCGTAGCCAATACCCGCTGCAACTACTAACGCAATAACTCCACAGTAATTGTTATCGTTATAGTGTTTGACGCATTTTATTATCGAATTGTAATCTTTATATTTCATGAATGATCGTCCTCGTTTTGAATGTGTTTTATATATGCCATTCACAACCCCTTACACCAACCTTACGGCATTCTCAGAATTAGCAAACGGCATAGGGTAAAACACACTTACAGCCCCTTACACCAACCTTACGGCATTCTCAGGGCTGTTAAATGTAAAACAATTCATCCATTCAACATTTACCAAAGGAATCTTTTTATGGGTTATGAGTAGCACGTCCACGGCCGCGTTAATCTTTCTCACTCATTAAGGCTAATAGCCCCCGTTTGATTCCACCACTTCTCTTGATTGCTTCCGGCTATCATTTTTCGCACCCCCGTGGGAATGTAGATAGCTACGTGTTTCTCTTGAAACAATCGCCCGAAGTTTCGGGTTCGAGCGGCTCATGTACTGCGAGGCGTCCTGCCTCTTAAATCGTCCGATCATCGTTGAATAAATCAACTAGGCGGAATTATAGGCAGATATGTAAGAGAATGTGAAGCATTATCTCATAAATAATTTAAAATAAATTTCTATGGATACAGGGGACACGGGGGGCGAACAGTTTTTATAAAAACGTAGCCCTAGAACCAAGGACCGTGGACCGTGATCAACTAGGCGCGGACCTAGCAACGGCGGGCGTTGCACCGTGATTCGCGCACCGCGGGCCTTGGTCCGCGTGTCACTGATAACGCGCTAGGGACTCCGGAATAGAGGCTAAGTCGTTGATTCTATTACCCTTTTCCACGATTCACGAATCTAGGGGATTTCCCTGCGCCGGAGGGGGCTTGGGCCATGTTTCTCTCAAACAAATTCCAGTAAAATGTATTTGAACCAATAAAATTTTAATATGATATAATCTTATATATGGAATCGATTAACGAACAAGATGAAAAGATACTAAAGCTGCAATTACGACTAGCTCAGTTAGAGCGCCTTGAGGCGTGTCACGGGAGCTTTTTAGAGTTCGTAAAAGCCATGTGGCCGGAGTTCATTACTGGCAAGCATCATAAAATAATTGCGGAAAAACTAGAGCGTGTATCGCGGGGCGAGTTAAAGCGTTTGATTATCAACATGCCCCCTCGTCACACAAAATCCGAGTTTGCCAGTTACCTGTTCCCTGCGTGGATGATTGGAAAGAATCCTAACATGAAGATTATCCAAGCGACGCACACCACGGAACTTGCGGTGGGGTTCGGTCGTAAAGTAAAGAATCTTTTGGACAGAGATGATTATCGTGAAATTTTTTCCGATACCAAACTTGCCGTGGATTCCAAAGCTTCTGGCCGGTGGGACACGGACCGCGGAGGGATGTACTACGCCGTGGGTGTTGGATCAAACTTAGCGGGACGTGGTGGTGATTTAATTGTTATTGATGATCCGCATTCTGAGCAGACGGCGATGTCTACGAACGGTTTTGATGATGCGTGGGATTGGTACACGGGTGGTCCTCGTCAGCGTTTGCAACCCAACGGTGCGATAGTGTTGGTAATGACCCGTTGGAGCGAGAAGGATTTGACGGGGCAGTTGGTACGTTCTCAGGGTAGGGACAAGGATGCCGACCAGTGGGAAATTGTGGAGTTACCTGCCATCATGCCCAGTGGCTCATCTTGCTGGCCTGAGTATTGGCCGCTCACGGACCTTGAAGCAGTGAAGGCGTCGATTCCTGTTTCCAAGTGGAATGCCCAGTACCAGCAGAATCCCACGGGCGATGAGACATCTATTTTGAAAAGGGAATGGTGGAACCTTTGGGAGAAGTCCCAAGTGCCGTCATTGGAGTATGTAATCCAGAGTTATGACACCGCGTTTAGTAAAAGGGAGTCTGCCGATTTTAGTGCGATAACTACGTGGGGTGTTTTCTTTCCCAACGAGTCTGGGACCCCCAATTTAATATTGTTGGATTCGCAGAAAGGACGTTGGGATTTTCCTGAGTTAAAGCAGATAGCGTTTGATTTATATAAATTTTGGGACCCTGAAACAGTAATTATAGAAGCAAAAGCGACCGGAATGCCCTTGACCCACGAACTACGGAACATGGGAATCCCTGTTGTTAACTTTACCCCTAGTCGTGGAAATGATAAATTGTCGAGAGTACACAGTGTCGCGCCGTTATTTGAAAGCGGAATGATATGGGCACCGGATGAGACATGGGCCGAGGAACTTATAGAAGAGTGCGCGGCTTTTCCTAATGGGGAGTATGACGACTTGGTGGATAGCACGACACAGGCGTTGATGCGGTATCGTCAGGGTAACTTTGTACAGTTGCCTTCTGATGATTGGGACACTCCCGAACCTTCACGAATACAGTATTACGGCTAATCACTATGAAGCTTAATAAATTTTTCGCGCTCAAAACTAATTTTATCGAAGGGATTACCGACGAGACTTTCTACGGGGACCTTTCTGGTGGCGGAAGCAATGCCTCTACCGGCGGTGGGCCAGCGGTTTTAAAGGACTTTACGGAAATTCAGGCGCAGTTACTTCATCTGGACGCTCAGTTACTCCGAATGTTTCCAGACATAAGTGATGAGGAGATGACTGCCAAGAAAGTAGCCGCTCGTCGGGAGTTGGTCGCGTTAGCCGAGAAAAATCCGGCTATCAATTTTAGTCAGGAAGATTTTGCCGAGGCAGTGGGATTGACTCCCGCTCAAGCCATTGCCCAGTATTACGGAATAGATTTAGATGATGTGTACGGCGAAGATCGCTTAAAGATTGGCGGCGATGGTTTGTCGTTGACCGATAATGTAACACAACAAATTAGCACCTACGCTAAAGACAATCCTAATTTAAGTATTATGGGGACATTTGATTTTGCTCCTCCCGATTTAGTAGAGGCCAGTGACGTAGAGGTAGCCACCGACTATGCGTTGCCGACGCCCACGAACCTTCAATCACAACTAGATCAATTTATCCCCAGAGACAGGCAGATGCCTCATGTGACGCAGAACACTCCGGCGTTTACGGCAGCTACTACCTTACCTACTACGCTTTTCGATGCGATTAACTTTTCTGAACCGACGATTAACCGTGGGGTCCCCGTGGTTACTAAAGGAATTGACGCGCAGGGTAACCCGACGACCGCAATTACAATGGGGAACGCAGCGGCATCTCCTTCCGGCACAACGATAGGTGATTTAGATATTTCAGCCGTGTTGCCTAGCACCGGCATGGGCATCAATGCCGACGGCACAGGGACCACGACGGTTGGAACGCAGCCAACTACGGGCAACATCGTAGCCAGCAGCGCCGACACGTTGAATATATTAGACCCCGGTGTCGGGAGTAATTCTGTAAGCAGCGTAGATAAAAATGTTGTGGGCCTTGGGGGCAATAAGGTTGCCAGCACGGTCACGCCGGTGGCTACAGCTACTTCTCAACCCAAATTTAACGAAGCGTACTGTAAGGGTCAACACACCTATGGCTATTACGATGCGGCTACTGACAGTTGCAAAATTGACTTTGTTCAAATGGACAAGGATCAAGCAGAGGCGGGGGCTATTGTTACTACTACTAATGGAGAAACCACCCCTCTTACCAACATAGCAAAAGTAGCAAGCATAGTTAAAGACGCGGACGATTGGCTGATCGCGCAGTATGGAAATAACCCCACCGCGGCTCAGAAAGCCTCGGCTATGGAGTATGGGAAAAATAAGTTAGTGAATTTAGCGATGAACACCGATGGGGGCATTTCCGTCACGGATATGGCAAAAGGCGCTCAAATGAGTGGCGCAGGAACCTTATTGGATTTAGATGCGTCTGCCGGTATGGGTGGCGCGGGGATTGATGCGTCTGCCGCCGATGTTTTTAGCGTGGTGGGTAATGAGTACAGCGGCGATGGGGCGGGCCAGTTTGGAGTAATTAACGGCAACAAAGTTTTCACTGATGATTTCAGCAATGATCCTGCGGCTCAAGCCGCATCAAATCTCGCAGAGGGCATCGTCGCTAATACAAACGTCGCCGCTGCTAATACTAATACAAACGCTGCCCAACAAGCTGCCGCTGCCCAACAAGCTGCTGCTGCTCAACAAGCTGCCGCTGCTCAAGATATTAAGAACAAAAATATGGGCACACCTGTTGGGGTTGTGCAAGCCGCTGCTCAAGCCGCTAATACCAACCTTCTGCCAGCCGCTGCTAACGTCGGCGTCGGCGGTGGCGCTAATACAACTCTCCTGCCAGCCGCTACTAGCGGCAATTCAATGCTTAATGATGACCTCTTCTATGCTAACAACCCTAACGCAATTCCGCTTAATTCTTCCTTTGTACCGGGTGCAGTTAATTTTACTGCCGCAAGTGGCAGTCCGGGGGATGCTAGTTATGGCGTTGGTTCTAGCTCACTAGGAGTACAAGAAGGTGATGAGTCTTTTTATCTGTTTAGTGACGGAGGCGAGGTTGAAGACTCGCGGGACGCGGCTGTCGGATCACGGCTCATGGCCCAAGCAGGAATAGGCAGTATGCAATCTCAAAGCATGAGTCCAGCGATGGCCGTAACGATAGATCGCATTATGGCGAGGAGAAAGTAGATGGCTAACGGTGAAGGTACTACGCCTATGGTAGAAAGGCTTCGTGACAGCACGGATATGCTGGAAGTGGAGCAGGATGTACAGATTGCCGCGCCGGGGACGTTTGCCTCTCCTGATGACATGGATGTTGAAATTGAAGTAATGGAAGAGGAAGACGGTGGGGTGATTGTAGATTTTGCGCCTCAAGATGAAGTGATGATTGACGAGGGCGACTTTTACCGCAATCTGGCTGAAGATATAGATGACGTTGTTTTGGGTACGTTATCCGCGGATTTACAGGGACAGTTTGAGGGGAATAAAGAAACTCGGAAAGAGTGGATGGATACTTATTCGGAGGGACTCAAGCTACTCGGTTTTCATTACGAGGAGCGAACGCAGCCCTTTCGAGGAGCCACGGGGGTAACGCATCCTTTGTTGGCGGAAGCGGCTACCCAGTTTCAGGCCCAAGCATATAATGAGTTATTACCTCCTGATGGTCCGGTAAGGACTACGGTTATGGGTGCGTTGACCAAAGAGAAAGAGCAACAGGCCCAGCGTGTTAAAGAATTTATGAATTATTACATCACTGACGTGATGGAGGAATTTACTCCTGAGTTCGATCAGATGTTGTTTTATTTACCTCTGGCGGGATCAACCTTCAAAAAGGTTTACTATGATGCGGCGCTAGAGCGTCCGGTCAGCACCTTTGTTCCGGCAGAGCATTTAGTAGTTCCTTATGAGACAAGTAACCTAGAGACTTGTCCGATTATTACCCACGTTGTGCCTATGTCGGCTAATGACTTGCGTAAGCAACAGCTTGCGGGTTTTTACCGTGATGTGGAGTTAGAGCCTCAACAGGCTAGTGACAACGAAGTTCAGAAGGAAATCAACAAGATAGAAGGCGTTGATCCTTCCAGTACGGTTAATTACGATGTTAATTTACTGGAGTTTCATGTTGAATTGGATTTAGAAGGGTTTGAAGACCTTGATGATGAGGACGAGCCTACCGGCATTAAACTTCCCTACATTGTGACGATTAGTGAAGAGAAAGGAACTATTCTAGCGATTCGGCGGAACTATGCGGAGGATGATCCCAACAAAGCCAAGATAGCTTATTTTGTACACTACAAGTTTTTGCCCGGTTTTGGTTTTTACGGTCTAGGGTTGATCCACACTATTGGTGGTTTATCTCGTACTGCAACAGCGGCGTTACGCCAGCTTATTGACGCAGGAACCTTGTCTAATTTACCGGCTGGATTCAAGGCCCGTGGTTTGCGGGTAAGGGACGATGCTGATCCCCTACAACCGGGAGAATTTAGAGACGTTGACGCACCGGGAGGTGCGATCCGTGACAGCTTAATGGCCCTACCGTTTAAAGGCCCGGACACCACGTTGTTTCAGTTATTGGGTTTTGTGGTTGATGCGGCCCAACGGTTTGCGACGATTACCGACTTGAAAGTCGGGGATGGTAACCAAGGGGCGGCAGTAGGTACTACGGTGGCTATGTTAGAGCAAGGCGCACGGGTGATGAGTGCTGTACACAAACGCTTGCACTATGCGATGCGTCGGGAGTTCAAGATTTTGGCCCGTGTGATGCACGAGTTTTTGCCACAGGAATATCCTTATTCTGTTCCGGGCGGCGACCAAACCATTATGGCGCAGGACTTTGATGACCGCATAGACGTGGTTCCTGTCTCCAATCCTAATATTTTTTCACAGGCGCAGCGCATTGCATTGGCGCAAAGCCAGTTAGAGCTTGCCATGCAAGCGCCGCAACTGCATAACCAGCAAGAAGCGTTTCGTAGAATGTACGAAGCATTGGGTGTGCGGGACATTGATAGTGTCCTGAAGGCTCCCGATATGGAAGAGCCGCAACCTAAAGACCCCGCACAGGAGAATGTGGACGCTTTGGAGGAAATAGAGCTTAAAGCGTTTGAAGGACAGGACCATGACGCGCATATCATGGCGCATTTGACCTTTATGGCAAGTGGAATGGTACAGCAATTACCCAATGTTGTTGTTGCGTTACAGAAGCACGTCCTTGAACACGTCAAATTGAAGGCCAGAGAGCAAGCGGCTATTCAGTTTGTGCAGCAGAATCAGGGTCAACCGGCTACGGAAGACCAGATGTTGCAGGTTGAGGCGATGGTAGCGCAGATAATTGCCCAAGAAATGACTGCGGTGCGTGAATTAAGCCAGCAGATCATGGGTGGAGGCCAAGAAGAAGGTCCTGATCCGTTAATTGCCCTTAAACAGCAAGAAATAGACATCAAAGGACAGAAAACACAGGCGGATATTGCTAACGATCAATCTAAACTCACTTTGGAAGAGCAAAAAATGCAAGAAAGAAGTCGTCAGTTTGATGATCGACTGGAATCGCAGGAAATGCAGACCGAACAGCGAATAAATGCGTCTGATAGACGCGAAATGATGAGATTACGTGAAAAACTAGGAGAAACACCATGAGTAGAACGGTAAAAACACGGGGTTCGGCTCCACCTAAGACCCCTACGGCCACTAAATTTGAAGTTATTAAAGATCAGGGCAAAGCCCCTTTTAGTGATTACAAAGAAATCCCTACTCCTAAGAACTTAGGTAAGGGAAAAGTCACTACGGGCACTTGCCGCGGTATGGGCGCAATGTTGCGTGGTGGAAAATTCACGATCAACTAGGTGATTTATGCCCTTAAAAAAAGGTCGCAGTAAAAAGACAGTAAGTGGTAATGTAAGCAAGCTAAAACGAGAAGGTTACCCCCAAAAACAGGCGGTAGCTATCGCACTTAACACCGCCGGTAAAGGCCGACGCAAAAAAAGAGGTTCCACGTGAAACATATTTTTTTAATATGCGTGTTTTTGTTGAGCAGTTGTTCTGTCTCTGAAGACATGATTGAAAACAGAGAACTTTATTGTTCTGAAATATACAAAGGAATAAGAGCAGTTGGTCGCGTAGCTACGGAAGTAACTACGGGCGTTAGCATCCCCGACGTTTGTGACACGATTGACGAGATCGTAGAGGAGGACCAAGCTGACGCGCTAGACAAAAGTAGTTCGTAATATCGAAGCGGGTATTAAACTATGGCTCTTTTTCAAAACATAAAATAAGTTTATGAGGAAAAGCCATGATCGATATTGCACTTGCTGCACAAGGTGCGTTTAAAGCTTATGAGCTTCTAAAGAAAGGAATTGAGCGCGGTAAAGAACTCGATGAGATGTCGGGAACCGTTAAAGCTTTCTTTCGTAGCAAGCATCAAGTCGAGCGAGGGATTGAAGAACAGGAAAAGAAGCGAAACCCTAATGATCTGCTGGTGGGTTCATCTCTTGAAGAAGCGATAGAGTACATCGAAGAACAGGAACGGATCGCAAAATTAGAAGAACGCATCAAATGGATGTATATAAACGCAGGGAAATCAGCAACTTGGGGTAAAATTAAACGAGAAGCAGAGAAGCGGGAGTTAGCTAAATCAAACGCAAAGATTAAAAACAAACGCAAAGCGGATGCACATGATGCGTTAATGAAAGACGTGATGCTCATACTAGGTATTCTTTTGGGGGGCATTGTAGCAATAGGGGCGGTGATCTTTCTTATCGTAGGGTGGGGAAGATGATGACTAAACTTATTTGGCAGATAATGACTTTAGTTTTGATGATACAGCTTATACTCGCACTGTTAGGATAAAGAATGAAGCTTGGTGGTTTACTAAAAACGCTTGCCCCTACGCTGATGAAGACGGTAGCAAGTAGCAATCCCATAGCGGGAATGGCGGTCAAACTGGCTGCGCGTAAGCTGGGACTACCAGACGCTTCTACTATCGACGAGATAGAAAAGGTCGTTGAAGATGATCCAGAAAAAGCACAAATATTGCAGGATGCCGACTTAGAAATAAAAAAATTAACGGCAAATATTGAAGGGTTTAAGCTTGAGACTGAGGATAGGCAAGATGCGCGGAATAAATTCGCCCATGATCCTACGCCAAAAGTTATTGCAGTTATGGCGATGGGGGGCTTCTTGGCGTACATCTTTATGGTTACGCTGCGTGGTCCAGAGCAAACGGATGATGCTATTGTTAATTTGGTACTCGGGTATCTGGGGGGCCTTGTTACTGGGGTTACCAGTTTCTACTTCGGCAGCAGCCACAATGGAAACAAATAAAATGGAAAAGTTGATAGAGGTTTTAAAACGCCATGAAGGCGTTAGGAGCCACGCCTACCGAGATTCTCTCGGTATTCTCCACATAGGATGCGGAAGAAATATTGAAGGCTCTAAGGCTCACAGAGGGATTGGACTTAGCGATGACGAGATAGACTATATGTTGAGCAACGATATAGTCCGTACTATTAAAGAATTGTCTACGGAGTATCCTTGGTTTAATGATCTTGAGGATGGCGCTCGGAGAGATGGCATTATAAACATGCACTTTAATCTGGGCAGAGTGCGTTTTGCGAAATTTAAAAAGGCTATTGCTTTTATGGAAGAGGGAAACCATGACCTAGCCGCCTTAGAATTTTTGGACAGTTTGTGGGCGAAGCAGGTAAAAAAGCGTAGCTTAGAGGTGACCGACATGATTAAGACGAATACTTATGTCTGATCCTTATATCTTCCAATGTAAAATTATCAAAATAATCGATGGGGATACGGTAGATGTGGATGTGGACCTTGGCTGGGATATTTCTGTTGTTAATCAGCGTATTAGGCTTTTCGGGGTCGATTGCGAGGAGTCTCGCACTAGAGATTTGGAAGAGAAAAAATACGGCTTGGCGGCAAAGGCATTTCTCCAAGACTTCTTCAGTTTGGGAACCACCGTCCTTCTGAGAACGCACGAGAAAGGAAAGTACGGGCGTTATCTGGGAGACTTTAAAGTTTATGATAAATGGTTGTGCCAAGAACTTATTAGAAACCATCTGGCCGTAGAGTATTTCGGCCAAAGCAAAACCGCAATCAAAGCGGCCCATTTAGCGAACAGAAAGCTGGTGGACCCAATATGGCTGGAGAATCTGTAGAAAGTAGTATAAGATTAATCTTGATATTATCCGACTAAGTAGGAAATTGTATGGATGTAATCGGATTAGTTCAATATGTCCAGAAGACTATAAGAACTCGTCGTCAAAGTGTGCGAGAAACTTTAGAAAACAAGGGCGTTCAAAACATGGAGCAGTACCAGAAGTTAATGGGAGAGTTGGACGCTTTATTTTATGTAGAAGAGGAACTCTCGGGCCTCTTACAAAAACAGGAGCAATTAGATGACTAATGCCATTATTACCCCCGCTGGTGTGACAGCCGCTGTTACTGCCCCAGAAACCGTTAACGACGCTTATGTTGAAGCGGACGAAAGGGTTCTTGATCCCACTGCTTTAAGTGGTTCTTTGCTAGATCGAATGCCTCAACCTACGGGATGGAGACTTTTAATTCTTCCTTATCGTGGAAAAGGTCTAACCTCTGGTGGAATTGCTTTGAGCAAAAAAACTGTTGATGAAGATCAAATACAAACCGTTGTAGGTTATGTTTTAAAAATGGGTCCTTTGGCCTACCAAGAGAAAGAGAAATTTTCTAGTGGTCCGTGGTGTAAGGAAAAAGATTGGATTATCTTTCCCCGTTATGCTGGCTCCCGCTTTAAGATTGAAGGTGGCGAGGTACGTGTTTTAAATGACGATGAAGTGATAGCCACTATTACAGACCCTGACGATATTTTAAGTTTTTAAGGACAAGTCAATGGCAAAAGCAAAAGCACAAGAAAAAAGTAACACTCACGAGCAGGAAGACGGTCAGGTTGATCTTAGTTTTGACGAGTACGAAGAAACTACGGTTGAATTGAACTCGGACGATGACAAGAAAGAAGCGGTTGAAGTGGCCGTGGAGGAGGATAAACCAGCGGAAACAAAAGAAGCTGACACCCCCACCGACGATGATGAACACGCCGAAGTTTCGCGTAATGTGCAAAAGCGTATAGATCGCTTAACTAAAAAAATGCGCGAAGCGGAACGTCAAAAAGACGAAGCTCTTAATTATGCTAAAGGGGTTCAAGCAGAGGCGGAAACTATAAAACAAAAGTTGCAGACCGTCGATCATGGCTATATGAATGAGTACGGTAATCGTTTAGACATCGAGCAAAAGCAAGTGGAGTCGGAGCTTAAACAAGCCATGCAAGCCAACGATCCCGATGTTGTGATAGAAAAACAACGTAAATTAGCGCAATTAGCAGTGGCCGCAGAAACATACAGTAAAGCGCAACGCGCTCAACAAGTGAGACAGTCCCAGTCTCAACCTCAACCTCAACCGCAACCGCAACCGCAACACCAACCTCAACCCGTTGAGCAACCGCCCGATCCCAAAGCGGAAAAATGGGCCTCTAATAATGATTGGTTTGGAAAAGACGAGGCTATGACGTTTGCTGCTTTTGGGATACATAAAGCAATGGTAGAGAACGAAGGATTTGACCCGCAAAGCGATGACTATTATGATGAGCTAGATTCTCGGATTAAGGGCAAGTTCCCACAAGAATTTAATAACGGTTCCAGCAAAAAACCCGTCCAAAATGTAGCTGGAAATTCCCGCAGTAGAAGTAAAGGACGCAAAACGCAAGTTAAACTCACCCAAAGCCAAGTCGCTATTGCGAACAAACTTGGGGTGCCGATAGAAGAATACGCGAAATATGTGAAAACTTAGGAGAAACTGATGTCATCGAGCAAAAAAGGGTTTGAGGGCACCAAAACTCCTCGCGCTACAGAGACTAGAGAAAAGACGGCTCGGCGTAAGCCTTGGGCACCCTCCTCTAGTTTAGATGCACCACCTGCACCCGAAGGGTATAAGCATCGTTGGATACGTTCAGAAGCTCGTGGTTTTGCCGACACTAAAAATGTCTCAGCAAGACTCCGAGAGGGATATGAGTTGGTTCGCGCTGACCAGTATCCTGATTATGAAGCTCCAGTGATCGACTCAGGCAAATATGAAGGTGTTATAGGGGTAGGTGGGTTAATGCTGGCTAAGATTCCATTGGAGACTGTGGAGGAACGTAATGCGTACTATCAAGGACGCGCTAAAGACCTTCAAGATGCAGTAGACCAAGAATTACAGCGAGAAAATGCCCACAATACAATGACGATCAGCAAACCTGACCGTCAATCTCGTGTAAACTTTGGAGGTCCTCGAAAAGAGTGACCATTTTAGGAGAATAGTCTTATGGCAAATCAAGAAACAGCCTATGGTCTACGTCCTATTGGCATGGTGGGTAGTGGTCCCAATTCAACTGGTATCACTGAGTATGAAATTGCGAACAACAATACTAACCCCATTTATAATGGCGAAATTTGTGTTCCATTAGCCTCTGGATATATAGATCAAGCGGGTGATACCGCTGGTGGTACGACTCAAGCACTAGGAGTGTTTACTGGAGTTATGTACCAAGATGCAACGCAGAAGAAGCCTGTGTGGTTAAACTACTGGCCCGGTTCTGGCGCAGTAAGTGTTGATACCAATTACCCGGTACGCGCTTATGTAGCTGACAACCCTAGCCAGTTGTACCAATGCGCTGCTGATGCGTCTTTAACAGATAAAGCGACTGCTCAAGCTGCCGTTTTTTCTAACACTGACTTAGGGACTTCTGCCCGTACTGGTTCTACCGATACAGGCAAGTCAGAGTCTCAAGCTAGTGTGGCAAACGTCGCCACTACCGCTACATTACCTTTGCGTATTGTAGGGATCGTGGATGACGATGCTAATAGCGACTACACTGCGGCGGGTATTCCCCTCATAGTGCGGTTAAATGCTCACTTTAACGCGGCAACTCGTTCGTTTGATTCACAGACGACTGCCGACTCAACCGGTTTATAAGGAGGCCCTGAATGACTATTTCTCGCGCTCAATTAGCGAAGGAACTGGAACCCGGCCTGAATGCCTTATTTGGGTTGGAATATGATCGGTACGAAAACGAAGCGGCTGAGATTTTTGAATCTGAAGGCTCTGATAGAGCTTTTGAAGAAGAAGTCATGCTGTCTGGTTTTGGAACCGCTCCCGTTAAAACAGAAGGTAGTGCAATTAACTTTGATGACGCGCAGGAAACTTATACTGCTCGTTACACAATGGAAACGATTGCTCTTGCTTTCTCTATCACTGAAGAAGCTGTAGAAGACAATCTTTATGATCGTCTAGCTGCCCGATACACTCGTGCGTTGGCGCGGTCTATGGCTCAAACCAAGCAAATTAAAGGAGCAACGGTTTTAAACAATGCGTTTTTAACTAGCTCTCCTATAGGGGACGGCGCTGCACTTTGTTCAGCCGCTCACCCTTCTTTGTCTGGTAATCAAAATAACTTGCTTGCTGTACCTGCGGATTTGAACGAAACTTCTTTGGAAGACGTTCTTATTCAGATTGCAGGATTTACAGATGAGCGAGGCTTAAAAATTGCCGTTCGTGGCACTAAGTTATTGATCCCTAAAGAACTTCAGTTTATTGCTGAAAGGATCATTAACTCTAACCTACGACCGGGTACAGCAGATAACGACGTTAACGCAATGAAATCAATGGGAATGCTCCCTGAAGGCGCGGTGGTAAACCACTTCTTCACTGATGCCGATGCGTGGTTCGTTAAGACTGACTGTCCTAACGGTTTCAAACTCTTTAACCGAACTCCGCTCAAGACGGCGATGGAAGGGGATTTTGATACAGGCAATATGCGTTTTAAAGCTCGTGAGAGATACGCTTTTGGTGTTTCTGACTGGCGTTGTGTTTATGGCACACCGGGCGCATAAGTAACTTTAATGTTACCTCGAAAGGGCGGCATTCTTGTCGCCCTTTTTTTATTGGTTTATACTCATACCGTTACCTGACTATCGCATCCCGTGATAGACACTAGCCACGACAGGAGAACACTACATGGCTACTCATTTTAAAGGCCCGATTCTTTATTCGGCGGCCCAGAAAGGGCTTGAAAACTTAAACATAGGCGTATGGCCCGATCAGTGCGTCAAGTGGGACGATTTCGTAATGGAACTAGACACTGGCTGGACTGTTGTAAAAGACGCTGGCGCAGACGTTTCTATCGCAGCGGACGTAGCTAACGGAGTATTGGTTATTACTTCAGCGGCCACTACTGATGACGATGGTGGTTCAATCCAAGCAAATGAGATTTTTAAGCTACCTGATGTTCAAGGTGAAATGATTTACTTTGAAACCCGAGTATATGTGGATACCACTTCCGGAGCGGGAGTTGGTCAAATGGATGCTTTCTGGGGAATGTGTGAAAATTTTACTACTAATCCCGAAGCAGGATTTTTAGTAAATAATCGCATTGGTTTTCAACTGGACGATGGAAGCGCGAGGCTTCGGTTAATTACCGAAAAAGGCGGCACGGAAACAGAAACTGTTTTAGCCGCTACCCATGACCTTGTTGACGGCACTTATGTGACTTTAGGTTTTACCGCCACTAAGGGCAAAATAACTAACGGCACTGAAGTTGTTCAGTTTTACGTGAATAAGCAATTGGTAGGCTCTCATACCGACAACGTACCGACGGAAAACATGACTCCAGCCGTTATTTCAGTCAGCGGTGACGCTACTGGAACGAAAAGCATGGGCATAGATTATGTACTTGCAGCCGGTGACCGAGGTGTGGCTTACAACTTGAGCATCTAAGATGACTACAGAGCGTAAACGCGCAAGAACAACAGGCGGGAAGTTTAGAGGGGATAACCCCTCTACTCCCGATGTTAATGAAGCTTGGGAGGATACTACCGTGGCAACTAAAAAAGCTCCGGCTAAAAAGCCAGCGGCTAAAAAAGCCGCACCTAAGAAGTCTAATTCAAATTTACCCCATCCAAACAGTGCCGCTTATAAAGCTATGATTATTCGTGGCGAAATTAAGGAGTAACTTATGGCGGGATCAGATACTTTTTCGACCTACGTGTCTTCTTCAGGGGTGGCTGCGGCTGATCCTGATGGGATATGTTTGTCACAAACGCCCGGTGGAGCGTCTAACCTCACCATTAATGGTGCGCTTACTAGTGGCGGAGAAGCTACCTTATCTAGTACAGGGGTCGTGGCTAGAAATGTGAGTGTGACTTCTGGAGGATCGTCGGAAACAGGTAAAAAGTTTACTATTACGGGCACAGATAGTGCCGGTAATGCGGTTTCTGAAGAAATCAGTGGACCGGGATCATCTGCTACCGTTTATACCAGTAAAGCCTTTACTATCGTCACTCAAGTGGCTGTGGATGGCGCAACTTCTGGAGCGGTTACCGTAGGCTCTGGGACTACCGTTGCCTCTACGATTTTTGCAGGAAGAGCGCGGCTTAGAGGGATTTATTTTGTAAACAGCGGCTCTAGTGGACTGTTATCGTTTACCGACGGTAATAACGGCACTACCGTTTTACAGCTTTTGACCACAGGTACTGCAAGCAGTGCCGATTATCCTGACATTCCTGATGAGGGTTTGTTGTGTGTAGAGGGGGCGTTTGTTCATTATATCGCCGCCGACGTAACTGCTGTAACGGTGTTCTATAACTAATGGTTGAAGACACCATAAAAGAAGAGATTAGAAGCTGGTCTAAAGAAGCTTTAGAAAAGATCAACCCTAATTTTGCTAATTTGCCCCCGTGTCCTTATGCGGAAGGCGCTTGGGCCGAGGATAAAGTAGGGATTGGCTTTAAAGCTTCTCCTTCTTTTCAAGACCTAACCACCATCATTTCTACTTGGGATGATAAGCATGATTTAGTGATTTTGGTGGATTTAGACTACATAAAAGATAGGGAAGTGTTTTATCAGCATCTTGACGGGTTAAATGAAGCTATTTCTCAAAGGGTGTTTATAGAGACGGATTTGTGGTTAATGGGGTTTCATCCCGATGACGAGCCACAACAACTTTCGTATGGACATGAGGATTTATTAAGTGTGATAGACACCTCTTATGCCATGATATTTATCCAACGGTTGAGTAAACTGCATGAAGCGTCAGAAAAGCTACAGAAAACAGGGTATTACAAAGAATATGAACAACAATTTGGTTTAATGGATATGCTTAGAGTCCGTGAAACCTACTATCGGAGGCTTAAAAATGGCTCGTAAAACACAAGGCTATAACTCGCGTTTAGATGAATCTTTAGGCGCACGAAATCGCGGCAAGAAAAAGCAAAGTTTGGCTTCTCGTCGCAGAGAAAGTGAGGGCACTGAAGAGTCTATGGGTCGTCGCAAGTATTCGGCGGTCAGCACTATGGACCGTAAGGCGGACGGCGGGGACGTTAAAAAGAAAAGACAGGGATACAATGACCGTTTAGATGAGTCATTAGGTGAAAGAAATGGCAAAAAAAGCCAAAGCTTAAAGTCTAGGAGAGACGAAAGCAAAGGCACGGAAAAAGCAATGGGTCGCCGCGCTTATGCCGCCGTAGGAACTATGGACAAAGGCGGGCGTAAAAGTTCTGCAAAAAGGGTTGTTAATTTAGGAGCAGGGGGTCCTGTGGGACGAAGCACAGGAAGTGCTGATAATTCTTCTAACACTCCCCAGCACAAACTTTTGGCGATGGGCAAAAGTGTTCCTCAAGGCAAGTCTCCGGTGAGGATGCGTGGAGGCGGTTCCATCTCTAAAAAAATGAAGAGAGGCGGTGCGCCGGGTGGTAGGGGACGTTAATGGCAACTTCTGGTTCCACTAATTTTGAGCTAGATGTAGCCGATTACGTCGAAGAGGCTTTTGAACGCTGCGGTAGAACGGTTCGTACTGGTTACGATCTTAAAACCGCAAAGCGTTCCTTAAACCTTTTGTTGGCGGAATGGGCTAATAGAGGCTTAAATCAGTGGACTATTGAAGAAACCACGATGCCTTTAGCGGCTAATATTCGCGTTTATCCGGGCGGTATTCTTACCATGTCCGTAGCGGCAACAGCTAATTTCAGCATAGGGGAGACTTTAACTGGAGGCACCAGTGGTGCAACGTGCCAGATTACCAGTATTCCAAGTGCTACCAGTTTTGCCATTACCATTCCTACGGGAACTTTTTCTAATGGAGAAGTGATTACCGGAGGAACTACGGGAACCGCGACTACTTTGTCTGCCGCGATAGATTTTTTAGACGTGCGCGGAACGATAGACTTCTTGAGCGCAGTTTTACGACGGGATAACACGGATTACTCCATCCCCCGCGTAAGTAGGGACGATTACCTCACTATACCCAATAAAACGACGACAGGGAGAGTAGACCAGTTTTTTTTAAACAGGTTGGTTACGCCTCAACTTGAAGTATGGCCTACTCCTGACAACAATACAGACGTTATTGTATATAACCGACTTACTCGCATCCAAGATGCGGACACTTTTATCAATACGATGGAAGTTCCTTTTAGATTTTACCCTTGTTTAGCTGCCGGTTTGGCCTACTATCTTTCTCTTAAAATAGCCCCAGACCGCACTACTATGCTTAAAGCGTTGTATGAAGAAGAATTTATTGTGGCTGCTACTGAAGACAGGGATCGAGCGTCGTTTACCATTCAACCTTCCGTTGCTTATGCGAGGGTAAACTAATGGCTAAATTTGCTATTGGTAAATATGCTCTCGGGGTGTCAGACCGATCAGGCTTTGTGTATAAGCTTAACGACATGAGGCTGGAATGGACGGGTTCTCTGGTGGGACCTGATGAATGGGAAAAGAAGCAACCTCAACTGGACCCACGTAAGCACCTTTCCGATCCTCAAGCTTTAAAAGACCCGCGCCCCACTACGCCAATGGTTCTTTCTATTTATGTAGGGGTTCCTAATGTAGAAGACCGTGGAAACTGGAAGCCAATGAATAGTTTTGGACAAGTAGGACAAGTAACGGTGACAACAACATAATGGCCTTTACATACGATCAATTAAAGACCGCGATACAGGATTATACCCAAAATTCTGAAACTTCCTTTGTTACTAATTTACCTGTTTTTATACGATCTGCGGAAGAACGAATACTAAAGACGGTTCAATTAACGCTGTTTCGTAAAAACTCCCAAGGCAACATGACTAAGGATGATGAGTATTTAATTATGCCCACGGATTTTCTTGCGCCGTTTTCTTTGTCGTTTACAGATGCGAGTAATGACAAGAAATTTTGTGATTTTAAAAGCGTTAATTTTATTCAAAGTTTTAACCCGGATCGCACGACTACAGGGGAGCCGCGCTATTACGCCAATTTTGATGTTAATTCGTTCATTATTGGTCCTACGCCTAACGATAATTACGCAGTAGAACTACATTATTACTATCGCCCGGATAGTTTGACGGCAGGACTAGGGGGCGCGACAACATGGTTAAGCACCAATGCTGAACTTACGTTGCTATACGGCTGCTTGATAGAAGCCTATGTTTATATGAAAGGTGATCCAACTTTGATGCAAGAATATGAACAACGGTATGCGGAATCATTAGTGGCGCTTAAACAGTATGGAGAAGCGAAGGAAGTAACCGACGAATACCGTACTGGCATGATAATACGGGAGAAAACATGATAACCCCTTCAATCGGTATTGCGGATGACTTCAAAGTAGAGGTACATACGACTAAGAACAGAGGATTTACCCCTGAAGAAATTGCTCTTCGGTGTGCGGATAGAATTATAAGCATTTCAGATCAAGCTAACCCTGTGTTACAGCAACAGGCTCATGCTTTTAAAGACAATATTGCAGCGGTCATTGCTCACTATATAAAAGAAGCAATTCAAAGTGATAGAACGACGGTTTATAATGCGTTAAATGATGCCGGAGAACCCAAACTAGCTGAATTAATTAGGAGACTATAAGATGGCTTTTACTGGAAACTATATGTGTACTAGCTTTAAGTTAGAGCTAATGACAGGCACACATAACTTAACTGCTGGAACAGGTAATGCCTTTAATATGGCACTTTATACTGATGCGGCAACCCTTGACGCCTCTACTGCGGCCTATACTGCGGCTAATGAGGTATCTGGAACAGGCTATTCTGCTCCGGGTAAATTAATGACTAACGTGACCCCTTTATCCAGCGGCACAACCGCTTATGCAGAGTGGGGCGATGTTACTTGGTCTACTTCTACCATCACAGCAAGAGGTGCGTTAATTTATAACGACACCGCAGCGGGCGATCCGTCGGTAGTTGTTTTGGATTTTGGTTCAAATAAATCTTCTAGTGCAGGGGATTTTGCAGTAGTGATGCCTACGTTTAATTCTACTTCGGCGTTGATTAGGATAGCCTAATATGGCCGACGTAACCATCCAGTTAGAAGGATGGGGTGTTTCTAGTTGGGGTTCTTCTCTATATGGCTGGGGACAAACCTCCGCAGGAGTGGAAGGAACTACCGCCTTGGGCGGAGTTACTGTTTCGGGTGCTTCTAGCGTAACTGCCACCGGAGTGGCGGCTACAAGTGCCGTAGGTAGTGTCGCGGTTAACGTGGTTTACCACGTTACGGTAAACCTAACCGGAGTGGCGGCTACAAGTGCCGTAGGGACAGCTACCGGAAGTATTCCGGTCATCGTTCCTTTAGAAGGATGGGGCATAGGTGATTGGGGTGATGCTGGATGGGGTTACTCTAATTCAGGGTCAGTAGCCACGACAGCCGTAGGAACAGTAGTTGCAAAAACGGAAGGAACCGTTAATGTTGGTAGCTTAGAAGCAACGACTGCCGTAGGAAGTGTAACCACCACCGGTATAGCGAATATAACGCTTACTGGGGTCGAAGCAACAGGATATGTAAACGCCGCAACGCCGAGCATACCTGCAATATTTGGTGTAACAGGAGTAACCGCATTTACTTCGGTAGGTTCGGTAACCCAATCCACCAGTATCACAGTTAATTTAACGGGAGTACAAGCGACAGGACAAACAAGCGGTACTTCCATGTGGATAGAAATAATTCCGTCACAGACACCTAAGTGGGTCCCGATGGCAGCTTAATGAGGGCTAAACAATGGCAACATACGTTAACAACCTAAGACTTAAAGAGATTGCCACTGGCGATGAAAGTGGCACATGGGGTACATCTACTAACACCAACCTTGAACTAATTGGTCAGGGTCTTGGTTATGGCACTAAACAGATGTCGGCGGATAATAATGAAACATTTACGATGTCCGATGGTGCGTCTGACCCTACCCGAGCATTTTATTTAAAAATTACTTCTGCGGTAAGTTTGACGACTACCCGCACTGTAACGCTTGCTCCAAGTACCGTTTCTAAAATTTGGATTATAGAAAACGCTACTTCGGGCGCACAGTCTATAAGCATTAAGCAAGGATCAGGAACCGAGGTTACTATTGCTACTGGCAAAGCCTTGATTCTTTATACCGATGGCGCGGGTGCAGGTGGTGCTGTTTCGGATGCGTTAGAGTTTGTAGATGTGGGCGATGGTACAGTAACTTCGGTTGGAGGTACTGGAACAGTCAACGGCATTACTCTTACTGGCACAGTAACCAGTTCAGGTAACCTAACTTTAGGCGGCACGTTAGCCAACGTAGATTTAACAACTCAAATCACAGGTACGCTTCCTGTAGCCAACGGTGGTACAGGGGCAACTACACTCACTGCTAATTCGGTATTGGTAGGGAGCGGTGCTAGTGCGGTTAGCGAAATAGCCGTAGGGAGTGCCGGACAACTGCTCACTGTAAATCCCGGCGCAACGGCATGGATAGCGTCTGATCCTACGGGGCAACCTGATCCTACGCTTACGGGTGTGAATGCGGCTGTTACATCTGGGGACTTTATTGTGGCAACGGCAGGTAGTATCACTATCACGTTACCTGCGGGTCCTTCTGCGGGAGACTTTGTTATCGTGAAGGATGGTACTGGAGCCGCTGCGACCACGAGCTTTGCGGTTGCACGTAACGGAAGCAACATAGCAAGTGCCGCTTCCGATCTTACGTTTGACAAAAATTGGGCAGAAATTACAATGACTTACATAGATGGGACTATTGGTTGGAGCGTATAAATGACGAATTTAGCCGACCTAATACCTGCGGGTGGGGGTCAGAATAATACCGATTTTGTAGCGGATGGAAACATTTCTTCTGGTGCGCCTGTTGTGCTGACCAGTGGCGGCAAAGCAAAAGCTATTACCGGAGCGGACGCTTCGCTAGGAGCGGAATATGAGTTTGAAAGCGGTTCCACTAGGTATATCGCTTCTTGTTTTGCGGCAGCAGATGATGATGTGGTTGTAGTGGTATACCAAGATGACACTAATTCATCTTATGGGACAGTGGTAGTTGGACAGGTATATAGCAACGGCTTAATTTCATACGGTACGCCTGTTGTTTTTAATTCCGCAGAAACGAAGTTCATGGATGTGTGTTGGGATTCAACTACAGGGAGCGGTGGAGGCGGTAAAGTTGTAATTACTTATTCTAATTTACCATCCTCATCTGGATATGGTACAGCGGCTGTAGGTACGCTTTCTGGAACGAGTATAAGTATGGGGGCGGCCACAGCTTTTTATAGTGGAAGTACGGAGTATATCTCTTGTGATTACGATGCAAGCGCAGATAGAATTTTAATCGCTTATCGAGATGTAAGTTCTAGTAATGTGGGTAAAGCAATATCAGGCGAAATCAGCGGAACTAGCATTAGTTTTGCTGGCTCTGCATACACTTGGAGCGGTAGTAATATTGTTAGTTGGATAGTTGTAAGCTATGACACGACAGCCCAAAAAAGCGTTATTATGGCTAGAGATGGCTCAGCGGGAACAGGAACAAGTATCGTTGCTTCAGTTTCAGGCACTACCGTATCTTACGGCTCTTTAGCTAGTTTCAACACTTCGGCAGCGGCTAATTATTGTACGGCGGTGTATGATTCTTCTGGCGATAAAACTTTGGTGTTTTTTAGTGACGCTACCACCACCAAAGGGACAGCCTCGGTGGGAACAGTTTCAGGGACAGAGATTACATGGACTACACCCGTTATTTTTTATAACGGTGATGCCACCTACATGGGGGCGGCTTATAGTTCCTATGCTAATAAAACTGTAATTGCTTATTCCGACCAAACCGACTCCCACAAAGGGAAGTATAATGAAGTAACCCTTTCTGGAACTAGCTTATCTTTTGGCGATCAGGGAACTTTTGATTCAACTTCAAATTGTTATCATGTCGCTGCTTGCCCCTCTGTGTATAGCACAGTTTATAAAGTCGCTATTTTTTACCAAGAAGGTTCAGGGGGGCCGGGTACAAGTGTAGCTCTAGAGCCTTCTTCTTCCACCCTCACCGCAACCAACCTCTTAGGTCTTGCTGCCGGAGCCATTAGCGATACCGCTACAGGCACGATCAATACGTGGGGTAGTCGGTGTGAAAGTTCTACTTTCTTACCAGAGGCGTTGTCGCTAGGGACTTCTGTAGAGGTAGCGGTGGCTAATTCTCAACCAGAGTCTATAACTTACGACACTAATGCAAATAAAACAGTTTTAGCCTATCAAGACGCAGGTTCAAGTTATCACGGCTATGCAGCGGTAGGAACGGTGTCGGGAACATCTATTTCCTTCGGAACACCTGTGTTAATTAACGCAGGAGCGCACTACTACGGTAATTCTTGTTATGACTCAACAAACAACAAAGTTATTTTAGTTTATTCAGACGGCAATAATTCTAACTACCTCACGGCTATTGTAGGAACTGTTGCAGGAACATCTATTTCTTTTGGAAGTCCCACTGTTGTTTCGAGTCAAAACTATGCAGATTACGTTGGGTGTGGTTATGATACAAATGCCCAAAAAGTGGTAGTCGCTTATAAAGATAAAGGAAATTCTGATTATGGAACTGGAGTTGTAGGAACGGTAACAGGAACATCTATTTCTTTTGGAACCGCGACAGCCTTTAACAGTTCAGCGTCTATAGTTTACGAAGTTGTGTATGACTCTAATGCCCAAAAAGTGGTGGTCGTTTACTATGATAACGGCAGCTCTAATCACGGGACAGCCGTTGTGGGAACTGTTTCAGGAACCAGTATCAGTTTTGGCACTCCCGTGGTTTACAATGCTTCTTCTTCAGCGAATTTGGGAGGGTGTTTTGACTCAACCAACAATAAAGTTGTAATTACTTACGCTGATGGTGGCAGCTCAAACTACGGAACAGCGATTGTAGGAACTGTTGCAGCAACGTCTATCAGTTTTGGAGCGGAAGTCGTATTCTTGGCGGGTCAATCTGAGTGGAACAGGTGTACTTATGACACAAGCGCACAAAAAGTAATAATCGCAACCAAGAACACGGCTGATACTTCGGGTCAACTTTATCCCGGCACTGTTGCAGGAACATCTATTTCTTTTAGTACAGAAGTAACTTTTGATTCTGATGGTACTTCTCAAAATAATATAACTTATGATTCCACTAGCAACCAAGTAGTCCTTGCTTATCAAGCCTACTCAGATTCGTATAAGGCTAAAGCTTTGGTAGGTTCTTTTGGTTCTCCATCTTTAACTATAACCTCCGATTACTACGTTCAGACAGATGGTACTTTATCTACAGACACAGGCGGTCAGCTTATAGGTACAGCTATAACGACTAACCAAATTAATATTAAGGATTACACAGGATGACGAATCTTTCTGATCTTTTTCCTGCGGGTGCAGGTAAGCAAGT
>PVBE011951011.1_pt1 | contig 25783 bp, 23 predicted proteins | sample 1631181 | NCBI WGS metagenome assembly PVBE01 (sample SAMN08397723, study PRJNA350692) | Marine metagenome, whole genome shotgun sequencing project. | isolation source: water | place: Pacific Ocean | collected 2012-04 | reverse complement strand
TCGAACAATGGTGCTGTCGAAATCTTTCCGTCTGACGAGGCAGGCCTGCTCCTTGCCGAGACGGGAGACGAGGTGTGCATCTTCGAGACCGATGCAGACCTCTTTGGTCCGTATTGGTGCACCACGGTCCCATAGGCTGGACCCTTGAGCACTGTTGGCCCCGTCATCGCCGTCCTGGTCCCTTCGGACGGGACCCCTCCCCCACCCGAGGACCGACCCATCGGGCGGGCAGCACTCGCCGTGGCAAAAGACGGCATCCGGGTGGTCTTCGGCAGCCAGCTTGCAGACGGACGAATCAACGGGCTCGAGGCCAGACCCGGCGGCTGGACCGAGGTCCGGGGCCTGGCTGTGGATGCCATCCACGATCGATTCCCCTCCCAGATCCGTGCCGAGAGCTTTGCCCGCATCCTCGCCGGGAGAGCCAGCCGGCCCATGGGAAATCCGCTCGGGTTCACCATGCTGTGTCGAGACAAGGTCGCCTGCCAGCGCACCATGGAAGCATCCGGCATTCCCATGCCCGACCTCGAGGAGGACCCCGAACGGTTCGCAGACCGCCTCACAGCCTGGGGAGCGGGCTTCCTCAAGCCCCGCTACGGCGCACTCGGAGAGGGTGTGCGTCGAGTCGAATCAGGAGACACACTCGAGGATCAGCTCCCCGGCGTGGTCCCTGGACGCCTCGAGCCCGCCATCCTCCAGCGCGCCGTCTGCCCCCCCCAGGGCTGGGCAGGACGCGCCCTGAGGGTCCTGGTCCAGCGCATTCCCAGTGGTTGGCATCACTGCCCAGCGGTGGTGCGATCGAGCAGGACGGACCCTGTGGCCAATGCCGCCCGCGGCGCCGAGGTCGCACCAGGACCCAGCACGCTCTCCAGGCCGACCCTCGAGCGAGTCCAGGCTGCGTGCAGTGCGGTCACCACCGCACTCGACGCGCTTCCTGAGGCCCGATGGGCCGTAGAGGCTGGGCTCGATCTGGTGCTCGATGAGGAAAACACGCCACACCTCATCGAGATCAACTCGCGCCCCAGAGGCCGGCTCGAGGTCCTCGCAAGAGATGACCCTGCAACCTTTGGGCAGGCTCATCTCGACGCAGTCGCGCGTCCGCTGCGCATGCTGGCCGCCTGGGTCACAGACGGCCGCAGTTGATCAGATATCGGCCAGCGTGGCCTTGATCAGGCGCCGAGACTCGGAGTCCGGCTCCACAAAGCGCAGACCAGCCAGCTTGTAGCCCGGTGGACAGCCCCGACGAGAGACGTGCCGCACATCGGCGGTCATCGGCAGCGGCTGCCGGCGATCAAGCTCCAGCCAGATGGTGATCCGTCGGCCCACCCACAGCCCCATGTCCCGGGCGTCATACCGCACCGCGAGGCCACCAGGAGAGAGATCGATGACCGGGAAGCTGGCAAATCCACTGGTGGTCACCATGGCTACCGTCACGCTGGTGCCGTCACCGATGGCCACGCGAGGCTCCACCCGACGAGAGAGCCGCTGCACCGTCCGGGGGCGGTCCAGGATCCAGGATCCAGGTCCGAAGAGCTCGGAGATGCGGGAGAAGAACACCAGGTTGGACCGGTGGTAGCGATAGTCGACACGCACACTCTGACCCACGTCGATGGGGCCCTGCTCTGCACCGTCATCCGGCCGACCGTAGAACATCACCCTCCCGGCAGTGTCCGGGGCGGAGAAGCTGCCAGCCACCCGCTGATAGCTGGCGGTCAGGCATGCAGCAGACTGGCCCAGTGCTGCATGGGTCAGGTGGGTTCGGACCTCCTTGGGTCGAACGATGTGGGGAACAGTGGGAGTACGCATGGCGGTGGCTCTACAATTCAAGTTGGCTCGCATAGGGGGGATCGGATCGCACCCCCAGCTTCAACAGCCCCCCGGATGCCAAGCCCCTTCCCCACAGATGCGCTAGGACCTGCGTGTGCTTGCCCTACTCCTCGCCTGCGTGACACTCCGGCCAGTCCCTCCAGTTGCGCCTCAGGCGCCCCCAAAGGCGCTGCGAGCAGAGCTTCTCAACCAGGGAAAGATGGCGGATCGCATCAGCCCTGTCGATAAGGCCAGCCTGGTGATCTACTACAGCGCCGAGCAACAAGGCGACCTCGGCCCCTGCGGATGTCCCAATCGCCCCAGAGGCGGACTGGCACGGATGGCCTCGTACATGGATGCCTCCAGAGCCATCCAGCCCACCCCTGAGGGAATCGTGGTGAACAGCGGCTACTGGCTGGAGGATGCGGTGGGCCTGGACGGAAAGCCTCGAGCAGACGTCCCCACGCTGAACCGCTGGATGATCGAGGGACAGACCGCTCTGGGTGTCGATGCCCTGAACCTGAGCCCCCACGACATGGCCGGACTCTCCGGCTACCAGGGCGATGATCACGGCCTGCCCCTGGTCAGCGCCAACATCACAGGTCCCGGCATCAAGCCCGTACGCATCGTCAAGCGCGGGGAGAGGAAGATCGCCATCTCCGGCATCGCCAAGCCGGGCATCACACTCCTGAAGACCCCCGGCTACGAGATCACCGAACCCTACAAGGCAGCCCGGGCCGCGCTCACAGGCCTGGAAGCAGACCTCGTAGTGCTGCTCAGCTATCAGGCCTCAGATGCCGCCAAGCGCCTGGCCAAAGAAGGCCTGGTGGACGTAGTCGTGGACACCCACCAGCACCGCAGCTTCGATGAACCCAGCCGCATCGGAAGTGCCCTCTGGGTGCGGGCACACTTCCAGGGCCTGCGCATGGGTGAGCTTCGACTGGGCCTGGAAGAGGACAAGATCCTCTGGGCCGTCGATCGGAAGATCGACATGGACGACGCCCTACCAGACCAGGCACTTCAGGCAGACATCTTCAAAGACGCAAGGAAGGATCTCCATCAGATCGAGAAGCTTCTGTACGGAAAGCCCAAGCGCTAAGGCCCGCCCCTCAGATTCGCCACCAGATGCCCAAGGTGGGGAGCACGAATACCGGCGCACCTGCCTGGGGAATCTTCTCCATCACCGCATTGAAGTCGTCCGAACCCTCCTCATCCGCGATCTCCTTGGCCAAGTCCGCATCCGCAATCGGGAAGGGCATGCCCGGGGCAAGCACGTTGAGGCCCGCGCCCAGTCGGAAACGCTTGCCCACGGCGCCTGAGAAGCTCGGATGAATCTCCACCGCCCAGCTACCACCCTTCGCGATGTTCAGCGGGTGCACCCGGATAGCGGTGTGGAAGTTGGCCTTGTCGGAGACCGGTAGTTCATAGCCCAGCACAATCGGCACCCGGACGCCCTGGAAGTCCCAGCCATCCTTGGTCTTGGTGGCATCCTCGTGGAAGACAAAAGGCGCGCGGAGCAGGGTCAGGCTGAACTCGGGCGTGACCTCTACGCCCTTGCCCTCCACCAGCTCATCGCCCTTGGTCTCACGCAGGGTCACCTTCAGGCTGTCGCGCTTGATACCCACCGCAAAGTTCAGCCGGCCCGGCCCCATGCTCCGCGAGTAGCGCACCATGGCACCGAAGGTGTTCGATGGGTGTCCAAGCTCCGCCCACGGCCACTCCATCCAGAACAAGGGCTCAAGGCTCAGCGCATGGGTGTCGTCCTGGATCACGGCATAGCGAACCTGGAGGTTCGCCCCGAAGTAGCTGGGAAGCACCCGGGTTCCGATGTCCAGCTGGTCGGTCAGCCCGACCGCGGACTGGTACCCGTCCATGTGCAGGTTCACCTTTCCCTTGCCGGCGGTGTAGGCCGACTCGGGAAGCTCACTTCGATCCAGAGACTGCGCGAGCGCAGGAGTACAGAGAAGAGCAAGGGAAGCGAGAATCAGTGCGGACTTCATCATGGACTCCGGGGTGGAGTCGTGATGCTACGGGAGCCAGGAGCAAGGGTCAACGCCGGACCCTCAATGACCTCAGCCGTCGTCGCCGATGGCCTCGACCGGGCAGTTCTCCAGCGCCTCGTAGCACTGGGCAAGCTCGTCCTCTGAGTCCGGCTGCTTGTAGCAGACGTCATGGTCCTCATCATCGGACATGCGGAAATTGTTCGGTGCCGCATCTGAGCACACCGAGCAGAGGATGCACTCGTGGTCTACATAGAAGGACACGCGCTGACCACCAATGGTGGCCTCGCCGCCGATGTTGTCTACCCACTTCTCGCCCGGATCAGCCATGACGCACTCCGTTGAATTGAGAGAACCGTCTACCCGGGCCACCGTTCGGCCGCAAGAGACCAATGGCTGGGATATGCCTCGCGGTATGGCAATCCTCAAGGTCGCACGCATGGGCCATCCCGTCCTCCGGCAGGTCGCCCAGCCCATACCGCCCGGAGAAATCGGCTCTGCGCCGATCCGGCGATTGATCTCAAACATGCTGGAAACTGTCTGCGAGTACAGCGGCATCGGACTGGCCGCACCGCAGGTACACGCTAGCGTCCGCCTGGTGCTGCTCGCCCTGGATCCTGAAGATGGTTTCGAGGTGTGGATCAATCCCGTCCTCACCCCCGAAGACGACACGCTGCTGACCACAGAGGAAGGCTGCCTGAGCATCCCAGGGCTGCGCGGTGATGTCACCCGCCCAGCCACGATCAATGTCACGGGGCTGGACCAGAATGGCGAGGCATTTTCCCGGCGGCTCACTGGATTTCCCGCCGTGGTGGCCCAGCACGAGTGCGACCACCTCGACGGAGTGCTCTACATCGACAAGGCAGACCCCAAGAGCTTGAGCTTCCTCGAGGAGGCGCGACGCTACGGGGCCGGAGAGGAAGAATGAGCGGGATCCTGGGACGACTCTTCCCGGGCTGGGCTGGGCCTGAGGCCAAGCTTTCCCGTGCACGCTCCCTGATTGACTCAGGCCAGCACAACGAGGCCCGATGGATGCTCGAGGGTCTGAATCACCCCGACGCAGACCTCTTGCTCGAGCAGGCCCGAGAGGGGCTGGTCCTGGCCAATCTGGAGGAAGCCCGCGCGCGCTACTCCTCCGGAGATCGGCCCGGTGCCGAGGAACACCTCGAGCTCGCCCGGCAATTCGGTGCCACCTCCGATCAGCTCCGATCCGCCCGCCGCATTGGCAAGCAAGAGGCTCCCCGTCCGGAGACTCCCGCCGAGCCCGTCGCTTTGAAGACGGAGGGAGATGATCCGCTGTGGTCCCTGCCCCCCGATGACCCCAGGCTGCAGTATGCGGTCACCGTCGAGACCTATCCCCAGGAGCTCCGGGCCCGACTCATCGACCTGGGCCCCGAGTTCGCCGCCGCCGTTCGGCGCATAGACACCGGCCACCCCGACGCCGCCTTCGAGGCGATTGGCCCCTTCGTCTCCAGGGATCCGGTCGCCCGCTACGAGCGGGCCCGGGCTGCGCTGGCAGCCGGCAAGGGTCCTGCTGCAGCCAGCGACCTCCTCAGCTTCGGAGACCAGGTAGGCCACCAGCGGATCGGTACCACCCACACCGCAGTGCTGCTCTCCCAGGTGCTCGTGGGCCTCGGGCGCGCAGAGGATGCTCTTGGCCCCGTTCAGAGCGCCCGAGAGAGTGCCAGCACGCCCGCCGATGTCCACGCCCTCGACGGCACGCGCGCGCAGCTGCTCACGGTGCTCAACCGACTCGAAGAGGCCAACACACTGGCTACCCAGCTGGTGCGCACAGCACCCAGAGATATGAGCATCGTCCGCCTGCTCGCCCAGATTCGAGAAGGCCTTGGAGAGCGCATCCAGGCGATGAGCATCCTGGAAGACGGCCTCAACCGGTGCTGCTCCAGCCCTGGAAAGTGCAGCAACCAGCCCCTGGATGTCGCCGCTGTTCGACACCTGGTCCGCATGTATCTGGAGGATCGAGTCGAGCCCAAGCGAACCGAGGAGCTCCTCGGAGACCTGCGACTCCACGTCAAGAAGCCCACCTGGGAGGACGGCTTCATCTCCGCGCTGCTGGCCAGAAATGAGGGCCAGCCCCAGCTCGATGAGATGGTCTCACGGCTCCGGTCCTCAATCTCCGATGGAGATCCCCGCCAAGACTGGATCGGCGACGCTTTTGGCGCCCCCGCCTAGCGGTCCTGCTCGCCGAGAACCACCACTTCAGGATCCGAGAGTCCCCGGAGCAATGCGGACAGCCCAGCGGAGTCCACAGACCCCACCAGACAGCCGTCCGCCTGCGCACGCTGACACGCGCTGAGCGGATCAGAGAGCACGCCCCCTGGATCGATAAGGCCCAAGAGCGGCGGCTGCCGACCGTCTGTCTTCATGCTCCGGGCCAGCGCCAGTCCCTGCCGCCGATCCCGCCTGCGCACCGCCACGAGCACCACATCCGGACGCACCGCGCGGAGCGTGCGGAGAGGGTCCGGGCCGGCTGGAACCACCTGCGCGAGATCTCTGAGTGAGTCGACCAGCTGCAGGCGCACATGGGCGGCTGCAGCATGCACCATGACCGTGCGGCTCATGAACGTGAATCCTCGAGCGTCTGGCGGATCTCCTGGCCGGTGACCGGGTGACCGGTGAATAGCTCGAAGGCCAGCGCCCCCTGATGCGCCAGCATTCCAATCCCATCATGAAAGCGCACACCGGCAGCCGCACACTCCGCCCGGAGCGGAGGGTTGGCCATCCAGTAGTTGATGTCCACCCAGCACGCCCCATCGGCCAGCACCCGAGGGTCCAGCGCCGCTATCCGCTCAGCAGCAGGGCCTGCAGCACAGTTGATCACCAGCTGTGCCCCGCTAGCAGCCTTCACGAATCCCTCTGGATCCAGGCTGCCTGCAGCCACCGATCCCGGCAGCGCGCTTGCCGCAGCCTCTGCGCGCGCCACAGTGCGGTTGAGGATCTGGACCTTGGCCGCACCCCGCTCGATGAGGCTGCTGGCCACCGCACGCGCCGCCCCACCCGCACCCAGCACCACCGCCCGGCAGCCTGGAATCGGGGGACCTCCCTCCTCCGCCAGGCTCCGAACAAAGCCCTCACCGTCCGTGTTGTAGCCGGTCAGCGTGCCATCCACGGCGGTCACCACATTGACCGCACCCGCCTCCGTGGCGGCCTGGGTGCACCGATCCAGATCAGGCATGACCTGCTCCTTGAAGGGAACGGTGAGGTTCACACCCACAAAGTCCAGGGTGCGAATCGCAGCCGCCACACCGGAGGCATCATCGGGGTGCACATCGAGGGCCACATAGACCGCATCGATCCCGAAGCGTTCAAAGAGGGTGTTGTACATCCCTGGAGAGAGCGAATGCCGCACAGGATGACCGATGAGGCCGTATACGCGGGTGGCACCCGTGACCCTGGGAATCGGACTCACGCGCTCTGACCCAGGCACTCGCGAGCGGCAGCCACATCAGCACGGATCTGGGCGACGAGCGCCTCGGATCCGTCAAAACGCTGCTCTCCCCGCAGGCGAGAGAAGAAGCCGACCTCCAGCTCGCGCCCGTAGAGGTCGCCGGAGAAGTCCAGGAGGTGCACCTCGATGAGAAAGCGAACCCCATCGAAGGTGGGCCGCTGCCCCAGGTTGGCCACACCATCCCGCCAGGGCCCGCCGTCCACCCGCGCTCGAACCGCGTAGACCCCGTTTGCAGGCAGGAGCTGTGCGTCCGTCTCCAGGTTTGCGGTGGGAACCCCAATGGTCCGACCCCGCTTGTCCCCGTCCACCACCACGCCCCGAATCCGGTGCTCCAGGCCGAGGAGTTCTGCGGCCTTATCGACCTTTCCTGCTGCCACCAGCCGACGAATAGCGCTGGAGCTGACGACCTGGCCACCCACCTCAAGCGCCTCCACCTGCTGGATGTCCAGGTCCGGGAGCAAGAATCGCAAGGTGTGGATATCGCCGGCCCGTGCCCGACCAAAGCGGAAGTCATAGCCAAGCACCATGGCCGAGGGCTGGATGCGCCGACCCAGGACCTCCTCGGCAAACCACTGCGGCGGATGCTGCGCAAATGACCGGGAGAATCGCTCGACGATCACCTGATCGATCCCAAGCTCGCCCAGGATTCGGACCTTGTCCGGCCAGCTCTGGATCCGCGGCTGATGCTGCTGGGGAGCCAGGACCACCCTCGGCGGGGGATCGAAGGTGTAGACACAGGCCGGTGCACCCATGGATTGCGCCTGCTCGACCAGGCGAGCCAGCAGATGTCGGTGCCCCAGGTGGAGTCCGTCGTAGTTGCCCACGGAGAGGACCGGCGCCGGAGAGGGCACCACATAGGCCGCACTTCCAGCAAAGATCTCCGGCATGGGAACCTGGCTATCCTGCTCAGGCTCCCCGGGGAACCGGCTCTGCTATGCTCGTGAACCCACGGAGGACCCAGCATGAAGTGCCCTGCCTGTGCCAGTACCCTCAGCGAACGAACCGCTGGCAGCCTGACCATCGATGTATGCGAGACAGGCTGCGGAGGAATCTTCTTCGACCGTTTCGAGATCCAGCAGGTGGATGAAGCGTCTGAGGAAGAGGGTGTTGCGCTCCTGGAGTGGTCCAGCAAGGGAGACAATAAGCGACCCCGGACCGAGCAGCGGTACTCCTGCCCCCGGTGCAATATCATCATGATGCGGGGACAATTCAAGCCGAGCATCCCCGTCACGGTGGACACCTGCCCGGGCTGCGCAGGTCTCTGGCTGGACCGCGGAGAGCTCAACAACATCCGAGAGGCGCCCGGCGCCGATGCAGACAGAGCGCGCGTCGCGCTGCACTTCGTGTGGGAGGCCTTCGCCGAGATCAAGTCCCGGCACGAAGACTAGATCTGCAGCTCGGTCTCCGGCATTCCGTACAGATAGCCCTGCATCAGCTGAACGCCCGCGTCCTTGAGGGCCTGGCCCTCCGCCTGGGTCTCGACTCCCTCCGCCACCACCCGTGAGTCCGTGGCCTCGGCAAAGCTACACAGCAGGTCCACAAGACGGCGCTTGTGGGTGTCCGCGTCCACATCGCGGACGATGGACATATCCACCTTCAGGAAGTCGGGCTGGAGCTCAGCGAGCATGCTCAGCGCGCTGTAGCCGCTCCCGAGATCGTCCACGGCGATGCCAAAACCCATCTGCTTGACCCGCTCGAGAGCGCGCTCCCAGGAGAAGGTCGGGCTCATCCGGCCACGCTCCGTAATCTCCAGGATCACCCGGGGTGCCCACATCTGGAGCACCTCCAGGCGGGTGCAGAGGCTGGCTGGATCCGTGAGCTCTCCAGGGTGCACATTGAGAAAGAGATGGATGTCCTGAGGCAGGCGCATGAGCCACTCTGCGGCACGGGCCACGACCACATTGCCCAGCTCACGGAGCATGCCGTACCGCTCCGCAGCAGCCAGCACCTCTACCGGTCCAGTCAAGGTCGGGTGGGATGATCTCAGCAGCATCTCATAGCCGTAGACCTCGCCCGTCTCCGCCGACACGATGGGCTGAAGCGCCAGCCGAAGATCCCCTCCACTGATGCACTCGGTCAGCTGCCTGCGCTCCTGAACCGAGGAAGGAGAGGAGTGGGCCTGGAGCATGTCCGTGAGCCGGCGCTGGCCAGCCACCGCATCCTCCACGGTCTCCACGAGCAGGTTGGCAGAAAATGGCTTCTCGATGACCCGAGAGACCTTTCCTACGTTCACCGCCGTCACCTCCAGCGGCAGCACCAGCTCGCCGGTCATGAGCATTCGCACACAGCGTGGCTGGATGTCTCTGAGCTTCTGAAGCACCTCCAGGCCCGTCATCTTGTGGAGCTTGTAGTCCACGATGGCCGCGTCAAAGGGCTGACGCCCCGCAATGTCCAGGCAGGCCTCGCCCCGGGTCTCTGCATGCACCTCATGCCCCGCTCCCTGCAGAACGCGAACCACACTGTTCAGGACGAGCTGATCGTCATCAACTACGAGAACACGTGCCAAGCACAACCTCCACGTCCACCCTGCCTGGATGGATGGGGCACCAGGGCCCACTCATATTGCTTCAGCCACACTATCCGGCAACTCTACTGATGGCCTCCCGAAGAGATAGCCCTGAAGCCAGTGGGCCCCACACGCTCGGAGCGCCTCAGCCTCCTCGGTGGTCTCCACCCCCTCCGCAATCAGCGTGGCTCCCGTGGCCTCTGCAAAGCGGGTCAGCAGGTCCACCAGTCGCTGCTTGCGCGGCTCGGTATCGATGCCCCGAACGATGGACATGTCCACCTTGATGAATCTTGGCTGGAGCTCGGCGAGCACGCTCAGGGAGCTGTACCCAGCACCCAGGTCATCCACCGCGATGGAAAAGCCCATCTCCGTGACCCGATCCACGCTCTGCTCCCAGGCCTCGATGCCCTGCAGTCGGCTCCGCTCGGTAATCTCGAGCACCACCCGCTCGGCCCAGGGCACCAGCGGGCTCAGACGCTCACAGATACCATCGGGCTGGCTGAGCTCATCGGGGTGGAGGTTCATGAAGAGATTGATGGGCATGGGCAGCCGCTGCAGCCACTCCGCGGCTTTCTCGCTGACCACGCTGGCAAGCTCGTTGAGCATGCCGTGGCGCTCGGCCGCTCGAATGACGGGCAGCGGGCTGTTGAGCACCGGGTGGTGGCTCCTGAGCAGGCTCTCAAAGGCCATAATCTGACCATCACTGGCCCGGATGATCGGCTGAAGAGCCAGATGGAGCACGCCTGACCCGAGACAGTCCACGAGCATCTCCCGCTCGTGCTCGCTGGCGGCCTGCTCCTGGACCCGGCAGACCTCCATCATCCGACGGCGGGCGACCATCGCGTCTTCGACCGCGCCGACCAGGCCTGCAGACTCAAAGGGCTTCTCCACCACCCGCATCACCTCACCCCGGTTGACCGCGTCCATGATCATGGGCAGGTCGAGGGCGCCGGTGACGAGGATGCGCAGGCAGCCAGGCTGAACCTCGCGGAGGCGCTGGAGCACCTCGAGGCCGTCGAGGAAGGGCAGGTGGTAGTCGACAAGTGCTACATCAAAGGCCCTGTCACTGGCCAGCTGCAGCGCGTCTGCACCGTGAGAGGCCGGAACTACCTCATGGCCCGCGTTGACCAGGATGCGCGAGATGCATCGACGAACCAGGGGGTCATCATCGACAGCGAGGATCCGCGCCATCCATTCTCCTTGGGCTGAAGGGTCCCGACCGCACAGGATTGATGCCCGACCAGTAATCGGAACCCGTGCACAGTGGCATTAGGTGCCATTATGCACCACATGACGGAGTGTGCTGGTGGGGAATCCACCCGATTCCAACCGAGGTGAGACATGGATGTACTGATTGCCGACAAGATGGCGCCCCAGGTTGTGGAGCTGCTCGAGGGGCTGGGATGCAGCCTGGACCAGGATGCATCGCTGAAGGACGAGTCCCTTCTCGCTCGACTCCAAGAGACCTGCCCCAGTGCGCTGATCGTGCGATCCACCAAGGTCACGGCAGCCCACATCGACGCAGGCCCTGGGCTCGCCCTCATCATCCGGGCAGGTGCCGGCGTGAACACCATCGATCTCGACCGGGCCAGCGCGCGAGGTGTCTATGTGGCCAACTGTCCTGGCAAGAATGCTGCTGCGGTGGCTGAGCTCACCATCGGCCACATGCTCAACGCAGACCGCCGCATCGCAGACAATGTGGCCGCCCTGAGAGATGGACGCTGGGAGAAGAAGACCTTCGCCAAGGGTGCGCGGGGCATCCAGGGCCGCACCATCGGAATCATCGGCATGGGCGCCATCGGTCAGGAGGTCGCCAAGCGGGCCCGAGCCTTTGGTATGCAGGTCGCAGCATTCGACCCTGCTCTGGATGCCGCCTCAGCCGAGGCGCTCGACGTTGCCTCCAAGCCGAGCATGGTGGCTGTGGCAAAGGTAGCGGACGTCCTGACTGTACATGTGGGGCTCAGCGACCACACCCGGGGAATGATCGACAGAGAGGTGCTCGGTGCGCTCAGAAAAGGGGCGACATTCATCAACACCTCTCGAGGACCTGTGGTGGACGAGGATGCGCTCCTGTGGGCCATCCAGACCCGGTCGATCAAGGCCGGATTGGATGTCTTCTGCGGCGAGCCCGCCTCCGATGGGGCGTGGTCCACACCTCTGGCCAACGAGCCAGGGGTCTACGGAACCCACCACATCGGCGCGAGCACGGACCAGGCCTCCGAGGCGGTCGGAGACGAGGTGGTCCGGATCGTGAAGAGCTTCATGGAGACCGGCAGCGTGCCCAACTGCGTGAATCTCGCCACCCGGTCCCACGCCTCCCACCTGCTCGTCGTGCGCCACGCCGACGAGGTGGGCGTGCTCGCCGGCGTCCTCGACAAGCTCCGCCGGTCGGAGATCAATGTGCAGGAGATGGCCAACATCGTGTTCAGGGGCGCGCTTGCTGCCACAGCCCACATACAGGTGGCAGCCCCACCCTCAGCCGATCTCCTGGCCGAGATAGAGGCCAGCAGCAGCGTATTTGCCGCCGATCTCAAGGTTCTGGAGTAGTCATGTCCCGCGCCCACAATTTCTCCGCTGGCCCCGCCGTGTTGCCGCTGAGCGTGGTCGAGCAGCTCCAGGCAGCACTCCCGGATTTCCAGGGCTGTGGGATGGGCCTGATGGAGCTCAGCCACCGCTCGGCGACCTTCGATGCGGTGCATCGGAGCGCGGAGGAGCGGCTCAGGCGAATCCTGGGCATTCCCGAGGACTACGCCGTCCTCTTCCTGCAGGGCGGCGCCAGCCTCCAGTTCCACATGGTGCCGCTGAACCTGCTGACTCCCGGCGAGTCTGCGGACTTCATCCTCACCGGAGTCTGGACCAAGAAGGCGCTGGCCGAGGCACAGAGGTCCCGTGCCGGGCAGGCCATCTGGAGCGGGGAGGAGGCAGGCTACACCTCCGTACCCCAGACGGTCACGCCCTCGGGCGGGGCCACCTACCTGCACTACACCACCAACAACACCATCTACGGCACCCAATTCACCCAGGCTCCCGAGGCCGGGGAGCTGCCGCTGGTGGCCGACATGTCCTCCGATATCTGCAGCCGCCCCATCGATGTGGCACGGCACGGTGTGATCTTTGCTGGCGCCCAGAAGAACCTCGGACCCAGCGGGGTCACAGCCGTGATCCTCTCTCCGTGGGCACTCGAGAAGGCCAGCGGCGACCTGAATCCAATGCTGGACTATCGCCTGCAGGTCGACAAGCGTGGACTCTTCAACACACCGAACACCTTCGGGATCTACGCGCTCGAGCGAGTCCTGGCCTGGGTTGAAGACCTCGGTGGGATCACTGGCATGGCCACACGAAACCAGGCAAAGGCCCACAAGCTCTATGCCCAGATCGACAGCACCGATTTCTGGTCCGGACACGCCTCCCTCGAGAGCCGATCAGAGATGAATGTGGCCTTCTGCTCCCCCTCGGCCGACCTCGATGCCGCCTTCGTGGCGCAGGCCGATGCCGAGGGCTTCAAGGGACTCAAGGGTCACCGCTCCGTGGGTGGCCTGAGGGCCAGCATCTACAACGCGTGCCCCCCTGAGAGTGTCGAGGCACTCGTGGGTTTCATGGCTGACTTCGAGGCCCGTAGAGGCTGATCAGGCACCCAGCGCAGCGGCCCACTCGATCTCACCGGCAGTGCGGATTCCCTGCTCGGAGAACGCACGCTTGACCCGCTCGGTCACATCCGTACCAAATGCGGTCTCGTAGCGACCATCGAAGACGTAGGCCTTCACCGTAATCCCGACCGCGAATCGCTCCGCACCATCGGGCACCGCACCCTCCCGGACCACCACCACGATGGGCCGGTCCAGGTAGACATAGCGACTGCTCGCCGTGGCCTCGTAGACAATGCGCTTGGCTGTGGCGATGTCCTCATTGCAGCCCACATAGAAGGGCAGCACACACATCTGGTGCAAGGCGCCAGCGTTGGCGCTGGAGACCACCTGGTTCAAGAAGAGGTGATTGGGGATGCTCACCAGATTGTCGTCCAGGGTCTGGACCCGCACAGTCCGCAGGCCGATCTCCACCACCTCTCCGTAGGTCTGATCGAAGCGGATCCGATCGCCGACGGAGAAGGGCCTATCAAAGAGCAGGATGATGCCCGCCATCAGACTGGCGAGGAGATCCTTGAATGCAAAGCCAATGGCCACTGCGGCGGAGCCACCCACCGCGAGCAGAGCTTCGCGGGAGAACGAGAACAGGCTGGTGGAGACCAGCACCGTGGCCACGATCAAGATGGTGAAGCGGGTCACGGCGGAGACCTGCTTGAACAGCAGTCTGCGGGCGCTGACCCGCTCGCCCAGGGCATCGAGAGACTGGGAGAGGATCCGGCCTGCCACGTAGGCCACGATGATGACCACCGCCGCGTAGGGCAGCATCTCGAATTCCACGAACTCCAGGAGATTGGTCGGGGTCTTGGGCGCGTCCGGCATGGTCTATCTCCGGTGCAGGAAGCTCTTGCGGCGGAGCAGGCGCTCCACAGCTGGGAGCCAGCGGTTGGTGACCTCATAGGTCTCGTCTGCGTCTTCATCGGCGATGATCCCCATCGCCTCCAGGCTGCGGCAGGTACCTCGGACCTCGCCCTCGGGCAGGTTCAAGGTGGCGTGCAGCTCATCCAGGGTGGCTCCATCGTGGAGAATGAGGGCGGTGAGCGCAAAGAGCGCCCCGTCCCCGAGGGCCTCGATGTCCTGGGTGTCGGGCGCCTGGAAGAGCCCCACATCCACAGCATCCTCGGCGGCGGAGAGGGGGGCACGGAGACCACTGAGCCAGTAATCGAGTGCCACGTCCGGATTGCCCTGGCTGGCCTCGGCCAGGAGGCGCCAGTAGGCCTGAGATGTGCGGGAGAGCATCCGGGTGCGGTTGCTGCCCTCTGCGGCACGCTGGAGCAGCACATCGTAGCGGGGGACCGATCCCACCGCAGCGGTCGCCTCCTCCAGCCAGGTCCGAAGCGCAGCAGGTGGCACTGGCTCCAGACGAATCCTGGCGCGAAAGACCGCGAGGTGGCTGACTGCCCGAACACCGTCGAGGAAGGCAAACGAGGGGCCATGGAAGCCGCAGAGCCAGAAGTGGTGGGAGGAGCACGACTGCATCGCGACCAGGACAGCCCGGAGCGCATCGAAGCGACCCACGCTTCTCAGGAAGAGCCTGTGGGTATCGTCCACGATGTAGAGGGTCTCCGGCAGCTCGCAGAGCTGCTGGCCCACAGCCTCTGCACGGGCCTCGAGATCCCCCGTTGCTGGAAACTCCAGCTCCTGCAGCCCTGCGGACTTTGCCAACCACCGAAGAGCTTGCTCGGGATCGGTGAGTCGACCCGGCGCGCGAATCTCCACCACACGGTGATCCCCCGCCAAGGCAAGGCCGAGCTCGGCGAGGGTGCGAGACTTGCCCATGCCGCGATCACCGATGAGCGCCACCATGCCCTGCCGGTGCTCACCCTCCCACTCGGCGAATACCGTCGCTATCTGCTCGACGGGGGCTGGAGCGCAGAGGTCCGACATGGCCCGATCATGAATCGCAGCCAGCGCCTCGGGGCTGAGCGGGGCCCGCTCTGTCTCATCATCCGTCTTGAGCTGTCGTCGAGCCAGGGCGGCACTCAGCCAGCCAAGTCCGGCCCGACCCTCCACGACCAAAGTGAGGACCTTCATAGAGAAGCCCAGCAACAACACCACGCCGCCGATAGCCGACCGGAGAGTGGCGCTGAGTATCGAGGGGTCCGCTGCCCCCAGCCAATTGTTCAGCGGACTCGAGTTGGCATCTGCAGATATCTTCGCGCGGATCTCCGGGGCCCAGCGCTGCAGTCCCACCAAGGCAAGGACAACCAGCAGGACCACCGTGAGGTCGTGGGCCATCTCCGCCATCCGAGGAGAATCCAGCACCTGCTCGCCCAGGAACACCAGGCCGGCATCGAGGCCCCACCAGAGGACAAGGATGCGAACCGTCCACTTGCTGCGATCCAGGACGCCGGCACTCGTGACCCTCAGACCAGGTCGGACATCCCCTGGTGTGATGAGGCACAGGTTGACCAGACTCGGAAACAGGCGCGCCAGCGAGGTCACCACCCACACCAGGGCCAGCAGGCCGAGCACGGGTACCCGGGTCTTCAGGAAGGCCAGGAAGATGATCGCCAGGATCAGATCCGCCAGAGGCCGCGCCACAGCCGCGAGGGGCTCCTTGAGTCCTGAGACCTCACCGGCCACCATCCAGGGAGGCACCTGAACACTCTCCCAGGGCCGGCGTGTGCCCTTGGTGCGGGGATCCACCGCAGCGAGTCCTACCTCGATCCAGTCCGACCCCCGGCGTCGGACCATGGACCAGATCCCGAGCAGCAGTACAAGCTGGCCCAGGCGGAGCAGGATCTCTCCAAGTGTGCGCATCTCGATCACCCGGGAAGGTAGAGAGCGCAGGGCATCCAGGTAGCCCCGTCCCGTCACCATAAGGAAGTCCGGGATCTCCAGGGCCTCGCGGCTAAGCTCCTGGGTCAGGGACACCTCGCCCCGTACCCGAGCACTGGAGCGGCTGTAGGCATCGTCCCGGACGATCTTGGCCTGCCCAAGGAGGCCAATCAGCCGAGCTTCTTCGGCCAGAAGATGATCGAGGACCACGCCGTGGACACCCCGATAGTCATCGATGGCTCGGGCCAGCTCCGCCGTCGCGGGATCGGCGACAAGGACCTGGGCCGGCTGCAGATCCGACTCCGCCGAAGCCCAGCGATCACGCGCCTCTCCCATCACCTGGGTCAGGACTTTTCGCTCTGCGCGAATCTGCGCCACAGTCCGGCGCGCGTCACGGAGTGTATGGTGGATCTTGGCCGCTCTGGACTCCGCGAGGGGCGAGAGCGCCGCACCGAGGGCGGCCCGGTGGCCATCGAGTTCTGCCTCGAGTCCAACGATGCGGTCCTCGGCATCGGAGTGGCGTGTGGCCTCGGTCTGAAGTTCGCTGGCGATACGCGAGCGGAGGTCCGCCACCATGGCCTGCAGCTGAGCCGCGGAGGCAGAGGCATCCTCAGCTGCATCAGCACGCTGCTGTGCGACAACCGCTGCCCGCTGGGCCTGCGCAACCTGCCCACCCGCAGGACTCTGCACCGGATCCGGGGCCTGCCCCATGGCGGAGGAGAGCTTGGTGACCTGGGCGAGAACTGCATCCGGATCGGTGAGGAGTGGTGCCGCTGCACGTACGCGGTCAAGACGCGCGCGCGCACTTGCGATCTCCGCTGAAGACCCAGCGCCCGGCACCGGCACCGAGAGTTCTGCCTTGAGGTGTTGGGCCAGCGTGCCGTCCCCGGGGATGGCCATCTGACGAAGGGCGGCGCGTCGGACCTGGGCCAGACCGCGGATGGACTGCCCGGCAGCACTCGCCATCTGGCGAGCCGGTCTTCCTACATCCGGCGCCTGACCCGCCACGAGTGCCTTGGCCCAGGCCTCTTCCGGGCGGGCGGTAGCACTGCTGGTGAGTCCAGGGGCCCGGTCCAGGCCTGCGGCTATCGCGGCCAGCAGTCGGCCCTGCGCAGCATCGCGGACATCCTCAGCCGCATGTACCTGCTGCCAGGTCTTTCGCCATGCCGCCTGCGCCCCGGGACCGAGGTCCGGAGGCGGGTCCTCCAGGCGGGCATTGGCCCGAACCTGGGCTGCAGCGAGCAGGCCACGACGGGCATCAGCGACAAAGGCCGGCTGGTACAGGGGGGCGAGCGCGAGGTCCGGGAAGGCGCGGCTAAGAGGGATCTCCCCGCGGAAGAATGCCTCTGCATCCGCAGTGGCAGCCCGAGCCGCTGCCGTCCTGCCCTGCAGCCCCGGCAGCACCTCCTGCATCAGGCGGGCATCCGCCTCCGGGGTCGCCCAGACCGGCCCGCTGAGCGCACACAGCACCCACATCAGGCATGCGAGGGGCAGGGACTTTCGCATGGTTCAGGTCGCCTCCAGGCCCCAGTCTACGTGAGATGAGCGGCCAGGGTGGGCCAAGCGGGGTGGCTGGGCGACTCGCTCGAGCCCACGGAGGCGAGTAGAATGCTGGCTCATGGGCATCGACAGGCACCAGCTTGAGGCGATCGAGCGCCGGCTGGCCGGCGAGCGAGGCGGCAATTTCTCCCAGGGCGGGGCGCGCGTCGCCATGCTCTACCCGAGCCCGTACCGGGCCTGGATGAGCAGCCTCGGCTACCAGCGCATCCTCTCCGTCCTGCGGGCGGCAGGAATCAGCGCGGAGCGAGCCTTCCTGCCCGACGACGTTGGAGCGTGGCAGAAGTCGAGAGCACCCCTGTGTACCTACGAGACCCTGCATCCCCTCGGGCACTTCCCGGTCATCGGCGTCTCGCTTGCCTATGAGCTCGAGCTCGCAGGACTCATCACAGCACTGGAGCTCGCAGGCATCGAGCCCCTGAGGCGAAATCGGGCACCGAACGATCCAAGAATCATCCTGGGCGGGCCGCTGACGTTCTCCAACCCGCTGCCCGCTGCCCCCTTCGTAGATGCCATGCTGCTGGGTGAAGCCGAGCACCTCGTGGTACCAGCTTTTCAGGCAGCACTGGAGGCCTCCGACCCCACATGGCTTCAGCAGATCGCTGGACTTCCCGGTGGCTACGTGCCCGAGCTGCACGGAAGCAGGATGCCCGAGGTGGCGGCAGCACCCGACTCCTTGCTGCCAGCAACCGGATGCATCCTGGCGCCGGAGGCAGAGCTGAGCGACATGTTCCTCATCGAGGGAGAGCGCGGATGTCACCGGTCCTGCACCTTCTGCGTGATGCGACGATCGACCAATGGCGGGATGCGGCTGGTGGCAGCGGAGCGGATCCTCTCCTTGATTCCCGATGAGGCTCGGCGCGTGGGGCTGGTGGGAGCAGCCATCTCGGATCACCCCGAGCTCGTCGATCTCCTCCGGGGCCTGGTCGACTCCGGTCGCGGGGTGGGCGTGAGCTCGCTGCGGGCCGACCGGGTGGCCCGAAAGCCCGACATCGCCCGCTGGCTGCGCGCTGGGGGCTACAAGACGCTGACCGTGGCCTCCGATGCTGCCACCGAGGCACTCCGCATGGAGATATCCAAGGGCACCAAGGAGCAGCACCTCATCGCCGTGGCCGAGCAGGCAGCTGAGCACCGCTTCAAGGTGATGAAGGTCTACATGATGGTGGGGGTGCCAGGCGAGACAGACGAGGACATGGACGAGCTTGTGCGCTTCACCCGCGAGCTGGCCCAGATCACACCGGTGAGCCTCGGCATTGCACCATTTGTGCCCAAGCGGAACACACCCCTTGATGCCGCGGGCTTTGCCGGCATCAAGCCTGTGGAGCGCAGGCTCAAGGCTCTCAGCCGCGGCCTCAAGGGGGCCGCTGATGTGCGGCCCACCTCTGCCAGGTGGGCCTGGGTGGAGGCGGAGCTCGCTCAGGGGGGACCCGAGACGGGGGAAGCCGTCTATGCAGCGGTACAGGCCGGCGGGAAGTTTTCCGACTACAAGCGCGCCTTCTCGGAGCTGGACCCTGCCTCCCGATCTCCGTGGCGTGCAGAGGGCAGCCACTGACCGCAGCTATCGTGTGTCCTTCCTACAGCTTTCCACACGCATCCTTGTTGCCGAGCCTGCAGGCCTTGACCAGATAGGCACGGCCAGTGCGGGTATCCTTGGGCACCCCGAGCCCCTCCATGAGGTTGATCCCCGCGTAGAAGCAACCAAGCGGCCTGCTCTTCTCACAGCTCTTCTTGTACATGGACAGCGCCGTCGTGTAGGACCGGCTGACTCCGGTTCCGTTTTCATAGAGGATGCCCAGATTCGTACAGCCACCCCCGTCCCCACCATTGCAGGCCTTGGTGTAGAGACCCGCCGCATGTCTGTGGTCCTGCGAGACTCCATCGCCCTTGTCATACAGCCTCCCGAGGTTTCGGCAGGCCAGGGCGTTGTCCCCATCACAGCCCTTCTTGTACAGCTCTCGGGCACGGGAAAGCGACTTGGAGACGCCGTTAGCCGTCTGGTACATGGTGCCCAGGTTGCTGCACCCAAGCGCACTACCTTGATCGCATCCTTGCTCGTACAACTGAATCGCCATCTTCGGGTTCTTCCCCAATCCAAGCCCCTTGTCGTACATGAAGCCGAGATTGCTGCAGCCGGTGGCGTTGCCGTTGTCGCAGCCAAGGCTGTACAGGGAGAGTGATCTGGCGTAGTCCTGCCGAACGCCGAGGCCCATCTGGTAGCTGTACCCCAGGTCCGTGCACTTGGCGGCCTTGCCTTGTCTGCAAGATTCCCACTCCTCCTGGATCTCTCGTCGCTTGCTGCTGGTCGCATCAGAATTTGGAATCGGCTCAGGCCCGACCTGGCCATAGATGCCTTGACCACCCACAGAAGCATCCGGGGCCTCCAGGCGAACCAGGAGTGCCTCTGCTGAGGCCAAATCAGTGGCAGCCACCTGCCGGTGCTCGCTTGAATAGGCACGAACCCGAGAACCACAGTCGGTCTGTACCGTCTCCTCACCGGCAGGAAGATCGACGGACATGCTGCGCGCTACACTGAGCCACTGCCTCACGGCCGAGATGCAACTTGTCCGCTGATCACGCTTGAGCTTGGTGCACATCTGGAGTTCACTGGAACGCTGCTGCCATGCACGCCGCGCCTCTGATTGTGCCCGGTTCACCGCGTCGACCATCCGGGAGCTTCGGGCCCGGTTTCCTCGCTCCTCAGCGACCCTGGCACACTCCTGTTCCTTGAGCTTGGCTTGCACGCCCAGGTTTCCGACCGATCCGAAGCGACCGCCAGGAATCTGGCCCTGGTCGACAATCTGGCCCTGACCCCCCACGAGCTCAACACCAAAAGCGCGGGATGTCAGCTGGGCAACTGTTGGAGGAAGCTGATCGATGATCTCGATGACCTGCTTTCCTCGCACATCATCTGTCGCGAGCAGTGCTCCGCTCCGTGTGTCGTGCACTTTGAGCGTGCACAGCCAAAGACCCCCGCCCACATCCTCTACCGAGCCACTGACCACATAGGCAGCACCAATGTTTCGACCGGTCTCTACTTCACACTCACCCTGGACCGACTCGCAGTCGAGCCCCATGTCCTTGAGGAGAACCGCCATGTTCTCTCGGCTCATCACCACATAGTTCTTGCCTGAAAGCGCCCGCAGCACACCAGCACGGACCTTGTCCGACATCACAGAGAGCTGGCCCCTGGTGAGCTTTCCTTTGAGTTCCAAAACGGCAATACGCGAGCGGTCCTGCGCCACTGCCGGTCCCATGAAGAATCCCAGGACAACAAGAGCCGCCAGAAAAAACTGATGGACTCTCCCCGCTGGTGTCATTCGCCCCATCATCACCTTCCTACAGCTTTCCACACGCATCCTTGTTGCCGAGCCTGCAGGCCTTCTGGAAGAAGTGGCGGCTCTGGGGAAGGTCTGCGGGCACCCCGATCCCTTCTGAGAGATTCACGCCAGCATAGAAGCAGCCCAAGGCTCGACCCTTCTGGCAGCTCTTCTTGTACAGATGCAGCGCGCGGGTGGGCGATTTCTTCACCCCGGTTCCGTTCTCATAGAGGATCCCCAGGTTGGTGCACCCTCCCCCGTCTCCACCCTCGCAGGCCTTCAGATATAGCGCCGCTGCCCGGGGAAAGTTCTCCCCCATGCCGATGCCCTTGTCATACATCCGTCCCTGGTTCCGGCACGCCAGGGCGTTTCCATGCTCGCAGCCGTATTTGTAGAGGTCATGGGCCCGGGGGTAGGACTTCTCGACCCCATCCCCCGTCTGGTACATGGTACCCAGGTTGCTGCAGCCAAGCGCGCTCCCCTCGTCGCAGCCCTGCCGATACAGCTTGATGGCCAGACCCGATGATCGCTTCACGCCAAGTGCCTTGTCGTACATGAAGCCGAGGTTGCTGCAGCCAGTAGAGCTGCCCCGGTCGCATCCAAGCCTGTACAGGGAGAGTGCTCTGGCGTAGTCCTGCCGAACACCGTGGCCCATCTGGTAGCTGTACCCCAGGTCCGTGCAGCCCTTGTGGGCTCCCTTCCCGCAGTCCTCCCAGTCCTTCACAATGCCTGCACGCTCCGCGTCCGAGGCCCCCTCAAGGACGGATGGCTTGGGTCCCGCGCGTCCTCGAATACCCGGCGTGGCGACGAACAGTGGCTCAGCCTTGAGCTGCTCCAGCAAGGTGGTCGCAACCCCGAGATCCTCCGCCACGATCTGCTGGGTCTGGGTCTGGAATGTGGGCTGCCTCAGGCCGCAGTCGGTCTCGATGGTCTCGATGCCTCCATGCACACGGACCGAGATCAGACGGGCCAGCTTGAGCCAGCCTTCGATCTGGCTGATGCACTTCTTTCGAGACCGGATGGGCTCGTGCACGCAGGACTGGAGCTTCTTCTCTCGCGATTTCCATGCCTTTCTGGCATCTGCCTGAGCGGTCAGGACGGCTTGTTCCATCCTGTCCTTTCGGACCAGGGCCCCGCGCTCCCTGGCCTCCCGGTCACAGGCATGTCCGCTCAGCCGATGCTGGACGCCCATCGAGAGTCTGGGCCCAGGCACTGCCTTGACCCTGGAAGCCCTCCCATCAGGAAGACTCCCCAGGAAGACGCACAGCGTCACGAGAAGAGGGGTCCACCGCACCACGCATTGAGGGTACCGCAGCGAGACCATTGAGCACAACGGGGGTCGGCTTGAACACCACTTCCTACTTCACCCGATGCCCACCCATCTCATTGTTGAAGATCCAGGCCACCACCTCGCCAATCTCAAGCGAGTCGCCCATGTAGGTGCGGATATTCGAGGCTGCCGAGCCCCCGTGGCGGAGCACCGTTCGGGCCTCCAGCATCTTCATGAAGCGCCCCTTCCAGCGGGCCACGTTCTTCGGGTGCAGATCTACCCAGCCCTTCTTGGCCCACACAGCCACCTGATCACGGTCGGCCAGCGAGACCCTGGTGGCATGACCCTTGACCTCGGGCACATTGATGCGCGGCCCCCTCAGAAGGGTCTCTCCGTCCCCGAGCAACACAGGGATGCCGATGGACGGAGCAAAGCGAAGCACACCCGAAGGCTCCAGGGCTTCCTCCAGTCGAGCACTGATGCGATCTGGTGTCTCCGCCTCATCCAGGATCTCCGCAAAGCTGCCATAGGCATGCTTGAAGAGGTGGGCCTCGAAGAGGAGCTTGGAGAGCTCAGGCGGCCCGAGGCGACCCAGCGCAACAGAGGGGATTCCACTCTCCTGCTCGGCATGCTCGAGGTCTGTGAGCGCAGCACCGCGGAGCAGCCCGGCCTTGTAGGAAGGGTTGAGCACGCTTGCATCCATGGCGCTCAGGACATCCTGCCCCGTGTTCGCACCGCGGATCTCCAGGACCACCACCCGGGCGATCTCCTCAGGCGTGATGTACTCCATCTGCCCCAGAGCCGTGATGGCAGCGAACTCGCCGCGGGTAAACACCCCGTTCTCACCGGTGTCCACGATGGGCACCTCGAGCTTTCCGATCCGCTCATAGCCCTCCTCCGGCTCCCGAAGACTGAGCTGGGCCTCCGAGAGAGAGACCTTCCGCGTGGCGAAGAGATCGTCGGAGCCAAACCGGTCGCGGGCCGCACGGACCTCCACCGCCCGGTAGCCGATCATGGCGGCTGGCTTGACCTCCTTGACGATGGGTGAGTTGGGCGTGCGGGCCAGCAAAAAGAGAAGACCTGTGTGACCAAAAGCAGCCTCGTTCTTGGCCAGCAGCACCTTGGAGGGCTTGTCCTCGGAGTGGGTGTAGGGGATGTTCAGCCCCATGCCGCCGGTGCCGGTGGTGCCCACCTTGACGTAGACCTTGGTCTGATGCTCGGTGGTCGCCCGGTGCAGGATGCGCACATGGCGGATGATCTGCGGCGCGCCCTGGCTGAGGAGCAGGGTCTCCAGATCCTGAACACCCCGGGCATCCATGCCCTCATCTGAGACCCAGTCTCTGACCTTGGCTGCACCATCGAAGACATCCTGGTAGCTCAGGCCCGTGGCTGTGTTGACGCAGTCCACGATGACATCGGGTTTGTGCTTCCCGATGAGTGCCGCGAGGTGGTTGTTCTTGTAGGCGCCCTCAAAGTCGTCGTACAGGGCCCCCATCAGGCGACGGCGGATGGCCACGTCCCCCATGAGGTTCTTTCGGGAGGTGTGGGCCAGGTCTGTGGGCACGAAGAGGTTCCCGCTCTCCGCCACGAACTCCACATCCTCGCCAAACTCCACCTGCAGGCGGGCCACCGCACTCTCTGCTTCCTGGGGCAGGAGGCTGGCAACCACGATGCGAGAGGGCTTGAGCCGCATCACGATGTGGCGACACACCTGCAGGCCAACCAGGCCTGCGCCGCCCAGGATGAGGAAATCCCCGTACATGCTTGCCCCCGGTTCAGCGGGCTTGATTAACCCACTTGGTCCGCCCGTCGCTCCATTCCCGCCAGGGCCATGGCCAGAACCAGACGATCCAGCGGGCCGCAGCGAGCCAGCATGAGGTCTCCGGGTCCACCCACACAGTGGCAGTAGGTCGCTGCGATACCCGCCGACCCTGGCAGGCCCAGATCAGACTCGGAGATCCGGGCCAGAGGCCGCACCAGGCGGGCCGGATCCAGGGATCCAAGAACCGGCCAGAACCACAGGGCCAGCCGTGCGCAGTCCACGCCGATCAGATCCTCGCAGAGCCACTTCGTGAGCTTTCTCACCCAGTCGACATGCAGGGCAGGAAGGACCCAGTCTCCCGCTGCGAGCAGGTCCACCATCAGCGGATGTATTTCACCTGGAAAGACGTAGGGAAGCTGCTGGCTCGCCAGACGAGAGCGTGCCTCGCGCTCCCGCGATTCAGCGGAGAGCACATGGACTCTCGCAGCGTGCACCCACCATAAAGGATCTCCCTCTGCGTCCCGCTCCAGGGCAGCGGCAGCAGATGGGACAAGCGGGACGCCACCGTCGATGCTGGCCAGGGCCGCGAGCACCCGTCGATCGAGCGCAGTCTCACCTTGTGGAGGGGCGAGAAGTCCGGCCAGCGCGAGGTCCAGAGGATCCTCCAGCACGGTCTTGAGATACCCCTGGGCTTCCGGCACATGCCGCGCCAGCCGAAGCAGGCCCGGAAAGAGCTTGACCGAGCTTCGGGATGCGATCCATTGATCGATGATAGCGGAGGGTTCCACACCTGGATCCTATCGCCCCGGGCGGTGCCAGGCTTGAGGGGCTACGCTCCTGGCATGCTGGAGCTCGCAGGTACCCAGGTGGACGCCGTCAGTGTCGCAGGCCTCGAGACCTGCATCCAGCTGCCGCGACACAAGCTGGCCTTCGACATCGGCCGAGGGCCCAGGAGTGCAGTCGGTCTCTCCACGGTCGCCTTTACCCACTCCCATGTGGACCACATGGGAGGACTGGCACACCATGTGGCAACCCGCTCCCTGCTCGGCATGGATCCACCCACCTACCTGGTGCCTTCCGAGGTGGAGATGGACTTCCATGCCCTGCTCGATGCCCTGCGGAAGATCGATGGTTCCCAGATGCCCTGCACCGTGATCCCGGCCCGGCCCGGTGAGGACATCCCCCTCCCCAGTCGCCGATTCTTGCGCCCACACGCCGCCGTCCACACCCTACCTGCGCTGGGCTACTCGCTGTGGCGGGAGCAGACCCGGCTTCGTCCAGAGTTCCGGGACAAGAGCCAGGAGGAGATTCGCGATGCTAGCAACCGGGGCGAGGAGGTCTCCGAAGAGGCCGCTGTTGCGCTGGTGGCTTTTACCGGGGATAGCCGAATCGAGATCTTGGAGCGGGAGAGCGCGCTTCGAGAGGCCAAGCTCCTCATCATGGAGGTCACCTTCCTGGACGGACGAGTGGACGTGGAGCGGGCCAGAGACAACGGTCACACCCACCTCGATGAGGTCATCGAGCGAGCGGACCTGTTCCAAAACGAGGCAATCCTCTTCACGCATCTCTCCGCCCGGTACCGCTTCGCCGAGGCCGCGCAGATCCTGGAGCGACGCCTGCCCGACTCACTCAAGGAGCGGGTGACCCTGCTTCGGCGGCCAGCCTGGTGTCAATAGG
>PVBE011277142.1_pt1 | contig 25784 bp, 25 predicted proteins | sample 1631181 | NCBI WGS metagenome assembly PVBE01 (sample SAMN08397723, study PRJNA350692) | Marine metagenome, whole genome shotgun sequencing project. | isolation source: water | place: Pacific Ocean | collected 2012-04 | reverse complement strand
TCCGGGGGGATTCCGGGGGTCATTCCCGGGGGGGATTCCGGTGCCGTCCGTGGCGTGTTCACGATAGCGTCTATCGTCAGATGTTGGCTTGATGATGCGGATTCGGCTATCCTCCCGCTCCCGAAGGAGGACTCTTGATGCCCATGGAACGCACGTTGATCATTCTGAAACCCGACGCAGTGCAGCGGGGACTTGTGGGCAGGATCATCGGTCGCTTCGAGGACAAGGGTCTGAAGCTCGTCGGGGCCAAGTTCACGCAGATTTCGGGCGACTTGGCGGCGAGGCATTATGAGGCTCACCGCGAGAAGCCGTTCTATGCAGGGCTGGTGCAGTTCATGACTTCTTCGCCGGTGTTGGTGATGGCTATGGAGGGTGTTGGGGCGATCGCGATCAGTCGTTCGATGATGGGGGCTACGTTCGGTTCGCAGGCTGAGCCGGGGACAATTCGTGGCGACTTCGGGGTTTCCAACAGTTTCAACCTCATCCACGGTTCTGACAGTCCGGAGGCGGCGGAGCGGGAGATGGGCTTGTTCTTCGGTGACGGCGAGGTGTTGGACTGGGATCGAGCTGGCGAAGGTTGGATCTATGATTTGTCCGGCGACGAGCCGGAGTGACCGTCCGATAACACATGCACGGTCCGGGAGGGGCTTGGCGGAGGGCTTGTTCAGCCGTCTACAGGGCCGCTTTTCAGTCTTTTTCCCCAATTCGATCAACAGATACCGGTCAACTGCGTAGTTGAAGATGCCCCGCGCGCTCTTTTGGCGGGCCATGTCTTTTTCTTGAACGGGGATACAAGCAGATGGCTGATCGAAGCAAGCACCACCGAAATGGCGCACGAGTTACGCGTTCTCCGCGTCGCCGGCGCCGCACCGCAGCGGAACGAAGCCGCATCGAGCGGGCAATGCAGAAACCCATGGACTTCATGGACTCGCCGGTCATTCGCCGCAGGAATGCAGAGCGGCTCATCTTTGAAGTTCCAAACGAGATTCCGCGCCCGATGGTCTCCTGGTACAACCGCCACTGCGACGGCGCTGAAGGATCGGCCCCCCGCAAGTCCGTGCGGCTCACGGCGGAAGAGGAGCGGGTGCTGTTTCGCCAGTACAACTATGCTCGCTTTCGCGTACTGAAGGCCCAGAGGCATGTGGAGCGTTCGCGTATGCGACCGCTCGACCAGCATCTGGATGACCTCTTGCATTGGAGCGACACCGCTGCATCGCTTCGCGCTCAGATTGTCGAAATCAACCTTCCGCTTGTTCTGGCTATGGCCAAGCGGACACGCTCCAAGGACGGCGACTTCGCCGATCTTGTTGCAGAAGGAAATGTCGCCTTGGTACGCAGTGTCGACAAGTTCGACTGCGAGCGAGGGTTCAAGTTCTCGACTTACGCATGCCGCGCGATTCTGAAGGCGTTTTCCCGGTATGGGGCCAAGCAGACTCGGTATCGACAGCGTGTTCCCTTTGAGTTCGATCCGGAACGTGAAAGCGCTGACGGCGGCGTCCATCAGGATCTGCATGGCGGAAATGAACCTCTTGAGTTGATTCGCCGCGTGGTGCGAGAGAACAATGCGGACCTTTCCGAGGTCGAGCAGGAGATTCTGCACTATCGATTCGGGCTCTTTGCAGGACAGAACCCGCCGCGTCTGACGCTGGAGCAGGTTGGTCGGCGAATCGGCATGACCAAGGAACGCGTGCGTCAGTTGCAGAACAGGGCGCTAGAGAAGCTCCGTGAGGTGCTCGATCCGCTCTGCGCCGGCGAACTCATGCTGAACTGAACAGGCGGTGGTCCCTTTGCCCGATAGAGTGGTGAAGGAACATGCCGGCGAAGCCATCCAATCCAGACGGTAACCAAGGTGTTTCAGTAGCGCTACCGGTCTACACGCCACGGCCTCATCGCATGTCGAAGCGTCGCTTCACTGTGCTGATCGCGGTGCAGGTAATCATCATCCTGCACATCGTGCTCTGGCTGTTCGGCCGACACTTTGGCTGGTTTGGCGGAGAGACACTGAGTCCGATCGAGCCTTCTGACGGCATGGAACTTGTGAAGTACGGCGTGATCAACGCCGGTGCAATCTTCTTTGCCGTCACGCTTCTTGCGACCCTCCTGTTGGGTCGGTGGTTCTGTGGGTGGGCGTGTCACATTGTGCTTCTTCAGGACTTCTGCTACTGGCTCATGCGGAAGTTCGGTATTCGCCCGCGACCATTTCGTGCCAGATTGCTGGCCTGGTTTCCACTCGCCCTCGCGTTCTACATGTTCGTGTGGCCGGTGGTGTACCGACTTGCCATTGCGCCCTGGCTGCAGCCTGAGTTGCGATGGCCCGGGTTTTCAGTGCATCTCCTGACCGAGGACTACTGGAGCAACTTTGCCGGGCCGATCATGGCGATCCCGTTTCTGCTTGTGTGCGGCTTTGCGGCGGTCTACGCACTGGGTGGCAAGGGGTTCTGTACCTACGGGTGTCCCTATGGCGGGTTTTACGCTCCGCTTGAACAGGCATCGCGGGGGCGAATCCGGGTGACCGATGACTGCCGGTGCTGCGGACGATGTACTGCGGCGTGTACATCGAATGTGCGGGTCCACGAAGAGGTTCGCACATGGGGCATGGTGACCGATCCCGGGTGCATGAAGACGCTCGACTGTGTCAGTACCTGCCCCAACAACGCGCTGTATTACGGATTCGGTCCGTCGGCCGTCGCGAAGCGCGAACACCGCGGTGTCATGCCGCCGAAACCGCACGACTTGACATTGTGGGGGGAAGTTGCGATCGGCGCCGTGTTTCTCGTGTCGTTCTTCTCATTTCGCGGGCTGTACGCGGCCATCCCGATGCTCATGGCTGTAGGCATGGCGCTTGTCGGGACATGGATTCTCTGGAAGGCGTGGCGTGTCTTGAGGACGCCGAATGTCAGCCTGCATCACTGGCGGCTTCGCGTGCATGGTGCGATGCAACCAGCTGGCCGCAGGTTTCTTGTGGTGGCGGCGGTTGTTTTCTTGTTTACGCTGCAATCGACCGCGGTCGGTGGGCTCCGGGTTGCCGGTGACTTCATGGCGGCCAGCGGTGATCCATCTGCGGCTTTGCGTCTGTACCGACTGTCCGGACCGTTGACCGATGGGGGGATTGGCCTTGCGAGCAATCCCAATGTCGATCTTGCTTCAGCGAGGCATTTGGAATCGTTGCGGCAGTTTGATGAGGCAGAGTTGATGCTGCATCGCGTGGAGTCATCAGTAGGCCCGAACGAGATCGCGTCGATGCGCATCGGGCAAGTCAAGCAGCGTCACTTGGATCCACAGGTGGTCGAGGAGTTCTACGAATCGCGACTCGCCGACCATCCTGACTGGCCGCTTGTCTGGGAAGATCATGTTGCCGACTTGATTCGGAGGGATGCCCGTGCGAAAGCTGTTGACGCATCCCGTCGAGCTCGCGATGCCAACGCTCACTCGATTCGGCTTGTTCGGCAGGGGGTATTCGTGGAGTTGAACTTCGGCGACATCAACGAAGGCATCGTGTTGTTGCAACGGATTGTCGCAGTAGATCCGAACGACATGAGGGCACGGTGGACGCTCGTGAATGCGTTGGAGGATGCAGGTCGAGAGGCGGAGGCGACCGCGTTATCCAATCAACTGCTGGGCAAGAGCGAGGATTGAAAGTGTTCGAAGAGTGCCTGCGCCGAGTCGGCGGCGTAGGCAGCCTCTCGGAAGGAACGGTCGACCATCAACCTGCTGATGCGTCCGAGCGCCTGAATGTGGTCGGATGTGCAGTCCGTTGGCGAAACAAGGAGGATTACCAGTTCTACTGGTCGTTTGTCCGGGCTGGCGAAGTCGATCGGCGTTGCCGGGCGGCCCATGGCCATGACAAGGGACGTGAGGTCGTCGCTGCGGCCGTGTGGAATGGCCAGGCCCTCGCCGATGCCGGTGGTTCGTTGGAGTTCCCGCTCCCAGACTGTCTGTGTGATCCCTTCGACATCGTCGATGTACCCCTGTGCTCCGAGCAGGTGCACGAGATCCGCAATGGCACCTTGGCGGTCTGTCGCAGCCATGGGTACCTCGATCGTCTTCGGATTCAGCAGGTCCAGCAGATTCATGCGCGAAGCCACGCATCCTACCAAGGGTCACACCCGGGGTGTGACCCTGAGGAGGGCGGCGTAGCCGCCGTCTCGCCAGATGGAGGGGGGGGAGCCTGGCCGGCCGGTGGGGAGTGCCGACCGCTCGGCGACCAATTCAAGTCCGCGGCCCTCAAGCCACCGCGTTTGCGACTGATTCTCGGCCGGATCGATACTGCAGGTTGCATAGAGCACATGACCCCCAGAGGACACTACGCCCAACGACTCCCCAAGAATCTGACGCTGAAGTTCAACCACCGAATCGCGGTGGGCCTCGTCCAGGCGATATCGAGCCTCGGGCCTCCTCGCAAGAACGCCGCTGTTCGAACAGGGTACATCCGCCAGCACGAGATCAAATGGCTCCGAAGGCCCGTCGCCACCCGGCTCCAGAATCGAAATCCGATCGCCCAATGAGGAACGCAATACGCCCCGCCGCTCCGAATTGGGCTCACTGGCCGTGATCTGCGCCTCGGGAAACATGGCCAACATCTGCCGCGTTTTCGTGCCACGCCCTGCACACTGGTCGAGAATCCGCCCGGGTCGAAGGTCGCGGGCAAGTTCGAGCGCCGCTGCCGAGGTCGGATCCTGCACACGCAGATCCGGATGAGACGACATCAGCGATCCCAGAGATTGACCCTCCGGCAACACACCAAACCCACGCTCTTCATGCGGCTCGAGCACGTCCGGAAGGGGAGATGCACCGGTCAGAAGAATCGGTGGCTTGGCGATGCTGGCGATCGCCACACTGCCCGTATCCGCCTCGCCTATCGCACCCACAATCATCGCCCAACAGGCCGCTGGGAAACTTGTTTGTGTGGCAAGATCCGGGAGGACCGATTTCGCCAATCGCCAGGCGGTGCCGTCGCCTCGAACAAGTTGATCCGAAGCGGTTGGATCACCCTCAGGCATCAACTCCACTCGGAGATCCGCAATCCGCCGCAGCACGGCGTTCACGAACCCGGTTGCCTTCGGTTTTCGCGCGCCATGCCGGATCCACTCAACCGCTTGATGAATCACGGCATGATCAGGAAGCCGATCCAGCAAGAAGAGCTGTGCCGCACCAACCAAGAGCACTGCCTGCACCTCGTCGTCCAGTTGCCGTGACTTGGTGAAGTGATCGGTTATCGCTCGCAGCGTCAGCCATCGACGATGCACTGCGCCATCAATCGCTCTTGCCAGTGATGCATCGCGAGCGTCAAGACCGTCTGTTTCAATCGGCTTCAGATCGAGGTCTGGAAACCGACGAAGCCGATCCGCAATGCGTTCTGCAGCAATGCTGCGAGCATTCGTCATGTGTTCAACCAGCCGTACACGCGGCGCCACATGCGGCGCGAAGTGACTCGGCCTTGTCGGTCAGTTCCCAGGAGAATGTCCCGGACCCAGCTTCACCCGGCTGCCTTCCAAAGTGGCCATGGCATGCGGTCGGCGTGTAGATCGGGATCAGAAGGTTGAGCGACTCGATGATGCCGCTGGGCGTGAGATCGAATTGGTCCCGCACCAGTTCTGCGATGCGAGTCTCATCCACCCGAGCGGTTCCCTGACAATCTACGCTGACCGAGACAGGTTCGTGATAGCCGATCGCGTAACTCAACTGGATTTCACAGGTGTCCGCCAAGTTCGCCGCGACGATGTTCTTGGCGATGTAGCGAGCCATGTAGGCCGCAGATCGGTCGACCTTGGACGGATCCTTGCCGCTGAATGCCCCGCCGCCATGCCGTCCGCGACCGCCGTATGTGTCGACGATGATCTTGCGGCCGGTCAGCCCACAGTCGCCCTTCGGTCCACCGAGTTCGAACTTGCCGGTTGGATTCACATGCAGATCCACATCGCCATTCCACCATGAACCGAGTACCGGCCTGACAATGTGCTCCGCAACTGCGTCCGTCAACGACTCATGATCATCCGTCCACTGCGGACCGTGTTGTGTCGAAAGCACAACGGCCTTCACACGCACCGGCGTGTTTCCTTCGTATTCGACAGTGACCTGACTCTTGGCATCCGGTCGAAGGTGCGGAATCGTGCCGTTCTGTCGGACCTCCGCTTGCCTGGCAACCAGCCCGTGGGCCAGATCGATTGTCAGCGGCATGAGCGACTCGGTCTCGCGGCAGGCGTACCCGAACATGAGCCCCTGATCGCCGGCTCCCTGTTCGCCGTGGAGACCAGCCCCGGTGTTCACTCCCTGGGCGATGTCCGGTGATTGACGGTCGAGGGTGACCATGACCGCGCAGCTGTCGGCATCGAAGCCAAGTGTCGAGTCGGTGTATCCGATCTGCCGAATGGTGTCTCTCACAGTTTCCGGGATGTCGATCCAGCCATCGCAGGTGACTTCACCGGCGACGACGACCAGTCCGGTCGTCACCATCGTCTCGGCAGCAACGCGCGAGGCCGGGTCCGTCCGAAGCATCTGATCAAGAATGGCATCCGATATTTGATCGGCAACCTTGTCTGGGTGCCCCATGGAGACGGATTCAGATGTAAAAAGGCTGGTGGACATGGTGATTCGGGGTCTTCTGTGTTGTCGAGGGTCTTCCGCGTGGACGCCGCGCCGGCATCCATCCTTCTATCTGGATGATAGCATGAAGCGGGGCGCCGGCCCTGTTTCCAATGCGCGGAACGCGCTATGATGTGGCCAAGGAGGACACGCGGCATGGCAGTTGAAATGGAGTTGTCGCGGATTCTCATCCGGGAGTTGATCAACGCCCAGATCATCGAACTCAAGGAAGTCGATGGCGAGAGGACTTTTCCCATCGTCGTTGGACTGCCCGAGGCCTTTGCGATCGAACGCCGGCTCAAAGGTGACGAGCCGCCGCGTCCCCAAACGCATGATCTGCTCGCGTCTGTGATCATGCATCTTGGTGGCGAGTTGAAACACATCGTTGTGAATGATCTCCGAGATGGCACCTTCTTCGCGCGGCTGCACATTCAACAGGGCGACACGATTCACGAAATTGACTCGCGTCCCTCGGACGCCATCGCAATCGGAATTGCTGAGCGGGTGCCGATCTTTGTCGAAGAACATGTCCTTGCCGAGGTTGAAGCCGATGCGTCATGGGGACAGATCCCCGAGGACGATGAAGATGAACCGGAGGTTTTCGACTGGGATTGAGAGGAGTCATCAAGACTGTTCCGGGCGACTTCGCGGTCGAAGAGATTCCACTCTATGACCCTTGCGGAGAAGGCGACCATGTGTACATGGGCGTGCGCAAGCAAGGGCGATCGCACGATGAATTGATCGCTGCCGTCGCAACATCGCTGGGTATTCAACAACGGGACATCGGGTACGCCGGACGCAAGGATCGCTTCGCGGTGACCACACAACAGATCTCAGTGCACCGGCCGGGAACCGAGGAGTTGCCGCCGCTGAATCGGGATGACATCGAGGTACTGTGGACGCGGCGGCACGGCAACAAACTCAAGTTGGGACACCTTCTTGGTAACCGGTTTCACATTCGCGTCCGAGGCCTCCACACCTCAGACACAGAGTGCCTGCAGGATCGGTTGGGGCAACTTGAGCGTTCCGGTCTGGCCAACGCTTTTGGTCCGCAGCGTTTCGGTGTCGCGGGACACTCGCATCTTCTCGGCGAAGCACTGCTGAAGGAGGATTGGGACAAACTCGTCCAGTTGCTTCTTGGTGGTGGTGGCGATTCTGCACGGGACGCATTCGATGCCGGCGATCTTGCGGCGGCGCGGTCGCTCTGGCCGGCGAGGTTCGTGCCCGAACGATCAGTGCTCTCCTCGCTCATGAACGGCGCCAATCCACAACGGGCGTGCGATGCGGTTCGGCGTCCGATGCGCAGATTCTGGATCAGCGCACTGCAGTCTGCGGCATTCAACACGCTCCTTGGGCTGCGCCAACAGGATGGCAGTTGGAACCGGTTGTTGGAAGGCGATGTGGCGTGGATGCTTCCGGGCGGGCGCACATTTCTTGCAACCGCGGAGGACACTGCCAGTGACGATGTTGCACAGCGGTTGCTTGCTGGCACGCTCTCGGCGTCTGGGCCCATGTGGGGCGCGAAGATGCGGCAATGTTCCGGGAGGCCACGGCACATGGAGGAAGACTCGCTCGCCGCCACGGGCCTCGATGCGTCTCTCTTTACTCATGCAGGAAAGTTAGCACCCGGTACGCGGCGGCCGCTCAAGGTTCCGGTGCAGGACACCGCGACGCACTGCGGAACCGACGATCACGGTGATTTCATGCAGTTGACCTTCTCATTGCCAGCCGGCTCCTACGCGACGGTAGCACTTGCGGCGTTGTTCGAGGGCGAGCCGGTCATCGCTTCGCCTTGAAGAAATCCTGCAGCAGGGCGACACATTCACCCTCAAGCACACCTTCCACAACTCTGCACCTGTGGTTCAGTCGCGGATCATCAGTGATTTCATAAAGACTTCGTGATGCGCCCGACTTTGCATCGCGCGCACCGAAGACAACTTCGTCAAGCCTTGCATTCACAATGGCGCCCGCGCACATTGGACACGGTTCAAGTGTGACCACGATCGAACAGTCGTGCAGCCGCCATCGGCCGAGCCGCGCTGCCGCGTCAGCGATCGCAAGCATTTCGGCGTGGGCGAGGGGATCGTGATCGATCTCTCGGCGGTTGAAGCCTTCGCCCACGATTTCTCCACCCAAATGCACGACAGCACCGACCGGCACTTCGTCCAATGCCGCTGCGGACTCGGCCAGTTCAATGGCCCGCCGCATCATCGCGTCGTTTGTCATGGGTCATCCTCACGCGGTCCTGCCACACGGGAGGCTGGAATCCACGCCACCAACGCAATGCCAAGTTCATACAACATGTAGAGCGGTATGAGCATCAACAACATCGACACGGCATCCTGCGGGGTAATGAACGCCGAGGCGACGGCCAGAACAAGCAGGGCGTACCGCCGGTTCTTGCGCAGCCACTGTGGCGTCACGATGCCCATCCAACCCAGCAACAGGAGCACGAGCGGCATCTGGAACGAGATGGCAATCGCCATCATGAGCAAGAGCACGAACGAGAGATAACTGCTGAGTTGAAACTGCTGAGAAACCAGCGCGCCGCGATCCATGGGCAGCCGCAATACATCGACGAAACCGCTCTCGGTCGCCGGAACCGCCACCTCCAGCACGCCCTCCGGCATGGCGATCCATGCTTGTCCGGGATTCGCTGCTTCGGGAGCGTGTTCAAGCAGTGGGAGCGATCCGAGCATGTCATTCGAACCCGCAGCAACCATTGGCTCGGCAACCGTAACAGACGAGGCGAGCGACACCATGAACTCAAGAATGACCGGCAGCATGGCGTAGTACATCAAGGCAAGACCGGCCAGGCCAAGGATGATACTTCCCGGGATGAGAAAGTAGACGAATCGCCGTTCGTATTGGTGGAGCCCGGGCGAGATGAATTTCCACAGTTGATACAGGATCCAAGGGCACGACACGAGTATCGCGGCACCAAACGCAATCTTCATTTCTGCGACGAGAAACTCGGGCGGGCTGAGCACCTGCACCTGTGTTGGGAGCCCCCGTTTCGACAAGACATCATGCAGGGGCGCAATGAACCACTTCACGATCGGATCCGCAAACATGAAGAAGATCACGGCAAGTGGGAGCGGCGGGATGATCGCCAGAATCAGCCGATGCCGCAGCTCTTCGACATGGTCGCCGATCGACATGCTGCGATCATTGGAGTTGGGCGTTGACCAGGGCACGGGAATGGCACAGGATACCGGGCCTCCCCCATCTCTTATACTTTGGGTTCCCGGGGGGGGCTGTACACCATGGCATCCACCACTGACTATTACGAGACGCTCGGCGTTGACCGAGGCGCCACTGCCGAGGAGATCCGCAAGGCCTATCGCAAGTTGGCGAGAAAGTATCACCCTGACGTCAACAAGGATGCGGACGCCGCCACCAAATTCGCAGAGGTTCAGGAGGCGTACGACATTCTCTCCGATGCGGAGAAGCGGAAATCCTACGACCGCTTTGGAGCCGCAGGTCCCGGCGGCGGTATGGGCGGTGAGGGCTTCCGCGGTCCGTACAGTTGGTCCCAGCAGGGTGGGAGCAATGTCGACTATTCCGAGGTCTTCGACTCCATGTTCGGCGGCGAGCGTTCACCATTCGGTGGCGGCCAAGGGTACGCTCCGCCACAGGCCGGCCGCGATGTGGCCGAGAAGATCACAGTGACCTTCATGACCGCGCTGAATGGTGGCGTAGAGGAGGTTCATCTGGCCGACGGCAACCGCGCAAAGGTTCGCATTCCCGCGGGCTTCGAACCGAGCCACCGGCTTCGATTGAAGGGAAAGGGCGAGCCGGGAATGAGCGGTGGGCCAGCTGGCGATGTGCTTCTGACCGTTGAGGTTGGCGGCCACCCCTGGCTTCGCCGCAGTGGACTCGACATCGAAATGGATCTGCCGATCAACGCCGCCGAGGCAGCGATCGGCACCTCCGTCACGCTTCCACTTCCGCTCGGCGGCACGGTTGACTTGGTTGTGCCGAGCGGTGTGTCAAGCGGTCAGCGGCTTCGGGTCAAGGGGCAGGGGGCCAAGAGGCCCGATGGCACAAGCGGCGATTTCTACGCGGTCGTCCAGATCGCCACGCCTCCGCTTGATGAGGAAGCGACCAGGCTGATGGAACAGCTCAAGGAGAATCTTGGAGATGTTCGGTCGGACTGCCCGTGGCGAGCCGAAGTCGATGGCTGAGGCCGTCATTCTTCTCTCCGGCGGGCTCGATTCGGCAACGACGCTGGCCATGGCGATTGATCGCGGTTTTACTGTGCACGCGTTGACCTTCAACTACGGTCAGCGGCATGTCGCGGAGGTCGAGTGTGCAAAGTTGGTCGCGGAGTCAATGGGTGTCGCATCGCACCTTGTCCAGACCATCGATCTCTCCGCATGGGGCGGATCCGCATTGACCGACGACATCGATGTGCCCAAGGATGGTGTGGGTGAGGGCATCCCAGTCACCTATGTGCCGGCTCGAAACACGATCTTTCTGGCCCACGCGCTTGGGTTCGCCGAGGCGATCGGTTCCAGCGATATCTTCATCGGGGTCAACGCGGTCGACTATTCCGGGTATCCGGATTGCCGGCCCGCGTTCATCGAGGCATTCGAAAGGCTCGCTGCGGTCGCGACCAAGCAAGGCGTTGCAGGGCATCCCGCTCGCGTACACGCACCCCTCATTGACATGACCAAGGCCGAGATCATTGCTCAGGGGCGACGACTCGGTGTCAACTATGACCTCACTATCAGCTGCTATGACCCCACTGAGGGCAAACCCTGCGGCGAATGTGACGCCTGTCGCCTCCGCGCTTCCGGCTTCGCCGAAGAGGGTGTCTGACACCGGTGCCAGGGACCGGTACCGGACGCCCTGCTTAGATATCCAGGTTCTTGACTTCGAGGGCGTGGTCTTCGATGTAGCGGCGGCGGTTTTCGACATGCTCGCCCATGAGCGTGGTGAACAACTCATCGGCTTCCGAAGCAGCGTCGAGTGTGACCCGCAGCAGCGTCCGCTGCTCGGGATCCATCGTCGTATCCCAGAGTTCCTCCGGGTTCATCTCGCCGAGGCCCTTGAACCGCTTGATGTCGATGCCGCGGCGGCCAATGTTCCGAAGTGATTCGAGTATGTCCGGAATGTTCGGGACATCGAGGACTTCCTCCTTGTCCGTTCCCGGCTCCACAACCCAGGCGTATCTCGTTGGCAACATCTCGCCACTGACCGATTCTTCCTGCACGATGGAGAAATCTTCGATCGGCATGTCGTACTCGCTGAGCGTCTCGAACATCGCGTCGAGTTCGCGGTTCTCGTGCAACTCCCGAAGTGACGCAATGTGAGCGCGATCGCCGTTCACCGCCTCCGCCAGATCATCGAGCACGAGATTGTTCTCTTCGATGATGGTCCGAGCCTCATCCTCCGTCCAACACGCTGCCTCGCTGCCCATCCAGACAACGCGGAATCGCGGGAGGCGATTCCTGCCCTCCGGATCCTTGTCACGGAGATTGAGAAGATCTACAAAGAGCGTGCCACGCCGCTCGGCCACCTGCACCAACTCGCCAAGGCGATGCAAATGCTTCGCCAGCCTCGCCAACTCATCCCCTTCAATGCGGCGAACTTCCTGTCCATCCTCATCGCGGACAATGAGTGCGGCAGATGCAATGACCATATCCATCAACAGGCGGGTCATTTCACCCTCATTGAGAACATAGAAATTCTTCTTGCCACGCGTGACCTGATACAGCGGCGGCTGTGCAATGAAAATCTTGCCCTGTCTGATGAGGTCGCTCATCTGCCGGAAGAAGAAAGTCAAGAGCAACGTCCTGATGTGCGACCCGTCGACATCGGCATCCGTCATGATGATGATGCGGCCATATCGAAGTCTCGCAATGTCAAAGTCCTCACCGATTCCGCACTGGAGCGCCTGAATGAGAATCCGGATCTCCTCGAACGCGAGTACCTTGTCGATCCGCGCCCGTTCGACATTGAGGATCTTACCCTTGAGGGGGAGCACAGCCTGCGTGTCGTGATCGCGTCCGCCCTTGGCGGAACCGCCGGCCGAGTCACCTTCGACAATAAAGATCTCCGACCGGTCCACATCATTCGTGACGCAGTCTGCGAGCTTCTGCGGCATGCCGCCGGACTCCAGCGCGCCTTTTCGTTTGATCAGTTCGCGCGCCTTGCGAGCGGCCTCCCTCGCTTCGGCAGCAAGAATGGCCTTTGTGCAAACACGACGCGCATCGGAGGGATGCTCCTCCAGCCACGACTTCAACTGGCTGGCGATCATGGCCTTCATCAGACCTTCAATCTCCGGATTGAGGAGCTTTTCCTTCGTCTGGTTGTTGAACTGCGGTTCGATCAACCTGACCGAGATGATGGCCGTCAACCCCTCCCGCAGATCATCGCCCGAAGGCGTTAAACCCTTGATGAGGTTGTTGCGCTTGGCATACGCATTTATCGTTCGCGTCAGGGCGGTCTTGAAACCGGCCACATGCGTCCCACCATCAGGGTTGACAATGTTGTTACCGAAAGCAACTAACACCTCGCTCGTTGCGTCGGTGTACTGCATGGCGAGTTCGCAGATCGTGCCGCTCTCGTCGTCTTCATGCAACAGTCGAATTGGCGGGCAGATTTCAGACTTGCTTCGATTCAAATACTCGACATAGTCCACCAGCCCACGATCACAGCGGAAAAGTTCTTCCTTTGGCTCACCTTCGCTGTCGACGCGTTCATCAACGAGTCGGATGGTCAACCCCGGATTCAGGAACGACAGTTCTCGCATGCGATGCTGCAAAGCGTCGAACTGGAATCGCGAGTCTTCGAAGATCTCCGGATCAGGCAGGAACGAAATCCGCGAACCCGTGCGGAGTGATGCGCCCTCGTGCTCCGAAATGACATGCAGCGGCTTCGAAACCTCACCGCGTGCAAACCCGATCAACCATGTCTTGTCCGGCTTGACAACTTCTACATCAGTCCAGGCCGACAACGCATTGACACACTTGACACCCACGCCGTGCAAGCCGCCGGACATCTTGTATGCGTTGTCATCAAACTTGCCGCCCGCATGCAACTCGGTCATGATGACTTCGACGGCCGGTCGGCCGTCAATAGTCGGATTCTCATGTTTCATCGGATCGACCGGCATGCCACGGCCGTCGTCGATCACCGTGCAAGAGCCATCCACACCAAGCCGCACGGTGACTGTCGTCGCAAAGCCCGCCATGACTTCGTCAATGGCATTGTCAACACACTCATACACCAGATGATGCAGTGCACTGAGGCCCGTACCACCGACATACATGCCCGGTCGCTTTCGAATGGCATCGAGCCCCTCGAGTACCGAAATCTGTTCGGCAGAATAAGCGTCGGCGCCGGCGGAAGCGGAGGCGATCGTGGATGCGTCGGGGTCTAAGGGCTTCTTTGACATTCGAAATACAAGGCCGCAAGGGACCCCGCGAAGGGGTCCATTATACCCCCGGAAGCACTCCTCGTACCCCTCTCGATGCTTATCTGCTCAGCCTCCGAACAACCCTATACTGGAGCCTCGTACAGAGCGGCGACGATAGATCATCCGGGTCCCGATTTGCACATGCCGGTTCATCCCATGCCCGATTCACCGTCAAGCCTGACACGGCGAGGATTCGTCGTCGCCTCGATGATCTTCTTCGCTGGTTGCGGTACAAGGAAGACAACCACGCTGTTGCCCGGCCCCATCTGGGACGATGCTCCCCTCGCGCCGTTGCCGCCGCCGCCCACGCAGGCCATGCCACGAGCCTCCTCATCCATGCGGATCATCTCCCGATCCACGTGGGCCAAGGGTGCACCCGTTCCAGCCAACATGAACACGATGCAGCCGGCGAAGTACATCACGCTGCACCACGATGGCATGACGCCATTCACCGATACGACATCCGCTTCGACGGCTGCCCGGCTGGAGACCATCCGCACGGCCCATCGCCGCCGGGACGGCGGACGCTGGGGAGATATCGGGTACCACTACGCGATCGACCCGGCCGGGCGAGTCTGGGCGGCGAGGCCGCTGCAATACCAGGGTGCCCATGTGAAAGGCCGCAACGAGGACAACATCGGCGTCGTGGTCCTTGGGAACTACGACAAACAATCGCTGAATCGCGCCCAGCAGGCGACGATTCAGCGGGCCGTGGCCATGCTGATGAAGACCCATTCCATCCCCGTAACCAGAGTCCATACCCACCAGGAGTGGGCACCGACCGCCTGCCCTGGCGAGTCCATGCAGCGATTCATGACCTCGATCCGCCGGACCTCGCTCAGGGCATAGCGTCACACGAGAAAGAAAGCCCTGTTCGCTGGCGGCCGCGAGAATCGCGCATATGATTCATGTGTCATGAGCGAATCGGTGACCGTCAACTTCGAACGCCCGTTTCCCATCTTGCCGCTGCCGGACACGCCGCTGCTTCCTCATTCCATGCAGCCACTTTCGCTGTACGAGTCGCGGTACCGGGACATGATCGACCAGTCACTTGACCGCAACGGCCAAGTTGCAATCGCCACAGTCGACGGCAACCCGGCGGCACTGGACGCGGACGAATATCCACCGCTGCGGCCAGTCGTCTGCCTCGGCCAGATTGTTCAACATGAATCGGTTGGGCCAGCCTTGCATGTACTGGTCTACGGACTCTGCCGCGCAGAGATAGCCGACACGGAAGAAGCGGATGACGGACAGCGTCTGGCGAAACTCCGTCCCATCGGGGAGGACGAAGATGGCGAGAGCGACGAGTACCTGCGAAACGAGTTGCGGGAGTTTCTCGATCGCCCCAACCTGCAACGGCTGGAACGCGCGGAGGTCGTGACGCACTGGATCGACCAGCCGGAAATCTCCACACCTGCGCTCTTCGAGTTGGTCGGGTGCTCCCTCGTTGACGACGCGGAGTTCCGCTATGACCTGCTCTCCGAGCCGTCGTATCACCAGCGGATCCGGCGGATTTTCGCCGAACTGCATCATCTCGATGAACTCATCGATCGCGCCGATCGCCAGTCTCAGGAGTCCTGGGGCAAAGGCGTATCCTGGAACTGACCGGCCACTGGGCGTGCGATTCATTTTCGAACATCCCTGGCCTGTCGCGGTGGCGATCGCCGCCGCAGCCATAATTCTCGGCTGGAGTGGCCTGCGAGAGGGACTGAAGCGCAGGCTGTACGCCGGGGCCATTGCAGCGGCGCTCGCCATCGCAGCGCTCGCGGTGGGGCTTGCGATCGATACTCCGAGCGAGCACGCACGCCGCGTCGCATCCCGGTTCATCACCTCGGCCGTCGCAGGCGACACCGCCGGCGCAGTCATGGAACTGGCGCCATCCGCGGTCATTCTGGATGACTGGGAAGGGCGGTCGTCAACAGACCGCGATCAGATCCAAAGCCGGCTGCAGCACCTGCACCGACAATATGAGATCGGCGCCAACACGATCATGCGGCTTGAACCCATGGAACGCCGGCAGGATGTGCTGGTAGAACTCTCGCTCCTGACCCGGGTTGGCGGCATCGGCACGGTTCCCTCCCGCTGGCGGCTGACGATCGCGGAGGACGCGGCGGGGGAGTGGAAGATCTTCATCATTGATGCGATCGAGGTGGCAGGGCGATCATTTCGGTAATCAACACGGTCGGAGCCTCTCCTTTACAATCTTCCAGATGTCGGTTGTTTGGCTCAATGGCGAATTCGTGGATCGCGAGGCGGCATCTGTCAGCGTCTTCGACCACGGCCTTCTCTACGGCGACGGGTGCTTCGAGGGCATTCGCGTATACAACGGTCGTGTTTTCAAGTTGCGATCGCATCTTGAGCGGATGTACGCCTCGGCGGAATACATCAGCCTGAATCCGAGGTACTCCATCGACGAGATCTCCGACGCCGTCCACGAGACGGTCCGCCGCAACGACTGCAGCAACGGCTACATCCGGCTCGTGTTCACCCGCGGCGTTGGAACCCTCGGGCTCAATCCGTTCCTGTGTCCGGAATCGACAGCCTTCGTCATTGCCGAGAACATCACGCTCTACCCGGATGACATGTACGAGCAGGGTCTTCCGATCATCGTTGCCCACCGCCGGCGGATTCCGATGGATTGCCTTGATCCCGAGATCAAGAGCCTCAATTACCTGAACAACATTCTCGCCAAGGTTGAATCGATCAATGCCGGTGTGCTGGAAGCGTTGATGCTCAACATGGACGGGCATGTCGCTGAATGCACGGGCGACAACATCTTCGTGATCAAGGACGGCCGCATTTCCACCCCATCGACGACCGTGGGCATCCTTCACGGCATCACTCGCCAGTTTGTGATTGAAGTAATCGCCCCCGCCCTTGGGTATGAAGTGCAGGAGCGGTTGTTTGATCTGGACGAGGTCTTTGATGCCGACGAGTTATTCCTGACCGGTACGGCGGCAGAGGTCATTGGTGTCAACAGAGTGGACGACACGACCATCGGCGACGGCAAGGTCGGTCCCATTACTGCTGCGTGTGTTGATGAGTTTCGCAAGCGGACACGGACCGATGGACCGGAAGACTGAGCGTATCTGTTTTCTCTGCGCCGCCGTGCAACGCCACAATCTCATAGGTATTGTTCCGCTCGGCTGGCGTAAATCCTGCGTCGCGGATCATCCGCTGGAGTGTTGGCTCGTCGAGGCACCATGTGGTTCCCGCGGCACTGACCACATTCTCCTCCAACATGATTGACCCAAGATCGTTCGCGCCATAACAGAGTGCGACTTGCCCGATTCCCGGCCCCATCGTGACCCAACTGGCGCCGATCGAGTAAACGTTGTCGAGGTACAGTCGGCTGATCGCCTGCGTTCGCAGATAGGTATTCGCTCCGGCGAGTCGCACTCGCCGCCCGAATTCCCCATGTTCGTCCTTGGTGCCGGTCCCGTCGAGTTTCGCCACCACATCGCCCGGAAAAGGCGCACCATCATCGTCACCGGGCATCGTTCCCCACTCGGGTACGCGGCCGAGCGGCGAGTTGTCCGACTGGAACGGCCAGGAAATAAATGACACATATCGGCCGCCGCCGTTTAGACCAAAGTCGGAGATGCTGCGATCCTGCTCGTGCCGAATGAGATCCAGGTGGTGAATACGATCTGCAACGCCCTCGATGTGTCCGAACATCATGGTTGCGCTGGTGTGCATGCCCAGTTCATGCGCAACACGCATGACGGTAAGCCACGAAGTCGCATCGCACTTTCCAAGTCCGATCTTTCGCCGCACTGCCGGTGTGAAGATCTCACCACCACCACCCGGGATCGACTGCAGCCCCGCGGCCTGCAACTGCCGCAGAACCCACCGCACCCGCGATGCCAGGTCATCACCCGGTCCGTCGAACCAATGCACGAACTCGATGATCTCCGGCGGGCTGAACGCGTGGATGTGCACATCGGGAAATCGTTCGCCTATCGCTTCAAGAAGATCGGTGTACCAGGACAGTGGCAGGTCGGGATTCATGCCGCCTTGCATGAGGATCTGCCGGCCGCCCACATTCACGATGCCCTGTACCTTTTCGAGAAGTTGCTCGGTGGTCAGCGTATATGCATCGGACTCATCGCCGTCGCGGCGAAATGCGCAGAAGGTACACTTCGCCGTGCAGACATTCGTGTAGTTGATATTCCGGTCAAGGACATAGGTTCGAATGTGGTCACCGTGGACCGTGCGGCATCGCGAGTCGGCCCAGCGGCCCAGTTCCGGAAGCGGCATGTCGTTGTATACCCGGAGCGCCTGCTCCGCCGTCATTCGAAGTTCACCGGCGGCGATGGCATCCTGCACGCTCGGGTCGAAGATGTCGGAACCTTGATGTGTCTCGACGGGCATTCCGCCCATCATACCGGAGGCGTGGACTCGACCTGCTCTGCAAGTTCGTTGCAGACGGCGAGCAGTTCCTTCGACCGGGCAGAGAGCGACGCCCGCTTTGCTTCGCTGCGAAGATGGGGGAGGTTGATGGCGACATTGCATGATGCAGCGCGGGCTGCGGCGCCTGCAAGGATCGCTGCGATCACCAAGTCACTGGCGAGCATTCGGCTGGTTCGCGGCGGCAGCTCTGCAATTGCGGTGAGCATTCGGTGACAGAGTGCCATGGTTCGAAGCGGCGCGTCGATGGCCCCTTCCACTGCGGTGTCCCATCCGGCATCCCGTCGCGGATCATCGTCCGGCAGTTTCCAGAGCGTGTTGAGTCGTTCATAGGCTGCCGCGTCTGCCTCGGCCAATTCCAGTGCTTCATCTGATGCGGCTGCCAGAAAGGCGGCGGATCGCTCGTTTGCTTCGTCGTGTTCGGCAAAGGCCTGTTTGCCCTGCGTAAACGCCAGCACCATGCGGCCCAGCGATGTTGCGAGCGCAGCCGTAATGCCGGCCACCGCGCCGCCGCCCGGCACGGGCGTGCGCCCGGCAAGGTCATCAAGGAGTTCCTGCAGCGAACGGGAGCGAAGGTTCATCAGGATCGAATCTCGGCGGAGAGTTTGTCGACCAGAGCCTCTATTGCCTCTGCAGTAGGGCCATCTACCTCATCGTGTTTCAAAGTGCGGTCATCGGCGCGGAATCGGAGCCGCAGCGTCAGAGACTTGCGCCTCTCGGGAATCCCCTTTCCGCGGTACACGCCGACGAATTTGATGTTCTCCAGATTCGGGAGGTTCAATGCAGCGACTGTTTTTTGCACTGTTGTCCACGATGTCTCGTCAGGCACGATGGCGGAAATGTCGCGATCGATGGCGGGGTGCGTGGGCAGGGGGGAAGGTTCTCGCGGTGGCGGATAGGCTGCGAACATCGCTTTGAGTTCGATTTCCGCAATGTCGACATCGTGGGGAAGGTCCCATGCCTTCTTCAATGCCCCGTCAAGCCTACCGATCCAGCCCACTGGTGTGCCACCGATTTCGATGACACCGCCTGCGGACAGCCATGGAAGCGACTGGGCAATAATGTCCGTTGTGTTTCCGGTGAGTACTTCGATGACCCGGTCGACGATGCCGCGCAGGCGCCGCATGCCAACAGCGTCCTCCGCATCGACAACGAGACCGAGTTGCACGGATTCATTGTGTTTGCCTTCTCGAATGCGAAACGTCGTGCCGATCTCGGCCAGTTGCATGGGTTCGCCGCCGTCACCACCTGCATCGAAGTTGTGCCGCCTTGCGCGCAGCAGACTCGGGATGACCGAGGGCCGCAGCGCGGGTTCCGCGGCGGCGCGGTCATCGTCGATTTCCAGGAGCGATTCGCCCTTCCGCAGGAATGGTGAACCGGCGTCGGTTGCTACCAGCGAGTGCGTGATGCACTCGATGAAGCCCATGCCAGACAGCGCATCAAGTACCGCGCGGCGCCCGGTGACTTCACCCTGCAGCGGCGGTACGCGGACCGTGAGGCGGTCCTGAACAGGAATGTGGTCATACCCGTGGACGCGGCCGACCTCTTCGATGAGATCGATCTCTCTGGCGATGTCGCCGCGGTGGCAGGGGATCGTGCAGGTGATCTCTCCATTCGCAAGTGTCGTGTTGAAACCGAGCCCCTCCAGCACGTCGCACATGTCCTGATCGGAGACTTCTACCCCGAGCCGCTGACGGCATCGGTCGGTGCGCATGGACGCTGTGGACAGTTCGGGCGGTGATTGTCCGTCGCGAAGTACCTCATCGCAGCGTGTTCCCCCCGCGACATCCAGCAGAATCGATACGAGCCGCTCCGCGCAGGAGTCAACCTGCAGCGGGCTGACTCCCCGGGCGAACCGGAAACTCGAATCGCTGGTGATGTTGTGGCGGCGGCACATCTCGCGAACGATGACTGGGTCGAAGGTAGCGGCCTCGATGAGCAGATTGGTGGTGTCATCGGTGACGGCCGTGACGGCGCCGCCTTTGACCCCGGCGAGTGCTACGGCCTTCTCCGCATCGGCGATGACCAGATCATCCGGCGTGAGTTTGATTTCCTTTGCGCCTTCGCCGATGGGAAGCAGTTTCTCTCCCTTGCGTGCGCGGCGAATCTCGATGCGACCACCGGCGAGTTTGTCCAAATCGAACACATGGGTCGGTTGACCCTGTTCGAACAGGACGAAGTTGGTCGCGTCCACGACATTGTTGCGAGGGACATCGCCGCGGGCGGCAATGCGCTGATGGAGCCAGTCAGGCGACGCCGTTACTTTGGCACCGAGGATGACCCTCGCTGTATACAGCGGGCAGAGGTTTGGCTCGTTGTTGGTGACGGTTGTTCCAGCGGGGAGAGGTGCGTCGCCGGGCGCGACCGCCGTGTTCGGTGCCTTGAGCGATCGTTGCGAGCGGGCGGCGATCTCTCTGGCGAGCCCGAGGTGGCAGACGCAGTCGCCGCGATTCGAGGTCATTTCGAAGTCCTGCCGGACATCGCCGTCCTCAAGATCCTCCCGCCCCTCAAGTGGAAAACCGGCTGCGGTCAGCAGATCGGCCTGTTCTTCCGCCGTGGCATGGGGGCTCAGGTAGTCGTTGATCCAGCGTGCCGAAACCAGCATGTCGTCAGAATAGCTATTCTGCCGGGATGCGGGTTCGAGCCATGTTGCTTCTTGCCGCGGTGGTCGGAGCCTGTGCGGCGCCTCCGAGCGTTGTTGATCCTCTGGCGGTTGCGCCAGCGGATTTTTCGCTGGATGTGACCGTGGTCACGCAGGAACCCCACACACTCGCCCACATGCGATCGTCCAGATATGTGGTGTTCCCGGATGGGTCGCTGCATCACGGTGATGAGCCGGGGTGGGGGCCGAACACGTTGCCGCCGCTTACGCGGCGGTTGGTCCGGGAGCAGGTGGCGAATATCTGGACGTATCTTGACCGCATGGGCATGGCGAGCGCTCAGCGGGCTGACCCAACAGTGAACTTCCAGGTGTTGCCGAGGCCGGATTCGGGGTCGCTCTACATGATCGCGGTGACCGGTGACGGAAAGTATTGGAACTTCGTTCGGCGGATCGCCGCGGATGCGGAACCGGATCCTGCGTTTACCGAGTTGATTCGTTTGCTTGCGGGGTACGCCTGGGCGACTGACCAGCCGGACATTGAGTTTTTCGAGGAGCCCATTCGACATGATCTCGGTCCCGATCCGTATGCGCGGTATGAAGCGGGGGAGTTGCCGTGAGGGCTGCGCTCTGTCTACTCGCCTCAGCGATGCTGCCGATCGCCTGCGCTACTGCGCCAAAGAGCAAGGGGCCCGATCGTACTCACGGACTCTCTCTGCATCTTGAACTTCGCGGCGAAGACCAGCGGGCGGTGTACGAGGTGGATACCGAGGGCAATGTGATTTTTCGCGGGGGCCGCGATGCCATATTGGATCACACCACATGGGCGGGGACGCTGACGGCGATCCAGTGTGAGACATGGGTTGATCTGGTGCAGTGGACGGAGTGGCTTTCTGCACCGCCGAAGAGCAGCAGCGGCGAAGAACCCGCGTTTGATATTGATGTGGCAGATGCATCGACCGCCCGGTCGTTCACCGTGCCGAAGGATGACGAGCGAGCGACGGTCATGTACGACTTTCTGCAGAAAGTGGCATCGCAGCGATTCGACAACAACCCTGAAACCAACCCTGTGCCGAGCATCGAGACGCTGATCAAGCGTCGCGGTCGTTGACAGCACATCGAACATCTGCAACGCTTCGCGTGTGACCGAGCAAGACACTGATCAACCGGAGGTTCCCGACAAGTCTGGCGTGTATGACCTGTTCATCTCGCTGGTGTCCATCATCACGATCGCGTTGATCATCTGGCACTTTGCGGTTGATGCGGAGTCGAAGACTGCCCGGATCATCGTGTCCGTGGATCTCGGGATCTGCGCGGTGTTCTTTATTGACTTCATCCGCAATCTCATTTGCGCTCCGCACAAGTGGCGGTATTTGACATCGTGGGGTTTGCTGGATCTTGCGGCGACGATCCCAGTCGTGCAGTTTCATCAGTTGACGCAGTTGTCGCGACCCATTCTGGTCATTCGTGGGCTCAAGGCGTTGCATGCATTGCGAGTGACGATGTTTCGCGACCATCGGAGCGCGGTGCTTGTGACATCCATGGTTGTCACGATGGCAGGACTTGCGGCGGCGTGCTGGGCGGTGCTGTACTTCGAGGGCCAGGATCCCAGCGCGAACATTACGAATCCCGGCGATGCTCTCTGGTGGGCTGTCGTGACGATGTCGACTGTGGGGTACGGTGACTACTATCCCGTCACGACCGGCGGTCGACTCTGCGCGGTTGTGTTGATGGTGACCGGCATAGGTATGTTTGCGACCCTCGCTGGCATTGTCGCCGACCTGCTCCACTCGTTTGCGGTCGGACGAGAGGGTGCGTAAGACCGTTCGGTATGCTCGGACACATGACTTTCGCTGTACCGATGAAGTTGAAGGCAGTCGCCTTGTCTCTGTTGACTCTGTGCGCTTCGGTCGTGGCGTCCGACCGGGTACCGGGTGGCACCTGGATGCAGTTCGAAGATCCTGCAGAGGCGGGGTTTTCGCTGGGGGGTCTTGCAGAGGCGAAGCGCCGGTTTGAGGCGTCTGACTACGCGGCGTGTTTTGTCGTGCGTGATGGTGCGGTCGTTGCAGCATGGGGTGATGTGGAGGCACGGTATCGCTGCCACTCAATCAGAAAGAGTCTGCTCAGCGGTCTCATGGGGATCGCAGTTGATCAGGGGAAGGTGAGTCTGTCGGACACACTGGCAGAGCTGGATGTCAACGATGTTCCGCCGCTCACCGCCTTGGAGCGGACTGCCACTCTAGGCGATCTCATCAAGGCGAGATCCGGTGTCTACCACCGGGCGGCCTATGAGACGAAAGGCATGAAGAGGGATCGCCCCGAAAGGGGAAGCCATCTTCCTGACACCTATTGGTTCTACAACAACTGGGACTTCAATACGCTTGGCGCGATCTATGCACGGGAGACTGGTGTAGGAATCTTCGAGGCGTTTGACCAGATGTTCGTGGATCCGCTGGAGATGCAGGACTATCTGCCACTGCACGGCCGCTTGTACTACGAACGAGATGCGTCGGCCCATCCAGCCTACCTCTTTCGGATGTCGGCCCGCGACCTTGCAAGGTTTGGCCTGTTGTATGCGCGGAGGGGACGGTGGGATGGCCAGCAGGTACTGCCTGCGCAGTGGATCGATCGAAGCACCCGGTCATACAGCGACACTTCGAAGCGGGGCAAGACGCTGGAGAGAGGCGGGTATGGTTTCATGTGGTGGATTCCTCCCGAACGCTATCAGTCGCTCAGAGAGGCAGGAATGTACTCAGCGCATGGGTCGGGCGGGCAGACTGTCGATGTGCTTCCCGATTTGGATCTGGTCGTCGTGCTGCGCACAAATACCTATACATCGGACAAGGTTCCGTACAGTGATGGATACGGAATCGTCTACGCCATTGTGGCAGCTTGCATCTCTGCGCCCTCTGATGAAGCAGTGCTCGTCCCTCTCGAACCGGTTGGTGTGTCGCAGAAGGATCGGCGGAAGTTTCAGTACTCGAACACGCTCAACATTTCATCTTCTGACATGCCTGCGGATCTCGCTGCGATCGAGTCCTTGTTGACTGCGGAACCACCGGATGTTGACGGTGCCAAACGCGGGCTGGACGAGATGCTGCAAAAGGTGGACGGCGCTCACGTTGATGCACTGCATCGCAGAATGGCAGCGATGATGCGAGATGCGCTTCCTAGGAGTGCAGATGAGACCGTACCTCGCGAGTAGGACCACATTGTGATGGTGCAGGAATTGCGGAGGAATTGCGGACACCCATCGATTGGAGGAATTGCGGACACCCATCGATTTGGGACGGTCCGCCCTGATCGCGGCTGCGGGAAGGCAGCTGGTGGGTGTCCAGTGTTGGGGGTTATCCTTTGGGCTGTAGGATTACCAGCGAAAGGAAAACACCATGGACACTGAACAGCGATTCGCGGATCTCGAGCGGCGATACCGGTGGCAACGCCTTTGCATGTGGGTGATGGGACTCACGTTGATGGCAGCGTTCGGCATGGGCCTGTCACAGGATGGTCCGGACGAGATGACGCTACGACAATTGACGATAGTGGACGAGGAAGGGCAGAAGAGAATCGTGCTGGATGCCGGCGTGACTGAGCCAGGCAAGGCAGGTATCAGCTACTTCGATCGGGAGGGCGTGAAACGAATGGGGATGGGCACTCGTGCTGAATCTGCTACAGGCATCACTGTCTATGATCGCGACGAAACGGCGAGGATCAACACAGTCGTGGCACCTAATGGTGTCACATTCCTCGGCCTCTTCGACTCGAACGGGAACCCGCGGATACTTAACCGTGTTGAAGCCAGCGGACCTGCGAGTACTTTCTATTTGGACTCCAATGGAATGATTCGGATTAGCACCATCGCCGACAGCGGATCCGTGGGCACCAAGTACTACGATCTCAATGGGAATCTTCGGATTACAACCGGCACCAACTCAAGCCAAGATGAAACTACGTCGGGGTCGGTGCACGTTGATTCTGATGGGAACGTACGGATCTGGATGGGCATCGACACTCACGGGCACGCGTTAGGTGTGGGGTATGGTGCTCAACTCGTCAATCGACCAGTGGCTGATGCTGAGAACATCAACCAAAAACCAGATCCCCTCAATCGCAACCCCATGAAGGAAGACACTCCTCCGCTGTCGCCACCAAAGTGATCGGATCATGGGGTGTCCGACACCGGTGCCAGGGACCGGTGTCAGACACCGTCGTCATCCCATGCCCCCGGCCCACAAGGAGGCGGAGGCACGCTTGCGTGCCATTTGCCGAACAGTGGGGCGGCTCAGGATTTGACGGCGAGCGCAGCGAGACGCGACAGACGGTGGCGAGCTTTGCTCGCCGGGCATGGCCTTGCCATGCCCCCGGCCCACAAGGAGGCGGAGGCACGCTTGCGTGCCACTGACCGAATAGTGGGCCGGCCCGGATTCGAACCTCCCAAGTGGAAACGCATCGCACGATGCCGAGAGTGGCGATTCTGGCAAGTCGCCGAAAGCGCGCGCCGCAGAATGCGCAACAGTTCCCGACGATGACAAACAGTTTCGCCGGCTCCTGGAGTTGTGGCGCAAGCTGACGCCAGCGGGCCGTGCAGTTGTCCTTCAAGCGGCTGAGAAGAGGAGAAACGCGGAGTAACGACAGTCACGCAGCCCTCCGGCTAGCGTTGGGGGCCCATCCATGATTTTCCCTTGCATCCCACCGCTCTTCGTGGTGCAATGGCGCGGTGAGGAGAGAGACATGCGTATTCCACTGACTATTGGGGCGAGCCTGATG
>PVBE012655184.1_pt1 | contig 25785 bp, 23 predicted proteins | sample 1631181 | NCBI WGS metagenome assembly PVBE01 (sample SAMN08397723, study PRJNA350692) | Marine metagenome, whole genome shotgun sequencing project. | isolation source: water | place: Pacific Ocean | collected 2012-04 | reverse complement strand
CGCCGACGCCAAGCTCGTGCTCGAGGAGACCGGCGGCCTGGCCCCCGACCTGCAGCGGGACTTCACCGTCTTCCACAGCCTCGCGTTGTTCGTGCTCGAAGCGCTGGAGAAGCTCGACCCCGAGGACGAGCGCTACGCCCTCCGGGTGCTCAGCCTCGTCGAAGCCATCCAGGAGAGCCCCCGAGCCATCCTCAACGCCCAGCGATCCCGCGCCCGGGGCGAGGCCGTCGCCCAGATGAAGGCCGAGGGGATGGACTACGCCGACCGCATGGAGGCGCTGGAGGAGGTCGACCATCCCAAGCCCGAGGCCGACTGGATCTACGACCGCTTCAACGAGTACCTCGACCCCCGCCCCTGGCTGGCCGCGGAACACGTCCGCCCCAAGGGGATCGCCCGCGACATGTACGAAGGCTGGTTCTCGTTCCACGAGTACGTGCGTGAGCTGAAGCTGGAGACAACCGAAGGGGTGCTGCTCCGCTACCTCAGCCAGACCTACAAGATCCTCGCCCGCACCGTGCCCGAGTCGGCCCGCACCGACGATCTGGTCGATCTCATCGCCTGGCTTCGAGCCGCCGTCGCCCACGCCGACAGCAGCCTCCTGCAGGAGTGGGAGACGATGCTGGAGCCGGCCGAGTTGGTGGAGTCCGCGGCCCCCCCGCCGCCCCCGGACATCTCCCGCGACGCCCGCTCGTTCCGGGCCCGCATCCGCGCCGAGATCCACCAGCTCCTGCACGCCCTGCGCCGTACCGAGTGGGAAGAAGCGGCCGGCTGCCTGGCGGGGGAGGGGACCGCCGACGAACTGGAGAAGGCCTTCGCCGCCTTCCTCGCCGAGCACGAGCGGGTCCGCTTCGACCACACCGCCCGCCTCAGCGAGTACCTCACCATCCACCCTGCCGGAGACCACCAGTGGGAGGTCAGCCAGGGCCTCTTGGACGCCGAGGGCGAGATGGTCGCGACCCTCGACTTGCGCATCGACCTGCGGGAGGACGCCGCCCCCACGGGTCCGATGGTCGAACTCGTCGAGGTCTCGGGTTAGGGTCCGCCGCTTCCGATGACGGAGATCCGAACCCTCGAGACGCGCGACGCGACCCTGATCGGCCTGGGGGCGATCGTCGGTGGCGGCATCCTCGCCCTCGGCGGCCACGCCCTCGCCCGCGTCGGACCCGCGGCCATCGCGGTGTTCGCCATCAACGGCATCGTCGCGCTCCTGACCGCCGGCGCCTTCGCCGAGCTCGCCGCGCGCTTCCCCGTCTCCGGCGGGGCCTACGCCTACGCCCGCAAGATCGTCAGCGTGCGGGCGGCCTTCGCCGTCGGTTGGATCCTCTGGTTCGCCTACATCGTCGCGGGGGTGCTCTACGCCATCGGCTTCGGCGTGTTCGGCGCGGCGCTGCTGCGCGAACTGCAGGGCCTGTCGGGAGGGCCGATGCCCGCCTGGCTCGCCTCGTCGTCTCTGGCCCCCGGCCTCGGCTTCCTTGCCATCGTCGGCTACGGGCTCCAGCTGTCTCGGTCGGGGACCCGCGGGGGGCAGGGCGCCACCTGGGGCAAGCTCGTGGTGTTCGCCCTGCTGATCGCCCTGGGGGCGCTGGCGCTGCCGAGCCTGGGCAGCGCCCACCTCGTCGCTTCGCTCGATGGCGTCGCGACGGCGCCGCCCGGCCTGTTCGTGGCGACCATGGGGCTCACGTTCGTCGCCCTGCAGGGCTTCGACGCCATCGCCACGGTCGCCCACCGGGTCAAGGATCCGGGTCGCGCCCTGCCGCGGGCGATGCTGGGGTCGGTGGCGCTCGCCCTCGCCGTCTACCTGCCCCTGCTCGCGGTCACGGTGGTCGCCGGTCCGGCCGAGGGCACGACGATCCAGCAGCTCGCCCGCAATGAGCCCGACACCGTGATGGCGGCGGCGGCCCGGGGCTACGCCGGCGCGGCCGGCTGGTGGCTGGTCGCGACGGCCGCGGTGTTGGCGATGGCGAGCGCGCTGCAGGCCAACCTCATCGCTGCCTCGCAGGTGGCGCGCTCGATGGCCGCGGACCGCACCCTGCCGCGCAGCCTCGGCGCGGTGGATCCCGATCGCGGCACCCCGACGACCGCGCTGTTGGCGACGGCCCTGGCGATGATCGTGATCCTCGCGATCGTCCCCGATCTGGAGTCCGCGGGCGCCGCCGCGTCGCTGATCTTCCTGCTGACCTTCGCGGGGGTGAACGGCCTCGCGGTGCTCGCGCGCCGCCGCCTCCCGTCCGAGTCCGGCGCGTTTCTCATGGCGCTGTTCCCGGTGCCCCACGTGTTCGCGGGCGTCGTCTGCACGCTGCTGCTGATCTCGCAGTTGCTGACCGAACCAGGCGCCACGGCCGTCACGGCCCTGTGGCTGGCCCTCGGCGTGCTCCTGTACAGCGCGGTGTTCGCCGGTCGGGCCGAAGCGATGGACGCCTTCGCCGAGGGGCACGATCCCCACCTCCTCAGCGCCCGGGGCCGCACCTCGCTGATCCTCGTGCCGGTGGCCAACCCCGATCAGGCGGGACCGCTGACGGAGCTCGCGGGCGTCGTGTCACCCCCCGGCGCGGGCGAGGTCCTGCTGCTGTCCGTCGTGCGCAAGCGCACCGAGGAGGCACTCCTTCAAGGCCAGGACGTGCTCCGCCGCGCGCTCTTGCGCACGATCCAGACCGACCCTCCGCCTCAGGCGCTCACGGTGTTCGGCGCCGACCCCGCCAAGCAGATCCTGCGCACCGCTCGACAGCACCGCTGCAGCGCCCTCGTCGTCGGTCTGAGCAAGCTCGGCGATGGGGCCGGAGGCCCGCTGGAGCGCGTGATCGAGGGTGCCCGGACCGATCTGGTGGTGCTCCGCGCCCCGCTCGGCTTCCGCGTCTCCGAGGCTCGCCGCATCCTCGTCCCGGTGGGCGGGCGGGCCGCTCACGACGAGCTCCGGGCGCGCCTGCTCGGCTCCCTGCAGCGCACCGGCGAACGGGAGGTGACCTTCCTGCGTGTGCTCCCGCCGGAGGCCAGCGCGGACGACGAAGAGGCGGCTCGGAGGCAGCTCCGCCACATCGCCACGGACGAAGCCCCCGGCCGCGCCACCATCGAGGTGGTTCGCTCCGACAGCTTCCCCGCTGTGCTCGCGGCGCGGTCGGCGGAGACCGACCTCCTCGTGCTGGGCATGTTGCGCATCGGGCGGCGCGGGCGCGGCTTCGGCCGCCAGGTGTTGGACGCGGCCAGCGGCACCGACTGCGCCGCCGTGTTCATCGGGAGGAGGGTGTGATCGGCATCCTCATGGCCGCGGTTGACTCCACGTGGTCCGGACTCAAGCTCATGTGGCGCAAGGAGCTTCGATGACCGAACCGATCCTCTCCGTCACCCCCCTGCAGTTCGTCTGGGGGACGGCCGACCCCTTCCTGTTCTGCGTCCACCACGACGACGCCTACCCCGCGGGGAACGACGCGATGGGCCCCGCCGCCTCCCTCGCGGGGCGGCGGATCGGCCAGGATTTCGAGGGCATCGACGGCTGGCGGATGTACCACGGGGACGTCGTGCCGGGCTTCCCCCAGCACCCCCACCGGGGCTTCGAGACGGTGACGCTGGTGCGCCGCGGCCTGATCGACCACGCCGATTCGATGGGCGCCCGGGGACGGTTCGGCGGAGGCGACGCGCAGTGGATGACCGCCGGCCGGGGGGTGCAGCACAGCGAGATGTTCCCGCTGCTGAAGTCCGACGCGGACAACCCCGTCGAGCTGTTCCAGATCTGGCTCAACCTGCCCCGCCGCAACAAGATGGTGGAGCCCCACTACGCGATGCTGTGGAGCGAAGAGGTCCCCCACCTGGCCTTCACCGACGACGCCGGCCGGGGCACCGTCGTGACCCTGATCGCCGGTGAGCTGGACGGACGTCGTCCGCCTCCCCCGCCCCCCAGCAGTTGGGCGTCCGAGCCGGACTCCGACGTCGCCATCTGGACGATCAAGATGGAGCCGGGCGCGCATTGGATCGTGCCCCCCGCCCAGCCCGGCACCAACCGCACCCTCTACCCCTTCGATGGACCGGTGCGGGTCGCGGGCACCGACGTCGCCTCCGGCAACGGCGTGGCGGTGCACCCGGAGGTGCCGATCGTGCTGGAGGCGGGACCCGAAGGAACCGAGTTGGTGCTGCTGCAGGGGCGTCCCATCGGCGAGCCCGTGGTTCAGTACGGGCCGTTCGTGATGAACACCCCCGAAGAGATCCAGCAGGCCTTCGCCGACTACCAACGCACGCAGTTCGGGGGCTGGCCCTGGGACCGCACCGACCCGGTCAACGATCGTGCGGAGGGCCGCTTCGCCGCCCACGCTGACGGACGTCAGGAGCGTCCGGCCTGATACCCTCTGGGTGGGAAAGTGGGAAAGTGGGAAAGTGGGAAAGTGGGACAGGGGAGTCAACTGAGCAATCCGGCCGCGAAGCTCGGGCACACCGTCGAAGACTTGCTGCGCCAACTGGAGGCGCTGCAGGAGCGGGAACGGAAACTCAAGAAACAGCTTGAGGAGAAGGACGCGCTCGCGCGTCTGGGCCTTGCTGCGGAGCATGTGGGTGACTCCATCGAGTTCACCGATCCCAACGGCGCGATCCAGTACGTCAACCCGGCCTACGTCGCCCTCACCGGATACACCCTCGAGGACGTCCTGGGCCTCACCCCCGCTGATGTGATGCGGTCGGACGCTCACTCCGCCGCGTTCTACGAGGAGATCTGGAAGACGACCTCCTCCGGCGAGATCTGGAAGGGGCTCATGACGAGCGTCCGCAAGGACGGCTCGGAGTTCACCGCCGACTGCACGTTGTCGCCGGTCTTCGGGCCCGACGGCGAACTCATGGCGTTCATGTGCCTGCGCCGCGACGTCACCGCTGAAGTCCACGAGAAGGAGCTGCTCCGGTCCGCCCTGTCCCGGTACGCGTTGGCGTCGGCCGGCGCCAACGATGGGATGTGGGGCTGGGATCTGGTCGGCGAGGAGGTGCTCCTGAGCGCCCGCTGGCGGCAGATGCTCGGGTTCGCCGCGATGGAGTTCCGCGGACCGCCACCGGAGTGGTTCGGGCGTGTGCACCCTGAGGACCGCCCCGCCCTGGAGCACGGCATCCAGGCCCACATCCGCGGCGACACGGTTCACATCGAGGCCGAGTACCGCATCCGCCACATCGACGGCGGCTGGCGCTGGGTGCTCTGCCGCGGCCTCGCCGAGCGCGACCGTGATGGCAAGGCGGTCCGGGTCGCGGGCTCCCAGGGCGACATCACCAAGCGCAAGACGGCGGAGCTGCGGCTCCGCCACGAGGCCCTCCACGATGCGCTCACCGGGCTGCCCAATCGGGTGCTGTTCCAGGATCGGCTCCAGCAGGCGCTCCGCCGAAGCGCCCGCCAGCAGGACCGCAGCGTGGCTGTGCTGTTCGTGGATCTGGACCGCTTCAAGAACGTGAACGACAGCCTCGGGCATGCCGTCGGCGATCGCCTGCTCCAGGAGGTCGCCCGCCGGCTCGCCCGGGGCGTGCGGAGCGCCGATTCGGTGGCCCGCATCGGGGGCGACGAGTTCACCGTGCTGCTGGACAGCGTGGGGGACCCGTCGGAGATCGACGACGTCGCCAGGCGCATCCTCGAGGCGGTGCGCCAGCCGATCAAGGTGGGCGGCTCCGAGCTCGTCGTCTCCGCCAGCATCGGCGTTGCTTCGTCCGCCAGCGAGGATCTCCGACCCGAGGATCTGCTCCGCGACGCCGACACCGCGATGTACCGCGCCAAGTCCGCGGGCCGCGATCGCACCGTCGCCTTCGAGCCGACCATGCGGGAGGAGATCATCGGGCTCGTGCGCATCGAGAACGAGCTCCGGCAGGGCCTCGGGCGCGGCGAGTTGATGCTGTACTACCAGCCGATCGTCGCCCTCCCGGGCATGCGCCTGGACGGCTTCGAGGCGTTGGTGCGGTGGAACCGGCCGACCGCCGGGATCATGCCGCCGGACTCGTTCCTCCACGTCGCGCGCGACGCCGGCCTGATGGACCGCCTGGAGGACTGGGTGCTCCAGGCCGCCTGCGACCAGGTCGCGGTCTGGCGGGCCGGCGGGCACATCCGCGAGGAGTCCCACGTCTCCGTCAACGTCTCCCCGGATCGCCTGACCAACCCTGCGCTGATGGAGCGGGTCCAGGAGGCGCTGGACCGCACGGGGATCCCGCCCCGCATGCTCAAGCTCGAGATCACCGAGTCCTCGCTGCTGCAGGACGAGCACGCGGTCGCCTCCGCGCTGCGGGATCTGCGGGCCCTCGGCATCCGCGTCGCGCTGGACGACTTCGGCACGGGCTACAGCTCCCTGAGCTACATCCACCGATTCCCCGTCGACGTCCTCAAGATCGACCGTTCCTTCATCAGCGGGCTCCCGAGCGACTCCTCCAGCGAAGCGATCGTGCGCGCGATCCTCGGCATGGCTTCGGGGCTCGGCCTCGAGGTGGTCGCCGAGGGGGTGGAGACGGAGGGCCAGTTGAGGCGCTTGATCGAGCTGGGCTGCGACGCCGCCCAGGGGTACTACCTCGGACGGCCCGGCGGGCCCGAGACGGTCGCTGAAGAAGAATGAGCCGCGACTCCGTCGAGGCCAGGATCGCCCAGTACGGGGACGTCGCGGGCATGGCGCGGGACTCCCTGTCGCTGCTGGCGGTGTACGAGGTCGGTGTCTTCGCGGCGCTCCTGGACGGTCCCCTCACCGCCGCGCAGCTGGGAGCCGCCTGCTCCGCAGCCCCCCTGCGGCTGGGCCCCCTGCTGGACCTGACGGCGGCCTGCGGCTTCCTGAGCAAGGACGGGGACCGGTACGGCCTCGTGGACGGGGACGCGGCGATCTTCGACCCCGCCGGCCCCTACGCCTCCAGCCTCGGCTTCTCCGATGTCGATCTCTCCTTCGGGCGGATGGCGCGCATGGTGGAGGTCCTGCGGACTGACACGAAGCTCCCCGCGGCCGGCTCCGGCGGGGAGGCCAACGCGGCCGAGCGGGAGCGCTTCCTCCGGTACCTGCACAGCCGTAGCCTGGACGGCGCCGAGGAAGTCGCCGACCTGCTCGCGGAGGCATCGCCCCGGTCGATCGTGGACCTTGGCTGCGGGCTCGGGACGTAGACGGCGGCGCTGCTGCGGAGGCTCCCGGAGGCATCCGGGGTGCTCGTGGACCGGTCCAACGCGGGCGCGGCGATCGAGGGGTTCTTCGCCGGCGAGGGGCTCGCGGAGCGCACCCGCTTCGTCGGTGGCGACTTCCTCAGCGATGACTTCGGAGACGGCTTCGACCTGGCCCTGGTCGGCAACCTCATCCACAACCTGGGCGAGGCTGGCAGCCGCGCCCTGCTGCATCGGTTGGGTGATCGGATGGCCCCGGGGGGCCGGGTCGCGATCAAGGACATCGCGGTCCAGGACGATCGCCTGGCCCCCACGTCGGCGGGCCGGTTTGCGGTGTCCATGGCTATGTTCACCGACGGAGGCGGGGTGTTTCCCGCGTCCGAAGCAGCGGCGTGGCTGGCCGATGCGGGCTTCGCCCACGAGTCGACGACCGACTTGAGCCGGGCCCCGGGCAGCTACCTGGTGGTGGGGAGGAAGCGATGACCGAGCGCGAGTTCGACCTGGTCGGTGTCGGCAGCATCGTCGTGGATCGCATCGCCCGCACCGCCCGCATCATCGGCCCCGAAGAGAAGATCGCGTTGCTGAACGACCCGGGCTGCTCGCCGTTTGGCGACTACGTCGGCGGGGTCACCTTGAACCACCTCGCGTGGGCGGCGCTGCTGGGGTTGCGTACGGCGATGGTCGGCCGGGCCGCGGACGACGCGGACGGGGCGTTTGCCCGCGCCGGCATGGAGCGGCTGGGCATCGAGCACCGCCTGAGCCTGGATGGCAGCGCGACGGCGCTCTCCTTGATCTTCGTGGACCCCGCCGGCGAGCGGGCGATCTACATGTCCCGCGGCGCCAACGCGGAGAACGACGGCCCGTGCATCGACGCGGTCCATCGGCCCTGGCTGGGCGACAGCGCGATCGTGAGTACGGAGATCTCGCAGATCCCGCTGAGCGGGGTCGTCGCCGTCCTGCGCGCCGGCCGAGCCGCCGGCGCCACCACCGTGTTGGACGTCGACATCCCGGTCGCCGATGCCCTCGCCAGCCTGGGCTCCGAAGCCGAGCTGGAGGAGGCGCTGTCCCTGGCGGACGTGCTCAAGCCCGCCAGCGGAGTTCTCGCCGGGCTCGTCCCCGCGGGCACCCCCCTGGCGATGGCGGCGGCGCTGCGGGCCCGCACCGGGGCGCGTGTCGTGGCCGTGACCGATGGCGCGGCGGGCTGCGCCATCGACGCCGAAGGCTTCTCCCAGACCCTCCCCGCGGCCGCGGTCGGCGAGGTGGTCGACAGCACGGGGGCAGGGGACGCCTTCCTCGGCGGCTTCATCGCTGCCATCGCCCGCGGGCTTCCCTGGGGAGACGCGGGCCGTCTCGCCAACGCCTGCGGTGCCGCCTGCTGCGAGATCGTCGGCGCCGTGCCCCGAGGGGCGGACAGTCGGACCCGCGTCGAGGTCCTCGCCGGGCCCGCCATCACGACCCTCCTCGCGCACCCCGACGACGACGCCGACGAGTCCGCGGACGCCGCTGCCCCCTCCGCCGCACGTGCGTTCCTGCGCACTGCCGCCGCCGAGTTGGCCGGCCTCGAGGAGGGGATCGCCGACGAGGAGGTCGCGGCCGCGGTGGAGCTGACCGCCGCCCGCCTCGCCGCCGGCGGGCGCGTGCACGTCAGCGGCGTCGGCAAGCCGGGCCACGCTGCCCACTACCTCGCCGCGCTGCTCGCCTCCACGGGCACCCCCGCGACCTACCTGGATGCGCTGGAGACCACCCACGGCAGCGCCGGGCAGGTCGTCCAGGGCGACGTCGTCATCGCGATCAGCAACTCCGGAGGCACCCGCGAACTGCTGGCCGCCGCCGCCGCCGTGCGGGCGATGGGGGCTGCGGTGATCGCGGTCACGGCCAGGCCCGACTCTCCCCTGGGGCAGGTGGCGGACGCGGTGCTCCCCGCTCCGGTCGGCTCCGAGGGCGGCCCCCTCGGGCTCGCCCCCCGGGTCAGCGTGCTCGCCCAGATCGCGGTCGTGGCCGCGTTCAGCTGCGAGCTGCAAGCGCGGGCTGGATTCGACCGCTCCGACTACCACCTCCGCCATCCCGCGGGCGCCTTGGGGAAGGCCTCCTCCTGAGGATGTTGTGGAGTTGTTGTGGACGTCTCGATCTAAGGCTTGCCTCCCTCGTCTGACCCAGTAGCATCCTGCGTTGCACGGAGAGGAACGTTTGATGCGGCTGACCTTCATTTCGATGCTCGCCCTGGCGCTGACCGGCTGCCAGGTGGGCCTGTGGAACTTCGAAGAGACGTTGACCGTCCCCAGCGATGACGCGGACGACGACGGCAGCGGCGACGACGCCGACGACCTGCCCACCGACGACGACGACTCGCTCGACGACTCCTCGGACGACGACGACGACGACGATCTCCCGTCCGACGACGACGGGGAGCCCCCCGCCGCCGACGTCGACGGCGACGGCTGGACGGCCGACGTGGACTGCGACGACCACCGCGCCGATGTGCACCCCGGCGGCCTCGAGATCGCCTGCGACGGCGTCGACAACGACTGCGACGGCACCTACCTCCCCGACGACCTCGATCTCGACGCGGACGGCTACAGCCCCTGCCTCGGCGACTGCGACGACGACGACCCCAGCATCGGCAGCAACGCCTCCGAGGTGGAGTGCGACGACATCGACCAGGACTGCGACGGCGTCGACTCCTGCACCGACGGTGGCGACCCCGACCCTGGTGACCCCGACCCCGATCCCGACCCCGGCGGCGGTGATCCCGACCCCGCGGGCGTGCCCTCCGGCTCGGTCTGTGAGTCGGCCGACGGCTTCGGAGCCGCCGGTTCCGGTCCCTCGTTCGGTTCGCTCGACAGCAGCGACCCGACCTACGGCGTGGGCGGCACCTGGTACTTCGACGCGTGGTCCGTCAGCGTCCCCTCCGCCGGGGACTACACCATCGACCTGCTCTCCCTCGACTTCGACGCCTACGTCGAGCTGTACGACGGAGCCTGCAACTTCATCGGCGCCAACGACGACGCCGTGCCGTTCCTGATCAGCGATTCGAGCCTCGAGTTCACCGCGACCGGGGGCGAGACCATCTACGTCCTGGCGACGAGCTACGACGAGATGACGACGGGCGGCTACCTGCTCGACGTCTACTAGCGACCGGCAGGCAGCCGAGCTAGGGCTCCAGCTCCGGCGGCCCCGGCAGGTGCGCCGCGGACATCAACACCGCCAGGAACATCGGCTTGATGACGGAGGCCAGTCGGTCTCGGTCCGCCCGGGTGAACGCACGCGCCTGCTGCAGGTCGATGACCACCCCGTCCATGCCCACGAACAACGTACGGAAGACCAGCGGGTCGAACCGGAAGCCCGTGTCGTGCTCGACTGAGTCGGCGATGAAGCCGACCAGCGCATCCAGGGTCTTGCGCCGAGCCTCCGCGAGCAGGGAGTCGGGCCGCTGGGCCTCGGCCTGCAGGAGGATCAGCAGGTCCCCGCCCTCCAACTCGAAGTCGAGGTAGGCGTCCAGGCCGGCGAAGAGCCGCTGCACGGGATCGTCGGTCGAGCCGGCGGCCGCCCGGACGTCGTCCAGCAGCTTGTCGGTGATCTGCTCGTACAGCGCCCGGAGCACGTCATCGAGGCTGCGGAAGTGCTGATAGAAGGTCCGACGGCTGACCCCCGCCGCTTCCAGGACGTTCTGCACCGAGGTGCTGCGCACTCCGTGGCGGGCGAGGGCAGCGGACGCCCCATCGAGCAGCCGCACTTCGGTCGGGACCGACTTCTCCCTTGTCATCGTCATCCGCCCCGGTATACACCGTGTATACCGTTGGAGGGAACGGATGATTGTGCGCCTGATGCCGGCCCTGGGGGCCTTGATGCTGCTGCTGTCGTGCGGGCTCCCAACCCAGGAGCCTCCGCCCCTGGCGGACGACGACGACAGCGTCGCGACCGACGACGACGACGTCGCTCCGGACGATGACGACGTCGCCCCCGACGACGACGACATCGCGCCTGACGACGACGACGCCACCGACGACGACGACAGCGCCGCCAGCGACGACGACGACAGCGCCATCGGTGACGACGACGACACCACCGAGTCTACGTTCGACGCCTGCTTCGCCGACATCGCCGCCGATCCCACCGAGGTCGCGCCCGACTACCTGCCGTTCGCCCCGACCATCGGAAGCCACTGCAACGGCACCAACCACCAGGCCATCACCGGCATCGAGCGGGTCGTCTTCCTCGGCGACTCGGTCACCGTCGGCACGCCGCCTTCGGCCGACGCTGAGTTCTACCGGGCGATCCTCGCGGCGAACCTCGCGACGCAGTTCGGGCTCACCCCGCCCGACTTCCTCTGGAACGGCGCCAACCCCCTCAGCGGTGAGGCCTGGATGCAGGAGTCCGGCGACTTCGCTTCCTGCGCCAAGTGGGGTGCCCGCGCCGACGACCTGATGCAGGACAACGATCAGGTGCTCAACTGCCTGCCCGAGGCCGAGCGCGACAAGGTCACCCTCGTCGTCATGACCATCGGCGGCAACGACCTGAGCAGCCTCACCTCCGGCTTCATGGAGGGGCAGAACGTCTCCGACCTGTGGGCGCAGACCGAGAACTTCATGCAGCTGGTCCGCGAGACGGTCGAGTGGATCACCGTCCCCGGCCGCTTCCCCAACGGCGTCTACGTCATCACCACCAACCTCTACGAGTTCACCGACGCCACCGGCGACGTCACCTCCTGCCCCACCGCGGGGCTGGCCGGGTTCGGCGAAGCGGTCACCGATCCGGCGCTCGCGGAGATGGTCGTGTGGGCGATGGAGGAGTTCATGTCGGTGGCCGTGGACACCAACACCGACATGCTGTTCCTGCTGGAGAGCTTCTGCGGTCACGGCTTCAACTTCGACGATGAAACCGGACGCTGCTATCGGGGGACGGACGCGGAGCTCTGGTTCGATTTGACCTGCATCCACCCCAATCCGGTGGGGCATGCGGTCATCGCGGACATGTTCATGTCCGTCGTGACGGAATAGCGGGCTAGGCCGCCTGGGGGCGGGGCTTGCCGCCGCGGGCACGGCGCAGGGCGCGGAGATCGTGCGCGCCGTTCTTGCAGGCCTTGCAGATCTTCACCGAGCTTCGGACGGCGACCTTGCACGGGCATCGGCTGCAAGCGCAGGTGGGGCGGGTGAGGAGAAGCTGCTCGACAGGGTGGTTCGTGCTCATGGGAAGAGTGTGGGTCCGACCCGGGACGTTTTCCGTCCCGACGGGCACCACGCCTCCGCTCTGAGCTCCCGCGCCGTCTGGAAGGTCGCGCCCAGACCGAGCATGCAGACGGCCACGTAGACCAGCACGCTGAGCACCGGAATCAGCCACACGATCGACAGGATGGCGAGGCCCGTGGCGAGCATCGCGAAGGGGCTCGTGTCGCCCTTTCCGGCCTTCTCCAGGGCGAGCCGTCCGAGGGCGCCCGCCGTCACGATGTGGCCCACGAACCAGCCCATGGTCAGCACCGTCATCGCGGCGAAGGACAGCGGGATCGGGAGGACGAACAGGCAGGCGACGGCCGAGACGATGGGCACGGCGAACACCAGCGCGAAGCCGAGGCCGAGGTTGAACGCGGGCCGCTCGTACGCGTTGTTCACCGCCCGCTGCGTGGCCCTCGCGGATCTGGTGCGGGCGACGGACCAGGTCGGAGGCTCGGCGCTCATGCGGGCGGCGATGACGGGCCAGGGCGGGCTCGTGGAGTACCTGCACCGCCAGGGGGCGTGGCCGGGCCGACCGAACCGAGCGGGGGTCCGGGCCGCCGACCTCGCGCGCATCCGCGGCCAGGGGCTGGACGACGTCTTCTTCAAGCTCGACAAGGTGCCGCCCACGCCGCAGCCCACCGCCTACGGCCTGGACCCCGGGCGCCTCTGGAGTGATCTGGACCGCGTGGTCCCCGCGCTGCTGCCGGGGCAGAGCGCCGAGGCGGTCCGAGCGTGGATGGCGAGCGACGGACCGAGCGACGCCAGCAGCGGGTTCGATCAGACGATCCGCACCCGCGCGGCCTCCGCCGAGGGCTTCTCCGAGGCGCTCCTGGGGCTCGCCTACTGGCACGGCTGGGGGGTCGAGGCGGACCCCGAGATGGCGATCAACCACCTCCGCAACGCGGCCGCCCACGAGGACCCCTGGGGTCAGATCGCGGCGGCCATGGCGTGGTGGGAGGCGCTGGGTGATCCCACGGGGGAGGGGACCCCGCGCTACCGGGACTTGAACTGGTCGTGGGACCTGCTGAGCAAGGCGTCCAAGGCCGGGAACATGCGCGCGCGAGCGATGGTCGGGATCGTCCGCTACAACGGCGGCCTGGGGCAGCGAGCGGACCGCGTGCGCGGCTGCCGCGCCCTCTTCGAGGCCAAGTCGGCGGGGGACCCGCTGGCCACCACCTGGCTCGCCCAGGCCCGCACCGAGGGCCGCTGCGGGGCCCGGTCCGAGAGCGCCGCGCTGGCGGACTGGCAGTGCGTGGCGGCGGGCGATGGCTGGACCTACCCCCCCGCGCAGGTCGCACAGGCGGAGTCCTGCCTCGCCTCGGCCTCGGGCCACGAGGCCTGCGACGAGCCGGTGGAGAGCCTTCGTCGAGCTCTCTCGGCGGGCGATGCGGCGGCGCCGTGCGCGCTGGCCCGGGTTCACCTGTTCGGCTTGCAGGGGCGCAAGGTCGAGATGGACAAGGGGTTGGAGATGCTCAACCGCTGCGTCGAGGGCGGAGACCCCTGGGCGGCGACCACCCTGGGGTGGCTCGTGGAGACCGAGCGGATCGCCCCCAGCGCGGCTGCGGCGTGCGTGCCCGAGGGAGCCGAGGGCCTCGAAGCGCTCCGCTGCTACCGGCTCGGCTCGGCCGCCGGCTACGCCCCCGCCATCCACCGCCTGACCAGCCGGTACCGCCTGCCTTGATCAGGCCTCAGGCCTCAGGCCTCAGGGGTCAGGCGTCAGGGTCGAGGAAGCTGACCTGAGGCCTGACGCCTGACCCCTGCCGCCTGTATCGTCCCTCTCCCTTCCCGGAGAAGACGATGACGGGCTTCCACTACGAACCCATTCTGCAGCGCGGCGACGGCTCCACCGCGTACCGCCACATCACCGCCGACGGCGTCGAGGTCGTGAACCTGGGAGGCGAGGAGTTTCTCCGTGTCGATCCCGCCGCGCTGACCCGGCTGGCGAGCGAGGCATACCGCGATCTGGCCCACCTCCTGCGGGAGCGGCACCTGCGCAGCCTCGCTCGGATCCTCGAGGATCCCGAGGCGTCGCGGAACGACAAGATCACGGCGCGCGAGCTGCTGGAGAACGCGATCATCGCGGCGGAGGGGATCTTCCCCGGTTGCCAGGACACCGGCACCGCCGCCATCCTGGGCAAGCGGGGCGACCGGGTGCTCGTCAGCGGCGATGACGCCGAGGCGCTGAGCAAGGGCGTCTACGAGCGCTACCGGGACAGCAACCTGCGTTACTCCCAGGTCGCGCCGTTGACGATGTTCGAGGAGAAGAACACCAAGACGAACCTGCCCGCGCAGATCGACCTGCACGCCACCAAGGGGGACGCCTACAAGTTCCTGTTCGTGGCCAAGGGCGGCGGATCAGCCAACAAGTTCGCCCTCCACCAGGAGACCAAGGCGGTGCTGCGGCCGGACCGGCTGCGGGAGTGGGCGTGGCAGGCGGTGCATAAGCTGGGCACCGCGGCGTGCCCGCCGTACCACCTCGCCGTGGTCATCGGCGGACTGTCCGCCGAGATGACGATGAAGACGCTGAAGCTCGCCTCCACGGGCTACCTGGACGACCTGCCGCGCAGCGGCAACGAGCACGGGCGGGCCTTCCGTGACATCGAGATGGAGGCGCAGTTCTTCGAGCTGACGCAGCAGACCGGGATCGGGGCGCAGTTCGGGGGCAAGTACTTCTGCCACGACGTCCGCGTGATTCGACTCCCCCGCCACGGCGCCTCGTGCCCGGTCGGGATCGGGGTCAGCTGCAGCGCCGACCGGAACATCCTGGCGCGCATCGACCGGGACGGGCTGTGGCTGGAGCAGCTGGAGACGAACCCCGCGCGGCTGCTGCCGGAGCTGGACGGAGCGACGGGCGCCGAGGCGACCAAGATCGATCTGAACCGCCCGATGGAGGCCATCGCGGCCGACCTGAGCACCCTCAGCATCGGCGACGTGGTGCACTTGTCGGGGCCGCTGATCGTGGCTCGCGATATCGCCCACGCCAAGCTGCTGCGCACCCTCGAAGAGACCGGGGACCTGCCGCAGTACACGAAGGACCACCCCATCTACTACGCCGGTCCGGCCAAGACCCCGGAGGGCTTTGCCTCCGGTTCGTTCGGGCCGACCACGGCGCAGCGGATGGACCCCTACGTGGGGCCGTTCCAGGCCATCGGTTCGTCGCGCGTGATGCTCGCCAAGGGCAACCGCGGCCAGGACGTGACCGATTCCTGCGCCAAGAACGGCGGCTTCTACCTGGGTAGCCTCGGCGGTCCCGCGGCTCGGCTGGGGCGCGACTGCATCACCAAGGTGGAGGCGATCGCGTACGAGGAGCTGGGGATGGAAGCGATCTGGCGGATCGAGGTCGAGAACTTCCCCGCGTTCGTGATCGTGGACGACAAGGGGAATGACTTCTTCGCGAAGTTCCGCAAGCCCAAGACGCTTGTCGAACTCGGAAGGTAAGTTGACGGTCGGAGGGTCCAGGGCATGAACGATGGCATGACTACGGTCGACTTCCTGGCGACGGTGCCAGGGTTCGACGCGCTGTCGGGCGAGGACTTGAAGCGGGCGGCCGGGAGCTCGGCCATCCTCAGCTTCAACGATGGTGAGTACCTCATGCGCAAGGCCAGCGAGGGCGACATCATGCATGTCGTCCGCGAAGGCTCGGTGCGCGTTCCGGTGTTCGACCAGACGGGCCACCTGCGCGTGATGGCGGTGGTCGAGGAGGGCGAGATTGTCGGCGAGATGGCGCTGCTGACGGGCGACCGGCGCAACGCCGACGTCATCGCGGACGGGCAGGTCAAGACGATCGCATTCGCGCGGGAGACCATCCTTCCGCTGCTGGGCGAGCATCCCCCGCTGGCCCGCTTCCTGACGGAGATCCTGGGGCGTCGCCTCGAGGAGTCCGGCGGCATCGAGCAGGTCGGCAAGTACCGGCTGCTGGGCAAAATCGGCGAAGGCGCCACGGCGAAGGTGTACGAGGCGATCCACCCGGGTCTGAACCGCACCGTCGCGATCAAGATGCTCGGCCACGAGCTGGTCTACGACAAGAACTTCCGCGAGCGCTTCCTGGACGAGGCGCGGACCATCGCCGGGCTCGGCCACCCGAACATCGTGCAGGTGTTCGACACGGAGCAGGCGTACGCGACCTGCTTCGTCGTCATGGAGCGGCTGGAGGGGTCCAACCTGCTGGACTACCTCAAGCTGCACGCTCCGGTGCCGCCGGAGAAGGCGTGCTCGATCCTGCGGCAGGTGGGCGAGGCGCTGGCGTACGCGCACCGGCACGGCATCGTGCACCGCGACGTGAAGCCGGCGAACATCGCGGTCGACGAGGACGGCGGCGTCAAGCTGATGGACTTCGGCATCGCGGCGCGCTCGGCCAACTCGGTCGGTCGCATGTCGGGCATCGTCGAGGGCACCCCCCGCTACATCGCTCCCGAAGCGGCGCTGGGCCACATGGTCGACGGCCGGGCGGACATCTACGCCCTCGGCGTGGTCGCCTTCGAGATGGTCACGGGCCGACCGCTGTTCAAGGCGACGAGCGTGGCGGAGTACGTGCAGGCGCACGCGACGCGTCCGCCGCCGGACATCACCAAGATCCACCGCGGGCTGCCCGAGGGGCTGACCAAGTTCATCCAGGGTTCGCTGCGCAAGAAGCCGGCCGAGCGGCTGGGGGACTGGAACGAGATCCGCGGGCTGCTCGGAGGCACCGGCTCCGCCGCGTCCGCGCTGGCGATGTTGGAGGAGCGGGTCATCCGCGTCCGCTACCGGCCCGAGGCCTCCGGCCGGGTCGACAAGATGGTCGCTACGCTGAAGCGGTCGGTCAGCGCGCTGCCCGACGGCGACGTGGCCGACGCGCTGCTGAGTTCCCCCCAGGCGGCGAGTACCGACAGCGGCGCGCCCATCAAGGGGGCCACCGGCTGGTTCGCGAAGATGACGGGCAAGACGGATCCGAACGTCAGCACGACGCGGTCCTTCGAGACCTTCGACGGCGACACCTAGAAGCCGCGGAGCGTCAGCGCCGCTCGAAGAGCTGCCCGACGTTCCAATGCTCGCGTCCCACGCGGCCCTTCTTGTCCGCCTTTGCGCCCTGGCGCCGGAAGCCATTGAGTTCGCAAACGAGCGCGGCGGCGGAGCCGGAGAACTGCTTGACGTGGCCCCACTTGGGCGGGTCGGTCAAGGACTCCCAGGTGGACCGGATCGTGTCGGCGACCGCGCTCACGGCGGGCCGGCCAAGGTCGATGGCGACCTCCATTCGGACTATCGATTCTGCCGAGGCGATCAGGTCCCAGAATGGCTCCATGGTCGTGGTGGCAAGGCGGGAGCGTCCTGCGTCACGACTCGTGTAGTCGGCGATCGTGGGGAGCTCGATGGTTCGGGTGTAGTCGACGGTGTGCGGCATGAGTAGTTCCTCAGTGAATGTCCACGTGGAGTTCGCTATCTTGAATCAGGCTGTCAAGCTCAAGATGCAAAAAGTCCATGTTGGCGTGGGGGGAGGTGCCGTCGGTTTGGCGCTACCGGGGCGCCGGGACGCGATCGAGGGCTTCTTCGGCGCCGAGGCGGGCGGCGAGGGCGGGGAGCGCGTCGGTGGGGCCCCGCCAGCGCAGGTCGTCGAGGCTGTGGGGGAGGGGGACATCGCCCCGGCGGACCGACAGGTTGCGGGCGAGCAGGAGCTCGAGCCGGCGCTCGACGAGCACGCCGTGGAGCCGCCTCGCGCCCCGGATCGGCACGCCCTCCCAGGCGGCGAAGTCGGTGGGGATCTGCTCCACCCCGGGCCATCGCTGCAGCGCGGCGGCGGTGGCCTTGGGACCCCACCCGGGCAGGCCCGCGAGGCCGTCGGAGGGGTTGCCCACGAGCGCGTGGTAGTCGGGGATCTGCTCTGGCCCGATGCCGAACCGTTCGCGCAGCGCCGCCTCGTCCGTGATGACCTTCTTGGTGCGATCCAGCAGCACGATCCGGTCCCCCCGCACGCACTGCAGCAGGTCCTTGTCGCGGGTGCAGATCACGGTTCGGTCGACAGTGTCGCCCCAGTGCGCCGCCCCCGTGGCGAGGGCGGCGTCGGCCTGGAAGCGGGACATCGGCAGCAGCGCGATCCCGAGGGCGCGGACCACGTCGGCGACGGGACCGTTCTGTTCGCGCAGCAGGGCGTCGGCCGAGCCGTCCTTCTTGATCGGCCGGGTCATCCGGTCCATGGCGAAGGCGACGTGGGTCAAGCCGTCGCGGCGGAGGAGCTTCGTCAGCGTCCAGAGCATCGCCCGGGTGGCGCCGAACTCGTTGCCGTCGGCGTCCTTGGCGCGGGGGGCGCCGTGGAAGCAGCGGAACAGCTCGAAGGTGCCGTCCACGAGGTACAGGTGCACGGCCGCGCTCATCCGGGCCGACCTTAGCGGAGAAGGCGTTCTGGTTCGCCGGAGGCGCGGGGTCGGGTAGAACGGCCCCAGGCATGAAACGGCTCTCCCTCTGCTGGCCGCTGACCCTGGTGCTGCTGATCGGCTGCCCGGAGCCGGATCCCGCCAACGACGACGACACCACCGTCGCCGCCAACGACGACGATGTGAACAGCGATGACGACGACAGCTCCGTCATCGGTGTTGGCAACGACGACGACGCGACCGACGATGACGACTCGGCCCCCGTCGACGACGACGACGCGACGGACGACGACGACGCGACGGACGACGACGACGACGACTCCGCCGCCCACGACGACGATGACGCGACCGACCACGACGACTCGATCCCCTTCGAGTGCGTCGACGACAGCTTCGAACCCAACGACACCTCCGGGACCCCCAGCCTCGTCACCTACCCGTTCAACCACTCCGGCCTGACGATGTGCGAGGACGATGGCGCCGACTGGTACGTCCTGGAGTCGCTGCTGACGTCGGGGCTGATCGAGGTCGACCTCAGCTTCGAGGGCTTCGACGGGGACCTGGACCTGACGCTGCTGGACCCCGACGGGAACGTCGCGGCGTCCTCGGCGGGGAGCGGCTCGACCGAGTCGATCCTCCACTACGTGGACGTGCCCGGGGACTGGCTGCTCCACGTCGAACTCGCCGCCCCCGGGAGCCTCTCGGGCACCTTCTACAACCTGCAGATCCAGGTCGATCAGGCGCCGACTGTCTGCGAACCCGATGCCTTCGAACCCAACGACAGCGACGCCGACGCCGCCCCGCTGTCGATGACCACCTACCTCCACCTCACCGCGTGCAACGAGGACGCTGACTGGTTCTTCATCGAAGCCGAAGCGGGGGATGCGCTGGAGATCGACGCTCAGTTCTTCGCCGTCGAGGGCAACGTCGACCTGACCCTGTTCGACCCCTCCGGCGCGACCGTGGCCACCGCCGCCAGCTCCACCGACGACGAGTTCATCGCCCACACCGTGGCCTCCGATGGCGAGTACCTGCTGCAGGCCCAGCTGGTCGAAGACGCCGGCTACATCCCCGGCCTGATCTACGACCTGACCGTGTCGGGGGCGACGCAAGGCTGCGTGGACGACGTCTTCGAGCCCAACAACAACGGCCTCGACAGCGCGTGGGTGCCCAACGGCGTCTACCTCGCGCAGACGATCTGCGTGGGTGACGAGGACTGGTACGCCCTCGACCTTTCCGGCGGCGAGGAGTTCACCTACGACCTGGGCTACCTCTCGTCCGAGGGAAACATCGACGTCTGGCTGTGGGACAACAACGTGACCACCGTCTTCGCCTCCAGCACCACCGCGGCCAACGACGAGAACTTCGTCTGGACCGTCACCGCCACCGGGCCGTACCTGCTCCAGGTGGCGATGGACGTCGACGCCGGCGCGGTGCCGGGGAACGTCTACGACATGGACGTCAGCTCGGTGTTCGTGGGCGTCTGCCCCGTCGACATGTTCGAGCCCAACGAGGACCTGCCGTCCGCGACCTGGCTCCCCAGCCTGGGGCTGTACCCCGCCATGCAGGTCTGCGAAGACGAGCCGGACTTCTTCAGCTTCAACGCGTCCTCAGACCAGAACATCGACATCACCGTCGACTTCGACCCCACCGAAGGGGACGTCGACCTCGAGCTGTACGACCCCAGCGGAGCGCTCATCCAGTCGACCGTCGGACCCGGCTCGCCGGAGGTGCTGTCCGTCGTTGCGGGGGCCGCCGGCAGCTACACCGTCGGCGTGATCCTCACGGCTGACCTGGGGATCAGCGACGGCATCAACTACGACCTGCTCCTGAGCGTGCTGAGCTCGAGTTGATGCGCCCGCCCGCTACAGTGCGCGCGTGCGATCCCGCCTCCTCGCCGTCGCCGTCGGCCTGCTCGTCGCGCTCTTGATCGCGGAGGTGGCGGTGCGGCGATGGCTGCCCGCGGCCCACCACCACAAGATGTACGTCAAGAGCGCCGACCCGGTGCTCGGCGTCGATCTGCGGCCGAACTCCAGGTTCACCTTCGAGGGGGCGTTCGTCGAAATCCCGGGCACGGCGGTGGCGACCTCGTCCCAGGGGCTGCGCGACCAGGAGCACCCCATCCCCAAGCCGGCGGGGCAGAAGCGGGCGATCTGCCTGGGCGACTCCACCACCTTCGGCTGGGGCGTGGAGGAGGCCGACAGCTGGTGCAGCCAGCTCGAGGCGCTGCTCGGCGCCGGCTGGGTCACCGTGAACCTCGGCGTGCCGGGGGCCAACAGCGTCCAGGAGGTCCAGCGGCTCGCCGTGCAGGGGCTGGCCTACGAGCCCGATCTGGTCGTCGTGCACCACGAGGAAGGCGACGCTGAACCCCCGCTGTCCAGCGAGGAGGTGGGCACGCTCGCCTACCACCTGGTCGGTCGGGTGGCGCTGGCGCGCATGATCCTGGGCATCGTCGTGCGCGGCGAAGCGCAGACCGACATCGAGTGGGAAGTCGGGGACGAAGGGATCGTGGGCGAGGACGGCTACGACGGCGACGCGCTCATGGTCGAAGCGTTCGGGCGGCTGAAGCGGCTGTCGGACGAGCACGGCTTCGAGGTGATGGTCTTCAGCGAGGACTTCGCCCGGGAGGGGTTCGCGAAGGCGCTCAGCGGCTTCGGCGTCACGCTCCGCGCCATCGACGCGGTGGAGGATGACGAGCGCATCCCGGGGGACGGCCACTGGACCCCCCCGGCCCACCGCCGGGTGGCGGAGTTCATGGCTGCCGAGCTGGCGCTGGCCGACTCCCTCTAGTGGTCTGAGCTGCCCCAGACCTCCTTGATGCGGCGGTCGCGCCCGCAGCCGGTGCGGTAGCTGAGGTAGTGCACCGGGTTCTTGAGGTGGAAGTCCTGGTGGTACGTCTCGGCCGGCCAGAAGGTGTGGCCGTCGTAGATGATCGTCGCGATCTCGCGCCCGAAGCGCTCCGCGTGGGCAGCCTTGGTGGTGTCCGCGAGCTTGCGCTGCTCGGCGTCCAGCGCGAACACGGCGGAGCGGTACTGGGTGCCCTTGTCGCAGAACTGGCCGTTGACCTGGAAGGGGTCGATCTGGCCCCAGAACACGTCCAGTAGCTCAGCGTAGGTCACCACCGACGGGTCGAAGGTGACGCGCACGACCTCGGTGTGGCCGGTGCGGCCGTAGCCGACGTCCTTGTAGGTGGGGGCGATCTCTTCGCCGCCGGCGTAGCCCGAGACGGCTGAGATGACGCCCTCGTACTCGTCGAACACGGACTCGATGCACCAGAAGCAGCCGCCGGCGAACAGCGCGACGCCGTGCCCATTGGCGTCGACGGAGGCGGGGGCTACGGCCCGGGCGGGGTCGCGCATGGTGTCCGGATCGTCGGTCTCGCCGGCGACGCAGTTAGCGCCGAGGGCGAGCAGGCCGGTGGCGACGAGGGCAAACAGCAGGGGGAGCAAGCGGGCCATGGGGATTCTCCGTTCGCGAGACAGTACGAACGACGGCCCCGAACGGTTACCTCCGATCGCGCGTTCCCGCTACGGCGCCGACCAGTCCCACTGCCGACTTCGTCTTGACCTGCGTGTTCGTGCCCAGGGAGGGGTGACTCATGGTCATCGTCTTGGTCTGGGTGCACTCGGTCGGCACCGCGGTCGCCGGGTCGAGCACGACGTCGATGGTGGTGACGATGCTGAACTCGGTCTCCGCCCTCGGCGGCCTGGGCGGCCTGTTCGGGGGGAAGGCCGCCGGCGGACAGGGCGATGGTCGCGTCGATGATGGGGGTGAGGTCGCCAGTCCCCGCGAAGTCACCGACCTCGTCGATGTACACGGCGGGCGTCGCCGCGGCGGCCGCGGTGAGGTCTGCCAACTTGGGTTCCAGCTCCGGCGTGACCTCCATGCCCTGGACCACCTCGATCGCCACGTCCGAGACCGTCAGCGCCAGGCCGCCTTCGTCCCGGGTGTTCACGTGCTGGGTCCAGGTCATCACGGTCGGCGTGCCGTCCTTGAGATCGGTGTAGCGAACGGCTGCCTGGGTGCCCGCCTTCCATCCGTCCTGGACGATGAGGCCGGTGGGGACCGCGGGCTCGGGCGTCGCCTCCGGGGTCGGGTCGGGGGCGGGCGCGGCCTTGCCCTTCTTCCCCCTTTTGCCCTTCTTCCCCCTTTTGCCCTTCTTGCCCTTCTTCCCCTTCGCGGCGATGGGCTCAGGATCGGCGGAGAGGGCGGGGGAGGGGGCGCTCAAGGCGAGCGCGGCGATCATCAGCAGAAGGAGTCGGCTCATGTCGAAGATGATGGGCGGTGGCTGTCGAGCTTACAGATCGGGGCTGCGTCGCCCTCGATCAGCGACGGCGAAGCCGCCCCAGATCAGGAGCACGACCCCGTAGTCCAGCACGGGGATGCGGGTGATCTCGTGGACCTGCTCCAGTCGGCCCATCGCGGCGTAGGTGGCGACGATCGCGGCGGCGAACACGAGCCACGCGGCCCGGCGCAAGGCGGTGCTCCAACCCAGGCCGTACATCTGGGTGAGGAAGAACATCGCCCCGAACCCGAACCCGAACATCGGCCACAGGCCGTTGCCCTGGTGCAGCGCCACGAGCACGCCGTGGGGGATCACCAGCAACTCCAGGGCGAGCGTCCAGTGCTTGTTGCGGTGGGCCTGATGGTACATCAGGACCGACTGCCACAGCAGCAGGAAGAGGTAGAAGAAGCCGACCAGGTGGCCGGTCGTGGCGACCGTGGGGTGGTACCAGAAGGTGTAGACGAGGGCCCAGACGAAGAAGTACCCGTGGTACTCGCGGACGACCCGCTGAAGCCGCTCGGGGAACGGCGCGCGCTTGCCCAGGACGAAGCCACGGCGGCGGTTCTCGAGGATCAGCACGATCATGAGCAGCAGGGCAACCGAGCCCAGCGCGGAGATCTCGGGCACGTCCTGGGCGAGGCCGTCGTACAGCCAGTGGGTCTGCGCCGTGTGGAGCGCGATGCCGCCAGCGTGGACCGCCAACATCGCCCAATTGGCGCCCCGGAAGGAGTCCCCGAAGCGCATGCGCTGGCGGCGCGCGTGAGCGATGACGGCGAACGCGGCGAGGTTGTGGACCGCGTAGCCGATCCAGGCGGAGGCGCGGGACAGGGCGGTCGGGTCGACGAGGCGCCAGGGGTACTGGAAGGCGCGGCTGACGCCGACCACCTCGACCCCGTCGAGGCGGCCGGCCGTGGCGGCGATCAGCAGGGTCCAGAAGGCGGCGAAGGTGACGCCCGCGAGCGCGGCTCGGGCGATGGTGGGGGAGGGGCCGATTGCAGGAGTGTAGCGAGTCCCCCTGACCCCGGGCAGCCGAGCCGGTACAGTCCGCCGCTATGGACCTCAAGACCGTCACCGTCCTCGGCGCCGGCACCATGGGTCACGGGATCGCGCAGGTAAGCGCGATGGCCGGACTCGACGTGCGCCTCTACGACATCCAGGAGAGCTTCGTCGACGCGGGGCTCACCAAGCTCTGCGCGAACCTCGACAAGGGGGTCGCCCGCGGCAAGGTCGACGCCGAGCTGGCCGAGGCGAGCAAGGGCCGAGTCTCCGGCACGGCGGACCTGAAGACCGCGTGCGTCGATTCGGACCTCGTCATCGAGGCGGTGCCGGAGAAGCTGGAGCTCAAGCAGCAGCTGTTCGCGCAAGCGGAGAGCTTCGCCCCGTACGCCATCTACGCGACCAACACCTCCTCGCTGTCGATCGCCAAGATCGCGCTGGGCGTGACCGCCCCCGAGCGGGTCATCGGGCTGCACTTCTTCAACCCCGTGCACATCATGAAGCTGCTGGAGATCGTCGTGCACGACGAGACCGATCCGGCCGTGTTGGAGGCCTGCCAGGCCTACGGCGCCGCACTCGGCAAGGAGTGCATCACCGTGCGCGACTTCCCCGGCTTCGCCACCTCCCGCCTGGGCGTCTGCCTCGGCATGGAGGCGATCCGCATGGTCGAGCAGGGGGTCGCCTCCACCGAGGACATCGACACCGCCATGGTGCTCGGCTACCGGCACCCCATCGGCCCGCTCAAGCTCTCGGATCTGGTCGGGATCGACGTGCGCATGCACATCGGTGAGTACCTGGCCGAGGAGCTCGACAACCCCGCCTTCCGCCCCCCCGAGCTGATGAAGCAGATGGTCGCCGAGGGGCGCCTCGGGAAGAAGGCCGGGCGCGGCTTCTACGAGTACGAGTGACCGACCCGGCCGCTGAGGTCGAGGCGTGGGTCCGTGAGGTCGTCGTCGGCCTGGGCTTGTGCCCGTTCGCGGCCGCCCCGATGGGCTCCGGTGGGGTCCGCTTCCTCACCAGCGGGGCCGACGGCGACGCCGAGGTGCTCGCCGAGCTGTTCGTGCTCATGCAGGAGATGCACGCCGAACCGTCGCCGTCGACGATGCTCCTGGTGATTCCGGGGGTCGGCTGGGATGCGTTCCTCGACCTCGTGGGCATGGCCGAGGGGCTGATCGAAGTGGAGGGCTACGAAGGGGTCTTCCAGCTCGCGAGCTTCCACCCGGACTACGTGTTTGCCGACGTCGACGCAGACGATCCCGCCAACCACACCAACCGCACGCCCCACCCCGCGATCCAGATCCTCCGCGTCGACGAAGTCGGCCGTGCCGTGGACACGTTCGGCGACACCGACGCCATCTTCGAGCGAAACGTCAAACTCATGAGGGACCGCGCGAAGTAACCCCCAACCGCCGCGTCCTCCAGCCTGCCCCCAGCCCACAGCCCACAGCCCACAGCCCACAGCCGGGCGCGCAGCGCCCTACTGCCCGGGGACGTACTCCCAGTCGGGCGTGAACATCCCGGAGTTTCGGATGCCGGTCTCGCTCCAGATCGTCCAGTCGGGCATGCCCGAGCGGGAGCTGAAGGGGACGGCGTTGAAGAGCGCCCACTGCGCGTCGTCGGTCGCCGTCAGCACCCCGCCGAGCTTGCCGCCGTCGTCGAACACCATCACCAGCGCCGAGGAGTCGTAGTCCACCGGCCCGATGTCGATCTCGTCGCCGTTCCAGTTGAAGCCCGAGGGCTCGCCTAGCTCATCCTCGTCGATGCCGACGTAGATCAGCTGGTAGTCGGCGCGGAGCTCGTCGGTGAGGGCGTCCCACGGCACCGCGCAGGCGCGGCCGTTGCCCAGCGTCGCCCAGTAGGTGGTCAGGAACGAGG
>PVBE010534202.1_pt1 | contig 25791 bp, 16 predicted proteins | sample 1631181 | NCBI WGS metagenome assembly PVBE01 (sample SAMN08397723, study PRJNA350692) | Marine metagenome, whole genome shotgun sequencing project. | isolation source: water | place: Pacific Ocean | collected 2012-04 | reverse complement strand
TCCACCTGGTCGGTGATCACCTCCAGCCCGCCGTCGATGGCGGACATCGAGCTGCGGGGGAAGATCGACGGCAGGTTCGGTTTGATGCGGTACTTGCCCGGGGGCATGATGAAGCGGGAGGGCCAGCCGGAGCGGGTGCAGAGCTCGGCGCGGCCGCGGTACTCCTCGGGCAGCGTGCCGTTGCGCCCCTGGACGTGGTAGCCGGACATGATGGTCCACGGCACCTGCGGGGTGGCGGGCTGGCCGACCTTGACCAGGGGCAGCGACGGCGGATACCAGCCGTTCCACTCGTAGCCGAACAGCGCCAGGTGCACCGGGTCGGTCACACCGGCCACGCGCACGAAGACGTAGAACATCGGCTCCCAGTAGCCCTCGGGCAGGTCGGTCGGCACGGTGAGCTCGAGCTTGCCCTTGATCCGGTGCTTGGCGGCCAGGGCTCCCTGCCCCGGCAGCTTGAAGCTCCTGGTCGCCTCGAAGGGGCTGCCCTCGATGCCGTGCAGGGACTTGAGCCGCGGCCAGCCGGTGAAGCGCTCCACCGGCACGCCGGTGGTGGTGAAGTTGGAGGAGATGGCCAAAGTCGAGCTCCCCGAGCGGTAGTACCCATCCTTGCCGAAGCGGCGCTCGCCGCGGATGGCCACGATGACCTCGGTGAACTTGCCGTACTTCGGCTTGTACCGCGTCAGGTCCACCTCCACGTCGAAGTCCACGGACCACGGCTTCCCCCGGGTGGCGGTCAGCGCCGGGGTCAGGTTGGAGATCTGCGCGGACCAGAGAAACGGCGGCACGGTCCACTTGACCCGGACATGCTTGCCCTCGAGCTGGGACTGGGGGCGCTCGCGGCAGTCGTCGATGCCGAGCAGCAGCACGGACAGCGCCATCACCACGGCGAGGTGTCGCTTCTTCACCATGGCGGCCCGCCCTTCTCCACCGGCTGGTCGTGTGGAAAGAGCTTCTCGAAGAGCTCCGGCCGGTCGATCAGCTCCTTGTAGGTGGTGGCCACCTGACGGATCTGCGCCCGGGGGAAGCGGGTGACCATCTTGTCACGCATGTCGGTGACGACCTGGATGTAGGCCTTCAGGTCCTTGCCGCGGAGGCGCCGCGCGGAGCGGGAGATGGAGTGGCACGGCGAGCAGAGCTTGCCCACCTTCCAGTAGCGCTGGTAGGCCGCGCTGCTCAGGCCCAGGGTGGCGCCCTTTTCGGCCCGGGTGGCGGTCAGGTGCGCCTTGATCTGATCCCGCACGTCCTGCTTGTAGTAATAAGGAGACCAGCGGCCCAACCGATCCACGATGGCGGCCCAGTCCCGGGGATCGCGGTCGTCCCAGCCGAGGTACGAGGTGTGGTGACAGCGCTGGCAGCGAGTGCGGAAGGTCCAGGCGTCGGAGAACGAACGCATGCCGCCGAGGAAGGCGATGACGTCCTCCTTGTCATCCTCGGTCAGCGGGGCCTTCTCGAACTCCTTCATGCGGGTCACCGTGCGGCGCCACTCCGCGGGGGTCTTGATGAAGTACAGCGGCCGCGTTCGCCGGTGGCACCCGTTGCAGGTGGTCTCCAGGATCGACATACCGGGGGCTGTCAGCACCCGCCCTGCGTGGAGCCCGCCCCCGACGATGGTAGGCCCGAGGGCCACGAGGCAGGCCAGCAGCCACAGACCGGCGAGCCCTCCCAGCGCCCAGGCCACGCCCCGCCGCCGCGGCCGCTGCCGCACGAGCTGCAGCGCCACCACCAGCGGCGCCAGGGCCCACAGCCCGGGCAGGGTCACCATCACGCAGTGCTCCAGCACCTGCTCCATGATCGGGTGGATGTTGGCGTACCACTGGATCCACCAGTAGGCCTCCACCGAGAGCCAGACCGACAGCGCCAGCGCCAGCGGCACACAGAACGCCGCGTGGAACGCCACCAGCAGCAGGCCCCACAGCAGCCTCAGCGCCAGGGGGACGCGCCCGAGCAGCTCGGCCCACGTTCTGGCCCGCGGCACGGCCTGCAGCACCGCCCGCACCGCCACCGGTACGGCCAGGGGGATGGAGCCCCAGAGCAGGATCAGCCGGCCCCAGAACACCGCGTCGTCCCGGTGCAGGTGGTCCGGGAAGCGGTTGATGATCAGCGCCTCGATGTCCAGCGCCATGGCGGGCAGCGCCTTGAACAGCACCAGCGCGTAGGCCAGGCAGACCACCGCGGCCAGGACGATGCGGCGTGGTTGCAGCTGTTTCGGTTCAGCGGTGGTGCTCATGGTCCTGTTCACGGGCGCGTCTACGCGCCGCTTCAACCTACAAGCGTACGACAATGGTACGCGGCATCAACAACTCTTTGGCGCGCAAAGCGCCGTACAGTTCGACCGGTTACTGCATGCCGAGCAGCACCAGCGCCACACCGGCCACGGCAACGGACGCGCCGAGCACGGCCTTGAAGCTCACCCGCTCGCCGAGAAAGAGCACCACCAGGGGCAGCACGAACAGCGGCTCGGTGGAGGTGAGGATGGTGGCCGCCGAGGCGTCGATGTACTTCAGCGAGACGATGGAGAGCCAGAAGCCACCGAAGATCGTCACCACCACGGCCACGATGATGGAGCGCAGCAACGAGACGTTGGCGAAGGGCTGCAGCCAGGCGCGCAGGTCCCGGGTGGCCAGGCCGTAGAGGCCGAGGCCGACCATGCCCGACAGCAGCCGCAGGCCGGTGGCCTGCACCGTGGGCACGGTGGCCACGCCCACCTTGGCGGTGATGATGGACGACGACATGAGGATCGACGCGATGAGGCCGTAGGCGATGCCGGCGGCGCGCACCTTCCGCCGCTCGCGGCTCTCCCGGGGCAGCCGCTCTCGCAGGACCCAGGTCACGCCGCCGAGCACCAGCACGATGCCGATCCAGGTCAGGGTGGTGGGGCGCTCACCGAGGAAGAGCAAGGCCAGCAACACCGTGAACACCTGCCCCACGGTGCCGAGCAGCAGGGTCTGGCGCGGGTCGATGCGCACCAGGGCCATGAAGAAGAAGGTGTCGCCCAGGGCGATGCCGAGCAGCCCGCTGATGGCGAGGTAGACGACGCTGCGCGTGTCCATCGGCTCCACGCCGACGAAGAGCAGCCAGATGGCGAGCAGGGCCAGGCCGAGCAGGCCCTTGCCCAGGTTCATGCCCAGGGGCGAGGCCGCGTCCCCGATCTTGCGATAGAGGATGGAGCCCATGGCCCAGGCCATGGCCGAGCCCAGCGCGGCGCCGGAGCCGAGGAGTGTGTTGCCTTCCATGTGGTCTCTGTCAGTCCCTGGTTATCCCGATGATGGGGTAGCTGCCATCGTGGCCTCTCATTGTCCGTCGGATTCGGTGTTGGTTGAAGTCTGTTTTTTTGCCGTCGATGATGATGCTGACCTCACCGCCCGTGGGGGTGTTGCCCACCGCGCGGCTCCTTGCCGGTGATGGCGATCAGCGCCTCGTAGTTGAACAGCTTGGTGCCTCGCAGCACCAGCCGCACCGAGTCGTAGACCTTGGCGCCGCGGTCGACCCCCTCGAGGAAGAACTGGAAGACCAGGGTGTCGGCCAGGCGCCAGACGCCGGTGCCGTAATAGCGCGCGTCCAGGTTCGGGTGCTGCACCGCCAGCTGGGCCGGGTCGAAGTGGTAGGTCCACGCCCCGTCCGCGGCCTGAATCACGCCCTGGTCCAGCACCCGCCCCGGCATGAGCACCGAGAAGTGTAGCTTCGCCTTCTTCAGCCGCGTGGGCCAGCTCAGCGGGATGTGCAGGCCCTTGCTCGGATCCACGCGATGCATGGTTCCCACGGCGGTCTTGAGCAGCGGCAGGTCCTCGCGCGGCAGCACGCAGTGCCAGTAGCTGCCGTCGCGGGTGCCCACCACGTCGCCGGTGAGCTTGCCGTGGACGACCCCCACCTTGATCTTGTAGACGCCGGGCTTGTCGGCCTTGATCAGCGGCCAGCCGCGCACGATGCCCAGGCGGTTGGCCCGGCCGCGCACGGCCACCTTCTCGCCCGACGGGCGGGTCACGGTCCACGTGACCCTGGCCCGCACGGCCGGAAAGATCATGCCGCCGAAGCCCATGCGCTCGCCGGCGTCCAGGGCGTCGTGGGTGTCGGTGGCCAGGAAGATGCGGTGCTCCCGGTCGGCCGTGCGCACCAGGGGCCGCTGGCCCGGCCGGTAGATGCCCGTGGCCTTGCCGTCGTTGGGGGCGACCACGATGGCCGCGCTGTAGGCGTCGTAGAGGCGCTTGCCGGTGCGCCGGTCGATGAACACGGCCCCGGCCTGCACGCGGTACAGGTCGCCGGCCAGGTCGCCGTTGGCTCCCGCGCCGAAGTGGTGGCCGAAGGGGTTCGGGCTGGCCAGCCAGTAGAGGCCCAGGGCTTCGGACTCCACCACCGAGGTCATCACCGGGAAGCCGGGGCGCACCACGCCCATGTAAAAGTAGGCGCGGATGGCGGCGCTGTCCGGGTGGGCGTAGGGGTGCAGCTTGCCCCCCACCGACCGCACCGGCAGCTCGTCAGCGTGGGCCCGGTCCGCGGGGAACCAGGCCGCGCTGTCGGAGGAGACCTTGACCACGTTCTCGAGGTAGAGCCAGCGATCCTTGGACGGCTGCAGCAGCGGCGGCGGCGCGGTGGAGGCCATGCGGTTGGCCAGCTGCACGCGGCGAGACAGCGCGGGGTCGGTCAGCGACATGGAGAGGTGCGGCTCCACCATGTTCTCGTTGAACCCCGAGGACGAGATGAACAGCGTGTCGCGCATGTCGTAGGGCACGAAGACGTCCGGCAGCGGTGACGGCCGGAAGGGCAAAAAGCCCAGGGTCAGGGGCTTGCGCGCGGCGAAGCGCTTGACCCCGCCGTAGTACGGGCGGCCCACCTTGTAGTCGTGGGTGAAGGTGCGCGTGCCGTGCAGCCGCAGGACCCCCGGCTCCCGCGGGGCGATGACCCCGGACGAGGTCTGCTTGCCCATCCAGAGCACGCCGCGGCCGTCGCGAAAGGAGGCGGTGACGCGGCTGCGGTACTCGCCGGTCTCGTCGAAGCGCCAGGGCGGCGGCCCCGACGGCACGTAGTGGCCGAAGCGGTTGGCCTTGCCCCGGGCCACCCACCTGCGCCGCCGCTTCGGGTCGGAGCCGGGGAAGTAGTCCACCTCCACCACGACGCGGGCCGGAAACGGCGGGTTGACGTTGACCTTGGCCGGGTAGCCGTCCCCCACGAGGAAGCTGGTGCCCGGCTTGCACGAGGTGGAAAACGACAGCGGCCGCGCCACGTGCACGCGGTAGGTGCCGCCGCCCTCGAAGCGCCGGCCGAAGCGGTCCTCGATGTGGCCGGTGAGCCGGATCTTGTAGCTGCCGGTCTTGCCGAGGTTGACGGGGAAGGCGTTGCGCTCCAACAGCGGCCCGGCGTGCCCCCGGTCCACCATGCGCTGGCTGCCGAGGTTTTGCTCGCCGTCGGGGCCGGACACCGTGCAGCTGACCCGGCCGCGGTCGAAGCGCAGGTAGTGCGGCTCCTCCTCGGGGAAGACCTCCAGCCCGCCGCTCACCGGGGGCATGGCCGACACGGGGAAGATGGTGGGGAAGGCCGGCGCGATGTCGTAGTGCCCCGGGGGCACGATCTTGTCCGAGGGGAAGCCGGAGCGCCCGCACATGGCGACCTTGCCCTGGGACTCCAGGGGCAGCAGCCCGGGCTGGCCGCGGTAGGTGCCCGCGCGGCGGTCGCCCCCCGCGAGGGAGGAGAGGATGGTCCAGGGCAGCCGCGGCGTGGCCGGCTGGCCCACGGCCACCAGGGGCAGCACCTGCCGGTCCTGGGTGTTGGAGTTGTCGCCGTAGTTCTCCAGCAGCACGGGGTCGGTCACGCCCTTGACCCGGGCGAAGACCATCAGCCGCACCTGGTAGTGGCCCCGGGGCATCTTCACCGGCAGCCGCGCTGTGAGGGTGCCCTTGAAGCGGTGGCGGTCGCGCACGTCGCCCTGGAGGGCGAAGGTCTTGACCGCCTCGAGGTGGCTGCCGTTTTTGCCGTGCAGCGCGGTGAGCTCGGGCCAGCCGTCGAAGCGCTCCACCGGCATGCCGGTGGTGGTGAAGTTGGCGCTCACCGCCATGGACGACGCCCCGGGCCGAAAGTACCCCCTGGCGTCGTGCCGCAGGCGGCCCTGGGCGGCCAGGATGAGGTGGGTGAAGGCGCCGTAGCGCGCGCGGTGGCGGCGCAGGTCCACCTCCAGGTCGTATGTCAGCGACCAGGCCTTGCCCGGCGCGGCGGTCAGCCTGGCGCCGGTGACGGCCAGGGCCCAGGGGAAGGGCGGGCGGGCCGACTCGAAGGTCAGCGCCTTTGGCCCGGCCTCGTCCAGGGGGCCCTTGTGGCAGGCCAGCAGGGCGAGGCAGAGGCAGAGCCCCCCGGCGTATGTGGCGCGCGCTACCATTTGATCCACCCGTCCTCCACCGGCTGGTCGTGGGGGAAGAGCCGCCTGAGCAGCGCCGGGTTGGACATCAGACGGCGGTACGGTGCCCGCAAGCGATCCAGCTCCGCCGATGACACGGGCCGGGCCAGCTTGCCGTTCATGCGCTGGAAGAGCTTGCGGATCCGCTCGTCGGACATGGACAGGTTGCGCGCGCGCCCCCGGGAGAACGAATGGCAGCGAGAGCAAAACTTGCCCGTGCGCCAGGCGGCCTCGTGGGCCTTGTCGTCGGCCGCGGTCCGGGCGTCGGGCCGCGAGCGGGTGCGCTCGAGGTGGCGCATCAGCTGGGCCTTGACGTCGGGCCGATAGTAGTAGGGCGACCAGCGGGCCAGGCGGTCCACCGTGGCGGACCAGTCCTCGGGGCTGCGGTCGGGCCCCACGTCGCCGTGGCAGCGCTGGCAGCGGGTGCGGAAGGTCCACGCGTCGGAAAAGGACCGCATGCCGACCAAAAAACCGAGCACCTCCTGGCGCTGGTCCGCGTCGAGGCGCACCCCCTCGACCTTGATCTGGGTCTCCACCGTGCGCGCCCACTCGGCGGGGGTCTTGACGTAGTACAGCGGCAGGGTCAGGTCGTGACAGCCGGCGCAGCGCTCCTCGAACACGCCCGGGCCGGGGGACGCCAGGACGCGGCCGGCGTGCACCGCGCCCACCAGCGAGGCTCCGATCAGGGGCGCCAGCACGGGCAGCGCCGCCAGGGCCAAAGCGATCTTGAGCAACCGCGCCCACAGCGGCCGCCGGTCAAGGCGCGGGCGGCGCAGGCAGCCCCAGGTGCACCAGGCGCCGGCCAGCAGCATGCCCGGCAACACCGCCGGCGGCGCCACCTCGCGGAGCTGCTCCAGCACCATGTCCACGTTGATGTACCACTGGATCCACCAGTAGGCCTCGACCTGCAGCCAGACCGAGCCGGCCAGGGCCAGGGGCAGGCTGGCCGCGGCGAACAGGCCGAGCACGGCCGCGCCCAGGAGCCAGCGCCACGGGCGCGCCAGCCCTCGCACGGGGTTGGCGACCACCACGCGCCAGGGCAGCAGCCGGTAGCCCAGCGTGCCGAGAAAGAGCAGCACCAGCGGCGCGGCGCCGGCGAGGATCAGCGCCTTACCCTGGGGGATCCACGCCCGGTCGGCGAACCACGGCGCCGGCTGGTTCGGGCTGTAGTCCTGGGAGGTGTTCTCCAGCAGTGCCTGCAGGTCCAGGGCCAGGGCCCGCGCCAGGGGGTACACCAGCGCGAGGTAGATCAGCGCCGCGCCGCCCCACACCAGCAGGTGTCCCAGGATCCTGTTGCGCCGTGCGTCGTCCACCCGGTCACCGCCTCCTGATGGTGGCCAGCAGCTTGCGGGCCTCGTCGTCGTGGGGGTAGTTTTTGATCGACTGCTGCAGCAGCTTGCGGGCCTGGGCGTACTTGCCCTCGCGGATGAAGATGCGCGCCAGCCCGTTGAACTTCTTGAACTCGATGTTCGGGTTGATGTCGATGGCCTTGCGGAAGCTGGCCTTGGCCAGCTTGAGCTTGCCCGCGCGCATGTAGATCATGCCGAGCCCCTCGTGGGGGCAGGTGTAGCGGGCGCTGCCCGCCTGTCGCAGCGCGGCCTTGAACAGCGCCTCGGCCTCCTTCAGCTTGCCCCGGTTGAGCTTGACCAGGGCCAGCTCGGCCAGGGCGTACTGGTTGTAAGGGTCCACCTCGAGCACCTTCTGCAGGTGCTTTTGCGCGCCGTCCAGGCGCTTCAGCGCGTTGAGCGAGTTCCCCTTGCCCAGCAGGGCGAAGACGTCGCTGGCGTCCTGGACCAGCACCCGGTCGAACTGCTTGATCGCCGCCTCGTGCTGGTTCTGGTTGGCCAGCAGCCAGCCCATGCCCTGGGCCGCCATGCGGTAGGTCAGCCAGCCGTACCCCACCAGCGAGGCCTTCTTGTTGCCGCCGAAGGTTGCGGCGCCGGCCTTGACCTCGGGCTCCAGCAGCAGGCGCGCGGCGGCGTACTGCTTGCGCACGATGGCCAGGTGTCCCAGTCCCACCCGGGCGCCGGCGTCTGCCGTGGCCGCCTGGAAGAGCTTCTCGGCCTCGGCGTACTTCTTCTGCAGCAACAGCAGGAACCCCTTGACCACCCGGGCCTGGCTGCCACCTCCTGCGGCCAGGGCGCGCTCGACGTGGACGCTCGCCCGGCGGTACTGCTGCTCGTCGAGGGTCGAAAGCGCTGTGGCCAGCTCCTTGGCCGCCGGGCCGGCCGTGGCCACCCGGTGAATCTCGCCGCGCAATTTGATGTAGTCCTTCTGGCCGGGCTCCAGCTTCAGCGCTCGATGGATGTAGCGTCGGGCCTCCTTGTAGTAGCCCTCCTCGTAGCACGTCTCGGCGGCGAGGTATTGCATCTGGGGCACCGACGCCTCCATGTCCGCGGCCCGCATGGAGGTCTTGACCGCCTGCTCCTCCCGACCCGTGGCGCTGTAGAGCTCCCCCAGCGCGGCGTAGGGACAGGCGGCCACCTTTGACGCCTCGGCCCCCTCCACGGCGGCCAACAAAACCTTCTCCGCCTTGGCGTACTTGCGCTGCCTGAGGTAGGCCTTGCCGAGCAGCTCCTGGGCGAAGATCACCGCGGCCCTGTCCTTGACCGATCTGGCCTGGGCCAGCGCCGCCAGCAGCGCTTTCTCCGCCTCGGCGTACCGCTGCAGCATCAGCAGGCAGCGGCCCCGGTGCTTGAGGGCCTCCATGTCGTGGGGGGCGAAGGCGAGGATCTGGTCGTCCAGCTTGAGGGCGGCGGCGTGGTCCCGGCGAAACTCGTGGTGCTTGGCCATGCCGTGGAGCGCGCGGACGTTGTTCGGGTTGATGCGCAGAGCCCGCTGAAGGAGGGCGTGGGCCGAAGCCGGCACCCGGCGCTTTTGGGCGGCCGTGGCGTTGTGGTCGAAGGTGCCCCGGGCGAGGTGCACGTGGCCCAGGGCTGCCAGCAGCTGGTCCTGGCGCTCCTGCTGCACCTTGATGGCCGCCCGCAGCAGGCGCTCGGCGCGGTCCAGGCGTTTGCGATCCCGCTTGCCGTGGGCCTCGTGGATCAGCTGGCTGACCTGCCTCAGCAGCGCCTCCCGATCCGGCAACGGCGCCGCCTCGGGCGGGCTCTCTTCCCGGGTGGTGGAGTAGGCGATGGCCGCCACGACCAGCGTCAGCGACGCCAGGCTCCCCCAGAGGCGGACAGATCGTACCGATGGCATCCACCTAGAGTGACCCATTGTCGCCATGGGCTGCCAGCTAAAAAAGGCCGGCGCCGTCGCGACATGCAGTTGTTAGATGAGGGTCCAAGGTGCGGTACATTACAGGAGATGGTCACCCGCGCCTCCATCATCAAGCTGTCCGTCTCGCTGCTGGCGGCCCTGGCCCTGGTCGGGCTGGCGGTCCACCTCCTGCGGGACGACGACCAGCCTTCCCGAGACGCCGCCCCCGTGGCGCTGCCGGGCGACATACACGAGGTGGAGCGGCAGGCCGACGAGCTGATGAGCCAGGCCTTCACCCGGCGCGACCCGAAGCGCTTCGACCAGGCGGCCCGGCTGCTGGCCGCCGCCATGGCCCGGGGCAAGGACGTCGACCGCGTGCTGGCCGCCCAGGCAGCCCTGGTGATGCAGCGCAACGACTATTTCCATCGCAAGCGGCCACCTCCGGCCAGGGCGCGAACGCTGGCCCGGCAGGCGCTCGAGATCAACTCGCGCTGCATACGGGCCATGGAGGTCCTGGTGCACTACCACGAGCAGCACCGCCAGCACCGCCAGGCCCTGGCGGTGGCCGAGCGCTGGCTGGCCATCGCCCCCAAGGACCTGCGTGCCTCGCTGCAGATTGGCCACCTGCTGTTGTCCATGGAGCGGTACGCCCGGGCCGAGGCGGTGCTGCAACGGGTGCTGAAGCGGGCCCGCGCCGAGGGCATCGACGAGGTGCTGATCAAGGCTCAGGAGCACCTGGGCCAGGTCTACCGGCTCCAGGGCAAGTACAAACAGGCCGAGCAGGTGCTCATGGCGTCGGTGAAGGTGATGAAGCGGTCCCCGGCCAAGCTGGCCGCCTGCCCTTACGCCTCGCTGGGCAACCTCTACACCTCCATGGGCGACGGGAAGAAGGCCGCGGCCTTCCTCATGCTGGCGGCTGACCGGGAGGCGGAGCGCCCCGACATGCAGTACCGGGCCGCCATCAAGTGCTTCAGGATCGACGACTTCAAAAACGCGCTGCGATACGTGGACCGGGCCCTGGTCATGGACGACTCCAGGCGCAACCGCGGGCTCAAGGCCCGCATCCTGCGCGCGCAAAAGAAGGGAGCCTGGGACGGCCACGACCACCCGGATCCCGTGCTCGGCGCGTTCGACCTGGCCATGGACGCCTTCCACGAAAACCGCTTCCCCGCCGCCAGGCGTCATGTGACCCAGGCGATGAAGGCGAAGAAGGTGTCGGGCCACCGGGTGCTGGTCGGCTTCCTGCTGCTGCTGCAGAAGAAGTACGTCAAGGCCGGCGAGACCTTCGCCGAGGCGCGCCGCATGAACCCCGCCGACGCGGGTGTCGACGTGGGCAAGGGGCACCTGGCCCTGATCCGCAAGGACTACAAGGAGACGCGGCGCCTGCTGGAGCCCGCGGTCAAGGCCGGCGACCGCGCCCTCGCCGCGGGCAAGGACCTGGCCGAGGACCACAGCTATCGCTGGATGGTTTACCGCATGGCCTGCCTCGGCATGGGCTGGGCCGCGGCCAACGAAAATCGGCACCGGGCTGCCATCGCCTATTTCGACCGGCCGCTGGGCAAGATCCCTGAAGACATCTTCGCCTGGCTGGGCAAGGGCAACTCTCTCAACGCCCGGGGCAAGCTGGACGCGGCGGAGAAGGCGTTGCGCAAGGTGCTGGATCTGGACCCGGACAACAAGTACGCCACGGCCGAGCTGGCCCTGGTCAAGTACAACAAGGGCGACAACCAGGAGGCGGAGCGGCTGTTCAAGACCGCGCTGAAGCAGGACCCGGGCCGCTACACCTGCCCCCACGAGGGGCTGGGCTTGATCTACCTGCGGGCGGGCAAGCTGGCCCAGGCCAAGGACAGCTTTCGCAAGGCGATCAAGATCAACCCCAACATCGAGTTCAAGAAGTTCAACGGGCTGGCCAAAATTCTGATTCGCGAGGGTAAGTACGCCCAAGCGCGCGAGCTATTGCGCAAGTCCATGGCCAACTACCCTTACGATGACGAGGCCAAAAAGCTGCTGGCCAGCATCAAGGGGAGGTGACCGCGGCCCCGGTCCGTGGCTTGCGGAAGAGGTAGAAGACGGCCACCGGAGAGTAGTCCTCCTCGGCGCGCTCCAGGGTGAAGCCGACCCGCTTGAAGTTGGCCACGATGTTGCGCGGCGCGTAGGTCGGGTACTGGTCGTTCTTTTTCAGCTCGAGCACGGCCAGGGCGCCGCCGGGCTTGATGGTGCGGTAGATGCTGGCCATCATCTTCGCCTCGTCCTCCGAGGGCTTCTTGCGCAGGCAGATGTGCACCTCGCAGAGCAGGGCCAGGTCCAGCAGGTCGGGTCGCAGGTTGGTGTCGTCCTCGCGGTTGTTCACCGGCACCACGTTTTGGTGGGGGTTGAGCTTGCGATCCGCGGACCGGCGGCGAAGCAGCTTGAGCACCGAGTCGCGAATCTCCAGGGCATAGACCCGGCCGCCGGGGCCCACGGCCCGTGCCATGCGGAAGGTGAAGTACCCCGGCCCGGCGCCGATGTCGGCCACCACCATGCCCGGCGACAGGCCTAAAAGAGACAGGGCCCTTTGGGGCCGGATGGCCGAGGCCCGGGTCTTTTCGTCCAGCATCTTGCGCGGGTCGTAGCCCAGGGGCGGGGGTTGCTCCTGGGGGGCCGCCGCGCTCACGCCGGGGGGACGCGGCGGCGCACCGCGCTCCTTACAGCCGCCCAGGGCCAGAAGCTGCGCTGTCAGTCCGATCCACGCTACCCATTGCCAGATCACCAGATCAGGGTACTGAATCGTGGGCAGTTTGTGAAGAATCATCGCTAGTTGGAGCGAGCTCTCCGGTGCAGACAATCCCCGTAGTACGTAAATACTACTACGTATTTCATGCAGGGCTATCAAGTGCTGACGAGGACACCGATGGTGTGAATAATTAAACTAATGATGTACGTTCGAAATAGAATGGAGACCAGGATGCTCGGTGGGGCCATGCGCGGTATCTCTTGCTGTTCGCTGATGATTTTGGTCCTCACCGCTTGCCACGGCTGCACAGATCCCAGGGATCGAGACCTCCCGCCGCCGGTCAAGGTCAAGCCGGTGCGCCTGGCTCCCGGCGGCGACGTCTTCGTCCGGGGACTACGTGCTCTGCTGGCCCACGTCGAAACCGGAGACGCCGCCGCACTGACCAGGGCCGTATCGGCCCTCGACGACGCCGCCAGGCCCAGGGCGGCGAGGCCGTGGTCCCGGGAGCTGCGGGTCAAGCGCGGCCTCTACCAGGCATTGGCCCATGAGCGCAGCGGCAGAAACCAGCTGCGGGACCGCATGGTCGCCGCGGGCCTCTTTACCCTGGAGACGTATCGCTTCAAGTTCCACGGCGCCCTGGCTCGCCTGGAGGACGTGCTTCGGATGCAGCTGCAGCAGGAGGACGACGCGAGCCTGCGCTACCTGCGCCAGGCGCTGGCGCGGTACGGCCAGGAAAACGGCGGCCTGCACCCGCGCACCCTCGACTCCCTGGTGCCGGCCTACATCAAGGCCGTCCCGCGGGATCCGGCCTGTCCAAACCGGGGATACGCCCGACGGTACGCGCTGCTCGGTGGCGGCAGGTTCTACACCCTGCCCCCTTGTTCGCGGTTCGAGCGGGCGGGCGCCAGCACGAGCCGCAAGGTCTATGACACCGAGGAGGAGTATCGGGTCTACTCCACGGTCATCGGCGCCGACATGGACCGGCGGCGGCTGCGGACCCTGCCGCGGCTGGTGAAGCTCGCCAGGCTGAGCCCGGGGCACGTGGCCGCCGACGTCGGCGCCGGCCCTGGCCTGTTTTCATGGCCCCTGGCCGAGGTCGTGGGCTCCACGGGCAAGGTGTACGCCGCGGAGATCAACCGCAGCGTCACGGCGTACCTGCGCTACGTGGCCGCCCGCAAGCCGAAGCTCAAGGTCGTGCCCCACCGCTGCACCCCGGCGGACGTCAAGCTGCCTGCGGGCACGGTGGACGTGGCCTTCGTCATCCAGACCTACCACACCATGGTCTCGGCGGACCCCGGTGACCAGCTCTGGTTCAAAGAGGAGCTCAAGCCGTGGCTGGGCTCCATCCGCCGCGCGCTGAAGCCGGGCGGCCGGCTGGTGATCCAGGAAAGCGCGGACCGCGTGGCGCCGGGCACCGTCCGCCGCCACCTGGGCAAGGTGGGCCTGAGGCACCAGCAAACGGAGACCGTGGCGGGGGGCGAGTTCATCGCCGTGTTCGTCAAGCCGTAGCGTTTATCGTCTATCTGTTGCTGGCCGTCGGGCCCGTGGAATACCATGGCCCCATGGCCCCCTGCTCCACCCCCCCGCTGTGGCGGCCCGCCTGGCCCCTGTTGGCCCTGGTGGCGGGCGCGTGCTTGCCGCTGGCGCGGGTGCTGGCGAGCCCCCTCGGCGTGTTGCCGGGCAGCGAGCTTTCCGACGTTTACAAGCACTCCTGGAGCTACTGGCACACCCTGCAGCAGCTGGGCCGCGGCACCTGGCCCTTCACCGACCTGCTCAACGCCCCCGAGGGGGGATTGCTGCTGGACGTGATGCTGGTGCCGAACCTGCTCATGGCGCCGGTGACCCTGGCCGCCGGTCCGGTGCTGGCCAGCAACCTCTGGGTGCTGCTGATGATCACGGCGGTGGGCGCGGCGACCTACGCCCTGGCCCGGCGGCTGACGGGATCGCTCAGCGGGGCCCTCTGCGCGGGGCTGCTGGTGCAGACCTCGCCCTACCTGCTGGGGCACGCTCTGACCAGCGGCGTGCACGAGCGGCTGCTGGCCTGGGTCTTCCCCCTGGCGGTGCTCGCGCTGCTGGAGGCCCGCCGCGCCGGGGGCCTGCGCTGGCCGCTGGCCCTGGGGGGCGCCGCGGCGCTGACAGGGTTGTCCTGCCCCACCTACGGGCTGTTCCTCGGCGTGCTGATGCTGCTCGCCGCCCCGCTGCTGCTGCCGTGGCTCCATGAAGACCGGGCCCGCATCCGGCCGCTGCTGCTGACCTACGGCCTCGTGGGGTTGTGCCTGGGGGGCTGCGCAGCGCTGTACCACTGGCTGGTGATGCACCCCGGCTGGTTGGCGGCCATTCCCCAGCAGCGGGTGGTGCCCGATCTGGGCGTCACCTCGCCGGAGTTCGACGTGGCCCGGCTGGCGTCGCTGTTCAACCCCGTGGCCGTGGGCCTCGAGCAGCCCACGCGCACCGACGACGAGCTGTGGCTGCTGGTCTACATCGGCTGGGTGCCGCTGCTGGCCATGGCGGGCGGCGTGGCGGTCGCGGCGCGGCGCAGGTCGCGCCTGCTGCTGGGGGTGCTCGGGCTGGCCGCGCTGTATCTGCTGCTGTCCCTGGGCCCCTGGGTGGACGCCGGCGCGCTGTGGATCTTCAACCCCTTCCACCACGCCGTCAGCTACCTGGTGCCGTTTTATGGCGGCGCCCAGCCGGTGTGGCAGCAGGCGGGGGTGTTCGTGGGCCTCGGCATGGTGGGCGTCGCGGCCCTCATCGGCGCGGTGCCCGGGCGACGGCGCCGATGGCTGCTGGCCGTGATCGTGGTGGCGGCCGCCCTGGCCGAGCGGGCCGTGGTGCTCCCCGTACCACCGGTGCTGGGCACCGCCGATGCCCGGGTGCCAGAGATCTACGACCGCGCCGGGGGTGACGGGGGGCTGGTGGACATCCCACGATTTCGTCCCGGCAAAACGCTCACCGTGGGCCAGATGTTCACGGCCCAGACCCGACACGGCCACCCGGTCCCCGTGGGCATCAACATCAACCGCGGCTTCTTCGACGACTACTCGCCCCTGGTTGGCCTCCAGGCCGGAAGCTGGACCCCGGTGGCCCACTGCCTGCGACGGCGGGGCTACCGTTGGGTGGTGGTGCACCGGGACCGCTTCGCGGACCGGGGCCTGGCCCAGGCCTGCGTCCAGGGCCTGAAGCAGGCCGTGGGCCAGGGGGTGGACGACGGCGTCAGGGTGTTGTTCGACCTGCGGAAGCTACCGGCACGAGACGTGGTGGAGTCCGAGCGGTGCCCGGTGATTAGGTAGAGCGGGGTGGAAAACCTCCTCCGCCGTCGCTCCTCCGAAGCTCACCTGGATCCACCTCGCCGGCGGCAGCTTCAAGATGGGCTCCGCTCAGCGAAAAGACGAGACCCCCGTTCATCTGGTCACCGTGGGAGAGTTCAGCCTGGCGAAGACCGAGGTCACCGTGGGGCAGTTTCGCAAGTGCGTGGAGGCCGATGTCTGCGACGCGCCGCTCACCGTGGTGAACTGCAGCTGGGGACGACGAGCCGTTCCACCAGCGCACGACCCGGCGCAGCGGCGACCACCCGCACTGGTGCCGGGGCCACAGCGACGGCTTCCGCTGCGCCAGAGACGTCGCGGCCCGGTGACCAGGGCCCTGGAGCAGAATGCGAACGGGTAGCTGGCTCCAATTCGTCCGCAGCTTGCTGAAGACCCGCCGTTCTTGCCCCGCTGAGCCATGACCGATAATCTCGGGTGGTGATCCTCCCGCCCACTCCATCACGGTTGCCATTGCTGGTCGGGCTCCTGCTGCTCCCCGCCACCGGCGGAGCCCAGGGGCCGCCGGCTGCCACCGGGAAACACCGGGGCTACGTGTTGCACCTGGCCGACCCGGGGGGGCTGCTGCGTGGCCCCCCCCTGGTGCTGCTGAGCGAGGCCAGCGCCGCGGCCCGGCGGCTGCGCCCGCGAGACGACGGCGCCGGTGCCGACGCCCGGGCAGGCGACCGCGTCTACACCGCCACCACGGAGGCCGAGTTCGTGCGCCCCTGGATCAGGCTCGAGGTGCGGGCCGGCGCCCGCCGCTGGCGCGGAGACTTTTCCCTGCGGCCGCGCACACCGGCCGAGGTCTTCGTGCGCCTGGAGCCCGGCGGTCGGATGCTGGCCAGCAGCACGGCGCCGTCTCGCAAGCCGCGCCCCGGCGCGCCCAAACCCGGGAGCGCCCCGGACCTGCCCCGGGGCGCCGATCCGAGGCCAGCGCGCTCCATGTCGACCCTGGACATGGTGCTCTACCTGCTGCTCGGGGCCTACCTGCTGGCCAGCCTGGGCCTGCTGTTGCACCGGCGCCGCCGAGGCCAGCAGCCCGCTGCGGCGGAGGAGCCGTCGCTGGGCCGCCTGCCGGCCGCGTTGCAGCGCCACCGCCACGTGCTGGTGCTGCTCTTGCCGGTGCTCTGCGCCCTGGCTGTGAGCCTGCCGCTGATGCTCCGCCCCGGCGCCCTGGCCGGCCCCGACACCTTCCGCACCTTCGACTGGCTGGAGACCGCCAAGCTCGACGCCTACGCCCGCCAGGCGTTGCTGAGCTGGGGCGCGCTGCCCCACTGGAACCCGCTGCTGCAGGGCGGCCTGCCCCAGCTCTGTCACCCATCGGACAGCTCGCTGTCGCCGCTGATCCTGCCCACCCTGCTGCTGGGCGAGGCCGCGGGCATGAAGCTCAACGTCATGCTGGCCCTGGCCCTGGGCGCCCTGGGCGTGACCCTGCTGGGACGAGACCGCCTCGGGCTGGAGCCGCTGCTGGCCTGCTTCGCCGGCTGCGCCTACGCCGTGACCGGCTGGGTCCCGTCGCGGGTGGCCGTGGGCTACTACGAGTCCACGCTGTACGCCGCCTTCCCCCTGGCGCTGTGGCTGCTGCTCCAGTCGCGCGGACACCCCTGGCGGTTGCTGGGGGCCACGGCGATGCTGGCCCTGGCGGCGATGCACATCCACCTCGGGTTGCCGATGTTGATGCTGGCCCTCGTGCTGCTCTGCCTGCTGGAGCTGGCCCGCGGCGCCCTGGGCCGCTGCATCCTCTGGCGCCTGCCCCTGGCCTGCGCCGGCGCCGCCGGCCTGGCCGCGGTGAAGCTGATCCCGATGTGGGAGTACCTGCAGCAGCTCGGCTTCCGGCGGGTGTCCAACTACGCCACGTTTGACGCCTTCTACAGCTCCCTGGCCGATCTGGGTGCCAAGCTGATCTGGATCGTCCCCGCCGTGGGGCAGTACGACGCGGACGGCATGACCACCCGCGGGGACTTCGGCTTCGTCGGCCTGGGGTTGCCCCTGGCGGCGCTGGCCGGCGCGGCCCTGCTCTGCTGGTGGGCCCTGCCCCGGGGCCTGGCCGTTGTGGCCGCGCTGGCCGCCCTGTTCACCTGGATCTGCCTCGGGTTCAACGCGCCGGTGGATCTGTTCCGGGCGCTGTGGTCCGCGCCGCTGTTTCACTCCATGCGCGGGGCGCTGCGTTACTTCAGCTTCGGCCTGGCCCTCTTCGGCTGCCTGCTGGCCGCCGGGGGGTTGCAGCTGCTGGCCCGGCGCCTGCGGTCACCACGCGCTCGAGGCGCGACGGTGGCGGCCCTGGCGCTGATCAGCCTGGCCTGGCCCGCGGCCCAGAGCGCCGGCCGCTACTGGTCCTCCTTCGACGGCACCGTGGAGCAGCCCCGCCGCGCGCGGCAGGGGTTCTACCAGGTGGCCCTCAACCCCCGGGACCGCACCCTGCACCTCGGCGCCGGCGACGCCCGCTTCGACCACGGCAACCTGCTGATCTACGCCAACCTCAAGGCGGGCATCGGCACGGTCTACGCTCCCGAGGATCTGGGCGCCGCGCCGGCGGCCCGGGGCCTGACGACCTACGACGTGGGCACGCGCCTCTACTATCCAGGCCGACGCTACCAGGGCGAGGCGCGCTGTTTGGCCCGCGGCTGCACCGCCGAGGTGGCGGAGGTCGGGCCGGGCCGCCTGCGCGTGCTCGCCACCTTCCAGCAGCCGGACACCCTGGTGCTAAACTTCGACAGCGGCCCGGGCTGGCGACTGCAGCGGCCCGGCTCATCCAACGGATGGGGCGAGCCCGGCGCCACCGGCGGCCTGCTCAGCGTGCCCTTTGGCAAGCGGGGCGCCGCCGAGCTGGTGCTGGTGCGGGACCCGCCACGGTCATTTCACGTCGGGCTGGTCGTCAGCTGCGCCTCGCTGCTGCTGGCGTTGGGGCTGGTCTTGTTCGGCGCCCGGCGGCTCAAACACCGCAAAGCTCAAGGAGACCATCCATGATCCTCGTCAGCCTCGTCCCGCGCTCGTCCAGGGGCAGGAGGAGCGCGCTGATCCGCGTACTCGTCGCGCTGCTGCTGCTGCTGGCCGCGCCCCTGCTCTTCCTCGTCTACTGCACCGCCATGCCCGGCGACTCCTTCCAGGGCCCGCCCCCGGCCCTGGACGCCGCGGGGGAGGCCGCGAGGCGCAGGCTGTCGGCCCACGTGATCAAGCTGTCGCGGACCATCGGCAAGCGCAGCACCCAGGACATGGCGAAGCTCACCGCGGCCCGGGACTACATCTCGGCGGAGCTTCAGCGGTACGGGTATACGGCGCAGCGGCAAGACTACGTCGTGGACGGCGTGACGGTGAGCAACGTCTACGCGGTGAAGGCCGGCGCTGCCCGGGCCAGCGAGGTGGTGGTGGTGGGCGGTCACTACGACACCGTACCGAGCACCTTCGGCGCCGACGACAACGCCTCGGGTACGGCCGCCATGCTGGAGCTCGCCCGTGCCCTGGCCAGGGAGAAGCTGCCGCGCACCGTGCACTTCGTGGCCTTCGTCAACGAGGAGCCGCCCTACTTTCGCACCGAGCAGATGGGCAGCTATCACTACGCGGCCAAGCTGAAGAAGGAGGGTGTCGACGTTGTGGCGATGTACTCGCTGGAGTGCATGAGCTACTTCAAGCGGGAGCGCGGCAGCCAGCAGTACCCCTTCCCCTTCAGCCACTTCTACCCCGACACCGGCGACTTCATCGCCTTCGTCGGCAACGTGGCCTCGCGGGGGCTGGTGACCCGCTCGCTAAAGATCTTTCGCGCCTCGGCGCGCTTCCCCTCCGAGGGGGCCGCGGTGCCGGGCTGGGTCCCCGGCATCGACCTGTCGGACCACCGCAACTTCTGGGAGCACGGCTTCCCCGGCCTGATGGTCACGGACACGGCCATGTTCCGCAACCCGCACTACCACATGCCCACCGACACGCCGCAAAACGTCAGCTTCTCCGGCCTCGCTGCCGTGACCCTGGGCATGGTGCAGGTGGTACGGACCGTGGCCCGCGGAGAGTGAGCGCGGCGCCGGGGCGCGCTACCTGGCGTGCTTGCAGCCCACGTCGCCGTAGCCGTTGAGCTCCATGACCCGCGGGCCGGAGTACTGGTTGAGGATGTTCACCGCCTGGACGAACTCGGCCTTGAACTCCCTGGCTTTGGTCTTTTCCACGTCGAGGCAGACGGCCAGGCCGGTGTGGTCGCCCTTGCCGCCCCCGCCGCCGATGGCCGCGCGGATCCCGCCATAGGGCAGCGCCGGCCGGTACTCCACCAGACGCTTCCAGGAGCCTTCGACCCTGGCCCACAGCCTGAAGGCGTTGAACGAGCGGCGCAGGCGGTAGCCGTCCACGTTGCCGTCGTGGCCGGCGAAGAGCGCGACGCTGTTGAGGTCCACGTCGGCCCTGGTCTGCCAGGTGACCCAGTGGACGAACCCTCTGTCGTTGTGGGCGAAGATCACGTTCCGCCCCTCGCCGTCGCCGCTGCCGGCGCCGAGCATGTTCTGCGGCTGCGAGGCGCCGCTGGTCAGGACCTTCGTCGCCCCCTGGCTGATGTCGAACAGGTCGGTCTTGTCCAGGCTGCCGTCCTTGCTGTGGAGGATGAAGCCCCCGGCCACCACCGCCGCCACGGTGGCGGCGCCCGTTCGGGCTTTCCTGGCCGCGACCAGCACCCGGGCGCGAGCCCTGTCCTGCGCTGCCCTGGCCTCTTCCGCTTTCTTTTCGGCCTGCTTCCTGTCCTCCTTGCTGGCTCCGGTGATGTGCAATTGGAGGAGCTTGCTCCTGGCCCGTCGCGCCTTCCAGCGGGCCCCTTCCCATTCGCCCTCGGCCTGCTCCTTGCCGGCCAGGGTCTTGACGGCGACGATGATCACGTCGGCCCGCCGCCTGGCCTCCCTGCTCGTGGCCTCCGCCTTTGTTCTCGCTGCCCTGGCCTCAATGCTGGCGGTCCTCGCCTGGACAGCCATCGACTTGGCCACCTTGGATTGACTCCAGGCGTAGAACGCCAGCCCCAAAACGAGCACCACCACCACCGACGCCAGGGCGAGGGCGATGCGCATGCGCCGGGCTGACGCGGCGCTGGCCTGGGCCTCGGCCTGGGCCTCCTCGGCCTGCCGGGCGGCGCGCGATCGTTTGAGGAAGGCCTGTTCGTCCTCGGTCAGCTCGTCGCCGTGATCACTGGCCCACTGCTCGGCCTGCTCCAGCTCGGCACCAGCCAGGAGCAGCGAGTCGGGCCGGGCCCGGCGGGCCCAGCGGGTGGCCTGCCGCTGCATGGGCTGGAGCCTGGTGGCGAACCACGCGTCGTTGGACCGCTGCACCGGCGCCACCAATCGGTCGTGAGCCAGCTCGTACCACGTGGCGCCGGCCCGCTGCTCCGCCCGCACCAGGTGGGCGCCGAGCAGGCCCTTGAACAGCGTGTTGTCGAGGCTGCCGCTTTTGTCCTTGCCGCGCAGCACCTGCCCGCGGATGCCCCCCTGGGTGATCAGCTCGTCGCTGAACCACTGGCGCATGGCGCGCTCGCTGCCGGCGCCGTGCTGCCGCGCGATGCCCTGCACCGTCTCCGCGTAGTAGGCGCCCAGGGCCTCGTTGACGTCGCCGAACTCCCGCTGGTCCCCGGGATCGATGACCAGATCGTCGGGGGGCATGGCGTCCCACAGCCTGCGGCAGACAACCTGCAGCTGCACCGGCTCCACGTGGTGGCCGGTCTCCTCCTCAAAGGAGCCGTCGGGCTGCTGCACCTTCATGGTGGCCAGATCATGGATCAGCTGCTCCAGGGTCTCCTCTGCGTACACCCTGCCCGTGCCCTCGGTGGGGTTTTCGATGGCCTCTTGCGCCGCCTTCAGCCCGAGCAGCTCGATGCGGTAGCGGTTTCGCAGGTGGGTCGGCACCTGGCGCCCGTAGCCGTGCAGGGGCGCGAGGTAGTCCTCGCGCAATACGAACAGGGCCCAGATCCCGGGGTCACGTAATAGCTCGCCCAGCTGATCAAAGAACGCCCGGCGGGCCTGCTCATTGAGCGGGTCCACCGTGAGGACCTCCTCGAACTGGTCGAAGATCAGCAGCTTGCCGCGGGGCGCGCCCGGTCGGCCCGGCCGCTGCGCCACGTACTCTGCCAGGCTCTGGCCGCACAGCTCCTCCGCCGGCCGGCGCAGCTTCTGCGGGATCCCCTCCTCGAAGCCCATGATCGCGCTGTGGGCGTAGCGGTTGACCTCGTCGTCATCCGCGGGAGGCTCGAGGTTGACCCGGGTGGGCCGCCAGACGTCGAAGCGCTCACGCACGCGGTTGAGCAGCCCGGCCTGCACCATGGAGCTCTTGCCGGCCCCCGAGGGGGCGTGCAGCACCACCACACGCTCGGCGCTCAGCAGGTAGTACAGCTCCCGCACTTCGCGGTCGCGGCCGTGGAGGGTCTCGCCGTCCCGAAACGGGCGCGGGCCGATGTAGGGGTTGGCGCCGGCCACCCGGCGGGGCTCAGAACCAGCCACCGTCGTCCTCCTCAGCCGCGGTCGCCTCCTCCTCGGGGGGGATCTCCTGCAGCTTGCGGTGCAGCTCGCCGAGGAAGTCGGCGCTGCTGCCCCAGTAGATGTCGATCTCCGGCTCGGCCCAGCCGAGGCCAGCGCTGCGGTCCTTGCCGAAGTAACTCTCGAGGTAGGCCCGCGCGCGCTCCACGTCGGCCAGGCTGTGCATCTCCGGATCCACCTGCACCCCCACGTGGGAGTAGCGCTTGAGATCGGAGGTGCCCTCCAGGGTCATGATCAGTCGGAACAGTACGCGGAAGGTCCAGTCGTTGAGGGGGAAGCCCAAAAAGAGCAGCGTGCTCTCGGTGAGGGCGCCCCGGACCACCTTCGGCATCAGCTTGTAGGTCGAGGTGGCGATGAGGTAGTCGAAGAAGTCGTCCTCGGTGAGCACCAGCGAGTCCTTGGTCCGCGGCCCGAAGACGCCGAAGCAGTGGAACACCACGGGGGCGTCGCCGGTGGGCTCGCCGTCGTAGGCCGGCTCCTGGGGGTGATTCTCGGCCGAGGGGCGCCAGTCACAGTACAGCAGCTTCGGCGACTTGCCGGCCGCCACCAGGGACTTGAACAGCAGGGTGTCCCGGCTGGCCGACAGGTAGACGGGGGCAGGCAGCGAGGCCAGCACGCGAAAAGGGGCCCGCGCGTCCTCGCGCTGGCCGGCCACCACCTCGTCGAAGATCTTCGGCAGCGGGAGCTCCCGGTTCCTGGCCGACAGCGCCTGGTTCCGCTGGAGCACCATGCGCTTGAGCTGGGCCAGGACCTCGCCCTGGGCGTAGTCGCGGTCCTGCTGCACGCTCATGTACTGCGTCACCTTGGCCAGGTCCAGCCGCTCGTGCTCGGCCAGGGGGTAGTGCTCCGCATCCGCGAGCTGCTCAGCCAGGTCCTGGACGCTGCCGCGGATCGCCTCGGCGAGGTCCGGCCCGACGATGGATGAACTCGCCCTTGTGCACCCGGCGGCAGATGGACCGCCACTTGTCGAAGTCGCGCCCGTCCCCGGCGAAGCCGGGCTCGTACCACAGGCGGCCGCTGCGCAGGCGCAAAAAGAGCGCGGGCATCCAGGCGTCGGGCTGTCCGCGTACGCACCCGCGGGCCGCGGCCATGGCGCGATCGATCTGACCGTCTCGTAGCAGCTCGCTGAAGAGCGACGGCATGAGCTGCTCCACGGTCTCCATGGAGATCTTGCCCTGCATCGCCACGATGGCCGGTACGCCGGCGTCGGCCAGCAGCGGGGCCAGGGCGCGGTTGGCGTCCGCGCCGCCGCCGGCGCTGTCGCAGGAGGCCAGCACCACCAGCCGCGGCAGCTCGGGCAGCTCCTTGAAGCGCAGGGCCAGGTCAGCGGCGCGGACCAGCTGCACCTCGCCGTCGTCCCGCTGCAGGTAGATCACGGCCTTGCCGTTTTTCACCGCGCCGTGGCTCACCAGGTAGAGGATGTCCACACCGCAGAGGCCCTTGATCAGGCGGTCCACGGTCAGCGGCTCCTCGGCGCCGGTCCCGGCCACCGTGACCTCCACGCCCTGGAGACAGGCCCGCGCCCGGGCCACCTCCGCGTCGCGCGGCACCCGGGGCAGCTTGTATTTTTCAATGTTGGAGGGCGCCGAGACCGCCACCAGGGCGCTCAGCTCACCCCGGGGCCGGAGCTTGACCGTGCGCCAGTCCTCGCTCGTCATGTAGCGCGAAAACAGCACTCGCTGGGACGTGGCCAACGGGTCGCCGGAGTCGGGGTCCGCCAGCAGCTCCCAGCGCAGGTCGTGGAGCTCCGGCGCCGACGCGCCCACGTGGAGCCGCAACCTGAGCAGGTGCCCGCCGGCGTTGGCGGCGGCCATGACCTGACCGTACATCCGCCGGATGCCCTCGTCGGCGAAGAGCTGCTCCGCCAGGGCCTTGCCGTACGCCCCGGGCTCGAGGAGCAGCTCGGCCAGGGCAGCGGGGCGCAGGTCGCAGGCCCCCTTGGCCGGCGCGGTCTCGGCGTCGCTGGCCGGGTTGGTAAAGCGCAGCTCCACCTGGTACCCGTCGCCCTGGGCGCGGTGGATCCCGACCTCCAGCTCTGCGTGGTTTTTTTGCACGTCTATCCTCGGTGGCTCAGCAGGATTATAGAAACCGGAGCGAAAGAGACAAAAATAAATCCCACCAGGTCGACAGCTATGGCGTCAGGCGGTAGATGCGGCCCTCGTGGGTGGTGGTGAGCATGTACGCCCCGCGGTGGCAAAAGAGCGGGCGGCGTGAAAAGGGAGCGGGGTGCTTCACGGTGGCCTTCGGGCGCGGAGGCTTGCCAGGGGCCAGGGTGAAGAGATGGGTCTGCTGCGCGTCGGCCAGCGCCAGGGTGTCGCCGCAGCAGGCCATGCCGCTGTTGCCGTAGCTCAGGTGGTTGATGCGCGGGTCCTTCACCGCTTGCCGGAAGGCGCCTGGCGCCCCGCCCTCGTCCAGCGACGCCACCCAGATCGTGTCCTTCCAGGCCAGAAATAGCCGGTCGTCGCAGCGCGCCAGGGAAAAAGCCACGCCGGAGAACGGCAGCTTCGTGTTCAACAGCCGGAAGGTGCCAACGGCGCCGTCGGCCGCCAGGGGCGCGGCGTGGAGCTGGTCCATGGCCGGCTTGTTGTCCTCGTACCAGCCGCCGAGGATCAGCAGCTTGCCGCGGACCACCAGCGCCTGATGCAGGCTGCGGCGGCTCCTCGGTCCGGCCGGCATCGGCTCGGTGGCGCGCCATGGTCCGAGGCGCCCGCCAGCGTCGACGTCCGAGACGTAGACGGCCCGGGTGTCGAAGGGCCCGGTGAGGTAGAGGCGGCGGCCGCCGCCAGAGAACACCGCCCGGGCCCAGTAAGAGCCGAAGGCCAGCTCGGCGGGCAGGTCGCGCTCCTTGCGAAACGCCGAGACCCCGCGATCCGTGACGGCCGCGGACCAGACCTGTCGCGTGTACAGCTCGCCCGGCGCGCGAGGCCGGTGAAAGTGAGGGTAGTGCCGCAGCTGCCTGTGGCCGGGGAAGGAGACCACCCTGCCGCGAGCGGCGTCGTGAACCTCCACGCGGTCGTCGGCCTCGGGTACGGGCAGGCGCGTCTTCAGCTCCTCCCATCGCGGGGTCTGCTCGGCGGACATCGGGGCCTCTTTGGGGCTCGGGGTGGACGTGGCGCAGGCGCACCACAGGCAGAGTAGCGGGGCCAGCGTCATCCTCAAAGTGCACCCCCTGCGAGTCCCTGGGCGCAGCGGTTGGCGCTCCAGATGGAGGCCGCCTCCAGCAGCAGCCACTGCTCCGTGCGGGTCGCCACCTTGACGCAGCGCCCCTTGATCAGCCGCTCGGCCGCGGGCAGGCAGCGGCGGCTGCGGGCCTGTCGCAGGTCCAGCAGAAACAGCACCGCCAGGTCGTCACGCGGGCGTGTGGCGGGCAGGCGCGTCTTGCGAAAGCGGGCGGCGCCGGCTACCAGGTCCCTGTAGAGGAGGCCGTGGTGGCGATCCAGCAGGGCGTGGTGGCGATCCCGGGAGTAGAAGCTGCGGCCGGACCACAGCTCGAAGTAGGTTCGGATCATCTGCGCCCGCCAGGAGCCGGGGTTTTCCCCGGGGATCTCCAGGGCCGGCTCCCGCGGGTTGTGGTGCAGCTGGCGCGCGAGGTCCACCGCCCGGTCCGGCAGCTGCGCCGCGGGGCCCTGGGCCAGCTCGCGGTCCAGCCAGAAGCGAGCGTCGACGACCACGCCGAGCACCAGCAGGGCGGCCAGACCCACGCCG
>PVBE010296512.1_pt1 | contig 25792 bp, 19 predicted proteins | sample 1631181 | NCBI WGS metagenome assembly PVBE01 (sample SAMN08397723, study PRJNA350692) | Marine metagenome, whole genome shotgun sequencing project. | isolation source: water | place: Pacific Ocean | collected 2012-04 | reverse complement strand
TGGTCGATGCACGCGCCCTTTTGCGCACGCTCGACGAGCAGCCGCAGACGAAGAACCAGATCGCCCACGCGGACGTGCTCCTGCTCAACAAGGCCGACACCGTCGACGCCGAGCAGATCGACCGGGTCGCCGGGTCGCTGCGTGCCCTCAACCTGGTGGCGCCGATTCGCCCGTGCTCCTTCGCCGATGCCCCGATCGCCACGCTCTTCGGGCTCAAGAGCTTCGCCGAGTCCGCGCTGGTCCCGGCCGAGTCGGAGGTGCACGGGCACGACCTGGAGACCGTCTCGGTCCAGTTCGATGGACCGCTCGACGACCGCCGAGCGTCGATCTGGCTGGCGATGGTGGTCGCGGCGCACGGCGACCACATCTACCGCTGCAAGGGGGTGCTCAACCTCCGCGGCCGCGAGGACCGCGTGGTGTTCCACGGCGTCTACCGCCACCTGGACACCTACCCGGGCAAGCCGTGGGGCGACGCGACGCGGACCAACAAGGCGGTCTTCATCGGGCGCGACCTCGACCGCACGCTTCTCGAAGACGGCCTGATGGGCTGCCTGGCGCTGAACACGTAAACTCCCGTCGCCCGCGAAACCCCGCACCACCCCTGGCGGCGTTGCTCGTCGTCGACGGGCCTCCAGCACGCCTCCTCCTCGCGCCTTGCCAGTGCCGGCGCGGGCTTCCGCATGCTCGGTCCGTTTAAGTGATCAGCGCCCTGGCGACCTAATCGTCGGCCGTGACCTCGATGCCCTCCATTCGCAGCACGTGGAGCGCGTTGGTGGTCGTCGCCGTCCCGTCGCGCAGCTGGTAGTCGAAGTGCAGCGCCTCCCCATCGAAGCGGTCGCTGAAGTGCGCCAGCCGGATCGCCTCCGGGCGCATGTCCGCGACCCCCACCAGCTCGAGGTCGTGCGTGGTGACCAGCCCGTAGCTCCGGCCCGCCGCCACCAGGCGTGCCACGATCTCCCGACACGCCATGTGCCGCTCACGGCTGTTGGTGCCGCTGAGCATCTCGTCGACGAGGTAGAGGGTGGGCCGCCGCGCCAGGTCGCGCTCCGCGTCTTCCACCGCGTCGAGCACCGCCGCGATCCGCTTCACCTCGGCGTAGAAGCGGCTCAGCCCTTCGCCCGGCGCGTCCGTCACCTGGATGCTCGTGGACAGCCGGCAAGCGCGCAGCGCCAGTCGCGTCGCGCAGACGGGGGCGCCGGCCTGTGCCAGGTGCACCGCAACGCCGAGGGTGCGCAGAAACGAGCTCTTGCCGGACATGTTGCTGCCGGTCACCAGCATCAACGCGCCGCCACCATCGACCCGGAAGTCGTTCGTGCGCCGAGTCGCGTCCGAGAAGAGCGTGTGACCGAGCCCCTCGGCGTCGAAGGGTGGCGCATCGTCGTCCCCATGCAGCGTGGGCCACCCATATCCGGGGTGGTCGGCGGCGAATCCAGCGACCGAGCACAACGCTTCGAGGTCGGCGATGGCGGCGAGGTCGGCGCGGACACCGCCTCCGTGGCGCAGACGCCAGCGCTCGAGCTTGTCGCATTGCTGGAGCTCCCACAGGAAGCCGACGTTCACGGCTGCGTGGGTCAGCGCGCTCTCGCGCACGGCGAGGGCCTCGACCGTGTCCTCCAACAACTTCAGCCGCTCAGAGGGCGCCACCTTCGACGCGGAGAGCGCGTCGCGAGCGGCCTGGAGCATGGGCGACTTGAAGCGGCGATGCTCGATCAACGCGAACATCCGCCGCAGCGCGACGAATGGCCGGTGCCCGCGGCGCCCGAGCAGGTGGAGATAGCCCTTGGCGAGCGGACCGCTCGTGACCAGGAAGATGACCAGCTGGGCCACCAGGAAGAGCTTCCACTGCGTCTCGAGCTCGAACGCGGCGGAGGCCACGATCTGGGCCCAGGTGGCCACCACGAGCAGCCGGATGGGCCACACCGCTTTGGCGAGCCAGGGCCGCTCGGCCGGTGCCTCGGCCCACGCCAGGAAGTCGCGAAGCGCGCCCTCGTCGACCTCCACCATGCGCCCTTCGGCGTGCATTCGGTGGCGCACGCCCGACAGGTCGGCGAGCTCGCGCGCCGCGGCCTGCCGCTCCGCGCACGACGAAGGCTCGATGCCGTCGGTCAACAGCGCGGCCAGACGATCGCGGCCATCGGGCAGGGTCGCGCGACTCATCAGGTGGTAGAGCGAGCCTCGGCCGAAGACCTGCAGCTCGGCGAGCTCGGGGCGCGCGGGGTCGAGGAACTCGGCGCCGTCGTCCGGCACGGCGTCCCACTGCCCGCGCAGGCGCGCGGCGTTCTCCTCGGCGGTGGTGACGAGCGCGCGCAGGCGCGGCGCGAGGGTGTACGGCACGCGGTGCAGCCACACCGCGACCAGGAACGCCGCCGCGCCGGCCAGCGCGGGCAGCCCGTAGACGATGGGCTCTACGTCTTTGAGCGCCGCGAACCCGAAGACCGCGGTCACGACGAAGGCGACGAAACGCAGCGTCGCCACGTACGCGATGCGCCGCTCGACACGCACCAGCAGCCGCCCGTAGCGGCGCGCGGCGCGGTCGTAGCGCGCGGCGACGACCTCGCGCGGTATCACCAGCGCAGGCGCTCCCGGAGGTTGCGGAAGAAGTAGTCGGACTCGAAGTACACCAGGCGCGCCGGCATCGCGGCGCGGCGCACGACCACGCGATCGCCGGCGTCGACTCGGATGCGGTTGCCTCCGTCGATGATCAGACCGACGTCGTCCTCGCGTCCGGCCTCGATGTCGAGCTGCACCTCGGCCGAGCCGGGCAGGATGATCGAGCGGCTGCTGAAGCTGTACTCGTTGAGCGGCTTGAGGACGATGCAGTCGACGTCGGGCGTGACGAGCGGGGCCCCGGTGCTCAGCAGGTAGGCGGTGGAGCCGGTCGGGGTGCCGACGATGACGCCGTCGCCTCGGGGGGTGTGCACCACGCGGCCGTTGACGCTGATGCGGACCGACACCATGTGGGTGGCGCCCTTGATCACGACCTCGTTGATGCAGGCGCTCGTGACGTCGTCGTGCTCGACCTGCAGCGTGAGGCGCTCTTCCACGTGGTAGTCGTCGGCGAGCAGGCGGACGAGCACGCGGTCGAGGTCCTCGCGGTCGCATTGGGTGAGGAAGCCGACGTTGCCGAAGTTCACCGCCAGGACCGGCACGCCCGGGTGGGTGCGCAGCGCGCGCAACACCGTGCCGTCACCGCCGAGCGACATCACGAGGTCGAGCTCCGGGTCGGGGCGCACGGCGTTGTGGACCAGCTCGATCCCCGCCCGGGCGAACAGCCGTGTCATGCTCTCGACGCGGTAATCCTGTTCGGCGTCCCGCGTAAACAGCCCGATGCGCTTGAGGTCGAGCATCGCGCGCAAGTTACCGCCTTTTTCAGAAACGCGCATTGTGCTTGAATCCCGCGATTTTGGTTGGAGACTCCATTGCTTATCGACCTGCACATCGTCCCCGGTGATCGCTCCCCGACGGAGCTGGCCGAGGCCGTCGTCGCCAGCGGCCTCGACGCCGTCGTGGTGACTGACCGCAACCGCATCGACCGCACGGATGACTACGTCGCGGCGCTCACCGACGCGGGCATCTCGGCCTATGTAGGTGTCGAGCTCGCGCTCGAGGCGGGCTCGCTCGTCCTCGTCCCGCGCGACGCCGACGACCCGTCATTTCGCGACGCCAGGTGGAAGCCCGACACGGGCACCTGGACCGTCAGCGACGCACGCGACGCGGTGCAAGGCATCGACGGAGCGCTGATCGCAGGGCACCCGTATTGCCGCGACCTCGGCTCGGTGCTCGGCGACCGCGTGTACCGCGTCAAGGGGCTCGCGGCGGTCGAGACCCGCGCGGGTCGCGGCAAGGTCTCCTGGGACCGGCTCGCCGAGCATGCCGCCACGAAGGCCCAGGCCGCGCATGTCGGCTCCGCCGGCGGCCGCCTCGACTTCCTCGGCAGCGCCGCCACCGTGTTTCCCGGCGAGGCCGGCGACCAGGCCGCGCTCGTCGACGCGCTGCGCGAGGGGACCTGCCTGCCGGTCGAGTTCGAGGATCCGGCCGACCCGCGTGACCGGAAGCCGCCCGACCCGCCCCCGCGCCGCGAGGACCGGGGCGACCGGGATGGCCGTGGCCGTGGCGGGCGCGACCGCGACCGCGGTGGCCGGGGCGGACGTGACCGTGGCGGACGTGACCGCGGTGGACGCGGCGGCGGCGGCGGAGGCGGCCGCGGACGCCGTTGAACCGTTGAGGGGTGCCGCAGCACCCCTTCAACGGCGTGGCCGAACGGGGGTGGTTCATCCCACTGTGGGCGCGGCGCCGAAGGGCGACTGGACCCTCGACTGCCGACGCATGACGCCGCCGCGGCGGACCCCCCTCAATTCTGAGCAGTGGACTGCCGACTAGTGGGCTATGAGCAGCCCGCTGCGCATTCTCCTGGTCGACGAGGACCCAAACACGCTTCGAAGCGCGTCTCGCCAGCTCGAGGCGCTCGGCAACAGCGTGGACTCGGTCGAGAATGCGAGCGCTGGCGTCCAGCGCTGCGCAAGCGGCGACGTGGACGTGGCGCTCTTCGAGATGATGATGCCCGAACTCGACGGGCACGGCTTCCTGCAGCAGGTGCGCGGCAAGGCGGACAACCTCCCGGTGGTCCTGATGTCGGCGGATCCCGAGGCGGCCGATGTCGTCCAGGCCTTCCACGCCGGGGCCGCGGACTTCCTGCTCAAGCCGTTCACCCGACTCGAGCTCAAAGAAGTGCTGACACGGGTCCGCCGCAGGCTCGGTGATCCGGGCGGGCAAAGCGTCGCGCCGGGGCCAATTGGGGACACTCCGAGCGCGCCACCCGAAGAGGGCTTCGCGCAGATGCGCGGGCAGATGATGCGCACGCTCAGCGCCGGTGACTTCGCCCTGCCGGTGGCGCCCTCGGTGCTCACGCGCGTCATCGCGCTCTCGCAAGATGCGACGCCGGACAGCGAGCGGGCGATCCGCACCATCGAGTCGGAGGTGTTGCTGGGCCGCGCGGTGATGAAGCTCGCCCGCAGCGCGCAATTCCGGGGTCATCGCCCGCCGGCGTCCGTGCGAGAGGCGATCGCTCGCACCGGCGTGGTGCGCGCCTTGTCGAACGCCGCCGCCGCCGCCCAGCGCGCGAACTACGAGTTCACCGACCGCACGGTCTCCAAGCTCGCCGGTCGCCTGTGGCTGAGCCACCTCATCGTGGCTCTCACCGCAGAGGTCATCGGTGAGCGCATCGAGGTGGAGCGCCCCGACCGGCTGCAGACGATGGCGCTCTTTGCCGAGGTGGGCGAGCTCGTGATGCTGCGCGTCGCCGCCGAGCTCTGGCCCGAGCAGTTGTCGGTCGAAGGGCCGACTCCTGCGCTCGGCCGCGTGGTGCGCGAGCAACGGGCCAAGGTGAGCGCGATGCTGCTGGCCGAGTGGGGCATGCCCGCCGACTTCATCGTCGTCGCCCGGTGGGCGCCGCCGACGCTTCTGCGCAGCGTCCGCCCGGAGATCCAGCACTCGCTGTCGATCATCGTCCTGGCGCGTCAGCTCGCGGACGGCATGCTCGGGAAGAACCCGTTCGGCGGGGGCAACACCGCGGGCGCCGAGGACCGCAGGCTGCTGCCGAGCTTCTCGCCCGAGGTCGAAGCCGAGATTCGCCGTGAGGCCATCGACCGGGCCCGCGCCCAGCTCGGCGTGCGGTAGCTCGAGACCGGCTCCCTCCGTTTCACATCGTTTTCACGCGGCGCGCCTCTCGGGCTCAACTCGAGACGCGAACGTCCTCTCGCAACCACGGGAGATGCTCATGCGCCGCCGATTCTTCGTTCTGTTCGCGATCACCGCCGGGGCCGCTGCGTGCGCCTCGCTGAGTGGGCGCGGGCGCCCGGCATTCGTGACACCCCGAGTCCAGGGGCCACCCGACACGGGGACCAGGCCCCACCGGGATTCCCTCACGCTGCTCACGCTGAACGTCGCCCACGGCCGCGGGGACGGCTTCCACCAGGCCTTCCAGGCCGAGACGACCATCCGCCGCCAGCTCGACACGATCGCCGCGCTGCTGCGCGCCCAGGACGCGGACGTCGTCGCGCTGCAGGAAGCGGACGGCCCGTCGATGTGGAGCGGGGGCTTCGACCATGTGGCCCACCTCGCGTACGGCGGGGGCTACACGTGGCACGTGCGCGGGACCCACGCGTCGCCGCCCGGGCTCGACTACGGCACGGCGCTGCTGACCAGGTCGCGTCCGACCGCGCCAGGCTCGGTGCGCTTCGCGCCGACACCACCCACGCCGTCGAAGGGATTCGTCGTCGCGACGGTGCGCTGCGCGGGCGTCGACATCGACGTCGTCTCCGTCCACCTCGACTTCGCGCGCCCCGACACACGCGCGCGCCAGGTCGACACGATGGTGCGCACGCTACGCGAGCGAGGGCGCGCGGTCGTCATCGCCGGCGACCTCAACGCCGGCTGGACCCGAGGTGGTGCGCCGCGACGCCTCGCCGAGGCCCTCGACCTGCGCGCCTGGCAACCCGAGACGCTCATCTCCACCTTCCCCGGCCGCGAGACGCGCATCGATTGGGTCCTGACGTCGCGCGACCTGGAGATCGTCGAGCACGAGGTGCTGCCCGATGTCGTCTCAGACCATCGCGCGGTGCGTGCTCGAATCCGCGTGCTACCGTCCGGCGATGCCAAGCGTGCTGCTGGTCGACGACGAAGCGGCCCTGCGTGAGGCGCTGTCGATGGCGCTCGAGGACGCGGGCTTCGAGGTGACCTGCGCCCCGGACGGAGGGCGCGCGCTCGCCGTGCATCGCGAGACCCCGCACGACCTCGTCGTCTCCGACGTGAACATGCCGCACCTCGACGGATTCCAGCTGTGTCGCCGCCTGCGCGAGGCCGGCGACAGCGTGCCGGTGGTCCTGCTGACGTCACGCATCGGTGAGATTGACGAGGCGCTCGGGCTCGACCTCGGCGCCGACGACTACGTGACCAAGCCGTTCAGCATACGGGTGCTGGTCGCCCGTATTCGGGCGCTGCTGCGTCGTGGCATGCCGCGCCCCGATCTCGGCCCCATCCGCACCGGCGGACTGCTGCTGGATCGCGAGCGCCTGCAAGCCTCTTGGGGCGGCGTCCCCTTCCGCACCACGCTCACCGAGTTCCGCCTGCTGGAGTGCCTCGCCGCGCGCCCCGGGATCGTCTACGAGCGCGCCGTGCTGCTCGAACGCATCCGCGGCGACGACTCCGTTGTGGCGCCCCGCCTGGTCGACACCTATGTACGAAGACTGCGGCGCGCCCTCGAGACGCTCGACCCGGGCTTCGGCGCGATCGAGACCGTGGTCGGCGCGGGCTACCGCTGGAAGGTCTGACAGCGGTGCCCAGCTCCATCTGGCGGCGGGTGCTGCTCGCGTTGACGCTGGTGGTCTGCGTGCCGCTGGCCATCGTGTGGGGCGCAGGTCCCTACGAAGGGTTTCGCGGCCAGCAGCTGATGGCCAACGCGAGGGCCGCGGCGGAGGCCGTCGCGAACCAGGCGCCGCTGGAGGACGTGGCGCGGCGGCACGGCGTCTGGCTGCGCGTCATCGGCCCGGTTGGCCAGGTCGTCGCCGAAGCGGACCACGAGGCCGACCACTCCGTCTGGAGGCGACTGGGCGACGTCTTCTTCGGGCCCGCCGGCGCCCCTGCCTTGCGGGCCTGGGATCGCGCCCAGCCGCCGGTCGGGGACCGCCCTGCGGTGCGACAGGCGCGGGCCGAGGGCGGGTTTGCGACATGCGTGCACGACCAGAGCGGGCGGCTCCAGGTCTGCAGCGCCGCCGCCCGGACAGGCGACCGCGTGGCCCTCGCCATCGAGAGCTCGCGGCGCGCGGTGCGGGCGCTGCACGACGTGCGCTACCAGGTGCTCAAGCTCACGCTCTTCGTGCTGCTCGGCGCCTTGGTGCTCGGCATCTGGCTCGGGTTCGACATCGTGCATCCCATCCGGTCACTCCACCGCCAGGTCGTCGCCCGCTCGGCGGGCGGCCGCGATCCGATCCGGCTGTCGCGCCGGGACGAGCTGGGCGAGCTCGCCGGCGCCTTCGACCGGCTGCTCGGCGCCCTCGAAGCGCGCGACGAGGCGAAGGAAGCGTTCGTGGCCGACATGGTGCACGAGCTGAAGAGCCCGATCGCCGCGGTGCGAGCCGCAGCCGAAGCCCTGCGCGGCGACGTCACCCCCGAGCGTGCCGACCGCGTGGCCAACCTGCTGGAGGACGGCGCCCGGCGCATGGAACACGTGGTCGGCGGGCTGCTCGAGCTGGCCCACGCCGAGGCGGGCCTGGCGGCGGAGGCCCGTGTCGACGTCGACCTGCGGGCGCTGGCGGACGCCCTCGTGGAGCGGATGCGACGCGACCCACGGCACGCCGAGGTGGCGTTCGAGGTCACCGGCGCGCCCATCCATATCGAAGGCGCGCCGGGGGCCCTCGAGACCGCGCTCGGCAACCTGATCGAGAACGCAGCCGCCTCCGGAGCCCAGATCCGCGTCGAGCTCAGCGGCGCACGCGGCAAGGCAGAGATCCGCGTGACCGACGACGGTCCACTCATCGACGCCGACGTCGAGGCCCGCCTCTTCGAGCGCTTCTTCACGACGCGAGACGGCGGGACCGGCCTGGGGCTGGCGATGGCGCGGGCGGTCGCGCAGGCCCATGGCGGCGAGCTGGCATACACGCGCTCGCCGAAGTCGTTCACGCTGCGGCTGCGGACGCTCCCGGTCAGCGTCCGCCGGCTGGGCTCCTAACCGTTGTGTTGATGCGCCTCGCGTTCAAGCGGTAGAGGCGTCCACGCGAATCGCTCACCTCGCGCAGTTGGCCACCATGCCGAAGAAGATTCGCCGCAAGAAGCGGGGCCAGCGCCTCCCATCGGCGCTCGATTGGCTCCTCGCTCAAATCGGTCCGCGCGGCCGTACGACGCTGCTGGCGGTGCAGGCGGCCGGCGTCATGAGCAATCTCGAGCTGATGGGGGCGCAGCTCGACGTCTTCGGAGATCTCGTCTACGAGACGTGCTGGTACGAGCTGTGGATCGACGACGCGCGCTTCATCGAGGCGGTCGAGCCTCAGCTGGAGGGCATCTCGGATGTAGACGTCGAGGCCCTGTTTGTCGAGGTGGCAGCCTCGTTCTACGACCTCCGCTGGCGGCGCGCGACCATCGACGCCCTGGCCGCCGCGCTGGAGTCTGACGAGCTCGACGCCGACGCGCAGATGGCCGTCGGCACCGCAGTGCTGATCCTCGCGACGGTGACCGACGCCTGGACTCCACATCTCAACGCGGTGTGCGAGGTCCTCTTCTGCACCCAATTCGAGGAGCAGTTCTCGGACGAGCCGTTTCTCGAGGACATGCCACCGCTGACCGATGAACAGACCGAGACGCTGCGTGTGCTTCTTGACCGCGTGTCGCGCGGCGACGGGCTGCCGGTGCTCACGGAGGACGAGCGGCAGTGGTTGCTGGCAGAGTTCGCCACGCAGGCGAGCGGGGAGGCGCCGGCCGAGTTGGAAGCGGTCGACTCCGCCCCGTCAGCCAGAGCGGGCCAGCTGGTGAGGCACGTCGTGCAGCGACTCGAACGTATGGCGGACGACGAGCGATTCGAGGGCGACGACCGCGCGCTCGCGCGAGCCCTCACCGAAATGCCGCCGGAGGTCATGCCAATGATCCTGTTGAGCGTCGTCGCGTCGCCATCCCCGATCGTGCGCCACGAGAGTGAGCGGCGCTTCGTCGAGGCGCTTCGCGACGGGCCCGAGCCGGAGACGCTGGCCGAGTACCGAAGCTGGCTGCTCGCCCGGGGCGAGGACCTCACTGCCATCGACGGTGCCATCGAGCTGTACACCCCGCTCGAGCCGGACGACGACGCGCCCAACGCCGACGACCCCCAACTCCGCCTCTTCTGAACCGTCTCGTTGGTCGTGCCAGAGCCACGGCCAATGCAGATAGAAGACGACGAACCCGAGCACCACATCGAGGCGGCGATCCATGAGTAGTACGTCAGCGGCTGCGAACGCTCCCGGTCAGCGTCCACCAAGCCGGTTCAGGGGGCTCTCAGCGCGTCCAACATCCATGCATCCATAGCTACCAATCCCGGTTTTGCATGGCTATTCTGTTGCGACGTCGTGGTTCTGCATGGCAAGATGCCGGTAATGGACCCAACCGTTGACGCGATTTTGCGTGTAGCGAACCCGTGGGCGCGAGACCGGACCACTCAGCGAAAGCACATCCGGCGTCGCCTTCCCGATCCGAACCTGGCGCGCTCGTCGGCTGTGGCATTGAGCGCGGCGCTCGACGATCTGAGAAAGGCGCACCTCGTCGTCGGCCCGCGGCAGGCGGGAAAGAGCACCCTCGTCTGGACACTGCTGGCCGAGTCGGAGCGTCCGGTCCTCTATGTCAATTGCGAAGAGGCCGCGATTCGCGAGTGGTGTCGCTCGCCGACGCTGGTGGGCGCCGACATCGCGGAACGACTCCCTGAAGGTGGCGTCGTCTTCTTCGAGGAAGCCCAATGGCTCGACGAGGCGGGTTTGCTCCTCAAGGGCCTCGTGGACGCCCATCTGCGGCGCTGCTTCGTCGTGACCGGAAGTGCGTCGTTCCATTTGCTCTCGCGCACCCGGGAGTCGCTGGCCGGGCGGGCGAGCCGACACCAGCTGTGGCCTTTCACGCTGGCGGAGGTTGCCCGCGAGACGGTGGGTCTTCCGCCCGCGGTCGCGCGTAGTCGCGTCGCCGAGCTGCTCGAACGCCACCTCGTGGTGGGCGGCTATCCGGACGCGTGGACGAGCGACAACCCGCGGACCGTGCTCGACGCATTGGTCGGGGCGTTCCTCTTGCGCGACGCCTCGGACCGCTTTCGAGTGGAGCGCCCCGACGCGCTACGCACCCTCTTGCGCCTCGCTGCGGGCCAGGTGGGTGATCTGGTCAACCTCACGGAGTGGGCGCAAATCCTCGGCATCGCCGCCTCCACCGTCGCCGACTACCTCGCGTTGCTCGAAGAGACACATGTGGTCCGGCGCGTCCGGCCCTTCATTGGCGGGAAGCGCGCCGAGTTGACGAAGACGCCGAAGATCTACCTGCTCGACAATGGGTTGAGAAACGCCCTCGCGGGCGGCTTCGAGCCGCTCCCTGCGCGAGCAGACGTGGGCAAGCTGCTCGAGAGTTGGATCTTCAGCGAGCTGCACAAGCGCTTCCCCTTCCCCGGGGGCGTGCGCCACTGGCGGACCCGGAACGGCGCTGAAGTCGACTTTGTGGTCGAACCCTCCCCGGGTCGACTCGTCGCCTTCGAGGTCAAGGCGGCTCGCGGCCGCATCGCGCTTCCACGCTCGGCGCGCAGCTTCATCGAAGCCTATCGCCCCGCGCGCTTCGTGATGGTGTATCGCGGCCAACACCGCGAGGAGACCATCTCGGGCACTCCGGTCGAGTGGCTCCCAGTAGACCGTTGGCTCGAGCGCTTCCCCGCGATCATCGACCACGACGCCTGAGTCGGCGTGCACCCCTGCTGCCGACCGGTCAGCGTCCGCCGGGCGGGATCGGGGGGGCCTTCGGCGCTGCTGGACGGTGATACACGCTCATGAGCTGGACGCCGTCGACGAAGTGACCCCCGACAGGCCAGTCGGTGCCGTAGGCGCGCCAGACGTCGACCTCCTCCGGCAGCTTCTCCATCTGGTCGTGGTAGACCGCCCAATTCGAGTAGGGCGCGGTCCAGTCTCCGGTGTAGCGGACGTCACCTCGGAGCGCGCCGTCGCGCTTGTAGGCGCGGATCGAGCCGAGGGTCGCCTTATGCCAGAACACGTACGCGCGGCGTTCGACCTCGGCGTCGACGAACGGGAGCACGCTGGCGGTGCTGTGGCCCCAGAAGTTGCGGGGCATGCGGACCTCGGCCGCGCCGGGCGGGCCGCCGACGACCGCGTTGAAGTACGCGGGTCCCTGGGTGCCGTAGCGCAGGGTGTCGTGCAGTCCGGGCAGGAGCATCAGCGTAGCGAGCACCCCGCCCAGCAGCGCGTACCGGCGCACGGAGAACAGCTCTTCGGCCAGGCGTGAGGCGCCGACGCCCGCGATGACCGCCAGGAAGGGCATCGCCGGCATCCAGTGCTTCGTGCCACCGAAGATCGGGGTGTAGGGCATCGCGATGACCGCGAACGGCACCATGAGGTTCACCAGGAGCACGAGCTCGGCGGCGCGGCGGTGCGGGCCGGCGGGCCGCTTCAGGTCGGCGATCGCGTCGCCCACCACGCGCCAGAGTCCGATCGCGCCGAGCACGAGCACCCCGATGGGGAGGGTGACGAAGGCGAAGACGAACGGGAAATGCACCGGGAAGGGCGGCCGGTAGTAGAGCGTGCCGAGGTAGTCGACCGGGTAATGCTCATGGCGCGCGTGGAACGCGTAGTAGCCGCCCAGCCGCTTGAGGGTGTCGTGCCAGAGCCACGGCCAATGCACGTAGAAGACGACGAACCCGAGCACCAGCATCGAGACCGCTATCCACGAGTAATACGTCAGCGGGCCACGCTCACCGGCCGGCGCGCGCCAGGCGCCCGTGGTGCGTTTGAATCGCCAGGTGTCGACGGCGGCGACGAGCAGCAGCGCGAACGGAACGAAGAAGATGTTCAGCTTGGTCGCGAAACCCAGCCCCAGCGCGACCCCGCTCGCGAGCGCCCAGACACGGCTTCGCGCGGCGCGCAGATACGTGTAGCAGACCAGCAGCCAGGTGAAGGTGACGGGCGCGTCGAAGCACGCGAGGTGGGCGTGGAAGAAGTAGCGCGGCATCCACGCCAGGGCGAGCGCGGCCGCCCACCCGACCAGCGGCCCACCCACCATCAGGCCGAGCAGATACGTCAGCCACAAGGTGCAGCCCGCGAGCACCATCGTGGGCAGGCGGTAGCCCAGCAGGTGGCTGTCGACCCACTCCCAGCGCTCGACGAGCAGCTCGTGGCTGACGCCGAAGAGCGACTTCATCAGGACCGGATGCTCGTGGTTGTAGCGGAAGCCGCGGTCGATCTGGGCCTTCGAGAGCGACTCCACCTTGGGGTCGGTCAGGTTGAGCCACCAGCGGCCGGCGTTGTCCCCGGCGTCGATGTAGAAGCTCTCGTCGCGCGGGATGCCGATGTCGGTGTTGGTCGCAGCGAGCAGCGCCACGTAGCCCACGCAGAGCAGCAGGCCGATCCCGTGGTCGCGCCAGCGCGGGAGGCGCAGACCGCTCATCGGTTCGCCTCCCGGAGCGTCGGGTCGATGCACAAGTGCGCGTCGACGTGGGAGGTGGTGCTGAGCTCGAGCGTGAGCGGACCTGTGCCGCTCGCCGCGATCCGCCAGCGGTGCCACCCCCAGACAGGGTCGATGCGTCGCCGGCCGATCTCGACGCCGTCACGCAGCGCCTTCAACGTCGCGGGCTTCACCCGGCCATCGCGGGTGCGGTTGTGCGTGACCTTGTCGGTGAAGCCGTAGTCGACGACGAGCGTGTCGGCCCTGGGTGCGTCGGGCCACTCGAGGCGCAGCGTCTTCCCGGCCACCGGGTGGAACCACACGCAGCGGCGCGGCGCGTCCCCGATGACGCGGGTGTCCCGGCTCACGTGCAGCCAGGGGTTCTTGCCGCAGTGGGGGTCGGCGCGCTTCCCGCGGCGTCGCCGGGAGGACTTGAACGCGGAGAGCCGGCGCGGGACGGGCTGTGCGAGGCACTTCCGCGTGGCGTCCGGCGACTTCTTGAGCTCGCAATGCCAGCCGCGGCCGTCCCAGAAGTCGCAGGCGTCGACCTTCTCTTTTGGCCCTTCCCCACGCACCCGCGAGACGCGGACGCGGTCGAGGACGGCGCGAATGTCACCCACGACCCTCTCGTCGCCGGCCTGGACGAGGTCGAGCGTGACCTGCCCGAAGTGTCTTCGCGCGAGTAGCGTGTGACCGCCCGGCAGGTCGTCCGCGCTCCTGCCGAAGGCGCCGAGCAGCCAGACGCGCTCGTAGCGGGCGAGGTCGGCGGTGGCGACGTCCGGCAGGTGGAACCCGGGCAGGCCGTGCAGGAAGAGTCGCCCCTCGCCCGCCCAATAGGGCGCCCAGGCCACGCCGTCGCTCGGTTTCAGCTCCGCGCGCACCGCGTCCGTCGCCGCCTTCCAGGCCGCGCGGTCGGGGACTTCTGCGCTCTGGCACATCGTCAGCACGACGCCCGTGAGGACGGCGAAGGGCGCGAGCAGCCAGGGGTTCAGTCGCACAGGCACAGGCATCCGAAGGCGCGGCGCGCACTTCTATCACGGTCCGGGAAAGACGTGGACCCTGGCCGGGCACGCCGTTTAACCTGCCCCCCGCGTGAGGGCGCCGTCAGGGAGTAAGGATGAAGCGCTTTGTAGTGCTTGCGACACTCGTGCCTCTGCTGCACGGGTGTCCCGGTTTCGGTGACAAGATTCGAGGCGAGGGCGAGGCGACGTGGAACGGCGAGGTCAGGGCGATCATCGAGACCAATTGCATCCGTTGCCACGGCGACCCGCTCCGTGAAGGGGCGAAATTCCCGCTGCTGACCTTCCAGCAGTCGGTCGAGCGTGGCGACCGGATCATCGACCGCGCCGTGCTCGAGCAGCCGTCCCCGATGCCGCCGGCCGGCGGGATGTCCGACGCCGACAAAGACGCGCTCCAAGCCTGGGAGAATAGCGGCTTCCCGCTCGGCGCCGACGGCGAGGGCGAGGGCGAAGGCGAGGGCGAAGGCGAAGGCGAAGGCGAAGGCGAAGGCGAAGGCGAGGGCGAAGGAGAGGGCGAAGGCGAGGACCCGACCTGGGACAACGCCATCGGCCAGATCACAGCGGACCAATGCGCGTTCGTGGGCTGCCACGGGGGCGACGAGCCGAAGGGCGAGCTCAACCTCGAGACCTACGCCGGGTTCCAGGCCGGCGGCGTCAGCGGCGACTTGTCGGGCGGCGGCGACATCGCCGAGGCGCTCATCATCAAGCGCCTGCGCGCATCCGACGGATTCGCCGTGATGCCGCAGGGCAGCATGGGCCGGCCGGAAGCCGAGATTCAGACCTTCGAGCGGTGGATCACCGCCGGCTCGCCGGAGAATTGACGATGCGGCTGCCGTTGTTCCTCGGGGCGCTGCTGCTCCCCGCCGCCGCGCTCGCGCTGCCTCAATACGCCGTGCGCTCGGCGCGCGCATGCGACACCTGTCACGCAGACCCCACCGGGTGGACCAACCCCGAGCTGTCCGAGCGGAAGTGCAGCCTCAACTGCAACATCTGCCACGTCAGCCCGGGCGGCGGCGGGATGCGCAACGAGTCCGGCCTCTACTACGGCTACCAGGTGCTCCCGATGTTCGGGAGCCGCCCGGCCGACAAGGATTACAAGCCGCCCGCTCTGATGAACGGCGGGCGAGCTCCGGCGGGCTCGGCCACCGCTCCGGCCAGCCAGCCCATGGTCGCCGCGAGCCAGCCCACCGTCGCCGCGAGTCAGCCGACGGTCGCCGCGAGCCAGCCCACCGCGGCCGGACCCAAGATGGTCGCCGCGCCCGGGAGCGCAGGTCGCTACGGCGGCATCCAGCCGCACCCGACGTTCCAGATCGGCGCCGACGTCCGCTCGATGATCTACGTGCCCTTCGAGGACCACCCGTTCCACGAGGACACCGACGGGCTGGCGGTCTTCCCGATGCAGCTCGACATCCACCTGGCGGTGCGCCCGTACAACCCGCCGGCGCTCAACGTCGGGCGGCTGACGCTGCTGGCGACGGCGGGCATCGAGGGCCAGCGAGTCGAGCCCGAAACCGACCCGCAGGACCGCATCTTCCTCAAGGAATACTGGGCGATGTACCACGACCTGCCGTACCAGATGTACGGCCGGGTCGGGCGCTTCCTGCCCATCCACGGGTGGCGTACGGACGACCACACCATCTTCACCCGGCAGGGGACGAACCTGCTCGGCCTGCCGTTCGACATGGAGCGCCAGGTCACCGGCCTCGAGCTCGGCATCAACCCGAATTACCTCTACGCGCACGTCAGCGTCTTCAACCCGGGGGACGAGAATCTGCGGTTCGCTGGCGACACGAGCTTCGAGTCACCCGTCGACGCCGACGCCGGCTGGGGTTCCGCGCTGGCGGTGGGCTGGCGCGACCTCTTCTGGCAGGCCGGCGCGTCCGGCATCTTCGGCAACCGCGACGACACGACGCAATGGATGGCGAGCCTCCAGCTCGCGCTCAACTTCGAGGTCATGTGGGACTTCCTGCCGCTCATCTACCTGGGCGAATTCCACGTCCACAACCAGGACCGCACGGGCGGCGACGACACCCAGACGCGGCTGTCCGCGTGGCACGAGCTCGGCTGGCTCCTCACGACAGGCCTCAACTCCAAGCTGCGCTACGAGTGGGCCGACAGCGACACCGAGTTCAAATTCGACACCGTGCACCGCGCGAGCGCCGTCCTGGAGTTGCACCCGTACACCTGGTTTACGGTGCTCACGAGCTACCGGCACAATTGGACCAATAACGAGAGCAGCCCCGACGGCGGCGGCGGCCGCTTCGACTTCGCCGGCGACGAGTTCTTCGTCCAGCTCCACGCCTGGTACTGACCCCGCCGGACGCCGACCGCATCGACAATAGAGCGTGCCATTTGTCGATGGCGTCGACGAATGGTACGTTTCGGCGTGGCCGTCGACGATCTGGTCCAGGTCTACAATCCCTGGCTCGCGTTCCCTGAGCGACAGGCAGAGTTGCTCGCTCAGCGCCTTCCGGATCCGTTCGTCGAGCGCTCCGTGAGCGTGCATCCTCGTCCGGGTCGCGTCACGCTCGTGGTCGGCCCGCGGCAGGCCGGCAAGTCGACCCTTCTCATGGACATGGCGCGCCGTCAGCCGCGGCCGGTCGTCGTGCTCAACGTCGAGGAGCCGGCGATCCGAACGCTGTGCCACTCGCCGGGAGAGCTCGCCATCTGGCTGCAGCGAAGTGTGGGCGACGAGGCGTTCGTCATCCTGGAAGAGGCCCAACACCTGGACGAACCTGGGCTCTTTCTCAAGGGGCTGGTCGACCTACGCAGTCGTCACCTCATCTGCGCGACCGGCAGCTCGTCGTACCACCTGCGAGCGCGAACCCGGGAGTCGCTCGCCGGCCGCGCCGAGCGGGTCAAGCTCCTGCCCTTCTCCCTGGACGAGCTGGTTGGACAGACCCCGAACGCGCTCTCGCGCAGGACCCGCGGCGCAGAGGTCTGGAAGAGACAGCTCCGCTTCGGTGGCTACCCATCCATCTGGAGCGCGCCGCAGCCCGAGGCCGAGTTGGCTCGCCTGGCGGAGGCGTTCGTGCTCCGCGACGCGTCAGACTTGTACGCAGTCAGAGACCTCGGCGCCTTCCGGATCCTGCTGGGCTTCATCGCCGCCGACGCTGGCAGCCTCGTCAACGTGTCGGGCTGGGCAAACGAGGCGGGCGTCTCGCGCGACACGATCAATCGGTGGGTCGAGTTGCTGGTCGAGACCCACCTGGTCGTGCGCCTTCGTCCCTTCCTCGGCGGGAAGCGAGCGGAGCTCAAGAGCACCACGAAGGTCTTCTTCCTCGATTGCGGTCTGCGCAACGCCCTGTTCGGAGGCTTCGGTCCTGCCGACAACCGGGCGGACCGCGGGGCGCTCGCCGAGACATGGGTGCTCGGCGAGGTGGCCAAGGCGACGGGTCTGCTCGACACGGTCCGTTTCTGGCGAACGCGCCACGGCGCGGAGGTCGACTTCGTCGTCGATCGGGGCGCCACTCGAATCGCTATCGAAGTGAAGGCCGGGGCGCTCAAACGCCCGACCCTCTCGCGCGCCGCCCGCACCTTCATCGAGCTCTACGCACCGGCTCGCTTCGTCGTCGTCAACGCCGAGCTCGAAGCGGACGCAGAGCACGCCGGTGTGCCGGTTCACTTTCGCCCGCCGTGGGCTCTCCGGGCGATGCTCGAAGCCTGAGGCCCGCCCGGCACCGGCCTCAGCGGCTCTGGTTCATCGCCAGCTGACAGATGTCCGCGGGGTAGCAGACACCCACCGGCTGGTCCGGAACGATCATGCAGCACTGCAATGGAGCGTCGCAGGCCGCCCTGCCATCGCCGCAGATGCTCCCCTGCCCGCCCTCCATCGGCGGATCGTTCGGGCCCGGGCCGGGCATCGGCTGCGCCTGCCCGTTGAGGGTGCATTGCTGGCTGCCGTCGGACGAGTCGCCGCCCACGCCGCACGCGGACACCGCGTCGAGCTCCGACTGGAGGAAGGTCTCGACGGTGCCGTTCGGGCATTGGACCGCGAAGTTGACGTCGTCGTCGTCTCCGCGGTCGAGGATGCCGTAGCGCTGGCCGTTGATCGTCAGCCAGAAGGTCTGGTCGCCCTCCTGGGAGGTGTCCTGCTCACCTGTGGCGCAGACCTGGCCAGCCGGCCCGTAGTAGGTCGCCGTGAAGGTCTGGTCGCTCGGGTCGTCCGGGTTGCCCTGGTCGATGTTGACCGTGACCTTGGCGCCGTTGCTGTAGACGATCTCGAACTCACCGCCGCCCCCGAGGCCGTCGCCGCGGATGTCGCAGGTGCCGGCCGGGGCGAAGCACGTGAAGATGTCGAACATGCCCGACGCGCACGTCCCCGCGAACGGATTGGCGCCCACGTTGCGGCAGTCGATCTCACGGGTGCCGCCGCCCTCTTCCTCGATGCGCACGATGCCGCGTTCGACCACCCACACGCCCACGTCGAGGCACTCATCCCGGTCCGGGTTGGGCGGCACACCGGTCGGCGTGCTGCCCGACATCACGGTGCGCTGCGCACCGCCGCCCTGCTGGTGCGCGGCGGTGACCGTCACCGTCGAGTCCATGCGCACCGCCACGTAGAAGCGGCCGTCCTCGATGGAGGTCGCGCTGCTGGTGCCGAAGTAGTCGACGCCGCTGGCGATGATGCGCGCGCCCGGGAGCGGATCGCCGTCCGGATCCTCGACCAGGCCGGTGATGCACGTCGCTTCGGTCGGGTTGTCGACGTTCCAGGACGACATGTGACCGATCTCGGCCTCGTACAGACCGGTGTCGGCGTTGAGCACGGCCTCGCCCTCGTGCACCCACTCGTTGGTGTCCTCGTTCAGGCTCCACAGCGGCGCGCGCTCTGGCGGTGAGTCCATCCCCTCCGGCGCGGGGATCGCGAGGTTCAGCGCCATGCCGCCGGCGACCTGCAGCTCCTCGCCGTCCTGGCGCACGGTGATCTCGACCATGCCGAAGGACTCGAGCAGCACGGTCGAGCCGCCCATCTCGCCCTGGAACCGGCCCGCCGTCCCGTTGACCTCGTCTGGGTTGCTCGGGTCGATCGGGGTGAGGTGGACGTCGACCATTCCGGCGACCGAGGCGCCCTCGGGGCTGACGAACGCGCCCGCAGGGATCGCGACCTTCGCGCCGCGCGCGCCCGCGACCTCACCGCCCATCTCGGCGTCGAGCTCCACCGCCGCCGCCTCCGCCATCAGCTGGGTGTGCAGCGCCGTCGGCATCTTGTCGAGCACCGGCGTGGTGCGCATCGCCTTGAGGTAGCCGTCGCGCGAGAACGTCACCGTGACTTCGGAGATCGCGGGCGCCTCGAGCTGGTAGGTCCCATCGCTCGAGGTGACCGTCGACTCACCGCCGGCCGTGACCCGGACGCCGCCGAGCTCGGATCCGTCCGCGGCCGTGACCGTGCCGAACAGCACCGTCACTTCCTGGCTGGGTCCGCCGCCACCGCCATCGTCGTCACAGCCCCAGAACGCCAACGCGAGACACAGAACGCCGAACCTCATGGTCACTCCCCCTGTTGCTGACTCACCACGGATCGGGCAGCACGATGTCGCCCGACTTGTCGAGATGGAAACCCAATGACAGCTTCTGACGCTCACCGGGTGCCAGATCCGCCTCGAGCCGGACCAACCCATCGTCGTCGGGCTCCGGCCTTCCTTCAGTGCAATGCTTCTCGGACATGCGCACGTCGAGGGCCTCGAGCTCGCTGACTGGCAGGCGAAGGACGACCTCGACCCGCTCGCGCGAAGAGGCGCTCGAATCGATGCGCGCGTGGGTGACGAAGTGCGTTCGGTCGCGGCCGACCATGCGCTTCTCCTCCTCCCGCGTGCGTTCGTGCTCGACGCCGAAGCGGTCGTCGCTCCCGAATGACAGCTCGAATGCCTCGCCAGGCCCCACGTACTTCACCTCGCCGACGCCCACGTACGCCCCGTCGCGCAACAGCGTCACCGGCCCGGCCAGGACGGGCTGCTGGCCACGATTGTTCAGGCGGGCCCGCAGAAAGACCTGCGCCGCCACCTCGGGCATCGCCACCAACCCGGCGGTCGCCTCGGTCTCGAAGGCGCCGGTGGACACGCGGTGCGGGCGACCGTCGCTCGGTACATCCACCCCACCTTCAGCCCGAAACACGCGGGCCTCGCCGCCGTCGTATACGCCGGGCAGCGCTGCGTCACCGCGGTCGCGGGAGACAGCCTCCTCGCGATGCTCGAGGACGACGCGCTTCTTGACGGCCTTGTCGCGCAGGCGGAGCCGGTCCTCGCCGATCTCCGGCAGGGACGCGCCTGCGCCCGGACGATCGGTGCTGAGTACGAGCTCCACGTCATTCCACGCCTCGCCGGTCCGCTGCCAGACCGTGGCGTACGTGGTCCAGCGCACGCTTCCGTCCTTCAGCAGATGAGCCTCGTGCGCGGGTCGCCACAGGGCGCACGGCACGACCGAGGTCACCACCAGCTCCGCCGCGCCGGCGTCAGTCGCGAAGACGCGCACCGTGAGGTCACAGACGAGGCGCGCTTCGTGCCGCTCGGCGTCCTGGAGCAGCGCGGCGACACGCTCCCGCGCGGCCTGTTTCTCGCGCCGCTCGACGCGCGCCGCCTCGAGCGCCTGCTGGGCCACCTCGGTGGTGTCTTCCAGCCGCGACAACGCCTCGCGCCAGCCCTGATGCCCATCGTCGCCGGACCACACGGCCGGCCCGACCTGCTCGAGGTAGCGCCGGAGCAGATCCTCCGAAGCCTCGCGGCGCTGCGTGGTGCGCTCGAGCACCCGCTCCGCGGCCTTCAGGGCGCGCGCCGCCTGGTCGAGCTCCGCCACCAGAGCCGCCATCCGGTCTCCGTCAGGGGTCGCCTCCACCCAGCGCCGGTCGACGCGGATCTCCTCTACGCGCGCGGTGCTCCCCTCGAACCACGCAGAGACGTGCGCGTCGCTCGACAGCGGGGTGACCGCCTCCACGACCAGGGTCGAGCGACCCTGCGCCAGCGTGATCTCCGCGCGCCGGACCAGCTCTGCGCGGTCCTCGAACGCGGTGACGCGGCGCACCGGCATCGACAGCGGCAGTCGTTCACTCACGACGATTCCCCCCGACGATCTCCTGTTTGGCCGGCAACTCCACGCGGTACTGCCACGCCAGGTTCGAGACGGCCCCGGGCGCCATCTCGACGGTCCAGCGCAGACCCCCTTCGAGTGGGTCGCCCGAGGGTGCGCGGTCCGTCTCCTGAGCCGCCGGTGTGCTCTCGAGCAGCGTCACCTTCACGTCCTTCACGTCGTCGTCGGCCACCGGCAGCCGGTCGTAGACATGCAGCGTCGCGGCTTCGCCCAGGGACGAGCGCACGCGCACCACCACGCTGTGGTCGACGCGCGTGGTGTGACTGACGATGCCCTTGTCCTGTTGGTTGGCGTGCGCCTTCCGCTCGACCACGCGCACCGCGGGTTCGAGCCCGAGGTTCAGGTCGAGCGGCTCGCCGCCCCCCGACCCCTGCATCGTCGCCGTCACCCGGAAGGCGCCGTCGATGTAGACCTGCATCGGACCGCGCGGCAGCGGCAGACCCTCGGGCGGGCGCACGCGACAGAAGCGGAAGACGTCGTGGCTCTCGCGCGGCACGGTCCGGTACTCGATGGCTGCGGGCGCGGTCGCATCGAGCACGACGACGCGGTGCCAGCCTCCATCGCCGGGCAGGTCGTGGCCGCCCTCGGCCGCGTAGAGCTGGTGGTAGCCCTTGGGCGGGTGGGTCCCCTTCGGAAGCGGGGCGTGGCGCATCCGGTCGCGCCCCGCCTGCAGGGCCTGGATGGCGCGCTGCAACGCCGGGCGGTCCGCCGCCTCGTGGTCCTCCACCAGCGACCACAGATGAGCGAGCGGATCGACCGGGCGCAGCGTGCCGCGATGCGGGCTGTCGGGCCCTTCGAGGCGCAGGTAGGCGTACCTGAGCCGGCGCTGGATCTCGCCATCCGGCGGGCGGATTCGACCGCCCACAGCTTGCGGCGGCGGCGCGCCGCCACCACCAAAGCCGCCCCGACTGCGACGCATCGGTGCCGAGGCGGAGAGCGTCTGCATCGGCATCTCCGCCGGATACGCCCCGGTCAGCGTCGTCGATGGCGGGCCCATCTCAACGCCGCCAACCTCTTCGTCGAGCGTGTCGTAGATCGCCGACTTCGCGACCTTGTTGGCGGGCGAGGGCGCAGGTGGCGGAGCGTGGGCTGCGGCGGGCATCGGCGCCGGCTGCATCGGTGGCGGCGGGGGCGGCGCGGCGGCTCCGGCGGTCGGCTCGATGGCAGGCGACGGACCGACCCGGTCGTACCCGGCGAAGAGGGCGTCGAGCCCGTCCGGGAGCGGCCTGAACGCCGGCTTGGGCCGCGGCTGTGCGGTGCCGATGCGCCACGAGGACAGCTCCGGCAACGTCGCCTCGCGGGTCAGATCGGCGGTCGAGACCTGCACGGCGACGCCCGACCAGTCCTCGCCGCTCGCCTGGGCGACCATCGCCTCCAGCCGGATCGTCGCCGCGCGCCCCTTCAGGTCGAAGACGTACGTCGGCACCCAGCGCGCGGCCTCGACGAAGTACTCGAGTTCGAAGTGGGTCGCCTCGTCGCCCTCGAGATGGAACCTCACGCCGCGGGTGAAACGCGGTGGCACGCGGTCGCCGTGGAGGACCCGCGCCAAGGCCCGGCGCGCCTTCCTCAGCGTCTCCGCGTGCGCCTCGAGATTTGCCCGCTTCGCTTCGAGCGATTCGAGCTTCTTCGAAGCGAAGTCGTGCAACTCGAGCAGCGCCCCCGCCCCTGGAAGCTGACGCGGCGTGCGCTTCGCCGGAGACGCGCTGAGCCCCTGGTAGGCGCGGATCCGTCCGTCGAGCCGCTCACGCTCGTCCCGCAGAGCCTCGGTGGCGACCTCGAGCCGGCGCTGCTCCAGGATGTGGTCGCTCGACGGCTCGGTCGCGCCACCGGCGACCAGGGCGCAGGTCTCCCGCACGTCGCGGACCTGGCCGGTCTCGGGCCGTAGTCGCAGCGAGTCGGAGGCATAGAGGAGCGGCAGTCCGGTGACCTCGACGGCGCCGGGCTCGGCTCGGCCCCGGCGAACGACGAGGGCGCCGTTGCGATAGACGGTGACGCGGGTGATTCGAGTACTCACTGAAGTTGGATCGCAGTCGCCGAAGCGTGTGTCAACGCGCGTGGTCCCCGAAGCGTGTGTCAACGCGCGCGCCCACCGTGCGAGACTCACAGCGTGGAGGATGCTCGCACCCTCGAGCGCGCCGCGCGGACGTACCTGGGCCGATTCGCCGCTTCGTCACATCGCCTGCGCCGCGTTCTGAAACGCCGCCTCGACCGAGCCCAGCGGCGCGGTGACGAGATCGACCGCCCGACCCTCGAAGCCGCGGTCGACGCCGTGGTGACGTAGATGAACGCCGCCGGGCTCGTCGACGATGCGCGCTACGCCCGTGCCCTCGCGGAGACCCTACGCCGGCGCGGAACCTCCCGCCGGGCGATGCGCGCGAAGCTCCGTCAGAAGGACCTGCCCGCGGCCCTCGTCGACGAGGTGCTCGAGGCCGAGGAAGGAGAGGCGTCGGAGGTCAAGGCGGCGTGGCGCTACGCCGAGCGACGGCGCCTCGGACCCTTCCGCAGATCCGACCGGGCCGAGCGGCGCAAGCGCGACCTCGCCGCGATGGGACGCGCAGGCTTCTCGTACGGGGTCGCCCGCGACGTCGTCGACGGCGAGCGCGTGGACCCATGAGGCGGCTGTGGCCGTTGCTGCTCGCGGCCCAGACCGCGGTCGCCGCCGAGCAGGACGTGCGCGTCCGCGCCGACTACCTCCACCTCACGGCCGACGAGGGGCAAGCGTCCGGCCAGGCCTTCGGCTACGGGTTGCGGGCCCGCTTCGTCGATCTGGCGCAGCTGCTGGGTGGTTCGCTGGAGCTGCACTTCGACGGCCGCGCCCGCGAGGACCTGGCCCGCGAGTCGGGGACGCGTCGCTCGATCGCCGAAGCCAGACTCGGGTTGCACGAGGCCGGACCGGTGTCCGTCGACGTGGGCCGCATCCCCTTTGGTGAGGGCACCTCGCTGCTGCTCGTCGACGGCGGGGCGGTCGCGATCGAGTACACGGACGGCCTGGTCCACCGCGTCGCCGGCGGGCTGCGCGCGACGTTCGACGACTTCACGCCCGACCGCGACCGGCCGACGGCCGCCACCGCCCTCGAGCTGCGCACAGATTGGGTGGACGCTGCGGCGAGCGCGAGCTGGACCCGCGACCGCCTCGCCCCGTCCGGGCGGGAGGACGACGAGCAGCAACGCGACGTGGTCAACGCCGCGACCCGCGTGTTGCTGGTCCCCACGAGCCAGGTCTGGGTGTACGCCGCGGGCGAGGTCGCCGACGTGGCGGCCTGGGCGGTGCCAGCGGATGACCCGCGCACGTGGATTCTGACCGAGGAGGGCTACGCGCTCACGCAGGGCTACGGTCAGATCGGCTACCGGCCGTGGAAGCCGCTGCGCTTCGACGTGTCCTACCTGTTTCTCGCGAGCCGTTTCGGCACCGGCGGCGGGACCGAACGGTTTCAGGATGTGGCCGCCCGGGTGCGCGTGCGGTTGTGGAGGCGCCTGCGCGCGATGGTGCGCGGGCGGTACCGGCTGCGCGACCGCCTGGTCGTCGACGGCGATGGCTACGATACCGCGCCGGATCGGGGGACGCGCCTCCAGGCGGGGGCCGAGCTGAGCGACATCGCGGGCACCGGGCTTGCGGTGGCGGCGACGTCCATGATCGACCAGAGCGAGCGGCGCTCCACCTTCGCGTACACGGTCGACGCGGGGCATCGCGGTCCCTGGTGGTCGGCCTTCGCGGGCTGGCGTTCGACGGTGCGCGACGTGGACGACGACTTCGGGCGCTTCGCGGGCTCGACCGATGTGGCGGCGCTGGATCCGTATAGCCGCACGGTGCAGACGGCCGCGCATCTGCGCGCAGGCGTCTTTCACGACGTCTTCGACCTGCACGTGTCGGCCGACCACGACCTGGAGACGAAGCAGACGTTGCTCTTCGCATCGGGGTCCGCGCGATGGCGCTGATGCTCTGCATGGTGCTGGGGTTGTGGGCGCCCGACGCAGCGGTGCCCGACGCAGCGGTGGTGGTGACGGACGCGGCGCCGGTGGTGCCGGACGCGGCGCCGGTGGTGCCGGACGCGGCGCCGGTGGTGCCAGACGCGGCGCCGGTGGTGCCGGACGCGGCGCCGGCGGTGCCGAAGACGCCGAACACGTGTGCGTGGCCGCTCGAGGGCAAGCACGCGACGCAGCCGTGCATCCGCTGCCACCCGACGCCCGATTTCGCCATCGCGGGCGACGCGGACGCGGGGTGTGCGCGGTGCCACTTCCCGCCGCACGCCGACGCGTTCGGGACGGGGTGCGATGGTTGCCACGCGCCGAGCCGACCGTTCCGCGAGGTGGCGTTCGCCCATCGAACGACCGGCTTCCCGCTCGAGGGGGCGCACCGCGCGCCGTGCATGACGTGCCACGCGCCCTCCCGGAGTGATGCGCGGCGGGCTCGGGTCGCCGGCTGCGTGGGTTGCCACCAGAGCCCGCACCGCGGCGGCGCCGGCCTGGACTGCGCGCGTTGTCACGACGGTCGGACGTGGCTGTCGGTCCGCTTCGACCACGGGGCGACCGGCTTCACC
>PVBE010482179.1_pt1 | contig 25794 bp, 26 predicted proteins | sample 1631181 | NCBI WGS metagenome assembly PVBE01 (sample SAMN08397723, study PRJNA350692) | Marine metagenome, whole genome shotgun sequencing project. | isolation source: water | place: Pacific Ocean | collected 2012-04 | reverse complement strand
GTCCACACCGATCGTCACTGCGGTTTCGCTCGTGATACCGTTCGCCATGCCAGCCTCCTTTGGGCCTTGAGCCCGTGGTTGATTTGGGGACCGCAAGATACCCCGTTTGGAGGCTGGCCCTCTCATCTCATCTGCGATCGCATGGCTGTGAAGCCTTGCCCCGCGAAAGTCTCTACGTCCACTCCGGAGTGCACTGGTCCATTACGGCAGTGCCAGCGCGACCAGTCCCGCCTCGGCGCCGCTGCCGTACGCCGCCACGATGTACTGCTTGCCACCTACCATGTAGGTCATCGGCGTGCCGGTGAGCGTGGCGGGCACCTCGACCGCGTGCACGATCTCGCCGGTCGCTTTATCGAATGCGTTGAGCGCGGGGGGCTGCTCGCTGCCACGACCCCCACCCAGACCCAGGAAGAGCAGGGTCTTCGTCACGACCGGTCCGGTGAAGGCACCGCCCCCCAGCGGGCCCGGGTCCGGCACACCCAACTCGATGAGCCGCTGCCGTGGACCGTCTCCGAGTGTCACCTGCCAGGCAAAGTCACCGGTCTTCAGATCGATCGCCGTCAACCGCGAGTAGGGCGGTTTGACCAGCGGAAACCCTTGCGGGCCTCGCAGACCGCTGCGGCCCCGCATGTATCTGAAGTCGGACCGCTCCGGGTCGGCTTCCTCCAGAACGACCGAAATCGGCGATGTGCGAGACGGCACAAACAGGTAGCCGGTGTCGGGGTCGAACCCGGCGCCATACCAGTTGGCGCCGCCGCCCCACCCTGGCATCTGGATCGTGCCTTTCAACGACGGCGGATGGAAGAGATCGCCATACTCGTGCTGTGCCAGGATCTCTTCGGCCTCGGCCCGCAGCTCCGGGGTAAAGTCGATCAAGCCGTCCACCGAGATGCCCTGCCGCTCGAAGGCCGGCGGCTTGGTGGGAAACGGCTGCGTCGGTGACGCCCGCTCACCCGGCACCGACGACGCCGCCACCGGCCGCTCCTCGATCGGCCAGACCGGCTCACCGGTGACCCGGTCGAACACGTAGGTGAACCCCTGCTTGCTGACCTGCGCCACCGCCTTGATGTCTCGTCCGTCGACGGTGATGTCGACCAGCGTCGGTGCCGCCGGCAGGTCGTAGTCCCACAAGCCGTGGTGCACCATCTGGAAGTGCCAGACCCGCTCGCCGGTCGCCGCGTCGAGACAGACCAGACTCTCGGCAAACAGGTTGTTGCCCAGGCGGTGCCCGCCGTACCAGTCGTTGGTCGGGGTGCCGATCGGCAGGTAGACGTAGCCCAGATCCTGGTCGGCGCTCATGATGCTCCAGGCGTTGGCGTTGCCGGTATACGTCCAGGAATCGTCCTCCCAGGCGTCGTTCCCGAACTCGCCTTCCTGCGGAACGGTGTGGAAGATCCAGCGCAACTCGCCGGTCCGCACGTCGAACCCGCGAATGTCTCCCGGCGGCGCGGTCTTGTAACGCGGTCCGTCGGCGATGGATGAATCGACGATGACGACGTCGCCCACCACCATCGGCGGCGAAATCACCTGATACGCGCTGCGGTCCACCTCGCGGCGGAGCCCCTGGGTCAGGTCGATCTTGCCGTCCGAACCGAACCGGCCGATCGGCCGCCCGGTCGCGGCGTCGAACGACCACAAGTGCGCGTCGCTGGTCGCCAGGAAGATGCGCGCCTCGTCGCCGTCGGTCCAGTGCGCCACACCGCGCGAGTTGAACCCCAAGTTGGTCGGACGACCCGACTCGTAGCTACCGACGTCCTGCACCCACAGCTGCTCGCCGGTCCGGGCATCGATCGCCGCCACGATGCTAAGCGAGGTCCGGATATAGAGCACCCCGTCGATCATCAGCGGCGTCGCCTTGAACCCGGCCGGTGTGAGCCGTCGGTTGTCGCCGGCAATGCCGCCGTCGGGCGACTCCCATTGCCAGGCGACTTGCAGCCGGTCGACGTTGCCGGCGTCAATCTGGTCGAGCGGCGCGTACTTGGTGCTGCCGTCGTCGCCGCCGTAGCTCGGCCATTGCCCGTCAGGCGCACCGTGTTGGGCCAGCGCCGGTGGCGCGACCAGGGCGGTCAGCAGCAGGCACGCGATGGTCACGATGGTTCTCTGCGCGGTCATCACCAGACTCCTCATGGGCCACCCCCACCACTCCGGGCGGGCCGGTCCACAACACACGTGCCGAGCGTCGTGTCTCTTGGTGTCCGACTACACTATAGTGGTCGCGACACGGCACAAAAGGTGAACGAGGCCGATTATACGCACATGAAACAGGATCAGGACGTCCAAACTGCGGTCGGCGCCGACCACATCGATCTGGTCGAGTGGTATTTCGAGCAGGGCTGGACCGACGGGCTGCCGGTGGTCCCGCCGACGCCGGAGTCGGTCTCCGCGATGGTCGAAGCGCTCGGCGGCGACGCCGAGCGACTCGAATCGCGGGTACCGCCCCGGTGGGGCAATCTGACGCGTGAGGTGCTGGCGATCAACATGGTGCTGGCCGGCTGCAGGCCGGCCTACGCTCCGGTGGTCCGTGCCGCGATGCTCGCGCTCTGCAGCTCGCATTTCAACCTGAATGGCATCCAGGCCACCACTCATATGGCGGCGCCACTGCTCGTGGTCAACGGCCCGGTCCGCGACGAGCTCGGGATGAACGCCGGCGCCAACGTGTTCGGGTCCGGCAACCGCGCAAACGCCACGATCGGCCGGGCGATCCGCCTGGTCCTGCTCAACGTCGGCGGCGCCTGGCCGGGCGACCTCGACAAGAGCACGCTCGGGCACCCGGGCAAGTACACCTTTTGTATCGCCGAGAATGAGGACGCGAGCCCCTGGGTGCCCTATCACTTAGAGCGGGGCTACCGGCCTGACGACAGCACCGTCTTCTGTATCGCGGCCGAGGGGCCGCACAGCGTCACCAACCATGTGGCGAACGACCCCCAGGGGGTGCTCGACAGCATCGTGTCGGCGATGAGCACCATCGCCCACAACAACGCCGTCAGCAGCGGCTCGTGCGCGGTGGTCATCGGGCCGGAGCACGCCACGACGATTGCCGGTCGGGGGTGGAGCCGGTCTGACGTCCGCCGGTACCTCTGGTCGCACACAACGAACACCTACGACGACATCAGCTTCGGCGGCCGCTACGGAAAGATCTACAACCGGAACCTGCCGAAGTGGTACAGACGCGAGGCTGGTGCGCGCATTCCGATCGTGCCGTCACCCGACGACATCCACCTGTTCGTCGCCGGCGGCGAGGCGGGCCGGTTCTCCGCGTTCCTGCCGGGATGGGGCCACATGACATCGCCGGTGCTCAGGGCGATTGACGGACGCCCCCCCGCGGGTGGAGAACGCTGCGCGGACGGGACGTGTGAGCTCTAAAGAGCAGGCTTTGGGCTATAGGCTTTGGGCGCTCTTGGCTTCAAGCTTGCGTGTAAGTGCGGCACACAATGTCTCGCGACCCACGCAAGCTGCGCGTCTTCGGCCTTGCCGACACCCTCGTCGTCGATGTCTATCGCGCGACTCGGCCGTTTCCGACCGACGAGCGCTATGGCCTGCAGGCACAGATCCGCCGGGCCGCAGTGTCGACCGTGGCCAACATTGTTGAAGGTTCTGCTATGCGGACGACCAAGGAGTATCGTCGTTTCTTGAATGTCTCGCTTGGCTCGGCCGCCGAAGCCCGGTATCTGGTCGATCTGGCGGAACGTCTCAGCTACGTACCTGAACCCACGAGGGACGGCTTGGTTGCTCGTTTCACGGTGCTGATGAAGTGCCTGCAGAACCTCATTTTCTCTTTGGAGCGCCCAAAGCCCAAAGCCTAAAGCCCAAAGCCAAGAATTAGGAGCACCTGCCAATGCCCATCCAGTCCTCTCTCCCCACCGGCCAGATCGTTTTCGACCCGCGTGGCACCGTGACCGCTTCGGCTGTGACGCTGGCGCCGCGGGTCTCGACGTTGGAAGGCGCGCGGGTCGGCGTGCTCGACAACTCGAAATGGAATGCGTCGAAGCTGCTGCGGCAGACCATCGGACTGCTGGAGGCCGACGCCGCACCGGGCGCGATCAACCGCTACGCCAAGGACAGCTTTTCGAGAGTCGCTCCGGCCGAGCTGCTGGACCGGATTGCGGCCGAGAACGACGTCGTCATCACCGCCATAGGCGATTGAGGCTCCTGCACGTCGTGCAGTCTGCACGACGCGGTCGGGCTGGAGACACGAGGGGTGCCTACTGCCGCCATCATCACCGCTGCATTCGCGCATGAAGCCGAGGTGCAACGGGCGGCGCTCGGCGCGGATCAACTCGTTCCGATCGTCATTACACATCCGCTCAGCACCCTGTCCGAGGATGAGATCCAGGCTCGTGCGGTTGAAGCCGTGTCACAGCTTCACACAGTCCTGCTCGGCCGTTAGGGAGGCTTCGCGCATCGATGCTCGTCAATCTTGCCTATGGCCGCACCGGCCTCCCCGTCGAGTTCCCAGACGACCGGACCACGGTGATCGAGCCGACCTACCTCGACGGCCTGCCGAATCAATCCGGCGCGATCCGCGAGGCGCTCGCGCGCCCGATCGGTACCGCCCCGCTCGGCGACCTCGTCGGGAAGAACCAGACCGTCGCCATCTCGGTCTGCGACATCACACGGCCGATGCCAAGCGCCACGGTGTTGCCGGTCGTGCTCGAGGCGCTGTCGCACGTGCCGACCGAGCAGATCGCCATCCTGATCGCCAGCGGCACACACCGCGCGACGACGCGCAACGAGCTGGTGGAGATGCTGGGCGCCGACGTGGTCGAACACTGCCGCATCGTCATCCACGACGCGTTCGACGACACCGCGCTGGTCTCGCTGGGCGAGGTCGACGGCCAGATTCCGGTCTGGCTGAACCGCACGTGGATGGAGGCCGACGTCCGGATCACGACCGGGTTCGTCGAACCGCATTTTTTCGCCGGGTTCAGCGGCGGCCCGAAAATGGTGGCCCCTGGACTGGCAGGATTCGAGACGATTATGCGGCTGCACGACGCCGAGATGATCAGGCATCCGGATGCCCGTTGGGGCATCACCGATGGAAACCCGATTCATGACGGCATCCGTCGGATCGCGGCCCGTTCCGGTGTGGACTTCAGTGTCGATGTCGCCATCAACCGCGACCGGCAGGTCACGTATGTCGCCTCCGGAGAGCTGTTCGCGGTGCATCGCACGGTTCGCGAGGTCGTCAGGCGAACGGCGATGCAGGCGTTCTCGACGCCATTCGAGGTCGTGGTCACCACCAACAGCGGCTACCCACTGGACCAGAATCTCTATCAGGCAGTGAAGGGAATGTCGGCGGCTGCCCAGGTTGTCAAGCCGGACGGGGTCATCGTCTGCGCAGCCGAGTGCGCGGATGGCTACCCGGACCATGGCGATTACCTGGACATATTGACTCAGCGTGAGAGCGCGGAGGGACTGCTGGAGATGATCAACGCTCCGGGCCACAACCGCCACGACCAATGGGAAGTGCAGGTCCAGGCCCAGATTCAGCGGCGTGCCGATGTCCTGTTGCGAACCGACGGCCTGACGAACGACCAGGTCCGCTCGGCACATCTGACTCCGGTCGACGACGTGGGTGAGGCGACCCGCGATGCATTGTCACGGTTCGGCCCGAACGCCCGACTGTGCGTGCTACCCGAGGGGCCACAGACCATCCCCTACCTGGCGGAGAGCGCATGAGAGCTACTGCACTGCTGCTTGGGGCGGCGGTCTCGGCGGCATGCGCCGGTCCGGCGCCACCCACCGCCGAGGAACGGGTCGATGCGCTCTTCACGCAGCGCATCTCATCGGCGGGACCGGGCTGCGCTGTCGGCGTTGGGCGCGCCGACGACGTGCTCTACGCACAGGGCTACGGCATCGCGAATCTCGACCACCATGTCGCGATCACGCCGGACACCGTGTTCGACGTCGGTTCGGTCACCAAGCAGTTCACAGCGGCGAGCATCGTGCTGCTCAGCCTCGACGGTGCCCTCTCGTTGGACGACGACATCCGCACGCACCTGCCCGAGCTGCCCGACTACGGCACCACGATCACCCTCCGACACCTGCTGCATCACACCAGCGGCATCCGTGACTACCTGAACCTAATGGCCCTCGGTGGCAGGGAATTCTACGCGCCAATCAGTCACCAGGACATCGTGGAGCTGATGGCGCGCCAGCGAGCCCTCAATTCGCAGCCCGGGGAACGCTACAGTTACAGCAACACGGGCTACATGTTGCTGGCCACCGTCGTGGAACGGGTGTCGGGGCGGTCTTACGGGACATTCGCGCACGAGCGGATTTTCGAGCCACTGGGCATGAGCCAGACCTTCCTCCATGAAGACGCCGAGCGGATCGTGCCGAACCGGGCGACCGGATATGCGCCGGACGAGAACGACCGCTACCGGATGGTGCACAACAACAGTTTTGCGACCGCCGGCGATGGTCAGCTCTACACCACCATCGGCGACCTGTTGCGCTGGAGCCATGCCTTCATGTCGAACCAGGTGGCGGGACCGGAGCTCGGCGCCCTGATGCTTGCGGCCGGCACCCTGGCCAACGGGGAGACGACCAGCTATGGGGCCGGTCTGTCCCTGGACGACTATCGCGGGCTGACGACGCATGGACACGGTGGCAGCACGTGGGGCTTCCGCGCGCAGCTTGTGCGCTTTCCGGACCAGGAGCTCACCATCGCGGTGATCTGCAATCGTGAGGACCTGAATCCTGCGGCGCTCGGCAACGGAGTGGCTGACCTCTACCTCGCAGACCGCCTCGGCCCGGCACTCGAGGCGAACCGCCCACCGCGTCCGCGCGGCGGACCGCCACCGGAGCCGACACCGGTAACGATCGAGACCAGAGATTATCCGGGGAACTTCTACAGTGAGGAGCTGGATGCGACCTATCACGTCCAGGTCGAAGACGACAGACTCGGCGTGCGGATCGAGCGCTGGCCGGCGCTGGCGCTGGTGCCGACCAGCGACAATACGCTGGTCGGCCTCGACTTTCCAGCCTGGACCGGGCCCAGACGGGTCGAACTGGAGCTCACCCGCGATGCCTCTGGCACGGTGACCGGTTTCGTGCTGTCGGCCGGGCGGGCGCGCGACATCAGATTCAGGCGCACCCTCGCACCGTAAACGCGCGCAGCCGAGGCCTCCCAGCCTTGCATGCACACGACGACCTGTAGGTGCCAGCCCGCTCGCGCCGTCCCCTAACGAAAAAAGGCCGGACGCTTTAAGGCGCCCGGCCTCTGGTGGTCTCGATTCGCGAAACGTGCGGTTGCTACTGTCCGGTCGTCGTGTCGGTAACCGGCCCCTCGACGGTGCCGTAGTAGCCAAGCATCATTTCTTCCCAGGTCTGATCGCCCCAATGCACTTCGGCGGTCGGATCAGGGTTGAACCGGTTGTTGCCCGAGTTGTCGTAGTGGAACTCCGCCTCGATGACTGAGCCCTTCGGCATGTAGATCGGCTCGGCCAACCGGTAGTTCAGCTGCCAGTTGAAGTCATAGTTCGGAATCCAGAGCGCGACCTCCGAGCTCCCGTCCGGGCGCGTGACGGTGTACTTGGCCGACTTCCCGCGCACGTGCATGTGCGGCATCATGGTCGCGAGGTAGGTGTCCTGTCCGATCGTGCGATTCGCGGTGACCGCGTAGTCGGCGTTCCCCGGCTCGATGGCGAACCGGACATTGATCACCTGCCCGCCACCGGCCTCGCGCGGCCTCGTCTCCGACGGGTCGGCTAGCACGACACCCCAGCTGCTGACGTCCTCGACCACTTCACCAATGGTCGTGTAGTGCATCTGTGCTTCGATGTCGGCACCGGCCGGCAGCCTGACGGCGACCCCGTCCTCATACACGGTCCCGATTCGGTTCGGCACGTAGCCTCCGACGCTGGCCCCCTCGGCCCGCGCCCGTGTGCGGTCACGCTGAAGTCTGACCTCGCCGGTGGCCGGCTTGCCGTCATCCTCCATGACCTGCGCGATGACGTGGTGCACCACCCTCCGATCTCCCGGTCTGAACTCGTGCGCCGAGATCCAGACATCCTCTTTGAGATTGGTCGGAACGGTCACGTAGGAGTACGGGACGGTGCCATCGGCCGGCACGGTGAATGGCTCGAGGAAGGTGAAGATCAGATCCGGCTCGCCGATCGACCAGCCATCGGCGAACTGGGGCGCCTCGGGCAGGTCGGCCGCATTCCCCTCCAGGGACCCGCCATCGACCCACGCCGCGATGGTATCAATCTCGGCCTGCGTCAGGCTTGCGTCGTTATTGTAGGCGCGAATGCTCGAGTCGGCGCCCCAAGGCGGCATCTCCTTCGACAGCACCTTTGCCTTCACGGCGCGCGCCCAGGGACGGGCGTCGCTGTAGGTAATCAGCGACATCGGGGCCAGGTGGTTCGGTCGATGGCAAGCAACACAGTTCTCGTACAGAATAGGCGCGACATCCTTGGCAAACGTCGGAGCGCCTGCAGCGGCTTCAGCATCGGCGATGCCGGCAACACCCAGAACCAGCAGCGCCGCACAGACACCGGTCAGCACCGACAGTACTCGCATCACACACTCCCCCCTCGAAGTCAGTCTATGCCAACACGCACATCTTCCGTTAAGTATCGCCCATCCCAGGCAGAAGTCCAGCGGATTCTCAGACGCCAGGCGGACCAGCGTCAGCGCGGACGAGACGGGGCCCTCCTCACCGTCCTGGCGAAGCAGGAGGCGCCCCATAACGCCAAAGCACCGCCGACTCGCCGTTTTGTTCCACCAGCTCGTCGATCATGTCTCCCATTAGGTCGCGCCGCTCGAGAATGGCGCGGATCTCCTTGGCACTGAGCCACTCGTCCAGCGCGGCGGTGAGCGACGGTTCGTCGAGTTGCTGCATCCGCGCCCAGAGATCGCGATCGACATGGGGCATGTCCTCGTTCACCAATTTGATGTCCGGCGAGAAGGACCTGGAGTGATCAATCACCATGAGGTTCCAGGCCGCGTCCACCAGCCAGTTGCCCTCGTTGAAGTCCTGGTTGTAGATGAGGTTGTCGAACATCTGGGCGCGGATGAGCTGGATGGTCCAGTAGCCGCGGTACCGGTTCGGCGGCGAGGGGACGCCGCCGCCGAGGTCCTTGAAGCTTTGGGCTGGACTGACCCACATGATCGCGGCGCCGAGCTCTCCCCGGATCCGCCGCTCGACCTTGACCGGCACCATCCCGAGAGCGAGCACCTTGTCGAGCTCATAGGCGGCGATTTCCGCCTTGTAGCTCTCGAAGAAGCCGCGCTGGATGCCGGGCTGCAGCGGTTTCCAGGCGAACTTGTCGATCGGCCCGCCAGGGGCGAGATTGGCCGACTTCGGATTCGTCACACCAACCGGGATATCTTCGAGCCCGAGGATCTCGGCGGTCTTCATGAACGCCTCGATCTCGGCTTCGCGACCAGGCCAGCGTTTGGCGCTGAGGGCGGCGTCGCCCTGCGCTGCGGCACCCGACACCCACACCAGCGCCACGAGTCCGACCAGCAACGTCACGCGCTTCGTTCGCTGTCTCGAAGGCATGTCCACCTCTTTTGCCTCGCAACCGGGTCCGGTTTCTATCTCCGCCGATACCGGCCGCGCTGCTAGTACAGCACCAACCGTTCGCCCTTTTGCGCGATCAACGTATCGAAATGCTCGGCCAGCTTGTCGCGTCGCTCGATGACGGCGTCCACCTCCCCACCGGTCAAGTAGGGGCGTGTGTGCTCTTCGAGCTGCGCGCGGGTCAGCTCCCGCAACCGCTCGAGCAGCTCGCGGTCGCACTGGGTGACATTCTGGGGGCCCTGGAGCTCGCCCCACAGTCGAAACGCCCTAGAAAAATCGATCATCCACAGCTTCCAGTCCGAACTGTAGAGGATGTTGCCCTGGTTGCGGTCGGTGTCATAGACGAGCTCCGCAAAGACGAGCATCCGGTAATACTGCTGGGTGAACCTCCGCATGTCGTCCGGCCACCGGCGCTCCCCCAACCTGGTCTCCTCGTTCATCATCACGTCGTCGATCCACCAGGTCATCGCACCGCGTGTGCCGTTCCAGTCGCGCTCCACCGTCACCGGCATCATGTGGTCGATGCCGAGCAACTCGGCAACTCGATACGCTGCGATGTTGTAGCGATAGGCATCGACGAAGTTCAGCTCCTCCCGCCGTCCCAACCGTTTCCGATCTTCCCGCTCGTTCACCGACTGGAACCCGACGTCGTGCGTCACGGTCCCGTCGCTCAACGTCAGCCGCCAGGGCCGCGTCACGCCACGTCCGATCGGTTGGGAGTCGACCACCTCGGCGGTCAACATGAACTCCTCGACCTGTGCCTTGTCGAGGTCGAGCGGTTGCGCGGTTGCGGTAACGGCGACGGCAACCAGGAGGGCTGCGGCAGCCACGGAACCGTTCACCGCTCTCGGGAGGTCGTGTCGCACAGGCATCTCGGTCTGCTCCTTACTCGCGCGGTATCGACGCGTTCGGGTTCACCTACCAGACCCGCCGAATGGGCGAGCCCCCCGACAACGGCTTACGCTCTTGAACAGAACGACACCGACCACCGGAACCGAACGGGAGCTGTGCCCGGACGGGCCGCCGCGCGGGGCCGACGTGCCCACTCCGACACATGCACCGTCCGGCTCTGGTGAACGCACGCAGAACCCCCCCTTGTTCGCACTCGTTGTGAAGCGAGCGCATTATACTCTGCTGGTGCCCTGGTAGGCGACAAGGGCGCCGGTGACGGAGATGCGGGATGACCGGCGATGCAGCTCCCTCGCTGTGAGCAACGACCCGCCGGACCCGCACGCGTGTGCGCTCCCAGAAAGAACCGATGGACTTCTCATACTCCGCACGGACCGAAGAGCTCCGCCAGCGCCTTCTGGGCTTCATGGACGAGGCGATTTACCCCAACGAGCAGATCTATACCGAGCAGGTCGAGACGAGCACCAACCGATGGGCATCGCCGCCGATCATGGAAGAAGTGAAGCAGGCGGCGCGCACCGCCGGATTGTGGAATCTTTTCCTTCCCGACAGCGAGCTCGGCGCTGGCTTGACCAATCTCGAGTACGCGCCACTGTGCGAAATCATGGGCCGCTCCCCGATCGCGCCCGAGGCGTGTAACTGCTCGGCGCCGGACACCGGCAACATGGAAGTGCTGGTCCGCTATGGCACCAAGGCCCAGAAAGAGCAGTGGCTGACGCCATTGCTGGAAGCCGGGATCCGTTCGGCCTATGCGATGACCGAACCGGAGGTCGCCTCGTCGGACGCGACCAACATCTGCGCCCGGATCGAGCGTGACGGCGACCACTACATGATCAACGGACGCAAGTGGTGGGCGTCGGGTGCCGGCGACACACGCTGCAAGCTGCTCATCCTGATGGGCAAGACCGACCCGGACGCTCAGAAGCACCAGCAGCAGTCGATGATCCTGGTGCCCACCGACACACCCGGCGTCACGCTCGTGCGCCCGCTGACGGTGTTCGGCTACGACCATGCGCCCCATGGGCACTTCGAGCTCACGTTCGAGAACGTGAAGGTCCCACGGGACAACTTGCTGCTCGGTGAGGGACGCGGGTTCGAGATTGCCCAAGGCCGCCTTGGTCCGGGCCGCATTCACCACTGCATGCGGCTCATCGGGCTGGCCGAGCGCTCGCTCGAGGCGATGTGTGCGCGGGCGAAGTCGCGCATCGCGTTTGGCAAACCGCTGGCCGATCAGGGCGTGGTCATGGCCGAGATCGCCAACTCGCGGATCGAGATCGATCAGGCCCGTCTGCTGACTCTGAAGGCGGCGCACATGATGGACACGGTCGGCAACAAGGTCGCCCGGGCCGAGATCGCCATGATCAAAGTGGTGGCGCCCAACATGGCGCTTGCCGTGATCGACCGCGCGATCCAGCTGCATGGCGGCGCCGGAATCTGCGACGACTTCGGGTTGTCGGCCGCCTGGGCACACGCCCGCACGCTGCGGTTGGCCGACGGCCCGGACGAGGTGCACCGGCGCGCGGTGGCGCGGATGGAACTGAGAAAGAGCGACCAGAACTAGAGGAGCGCCTCGCATGCCCGACGCCGTCATCGTCTCCACAGCCAGAACACCCATCGGTAAGGCCTTCCGGGGCGCTTTCAACAAGACGCACGGCGCCGTCCTCGCTGCGCACGCCATCAGGCATGCCGTCGAGCGTGCCGGGGTCGAGCCGGGCGAGGTCGAGGATGTGGTGCTCGGGTGCGGGTTGCCGGAGGGCGCCACCGGGCACAATGTGGCGCGGATGGCTGCCATCCGCGCCGGCCTGCCGGTGACGACGGCCGGCACCACGATCAACCGGTTCTGCAGCTCCGGCCTCCAGGCGATCAGCGTTGCGGCGCAGCGTGTCGTCACCGACCGGGTGCCGGTCATGGTGGCTGGTGGTGTCGAATCGATCAGTCTCGTCCAGAACGCGCTGAACAAGGAGCACTTCACCGAGGAGTGGCTGATGCGCCACAAGCCGGAGCTCTGGATGAGCATGATCGACACCGCCGAGGTCGTGGCCACGCGCTACGCGGTCGGCCGCGATGCACAGGATGCCTACGCCCTGGTGAGCCAGCAGCGGACCGCCGCCGCACAGGAGGCCGGTCGCCTCGACGACGAGATCGTGCCGCTGACCACCACAAAGCTGGCCACGAACAAGCAAACCGGCGAGACCTGGGACGAGGAGGTGACGCTGTCGCGCGACGAGGGTAACCGCCCGAGCACAAGCCTCGAGGGTCTGGCCGGACTGACCCCGGTGATGGGCGCCGACAAGTGCATCACCGCCGGCAACGCCAGCCAGCTCTCTGACGGCGCCTCGGCCTGTGTGGTCATGGATGGGGCGTTGGCCTCGCGCCGCGGGCTCGAGCCACTCGGCATCTACCGTGGGTTGGTGGTGTCTGGGTGCGAACCCGACGAGATGGGAATTGGTCCGGTCTTCGCCGTACCGACGCTGCTCGAGCGCCACGGGCTGACAATGGACGACATCGACCTGTGGGAGCTGAACGAGGCCTTTGCCGTGCAGGTGGTCTACTGCCGGGACCGGCTCGGCCTCCCGATGGAGCGGCTCAACGTCGACGGTGGGTCGATTTCGATCGGCCATCCCTACGGCATGAGCGGCGCGCGGCTGGTCGGCCATGCCCTGATCGAAGGCAAACGGCGCGGCGCTCGGCATGTCGTGGCCACGATGTGCATCGGCGGCGGGATGGGTGCTGCCGGTTTGTTCGAGATCGCCTGAGGGAGTTGTGGCTCCGCCCACCGATCCCGAAGTGGTCGCGGTCCGACCCGATGAACAGCTGGATCTGAGCCGGCTCGAGCCCTGGCTCCGCGCGCATCTGCCGCACTCGGAAGGTCCGCTCACGCTGCAGCAATTCGGCGGCGGGCATGCCAATCTCACCTATCTGCTGCGGTTCGGCAACTCGGAGTACGTGCTCCGCAGGCCACCGCTGGGTCCCATCGCGCCGACCGCCCACGACATGCGGCGGGAACACCGCGTGCTGGAGCGCCTCGGAAAGGCGTTCCCACTGGCGCCACAAAGCTATGCGCTTTGCACCGACCCAGCCATTCTCGGTGTCGACTTTCACGTCATGGAGCGGCGCCACGGCATCGTCATCCGACGGGATTTGCCAGCTGAGCTCGAGGGCCGACCAGAGCTCAACCGACGGATTGGCGAGATGATCGTGGATGTGCTCGCCGACCTGCACCGGGTACCACCGGAGACAGTCGGTCTGGAAGAGCTGGGCCGACCGGAGGGGTTCGCACAACGACAGGTCGAAGGATGGGGCCGTCGCTGGCAGGCTGCCAAGGACCAGGAAGTGGCCGACGTCGACCGGATGCTGCGTTGGCTCGAGGAGGCCGTCCCGGACCCGCAGGTCACGGCGCTCCTCCACAACGACTACAAGCTGGACAACGTGATGCTCGCCGCCGCCGACCCGGCCACCCCGGTCGCGGTGCTCGACTGGGACATGACCACGCGGGGCGACCCGCTGATGGATCTGGGTTATCTACTGAACTTCTGGAACGAGGCGGGTGACGACCCACGCTGGCGCCAGGGCTCCCGGATGCCGACGCACCACGACGGCTTCCCAACGCGGGCCGAGGTGGTCGAACGATACGCGGGTCGGACTGGCTTCGATCTCGACCACATCGCCTGGTATCACGTCTTCGGCGTGTTCAAGCTGGTGGTGATCGTCCAGCAGATCTACATCCGCTTCCGGCGCGGCCAGACACAAGACCAGCGATTCGCCGGCTATGACGAACGCGCGCGGGACCTGGCGCGCAAAGGCGTAACGCTCATCGACGCCGGGTAGCCCTAGCTCGGCAGTCGAGTCGAGCGAAGCAATGCCGCCCAGGCGGGCGCCGGTTTCCGGACGCCAGAGCCATGCTAGATCTGGGCTGGCACCAACAGTACCGGTGTGGGTTTCGGAGCGTAGCCCCGTCTAAGCAGGCGGCTTCAAGTCTTTAACGTGGCCGCCAGGCCGCGCGACAATGTGCGGCCCGCGGTGGCGGCGTGGGGCGAGGGGCCCCCACAAGCCACCGCGTGGGGTTCGGGGCGCAGCCCCGTCTAAGTACTAAAACGGTCTGTACGTCACCATCGTGACCGCGATCAGAATGGCGACCACGGCGACCGTCGTCAGCATGCGGATCTGGCCGGTCATCCGGAACGCCATCCCGGTGAGACCCGTCAGCACCAACCAGCAGACCACCTTCACCCACGCCCAGGCGGGGAACCCGAGCCCCATCATCCCCAGCGTGCCGCCACCGCTGAGAACGACCAGCAGGCTGAGCACTCCGGACATCTTCAGATAGGAGCTCCGGTTGTCGGGGTGCGGCGCCGCGAAGGCCGCGAAGGTCACGCCGGAAACCAGCAGCACGGAGACCAAATGCAGGAACTGAAAAAGTTGTATATTCATGGATTCTCGTGTCTCTGGATGGAAGCCGGCAGAACCCTCCGGCCTCTTCTGACTTCTTGGAGATTCCCCTAGGTATACCGTCCTGAGGATATCGTGGCGCCACCGTCGACGACTAGCACCTGACCGGTGATGAAGCGCCCGGCCGGAGCAGCCAGAAGCAGCGCCGTACCGGCCATGTCTTCCGGCTCCCCGATTCGCCCCAGCGGATAGGTGGAAACCGCCTCGCGAAGCCGGTCGGGATCCTCCCAGAGGGCCCGGGCGAAGTCCGTGCGCACGAGCCCCGGTGCAATGCAGTTCACCCGGATGTTGCTGCGACCCCACTCGACCGCCAGGTTGCGGGCAAGCTGAAAATCGGCCGCCTTCGAGATCGCGTAGAGCCCGAGCTTGTCGTGCCCCTTGAGCCCACCAATGCTCGAGACGATGATGACGGAGCCATCCTCGCGGCTCGCCATCTGCGGCAGCACCAGGTTGCACAACCACAGGTTGTGCTTCACGTTGGTGTCCATGACCTTGTCGTAAGCCGACTCGGTCACGTCGACCATCGGACCGAAGTGCGGGTTCACGGCGGCATTGCAGACCAGCACGTCGATCTGTCCCCACTGCTCCAACGTCCGGTCGACCAACGCCCGGACCTGGTCGAGGTGCGACATGTGGCACGGGATGGCCACCGCCTCGCCCCCGGCGGCCGTGATGCCGTCGGCAACCGGTTTACAGCTCTCCATCCTCCGGCTCGACACCACCACGCGGGCCCCGGCCTCGGCTAGCGTCTCCGCGATGACCCGTCCGATTCCCTTCGAGGAACCGGTGACCACCGCGACCCGACCGGACAAGTTGAACAGTTCCTGATAGGTCATGCCTTGCGCACCGCCACGCGCACGTTCCGCTGGTTATCGCAGATGCTCATTGAAGAACGCGACCGTCCGCTCCCACGCTAGCGTGGCAGCCGCCTCGTCGAACCGTGGAGTCGTGTCGTTGTGGAATCCGTGGTTGACGCCCTCATACACATACGACGTCGCGGTCTTGCCGGCGTCGGCAAGCGCCTCGTCGTAAGCCGCGGCCCCCGCATTGATCCGATCATCGTTGCCGGCATAGTTGATCAGCAGCGGCGCCTGGATCTTCGGCACGTCCTCGAGCGGCGGTTGACTCCCGTAGAACGGCACTCCGGCCCCCAGATTCGGAAGACGGACCGCAAGCGTGTTGACCACGCCGCCAACGTAGCAGAAGCCGACCGCCCCGATCTGCCCCGTGCACTCGGCGTGTGACCGCAGAAAACCGGCCGCCGCGACGAAGTCCTCGATCATCTCGGCCCGGTCACGCTCTCTCTGCATGGTGCGACCGTCGTCGTCGTTTCCTGGATACCCCCCGAGCGGCCACAGCGCATCGGGCGCCAAGGCCAGGAATCCGGCGAGCCCAGCGCGACGCGCCACATCCTCGATATGTGGATTCAGCCCACGATTCTCGTGAATGACCAGCACGCCCGGCAGCCTGCCGCTCGCATCGACCGGCCGGCTGAGCAGCGCCCGGATGGTGCCGCCACCCTGGGGCGAGTCGTATTCGACATACTCTGTCTTCAGCCGGCTGTCTTCCGGACTGACCTGCTGCGTCTCGGCCGCGTAGGTCGGACTGAGACTATCGACGAGCGCGGCGGCGGTGATCCCGCCGACAGCGAACTTCCCGGCGCCGTCGATGAACTGCCGGCGGTTGATGCCGCCATGCACGTAATCGTCCAGCATGTCGAGCAACGCCGGGTCGAAATCGGATGCTTTCTTGCGTGCCATCGCTTTGCTCCTTCCCCAGGCGGCCCTGACGGGCCTTGCTATCGAACGGACATCTGCACGTGACGACCTGCCAGACCAGGCGCGCGGTCGTCGGTAGCGAGACACCGGGCCCGCCTTCACCGCGGCCACGGAGGACCCGTTATCGCGCACCGGCAACCATGCGAGCGATGGCGGACATTATACGATTGATGCGCAACCAATCAGAGAAAGGAACCCGAGTGGAACCCCAGGACCGCATGCCACCGATACCGGACGCGGAGATGACCGAGGAACAGGCGGCGGCGGTCGCCGACTTCAAGGCCACACGCAACACCACCGAATTCGAGGGCCCGTTCGTGCCACTGCTCCGCAGCCCCGAGCTGCTGCGCCGGGCGCAGCGGGTGGGCGAGTATGTCCGATACCACAGCGCACTGCCCTCGCGTTTGAGCGAGATGGCAATTCTGATCGCGGCCCGCCACTGGTGCCAGCAGTACGAGTGGAATGTCCACGCGGCGGCTGCGGGCGAGGCTGGTCTGACGGAGGCCGTCATCGACGCCATCGCCGAGAGCCGCCGACCGGCCGAAATGGCCGAGGACGAAGCGGCGCTGCACGACTTCTGTCTGGAGCTCCTCGGCAACCAGTGCGTCAGCGACCCGACCTATGCGCGTGCGCTGGCCTTGTTCGACGAGCAAGGAGTCATCGACACCGTCGGAATTCTCGGCTACTACCAGCTGCTGGCGATGGTCATGAACACGGCGCGCACGCCGCTGCCCGATGGGGTGGAGGAGAGACTCGCCTCCTTTCCAACCTGAGGCTCGCTGGCTGAGCGCTCTTGGCCGGGCTATGGGTCGGGTATCTCCCTCACCGTCTCTGATCAAACCGCCGCCCAACGAGCGCCGACGCGATGTTCACCTTCTGAATGTCGATCGTCCCGCCGGCGATGCCCCATCCCCAGGCATCGCGCATCCGTCGCTCCATCGGGTAGTCGCGCGAGTAGCCGTAGCCGCCCATCAGCTGGACCCCGGCGCTGGTCACTTCGCGGGCCGCCTCGTTGGCGACGCACTTGGCGATGCTCGAATCGAGAATGGACGGCAGCCCACTTTCGGCGCCCTGGGCGGCGCGGTAGATGAGCAGCCTGGACGCCTCGACCCGCATCGCCATCTCCGCCAACTTGAGCTGTACCGCCTGGAACTCGACGATCGGCTTGCCGAACTGGCGGCGGTCCTGCACCCAGACCAGCGCCTCTTCCAGCGCGCCGGAGGCCTGACCCAGCGCCATCGTCGCATTTCCGCAGCGCTCGAGGTCGAACGCCTGCATCAGCTTCGCGAAGCCACCGGCCGGCACCACGATCTGGTCGGCCGGCACCGACACCTCTTCGAAGTAGAGATCCGAATCGGGGATGCCCCGAAAACCCATCAGCTGCTCCGGCTCACCGAAGGTCAAGCCGGGCGTGCCCATGTCAACGTAGACGGCCCCGATTCCTTTGGCGCCGGGCGCGTCCGACAGCCGGCAGTAGACAAGGTAGGCATCCGAGTGCCCGCCCCCGGAACACCAGCGCTTGGCACCGTTGATCACCACCCGGTCGCCGCGCAGCTCGGCCCGTGTCCGCAGGTCGGTCAACGCCGTCCCGGCATCCGGCTCTGACATCGCCACGGCGACAATCATCTCGCCCCGACAGACGGCCGGAATGACCCGCTGCTTCAGCGCATCGTCCGCGAAGTGGGCGAGTGCGTGCACCGGCCCGGCCACGGACTCGAAAATCGGAAACGCCACCGCCGACGAAATCTTGGCGAACTCCTCCAGCACGAGGAACGCCTCGACATTGCCGAGACCGAGGCCGCCGTAGTCTGCCGACACGTTGACGCCGAGGAAGCCCATCTCGGCATACCGCTTCAGCCAATCACGCGACAGCGGCGTCGCCTCCCGCTCGGTCTCTTCGGCAACTGCCAGCATCTCGCTGCGGGCAAACGTACGCGCCGCGGCCTGCAGCGCCGCTTGCTCTTCACTCAAGTTGAAGTCCATTCACGACCCTCCACGCGGTGAATGGTACACTCGCGACCGGCGTTCACTCGCACAAGGAGACCGATACGATGTCCACGGCGCTACATGAAGAGGGACTGAAGGCCAGGCGCAAGGTGTTGGGCGACGACTATGTCGACCGCGCGCTCACCGGGCTCGACAGCTTCAACGCCGAGTTTCAGCAGTTGGTGACCGAATATTGCTGGGGCGCGGTGTGGACGAGAAAGACGCTCGACGACCGTCAGCGCAGCCTGATCAATCTCGGGATGATCGCCGCGCTGAACCGCGGCGACGAGTTCAAGACCCACGTGCGCGGCGCGCTGCGGAACGGCTGCACGGTCGAGGAGATCCGGGACACCCTGATGCAGGTGGCAGTCTATTGCGGCATCCCGGCCGGTGTGGAAGCGTTCCGGCTGGCCAGACAGGTGTTCGACGCCGAAGGCGTGACACCCGACCCGATCTCAGACCACCCGTGAATCGACTCTTTCGTGGGGCAAGGCTTCAGCCTTGCCTCGCAGGCCTGAAGGCCTGCGCCACAAATGACAAAGCGGGCGAAGCCCCTCAGGCTTGTCCTGTCTCCTGTCTCCTTCGAGCTATCGACCCGCCCTCAGGTCCGCCTCGGCGTCTCGGGCCACCCGCTGCCCCTCCTCGACGTCCACTCTCGCCAGCAGCAGGCCGCCGATGACGAAGAATGCGATGATCGACAGGATGGCTCCACGGCTCGACCCAGTCACCAGGATCATCACGGCAAAGACCCCGGGGCCCACGATGCCGGCGAACTTCTCGAAGACGCCGAAAAACCCAAAAAACTCCGACGACTTGTGTCGCGGCACCATGCTGGCGAAGAGCGACCGGCTGAGCGCCTGGCTGCCGCCCTGCACCATACCGACCAGCATCGCCAGCGTGTAGAACTCGGCGGCCGTCGTCATGCCGTACGCGAAGATGCTGATGCCAACGTAGACAGCCAGCGACAGGAAGATGGCGCGCTTGGCGCCAAGGCGACCGGCGATCTGGCCGAAGATGAAAGCGAACGGCACTCCGACAAACTGCACCAGCATGATGGCGGTGATGAGGTCGCCCTGCTCGAGTCCGATTTCGGTCCCGAACGTGGTCGCCATCCGGATGATCGTGCCGATGCCGTCGTTGTAGACGAGAAACGCCAGCATCATCAGGAACGCCTGCTTGTAGCCACGCAGCTCTCTGAGCGTCTCGCCGAGCCGCACGAGCGCCGTCGGGATCGGATTCGCACTCGCCTGCTCGTCCACTTCGAGAGCCCGGGCCGGCTCGGGCACCGTCCTGAACAGTGGAATCGAAAACCCGACCCACCAGACGGCCACGCTGACGAACGATAGACGCATCGCCATCTCCTGCCCGTCGAGTCCGAACCGCTCCGGCGCCAGAATCCACGCCAGGTTCACCACCAGCAGCACCCCGCCGCCCAGGTAGCCGAGCGCATACCCGGAGGTCGACACCCGGTCCATCTCGTCGGTGCTGGCGATGTGCGGCAGCAGCGAGTCGTAGAAGACGAAGCTGGTGGTCGCGCCGATGTTCGCCAGAATGAACAGCACGGCTGCCAGCATCCAGTCGCCACGCCCGATGAAGAACATGCAGGCAGTCGCCACAACCCCGAGCGCCAGACACACGGCGAGCATCTTCTTCTTGACGGCGGCCACGTCTGCGATAGCACCCAACACCGGTGCCAGCACCGCCACGATCGACAACGCGATGAACGTCGTCGACGCGAAGCGGAAGCTCGCAACCGCGGGGTCGAGCTCGGCGGCAGCGACCAACGGAAAATAGATCGGGAAAACGGCCGTGACGACCGTCGCCATGAAGGCGGAGTTGGCCCAGTCGTACATCGCCCAGGCGCGAAGCTCCGGACGATGCAAGCCGACACGCTCGAGCAGCGAGGGTGCGCTCATGACGGTGCCCGGACCCTACCACACGTCACCGGTCGGGAGATTGGTACAATGGATCGTAGACGGTAGTCGCGCGCCGCCTCCCGTCAGCTCCCTCGATGATCTACCTGATACGCCACGGCCAGACCGCGGGCAACGCCGAACGGGTCGTGCAGGCGCCCGACACCCCACTGAGCGCGCATGGGTCACGCCAGGCCGAGCGGCTCGGCGCACGCCTGGCTGACGCCGGTCTGACCCGGATCATCGCGAGCGACTATCCACGTGCTCGTCAAACGGCGGCGGCGCTGGCGCCCGACAGAACGGTCCCGCTCGAGGTCACCCCGCTGCTGCGCGAACGCGACCTCGGGCAGTTGCGCGGGCGGCCGTACGCCGAAGTCGAGCACCAGTTCTATGGCCCCGAGCACGACCCGCCCGGCGGTGAGACGTGGGACCTGTTCCGTGAGCGCGTAGCCGCGGCCTGGGCGCACATCGGCGCCTCAGCCGACGCCGGGTCCGCCACAGTGGCCGTGGTCACCCACGGGCTCGTCTGTCGCGCGCTCGCTGAATTCCACCTGGCGCTCGAGCCAGGCGAGTCGGCACCAGCGTGGTTTCCGAACGCGTCGGTCACGCACATCGACCCGACGCCGCCATGGACGCTCCGCCTGGCGGCCAGCGTCAGCCATCTCGCAGATCTCTGACGAATTGCCGGAGGTAGTCCCCGAGCGCCCATCCTGGACGCAGTCGGGCCTATAATCACCGAACAGAAACATCCGCGCACGCAATTGCTGGGAGCCGCCATGAACACAGGACGCAGAATCGCGATCGGTATCGTCACACTCGGCTGGATTCCGACGCTCGTCTTCGTCGGTCTGCACTGGACGGGCGACACGCACGCGATCGCCCAGGAGCGGACCCCGATCAAGGTCAGCCGGATGTACACCGGACCGGACGGCCAGACCCACGTCGAAGAGTACGACGTGCCGCTCGGCCCGCAGCGGGGCGCTACAGAGCTGTCGGAGCCGGTCGACGTTACCAGCCTCCAGTTCCGACGCACGTCGCTCGACTACGACCTCCCGTTCCACACGGCGCCGCGCCGACAGTATGTGATCACGCTGAGCGGCGAGAGCGAGGTGGAGTTCGGCGACGGCACGAAGGTCAGGCTGCACCCCGGGCACATCCTGCTCGCCGAGGACACCACGGGGCAGGGACACATCTCGCGGGCGATCGGCACCGAGGATCGGATTTCGCTGTTCATCCCGCTCGCGGAGCAGTAGGACCCTTTTGTGGCGCATGGCTTCAGCCATGCGATCGCAGGCCTGAAGGCCTGCGCCACGAACTCGCAAAGGAAGAGAACGATGACACGAGCAACAACGACACTCCTGGCGGGTCTCGCGCTGGCGGCGGTTGGGTGCGGCGGCGCAGGGGAAACTGACGAGGCAGGAGCGCCGGTGACCGACCCCCTGACGATCGCGGTGACCGGTGGCGACATCGCCGGTGCCATGTCGGACATCGACGCGACCGTGCGGGTGTTCAAGGGCATCCCGTTCGCCGCGCCGCCGGAGGGCGAGCTGCGGTGGCAATCCCCGCAGCCGGTTGCCGCCTGGGAAGACAGCCGCGACGCGACCGCCTTCGCGCCGGCCTGCATGCAGGCCACACGGCCGGTCGACTCGTTCTATGGCCCGGGCGCGGACGAAATGAGCGAGGACTGCCTCTATCTCAACGTCTGGACGGCCGCCGAGTCGGCCGACGCCGCGCAGCCAGTGCTCGTCTGGGTGCACGGCGGCGGACTGAACAACGGCACCGGCGCATCGGTGGTCTATCGGGGTGAGGCGCTGGCCGCGCGTGGCGCGGTGGTGGTGACCACCAACTACCGGCTCGGCCCCCTCGGCTATCTCGCGCACGCGCTGCTGAGTGCAGAAGACCCGCACGGCTCGTCGGGCAACTACGGCGTGCTCGACCAGGTGGCGGCACTCGAGTGGGTGCGCGACAACATCGCGGCGTTCGGGGGCGACCCGAACCGGGTCACCATCTTCGGCGAGTCGGCCGGCTCCTGGAGCGTGAACGTGCTGCAGGCCACCCCGCTGGCCGCCGGTCTATTTCACGGTGTCATCGGCGAGAGTGGAGGGGTCTTTGGCGGCACGAGCCACCTGACCGAGGCGTCGATGCGCGGCGATTCCGCCGAGGCGGTCGGCGAACGCTGGATCGACGGACTGCTGGCCGCAAGCGGCGGTGAGGTCTCCCTCGCGTCGATGCGCGCCGTGACCGGCGAACAAATCGTCGAGTTCACCCGGAGCCGTGCAGTCGGATTCAGGACGGCAGCCAACGTCGACGGCTGGGTGCTCGAACAGAGCGTCTACGACACATTCGCGAGCGGCAAGCAGCACGACGTGCCGATCATCGTCGGGTCGAACGCCGACGAGGGGACCACGCTGGCCGCCGGCGGCGCACCGGCCGATTTAGCGGCGCACCGGACCGCGGTCGAGCGGCAGTTCGGTGCCATGGCGGCCACGCACCACGACGTCTACCCCGCCTCAACCGACGAGGAGGCGCGGCGAGCCTACTTCGACAGCTATGCGTCGCGCAGCTTCGGCTGGGAGATGCGGACCTGGGCCGACCTGATGTCGAGGGTCGGCTCGCCCGCGTATCTCTACTACTTCACCCGGTCGGCGCCGGCGGCCGACCGCGATCAGCTGCGCGCCTTCCACGCGGCCGAGATCGTCTACGTGTTCAACAACCTCGGCCGCGCGCCCTATCCCTACGCCAACCGCGACTACGACGACCGCGACAGGGAGCTATCGAACGAGCTGGCCGACACCTGGGTGCGCTTCGCCGCCACCGGCAACCCCAACGGCGGTGGCCTGCCCGAGTGGCCGGCGTACTCGCCCGACGGACACCCGACTATGGTCTTTGGGGACACCACCGAAGCGGGACCGCACCCGGCGGCGACGCAGCTCGATTTCGTCGATGAGTTCCAGGCAGGGCGACGACACGAATTTTCCGAGAATTGAGGGAACAAGAGGACAACCCTGCGGGTTGTCCTTCGCAAGGCAAAAGCCTTGCGCCACAGAAGCTGGTCCGGGCTCTGACTGACTCCTGTGGCGCAGGCCCGCAGGTCTGCGAAGCCAGGCGCCAGCCTGGCCTTCGGCGACTACCAGTATTGCACCGGAAGGTCGGCGAGTCGGGCGAAGCTGCGGCGGTCTCGCGTCACCACGTCGTAGCCCAGGTGCACGGCTGTGGCGGCGATCTGGAGATCGTGGGCTCCCATCGTCTCGCCGCGACCGGCGAGATCGGCACCGAGCACGGCGTGCGTCTCCGCGACCGGACGCCCGAACGGAACCACAGGCAGTTGCTGCAGCCAGCGGTCAAGCAAGGCGCGAGCGCGGACCTGCCGTACCCCCTGCAGCCGGTGAACGCCGTGCAGCGCCTCGGACAGGGTGATAGCCGCGATCGCGAACCGGTCGTCGAGCCGTCGCTCCAAGTGCTCCGCGAGGTCGAGCCGTCCACGCTCGGCCGCGATCAGGATGCTCGAGTCGATCAGGTTTCCCACCGGTTCACCGGCTCCTCGTCACGATTCATCAGCGCGATACCCTCCTCGACCGCTCGCAGGTATTCCTCGTCCGCGCGAGGCCCTGATTCAATCAATGCGAGGAGATCGCGTCCGGTGAACGGACGCTGCGCGGGCCTGATCTCGGCCACCGGCGCCCCTCCCCGCTCGACCACGTAGGTTGCCCCCTCTTCACGGACCCGATCCACCAACGCCCCGAAGTTCTTGGCCGCGTAAGTGGCCGTCACGACTCGCTCTTCGCGGTTGCCAGAAGCAGGCTTTCTCTGGGTCATGTTCGCATTATACGTATGTTACGTAATATGAGAAATCTATTCACATGCCTGAAATACATAAGTGAGGCGGATCTACAGGTGGGTAGAGGGTGCCGAGGGGACCGCCGGCGCGTCCGGTCTCGTCACGAACGAAGCGGTGTTCAGGCGGGCTCCAGAACTGGATGTCTTGCTGCTGGACGAGCTGCTGTGAACGGACTGGGAGTCGGTTCGCACAGCTGAAGCCTTGCGCCACAGGAGCGGCGCAAGCGCTGACATCGCAGGGCTGAAGCCCTGCGCCACGAAATGGGTAGTGCCCACGTACCTGGCCCAGGCGCCACCGGTTTCTGTGACCCCGCCGATGCCGGATTCTGACACGAGTTGCTTCTTTGGCGCCGGGGCATGCTACGCGGTTCCGATCACCTGCAGACCGAGCGCCCGTGCGGCCACCCCTTGCCGCCGATCGTGGGTCGCAAACACCATCCGTTCTTGTCGATGCTCTTCGAACAGCAGCGCGCTCGCCAGGTGGATCGCGTCCAGCGTCTTCACGACGGTCGCCATCGGCCGGCTCGCGCGTCGGAGCACCGCAGCGGTCAGGCGTATCGCCCCGATGGCGCTCTCGATGGCGCCAAGGGCCTCGTGGGCGGTGGCGAGCCCATCGTCGTCGAGCGCCTGCTCGAGACGCAGCCTGTCCAGCGCGCGTCGCGCCTCCACCCCCATCAGCCCGCTCGTGTAGGCACGCTCCCACTGCCCCCACTCGGACAGCGTCGTGCCGCGACCCACCAGGGCCTGCAGCACGGTGCTGGTGTCGAGATACACGATCACCGTTGGTCACGCTCCTCACGCAGCAGCGCGACGACGTCGACACGTTTCCGGAGACGGATCGGCAATCCGTCCGGCAATGCCCTGGACTCGGCCGGCTCGCGTACATCAAATCCGTCCGGCCGATCGTCCAACGGCACGAGACGGGCAATCGGGGTCTGTCGATCGCACACTGTGACCGTCTCTCCCCGACGTACGTCCGAGAGGTAGCCGCTCAGCTTCGCCTTCAGCTCTGAGACCTTGGCGCTTTTCATGACCTTATTATGACCATATCTGGTCATCATTTACAGCTTCTTCCCCTAGAGCGCGCCCAGCATCCCCTTCGCCATGTCGAGGTGACGGGGCATGCCCAGCGTGCCATACATCTCGATCGCCTCGTCGAGCAGGGTGCGCGCCTTGTCCTTGTCGCCCGCCCCGTTTCGATCGAGCAGCATACGGGCATACCAGCGGCGGGTCTCCGGCTGCATGATCATGTGCGGCGGCTCCTCCGGCAGCACCGACCGTTCGTCGGCCCAAGCCGCGCCGACGTCCCCATCACCCGAATAGGCGATGAGCAGCAGACGACCGCCTGCCCCCCAGCCGGAGAGGGCCGGCCACGCTTCTGACGCGAGCG
>PVBE010889411.1_pt1 | contig 25795 bp, 20 predicted proteins | sample 1631181 | NCBI WGS metagenome assembly PVBE01 (sample SAMN08397723, study PRJNA350692) | Marine metagenome, whole genome shotgun sequencing project. | isolation source: water | place: Pacific Ocean | collected 2012-04 | reverse complement strand
GACTCCTTCGGACGTGTTGAACGGCCGGAGAGAACAGATATTAGAGAAACGCAAGGAGGTTCAAGTCCGAACGATACAACGACGACGATTGTACAATCATCAACTCAGAGAGCTCGCGATATCAGCTCAAAGTCTCTATTAACAATCTGTCCCGTTTCTGCTGACAGCCAACAGACACTAATGGACCTGTGAGAAACTGAACCGCAAGCAGCAGTCGAAAACATTAATTCGGAGGCGAGATCATGGCACAGTCGTGGAGAGACCTGGCGGGAAGTCCGTTCAACCTGTATAAGCGAGAGGCGGTTGGAGCACGGGGCATGGTGGCGTCCAACCATCCGATGGCGTCCGCGGCGGGCATCGAGATGCTGTCGATGGGCGGCAACGCCATCGATGCTGCGATCGCGACAGCATTCGCGCTGACCGTTGTCGAGCCGATGATGATCGGCGTGTTCGGCGCCGGATTCGTGAACTTCTACGACGCCAAATCCGGCGAGGTCGTCATCGTCGACAACTACTGTGTCGCGCCTGCGGCCTCCACGTCCGACATGTACGAGCCGATCTCCGACACGTGGCCGGACTACCTCGAGGCGAAAGACGACAAGAACAAGCTCGGATACCTGGCCGTCGGGGTGCCCGGCGCGCTCAAGAGCTGGTGCCATGTCGAAGAGACTTACGGCAAGCTTGGGCTCGACACCGTCATCCAGCCGGCGATCCGTCACGCCGAACGCGGCTTCCCGGCGAGCCAGTACCTCGCCGACATCATCGAGTCCAGCAAGGGGGAGCTCGCGCAATTCCCGGCCAGCGCCGAGATCTTCCTGCCGGGCGGCTCGCCCGTGAAGGTCGGCGACACGATCGTCCGAAGCGATTACGCTCGCACCTTGCGTGCAATCACGAGCGACGGCCCCGACGTGCTGTATCGAGGCGAGATCGGCCAGATGGTGGTCGACGACATGGCCGCGAACGGCGGGATCATCACCGGCGCAGACCTCGAAGGCTACGAGCTGCACCACCGGGAGGCGGTCCGGGGCGAGTACCGCGGCTACGAGATCGTTTCGGTTCCGCCGACGAGCTCGGGCGGCACGCACATCGTCCAGCTGCTCAACATCCTGGAGGGCTTCGATGTCGGCGACATCGGATTCGGCACCGCGGCGGGTGTCCATCTGATGGCGGAGGCGTTGAAGATCGGGTTCGCCGATCGCAACGAGTACATGGGCGACCCGGCGTTCGTCGAGACCCCGGTGTCGGCGCTGACGTCGAAGCAGTACGCGGCTCGACGGCGAACGGAGATCGACATCAAGGCGCCGCGTAGCTTCACGCCTGGCAACCCGGCGTCGATCCTCGGGGAGTCGGCCAACACGACCCACTTCACGGTCGCCGACGACGAGGGCAACGTGGTCTCGATGACCCAGACGATCCACGCGGCGTTCGGCTCGAAGGTCACGGTTCCGGGCACGGGCATGTTCCTGAACAACACGATGTACATCTTCGACCCGCACCCAGGCAACGCGAACTCGATCGCGCCGGGCAAGCGGATGCTGAGCAGCATGTCGCCGACGATAGTGCTGAAGGACGGCAAGCCGTTCATGGCGCTGGGCACGCCGGGCGGAACCCGCATCTTCCCGTCGGTGCTCCAGGGGATCGTCAACGTGATCGACCACGGCATGACGCTGCAAGAAGCTGTCGAGGCGCCGCGAGTCTGGACCCAAGGCCAGGAGCTCGAGCTCGAACACGGCATCGCCCCAACGGTCCGCGACGAGCTCAGCGCGATGGGCCACGATGTCCAGATGGTCGCGAAGGTGGCCGGCGGGATGAACGGCGTGATGCTCGACCCGGCGTCGGGTTCGCTCCTAGGCGCCGCCTGCTGGCGCGCCGACGGAACCCCCATCGGCCTCAGCGGCGGCCCAGCGCGAGCTGCGGGCAGCGAAGCGATGTTCCGGGTGTGAAGAAGGGGCGCGCGGGTGACTCGGAGCCTCGGCGTTGTCTTTCAAACCAAGGTGGTCGTGACGTCGCCGATGGCGTATACGTGCGAGTAGTTGGTAGCCAGGTTTTCGAAGTCGGTGAGGACATCGAGCGTCTGCGGGTGGACGGGGATGTAGCCGCTGGAGTCGGTCAAGCCCGAGTCGATCACGACCTGCGGCGCTTTGTTGGGGAGGCACACCGACGAGGATGTCAAACGGGGATTCGTCGCCATCGAAGAGGACCGTTCGCGAGACCGGGTCGATGCTGGTGACCAGATGGCCGCTGTACGTAATATGTTTTTCGGCGAGCATGCCTAGAAGGGCGTCGCCGATGACCGGACCGGCCACGGCCATCAGGCGCGGTCCGGCGCGTGTATGCCCATGTCCACCTGGTCCCGGGTTCCTTTGTCGCGGAGCATGGAATCGATCAGGAAAGCGGCCTCGAATGGGGCTGCCGGGCAACGGTATGGCATTCGGGAGATCAGAAAGACGATCTTGCCGCCGTCGAAGTTCGCCAAGGCTTTTTGTAGCTCGTGCGCCTGATGAGGCGTACATGTTGTACGCGGATTCGGCGAAGCCCGGCACTCCGGCGGGGTCGAGCTCGGCGCCGAGGGCGATGACAAGGTAGTCGGCTTTCAGGGTTTGCGTTTCGGTGCGCACTTCGCGGGCGACAAGGTCAATGGAGACGGCGGATTCGTGCACCCGTTCGATGCCCGCGCGGGCCATCATCGACATCTGCCGTTGGGCGTCTTCGGGGCGGTTCCACTCGCCGGTCATGATTTTGAGGTTCGATAGGCACAGCGCGAATGTGTCGCTTTTCTCGACGACGACGATGCTGTGCTCGTCGGCGAGCATTCCTCGTATGCTGTGGGTCAGCGCCATGCCGCCCCAGCAGCCGCCCAGGATCGGTACTGACTTGCCTGCCATCTTCGGCCCTCCTTGTTCTGGACCAGTGTGCGGATTTTCACACGAGGAGGAGCGCGTGTTCAATGACTGGGGGACGGGAGTGGGTCGGTAAGGGCCTTCAACGTGTCCCGTCAAGGCCGAGAGCGCGATGCGTCGGGACTCAGGACGAGTGGGCGGCTGCGTGCGGTTCGGTGACAAGGTTGCTTCGGTGAGGTCCTTCGACAGGCTCAGGACGAACGGGTGGGGCAAGGTTATTTGGATGCTGGGCGAATGCACAAGCAGTCGTCGGTGATATGATCGGTGATGATTGATGGGTCGCGATAATGCGGAGAATCAACGTGATGGGTGATAGGGATTGGCAGTTCTTAATATGACGACTCCGGTTACACAGTCGAAGCTGCTTGTGGGGCCGATTTCCGGTGCTGGGGATCGGTTGCGGTTGCTTGTGCGGGAGTTGCAGGGCGATGAGCCGCTGAATCCGGTCACGGTGATCGTGCCGACGACGTACGTGGCGTTGACTCTGCGGCGGTCGATGGGGCGAGATGGCATCGCGAACGTTCGGTTCACGACGTTTCCGCGGGTGTCGGAGCTGCTGGGGGCGCCGGCGTTGACGGCGACGGGCATGCTGCCGCTGACGTCGCTGTTGGAGACCGCCGCTGTTCGCGCGGTTGCCGACGAGGCGACCGGGGTGCTGGCAGCGTCGAAAGACCATCCGCAGACGCATCGGAGTCTCAAGTCGACGTTCCGCGAGTTGCGTTCGGCTTCGGAACCGGCGCTGAGACGGTTGGAAGACGCTAACGGCGTTCCAGCGGAGACGATGCGGCTTTTTCGACGGTTTCGCGAGACGACGGCGGACCGCTACGACCGCGAAGATCTGGCGCTGTCGGCGGCTGAGAGCCTGACGCACGGCGACGGGTCGTTGCTCGACGAGATGGGGCCGGTGACCGTGTACCTGCCACGCGATTTTTCGCCCGGAGAGCGCCGGGTCGTCGAGGCGCTGGCGGAGCTGTCGCGATGTGTCGTCGTCTTGGGATTGACCGACGACGACGAGGCGGATGTTACGATGGACGAGCTCGTCGGCAGACTGACTCCTGCTTTGGGCGTTCCTGAGCGATGGAGTTCGGATCAGCAACCCGGAGAATCAAGCCTGCTGGTCGCCCCGGACGCCCATCAGGAAGTGCGGTGGACCATCCGAAGCCTCGTCAAGGCGGCCGAGGAGGGTGTGCACTTTGGGCGGATGGGTGTGCTGTATCGGTCGCAGGAGCCGTACGGAACGCTGATCGCGGAGGAGCTTGGGCTGGCCGGTATTCCGATCTCCGGACCGGACACCACGACCTTGGCGCAACGAGCGGCCGGCCGGACACTGCTTGCTCTACTGAGACTGAGCAACGGAGATCTGACCCGAGACGATGTGATGGACGTTCTCGCGACGTGTCCGGTGAGCTCGCCCGGCGCATCGAACGGCGGACTCAGGACCGCGCGATGGGATGCGATATCGCGCAACGCCGGCGTCGTTCGAGGCATCGACCAGTGGCGCGAGCGGCTCGATCGGTACGGCGCCCGACTGCGGGACTTGGCTCGAAGGTCAGAGGAGCAAGGCGAGGCCGAAGGGGCGCAGGCCGACGCCATGCGTGAGGACGCGGACGAAGTGGGATCGCTCAAGGCGTTCATTGAAAGCCTCGGGGAACGTCTCGACGCCCCGGGAGACGGAAGCTCGTGGGGCGATTTCTCGAATTGGGCTCGCGGTCTCATCGATGCGTATCTTGACCACGATGCGGTGACGAGCGAACCCGAGAGCGCCGCTGAGCAACGCGTTGTCGACGTCCTGTCGGAATTGGCGGGAGCGGACGCTTTCGATCGGAGATCGTCGCTGGCGGTGTTCATCCAGGCAGTCGAGGAAGCACTGCAGGAGTCGATCGGCCAGCTCGGACCTACAGGTCAGGGCGTATTTGTGGCTCAGTTGGGCTCAGCAATCGGATTTGAGCTCGACCGCGTTCACGTCGTCGGGATGGTCGAGGGTGCCATGCCGCCGAAGACCCGCGACGATCCGTTGGTTCCGGACCGCGAGCGGCGAGAGGCGGGCGGCGAAGCTGCAGGTGTGCCGCTTCAGAGCGCGCGGCGAGCCCGAGAGCGTTACGATTTCCTAGCCGGCGTCGCGATGGCTCAGCACCGCGTGTTGTCGTATCCGAGGGCCGATCTGGTCGGCGGACGCGCGCAGTCTCCTTCACGGTGGCTGCTGCAGGAAGCGACCAGGTCGAACGGCGCATCGGTGTTCGCTTCATCGTTGCTTGATCTGCCCGAGACGCCGTGGCTGGTTCGGATCGCGTCGGTGCAGGCCTCGCTCGACGGCGCGAGTCGAGTGACTCCGGCCGACGGACACGACTACGACGTCGACAGCTTCCGGCAGTGGCTGAGCTCAGGGCGCACCATGCGACGACACCCGTTGGCTGAGTCAACGGGATTGGCCAGCGCGCTTGATCTCGAAACGAGCCGGAATTCGCGAACGCTGACGGAATGGGACGGAGACGTGTCGGCGGCGTTCGCGGCCGGCAGTGGTGTCGATCTGACGCTGCGCGAGCCCCATTCGCCGACGAGTCTGGAGCGCTGGGCTCGATGCCCGTTCAGCTACTTCCTGGGCAATATCTTGCGCATCGGAAACCTGGAACGGCCCGAGGACGTGGCATCGATCACCGCGCTGGACAAAGGGTCGCTCGTGCACGACATCCTCGAGCAGTTCGTGCGTTCGGCGGTTGTCGCTGATGACGTTCCGCATCCGGGGCAGCTCTGGAGCGCCAAGCAACGTGCGACCTTGTTCGATATTGCGGCTCGCGCGTTTACGGTTGCAGAGTCGAAGGGAGTCACCGGCAAGGCGTTGTTGTGGCGAATCGAGCGCGTTGGAATCGAATCCGATCTCGAGTCGTTCTTGGAACAAGACAGCCGCACGAGGCAACGCTTCGGATCCAGTCCGATGGCCGTCGAGGCGCGGTTCGGCATGGGCGACGCCGGAGAGGCGACCGGTTGGGCGCCCGCAACGATCGACGTCGACGGCGTCGGATCGCTCAAGTTCCGAGGAATGATCGACAGAGTCGACGCGACTCCGTCCGGCGACGAACTCCTGGTCCTGGACTACAAGACGGGTTCGTCGGGCAGTTACAGCGTTCTCAAAAACGACCCCGTCGACAGAGGGCGCCGGCTCCAGCTTGCCGTCTACTCGCTCGCCGCTGCCGGGGCGAATCCAGGCGCGAAATCGGTTCGGGCCGCGTACTGGTTCGTTACGACCAGGGGCGGCTTCAAGATAGCGCCCGAGACTCCCGTGAGCCTGGACGAGTTCAAGGACGATTTCAGGTCAGCGGTTGCGACGATCGTGTCGGGGGTGCACAAGGGACTGTTTCCAGCCAATCCGGGAGGCGAGTCACAGGGTACGTTCGACAATTGCCGATTGTGCGACTTCAAGACTCTTTGTCCGTCGTATCGCGACGTGGCGTGGAATCGGAAAAAGGGCGACGAGCGCCTGGCGCCGTATCTCGCTCTGCTCGAAGAGGAAGGAGCGGAGTCGCGATGAACGCTCCGTTCGTTCCGGCCGACCAAGATCAGCGCGACCGGATTCGCGAGTCGCTTGACGAAACGTTGTTCGTCGAAGCAGGGGCGGGCACCGGCAAGACTACCAGCCTCGTCGAGCGAGTCGTCGGCTTAGTGTCGAAGGGTGTCACGACCCTCGATCGAATCGCGGCGATCACGTTTACAGAGGCCGCCGCCGCCGAGTTGAGCGACAAGGTTCGCGAGGCGTTGGAGAAAGCGGCATTAGATGTCGCGAATGACTCCCGCGAGCGCGATTTCTGCCGCCGCGGGATCGACGACCTGGATCGTGCGTCGATTCAGACGCTCCACAGCTTCGCGGCCGATCTTCTGCACGCGCGACCGTTCGAGGCAGGGCTGCCTCCCGGCTTCCAGGTCATGGATTCGGTCGAGGCGGAGATTGCGTTCGATGCTGAATGGGGGAAGTGGCTGGATTCGGCCCTCGAAGATTCCGACCTCACGGAACCGCTCAGCTTGGCTCTGTCGCTCGGGATGACACTGGCCCACCTGCGCGACGTGGCCGAGGCCTTTCATAAGGAGTACGACCGGTTGGCCGGCGTCGTGTTCTCGGATGCTACGGCGCTCACGGGAGAAGCTGTGCCGTCGCTCGTTCGTGCGGGTCCGGAACTGGAGAGATTGTGCGAATTCGCCAGCAACGGCGACGACGACCCGCTCGTGATTCACGTGACAGCGCTGTTGGGCACGATCAGACGGCTCGGTGATCTCGATGCGGCATCGGCGGAGGCGTATCGATTGTTGGCTCGATCCGAATCAATTGCCACGCGCAGAGGTAGGGTCGGCGACTGGATGGTCGATCCGGCCACGGGCAACAACGCGTGCAAGGTTCTAAAAGAGATGTTGAAGGACTTGAACGAGCAAGTTCAGGTCGATCTCGAAACGGCTCGCCAAGCTGCGCTGTCGCCGATGCTGAGTTCATTAGCGTCGTTCGTCGCTGAGTATGCCACACGACGCAAGGCCAACGGTGTCGCTGAGTTTCACGATCTGCTTGTTTGGGCGCGCGATCTGCTTCGGGACAACCTCCAGGTTCGCGATCAATTCCGCGACAAGTTCACGCATCTTCTCGTGGACGAAGCACAGGACACGGATCTGCTGCAGGCAGAGATAGCGGTGTTTCTGGCAGAGGACGCCGGCGACGACACTCCTGCCGATTTGCGTCCTCGCACCTGGACAGATGTGAAGCTCGCGGACGGGAAGTTGTTTGTTGTCGGGGACCCCAAACAGTCGATATACCGATTCCGACGGGCTGACATCGGGCAGATGAATGCGTTGCAGCGACTGATGGGGATTGAGCCCGTGCGGCTCGTACAGAACTTCAGGTCGCAACGATCGGTGATGGACTGGGTGAACGCGCTGTTCGCGAACTGGATGGAGCACCAAGACGGCCAGGCCGAATATGTGCCGGTCGTTCATCGATGGCAATCCGCCGTCGATCACGCGGGCGCGCCCAGGGTGTGGCGGCTCGGCGACGTAAGCGACGACCGCGCCGTCGGCCAGTTGAGATATCGGGAAGCGGGAGCGATCTCCGAGGCGCTGCGAGGCATCGTCGCCGAGGGTTGGCAGGTGCTGGATCGGGACGCGACCGAGCTTGACGCCGTCGAGCGATACAGATTGGCGAGATTTTCCGACGTCTGCATCCTGATGCCTCGCCGGACCGCGTTGCGCGGCCTCGAGCTCGCCCTGGATCGCGCGGATGTGCCTTACCGCCTGGAAGGGGCGTCGTTGATCTTCGCCACGCAAGAGGTTCGCGATCTGATGAATTGCCTGCGGGCGATCGACGATCCGGCCGACAAGGTCGCCCTCGTAGCCGCACTACGGTCTCCGGCATTCGCGTGCTCTGACGAAGACCTGCTGCGGCACCACCAACAAGGCGGCGCTTTCGACTACCTCAGCGCTGAATTGTCAGAAGACGGCCCTGTGGGCAAGGCGATGTCGGCGCTAAAGACCTATCACGACGAGTGGCGCTGGAATTCGATTGCGTTCGCGATCGATCGATTCGTCAGAGATCGGCGACTGATCGAGTTGGCGCTGAATGACCGCCGTCCGCGGGAGAGGTTGCGCCGATACCGGTTCCTCATCGATCGGGCACGGGCTTACGTCCAAGCCGGCGGGACGTCGCTGCGCGGATTCTTGAAGTGGGCTGATCGCCAACTCGACGAAGGCGCCCGTGTGACGGAGGCTCCGGTTCCCGAATCTGACGAGGACGCAGTCCGCGTCATGACCGTCCACGGAGCCAAAGGACTTGAGTTCCCGATCGTTCTCATGACCGGACTTAACGCAGGCCACCGGAATCGGCTCGACGCGGTGCTCATCGATCGTGAGACCGGCGCCGTCGAAGTCGGAATCGGCACGCAGCGACAGCGATTCTCGACGCCAGGGTACGAATCGGTCGCTGAATGCGAATCGCAATTGCAGGCGCACGAGAACGTGAGGCTGATGTACGTCGCGGCAACGAGGGCGCGTGACCATCTGGTCGTCAGCATGTTCCGTACTCGAAGAGACAAGGATTCGTACGCGGTGCAAATCGATGCGTTGTTGGAAGGACGCGACGGCCTTTGGTCTCCGGCTCGTTTTGCCGCGGACACGGTCACGGCGCCAGAATCGGCCACGAGGACCCCGCCGCCAGCCAGCAAAGACGTCACGTTGGATGCTCGAGGGCGATGGTTGGAACAGCGGCGATCGCTTCTGGACGAGCGCTCGCGACCGATGTCGGTCGCGGGCACCGCGCTAGCCAGTGTCGACAAAGAAGAAGCCGTCGCCGAAGAGCCGTGGCGTCGCGGTCGAGGAGGGACATCCGTGGGCCGTGCTGTTCACGCCGTGCTTCAAACAGTCGACCTGGCGACCGGAGCTGGACTCGAGGACATCGCGAAGGCTCAGGCAACTGCCGAAGGCGTTTCGCACCAGCTTGAAGACGTGATTCGGCTCGCCCGAAACGCCTTGGATAGCGATATCGTGCGGCGAGCGGTTGCGTCCGGTCGGTTCTGGCGCGAGGCCTCGGTTGCGGCGCCTGTGGGCAACGGGGTCGTCGAGGGATTCGTCGACCTGTTGTTCGAGGAAGGGGGCGAGCTCATTGTCGTCGACTACAAGACGGACTCGCTTGCGCAAGACGAAGCCGAGGGCGCCTCGCAGCGGTACCGGTTGCAGGGCGGGAGCTACGCCCTGGCGGTGCAGCGGGCGACGGGCATGACCGTTCGCGGAGTAGTGTTTTTGTTCTTGCGTCCCAGACGTGCTGAGTCGTTGACGGACATCGCAGATCTGATTCGAGACACCGAAGCGGCTGCTGTGAGTTACCTGCAGACGTGACGCAACCTCAACGAAAGTTGCGGGAATATTCAGGAGAAGGCCCGTTGTACGGGTCGTTGCACGTGACTCGCTTGATTGCCTGACTCAGGTTCGAAGCCTTTTCGTTGCGCACGACCGTACATGGTGTGATACTCTTTTCTGCCAGACGCCCGCGGCGATTTGCGCGGGCAGGCCATCTCTGAAGCGGCGGTGATTCGGCGGGTAATGGTAAGCACGAGCAAGAAACATCTTCGACTGTTGCACATGTCCGACGTGCACATAGGCACCGACATCTACCAAGGAGCGGCGCTCGACGGGCTGGATTCGGCGCTGGCGCTCGCGGACTCTTCTCAGGCAGACGCCATCCTGGTGGCCGGCGATCTGTTTGACCACCATCGCGTGCCCACCGAGACCGTCGACCGCGTGATGGACGCACTTGCCGCCTCGAAGAAACCGGTTGTGGTGCTTCCGGGGAACCACGATACGATTCTGACCCAGGGCCTGTGGGGCGGAAAGACGCCTGACGGCGTCACGATCCTGCTCGAAGCCGACGGAGAGACGTTGGCGTTGGACGAGTTGGGGCTCACCGTCTGGGGCCGCCCGGTCTACGATCACAACCCCGAGTTTCGCCCGCTATTGGGCATGCCGCCGAGGCCGGACGACGGGTGGTACGTCTCGATGGCGCATGGGATCGTGATGGACTTCGAAGAGGCTACGTGGCGCTCGTCGCCGATCTATCTTGACGAGATCGCCAAAGCGCCGTGCGATTATATCGCGCTCGGACACGTTCACGTGTACCGAGACGTTTCTCAAAACGGCGTGCCTGCCTTCTACTCGGGAGCGCCTGCAGGGGCTATGAAACGCGGCGTCGCGATAGTCGATATGGACCCAGATAAAGGCGTGTCGGTGTCTCCCCTGGAGATCACAACGTAGCCGTGTTCGCGGCCGACTGAGGCGATAAGCTGACGCTCGTTGATTGAGTGCCCGCTGGTGGGCAGGTTGGCATCGCGGCCCGGCTTGCGATTCGCCGCAGATGTTGTCGAGCCACTTCGCCAAGTCGAACCCCAGGAATTCGACTCCAGGGGCGAATACGGTTCCGCGGCTGACTTCGATCAACTGCCCGCCCGCGTCGAACGACGAGAACGACCGACAGGTCCAGGCTCCGTTTTCGTCGCGCCTGAAGGACTCACACGGCGATTTGCCCTCGGAATCGATGACTGCCGCCGGGCCTACGGTGTCGCCAACGGAAAGCTGCATCGTGGGAGGCGCCGCCGCGCCGAGACCGATCTGTTCCTACACGAAGAACTCCCAATCGGTGCCGCTTGCCGCGCTGCCCAGTTGTGTGCGGTCACCGTGATTGAGCGCCAGCGGATCCTGCCCGATTGTTTCGCCGTCGACGAACGTGCCGTCGGCGCTGCCCGGGTCCTGTAGCCAGTAACCTTGGGCGTTTTGGAATATCCGGGCGTGTTTCCGCGATACAACCGGATGCTCCTCGACGATATCGTTGGTTGAATCGCGACCCATGGCGGCGATCGCTGCCGTAAGCGACACGCCACAGCCGTCGAAAGGACCTTCGCGGACCCGCAGTTTTGACTTCGTCGAAATGTTCATCGCGACCGCCTGTCTGGTCCCGAGCGGACCGTCGGAGCGCGGCGCATTACGCTCTGGTCGTAGGACGATCGAGATGTTGCGCCTCAGATATTAAGAGAGTAACCATGCCCAGAGTCATTGTCAATTGGCTGGTTTACGGTCGGTTCGATTGATGTGAGCGAGTTGCCGATTGCGAATAATCAGGCGATGAATCCTTCGACATACCCTTCAGTGATTTCGTCGTCGGAGAGGTCGAGCATCCGGCGGAAGAAGTATTCGTTGTGCTCGCCTAGCAAGGGCGCCGGTCGAACCTCCAGTGGGGTCGCCGACATGTCGAAGGGAGGACCGTCGTAGATCGTCGGACCGGTTTCGGCATGGTCGACCTTGCGATAGTGGCCGGTCGCGGCCATCTGGGGATCGGTTTCCATGAGGTCCTTCGAATTCTGAACGACGCCGGCGGCTACTCCCGCTTCCTGGAGGCGGAGCATAACGTCCTCGGCGAGCTGGCCTTCGGTCCAGGCGCCGATTATGTCATCGATCTCATCTTCGTGCCGCTTCCTGGCGTCGAACGTGCAAAAACGTTCGTCGTCAGCGAACTCGGCTCGGTCCAACACGGTGCACAGGTTCTTCCATTCGTCGTCCGTCTCCACCGTTATCGCGCACCATCGATCTTCGATGCGATCGTTGAGCGGCACGGACTTGCACGGGTACACGCCTTGCGGTGCGGCGTTTTCTGAGCGGTTGCCGTTGCGAATCCGATTTCGACCCAGGGCCGTGTACTCGAGAACGGCGGTTCCGGTCATGTGCACGATCGACTCGTACTGCGACAGATCGATGTACTGTCCGCGGCCAGTTCGCCGACGATGATGCAATGCCGTCATGATTGCGAATGCCGATTGGTGAGGATTGGTAATGTAGTCGGTGAAGGCTTGAGCCGGATTGATAGGAACCGCGTCCGGATAGCCGGACAGATGGTGCATGCCGGACATGGCAGCCGCCATCGGTCCGTGGCCCTTGACGTGTTTCCAAGGGCCGGTCAATCCCGGGAGCGAGTGGCTGACCATGATGATGTCGGGCCTGAGCTTCCGAAGCGTTTCGAATCCGAAGCCCATCCGCTCGAACGTGCCGCCGCTGAAGTTTTCGACGACGACATCGGCTAGAGGGACGAGGCGTTGGGCGATCTCCTTCCCTTTTGGATGTCTGAGGTTGAGCGAGATCGACATCTTGTTGGAGTTGAAGTTGTTGAACCAGGCGCTGGTGTTGAAGCTGCCTTCGCCGCCAGGGACGATGGGCGGCATCTGGCGCGCGCCATCGTGGCGGGTCGACGATTCGATGCGGATGACCTCTGCGCCTCCCCAGCCGAGCATGCGCGCGGACAGCGGGGCGACGGCCCGCCATCCGAAGTCCAATACCCTGACGCCTTCTAGCGGCAGCTTGGCGGTCATGAATTCACCTTGTTTGCGATGATGGTCCGGGATGGGGTTTGGCGCCGATTGTTGATTACGAAGCCGACCGGTAGTCTTGCTGTTATCGATGGACGCCTGAATTCGGGAATAACCATCCCCCTATGTCCCCCTTCCTTTTCGGGAAGGGGGTTTATTAATTTGGGAGGTACCCCCAAACCCCCATCAGAGGGGCGGCCGCCCCTCTGGACACCCTGCGAACCTTCTCGGTGGGGGTTCATTTCTTCGCGCACGGTGGAGGCACATTTGTCAAAATCAGATGACTCCCTTGCTCGTCAACCGAGCTAGATCGTTTTGGCCGATGCCGAGCATGTCGTGATAGACCTCTTCGTTGTGTTGACCGAGTTCGGGAGCTCTCCGGGTCAGGCGCCACGGGCTCTCGGGCAGCCGGAACGGAGGACCGAGGTATCTGATCGGGTCGTCTATTCCGGGATGATCGACGTCTACGAAAAAGCCTCGGTCGATGAGTTGCGGAGAGTTGGCCACGTCTTCTGGGGTGTCGGTCGGGACGGCGAAAACCTGCTTCTCGCGGTTGAATGCCATGTCCATTAGCTCGCGGCGGGTGTAGTGCGAGAAGAACTCGACGGCGAAGTTCTCGAACCGTTGCCGTTCGACCGGGTCTTCACGCACGAATGCGGCGTCCAACCACCGAAGGTCGAACTTGTCGCCGAAACCGTAGTCGGCCATCAGGTCGTGGACCGCCTCCATGCTAGTGCCCGGAGCGGCCGCGATGAAGAAGATGTAGCCGTCCTTGCATGGAAGAACCGCCCGAACCTGGCCTCTGCCGCGTTCGAACATGTCGCCCCGATGCAGAACCTCGCCGAGGACATCGTACGTGGGTATGGCGTTGCCAGCGCCCAGGGACATCGCGCGCTGCATCGACACGTCGATTTGTTGGCCCACGCCGGTGAAGTCCCGCGATGTCACGGCCAGCATCGTGGCGTTGGCCGCGAAAATCGCCGCCGACCAGTATGCGGACTCGGTCGCGATCGTGTAGGGCGCCCGGCCGTCGAAGCCGACCTGTTGCATGACGCCGCTCATGGCTTGGCCAACGATGTCCGGCCCTTTGAACTCGCTGTACGGTCCGTGCTGTCCGAAGGGCGTGACTGAGGTCAAGATCAGTCCGGGGTTGAGCTCGGCGAGATTTTCAAAGCCAATGCCCAGACTCGCCATATAGCCGGGTACGAAGCTTTCGACAGCAATGTCGGCCCATTTGATCAGTCGTTTGAAAAGCTCCTGGCCTTCGGGCTGTTCAAGGTCAAGCGTGACGCCTCGTTTGCTGGTGTTGAAGTGCCACCAGTACAGGCTGTTTTCCCGATCGGGCTGCCCTTCGTGGAGCGGCGCGATGTCGCGCATCGGATCTCCCGTGGGAGGCTCGATGCGGATGACGTCCGCGCCCAGGTCTGCCAGCAGCTTGGTGCAGTAGACGCCGATGGGACCGGCAAGGTCCAGCACCTTGAGGTCGGTCAGCGGGCTCGGTTTTTCGTCGACTGGGTGTTGCATGATCGATCAGCTCCGGCCCTCAGGAGAGAGCAGGTCAGTTATTGCGAAACGTTAGCACCGAGTGCGGGAGGGGTCAACCGCGGCTATTGCAGGACTCTGATCGGTGATACCCGGTGTGGGATATACTGTCTTTGTAGAGTACGCTGGAAATCGGCAAGGCCCTGCGAACCCTAAAGGAGTCCCGCGCATCCAAGCTCACGGTATGCCACCGTCTGCCGCCCAGGCACAGAATGTGCTCATTAACCCCAAAAGTCGAGGCACTCATGTTTCTTGAAATTGAAATCGAACAAGAACAAGAAGAGGACGGCCGCTGGATTGCAGAAGTCGTCGAGCTTCCCGGGGTCATGGCCTACGGCGCCACTCAAGGCGAAGCCAAAGCGAAGATTCAGGCACTTGCACCGCGCGTCTTGGCTGGAAGACGCGGAGGGACCGAAGGGACTTAAAGGACGAAAGAGGCAGCGCGGCTACCGAACTGGGAGCATCTATCCGATACCAACGATCGCGCGCAGGCGTGTCCAGATTCGGCTTGCGAGGACTAGTCGTCGGAGGGCGTGACCACGGTTAGGCCGTAGCCGCGAACCCACTCGGCTATCTTGGCCATGGCATCGTTGTCGGGCGTTTCCACCTCGGGCATGGTGCTGTCTTTGGCGAGGCTCGTGTACTTCGAGACAGCCATGCTGTGGTACGCGAGAAGCCGAACGGCTGTGATGTTGTCCATGCCCGCGAGTAGCTCAGCGGCCTCGCCGATCTGCTCCCGCGAGTCGTTGATCGTGGGCACGATGAGCATGCGAATCTCGACCGGCGTGCCGCGATCGTGCAGCTTGCGCAGGTTCTGGATGATGCGCTCGTTTGTTACCCCGGTCGCGTCTTTGTGGTCGTCATCGTGGATGTGCTTCAGGTCGTAGAGCACCAGGTCGACGTAGGGAAGCGCCCGTTCGTAGAAACTCCAAGGCACCTGGCCGCAACTGTCGAGCGAGGTGTGGAAGCCTTCGGCTTTGCAGGCTTTCAGCAGGGCCGTGGCGAAGTCGATCTGCAGGAGCGGTTCGCCGCCGGACAGGGTGACGCCTCCGCCCGTTACGCTATAGAACGTCGCGTCCTCGCGCACCTCGTTCATCACCTCGGCCACCGTGGTCTGATTGCCGGCGAGCATAAGCGCGTTCGAGTTGCACGCCTCGACGCATTGCTGGGACAGATCGCAGCCGGCGCGGTCGAAGGTCCGCTGACCGCCCTCGGCTAGGATTTGGGCGCCGGTCGGGCAAGCCTCCACGCACGAGCCGCAGGCGATGCAGCGGTCGGGGTAGAAGAACACCTCGGGTCCGTGGGCGATCGCTTCCGGGTTGTGGCACCAAACACAGCGCAACGGGCATCCCTTCAGGAACACTGTTGTCCTTATGCCAGGGCCGTCGTGCACGGCGTAGCGCTTTATGTCGAAGACCAAGCCGGTTGCGGTGTTCGCAGCCGTCGGAGCGTCCACGAAGCTACGCGCCATGTGCCAGCCGTCCGATGAACTGGTCCTGCGCCTCTCGCGAAAGTGTCGTGAAGTAGACGCTCCAGCCGGTGACCCTGATCTGAAGCGATGCGTACTTTTCTGGATGACGCTGCGCGTCTCGCAGGGTTTCGACGTCGAAGACGTTGAACTGGATGGCGTATCCGCCCTCTTGGAAGAACGTCTTGATCAGACCGACGAACGCCTGGAGCCCTTCCTCGCTCGCGATGGCGGTTGGATGCAGCGTGACATCGAGAACCGAGCCGTTTGGGGTCGCGGTGAAGTCGATTTTCGAGACCGAGTCGATTAGCGCGGTCACGCCCTTTCGGTCTCGGCCGTAGGATGCGCCGACGCCGGGCGCTAGCGACTCGTGAGCCTTTCGGCCATCGGGAAGAGCGCCGGTGCCTTTGCCGCCGGCGAGGGCGAACGTGAGCGTGAACAGGGCGGCCTGCGAGCCTCCGCCTCGACCATTGGTGAACGAGTGGACCTTGTCGCTGAAGTGATCGGCGACTTGACGCGCGATGCCGTCGACCTCGCTGTCGTTGTTGCCCCATTTCGGCACGCGGTTCAGCAGGTACTGGCGCATGTTCTCTTGACCGTCGAAATCGACCGACAGTGCATCGAGGACGTCCCCGAAGGCGTATTTGTGCTCGTCGAACACCGCTTGTTTGACGGCAGCGAGCGAGTCCGCGGCGTTTGCCAGTCCCGCTCCGACGAAGCCGACGGTGTTGTAGACCGGGCCGCCTTGGCCGACGTCTTTGCCGCGGGCCAGGCAGTCGTCGATCGTGCCGCCGATGAGCGGCGACGGGTTGATCTCGGGCCAGAGCCGCTCCGCCTCGGCGATGAATCGGCTGGTCGTAGTGAGGACGAAGTCGAGTTGTTCTAGGTAGGCGTACAGCAACTGCTCGAACGTCGTGAACTGCCGAGGGTCGCCCGTGTGCGGGCCGATCTGCTTGCCGGTAAGCGGATCGACGCCGTCGTTGAGCGCCAACTCCATCGGCTTGGCCAGGTTGACGGTGGTGTTCATCGTGCAGGCGGCTTCTTTGCCGTCGACGGCGGGTTCGTAGCAGCCGATGGGCAGGTACGTGCGGGCGTGCTCGACGGGTTTGCCGCGCTTTACCAGCGCTTCGATAGCAACCGCGTCGTTCATGAGCACGAACGAGTTGCGGCCCCGCCGCACCATGTCCGCGACTTTCCGGTACAACTCGTCCGAGTGCTCGGGCAGGTAACGGACCGACAATTTCGGGTCGGGGACGCAGAGGTCGTCGAACGCATCGAGAGCCACGTAGGTGAGATCGTTTTCGAGGATAGAGCCGTCGGCGGCCTGTCCTCCGAAGACGAAGTTCTTGCCGTTCTCGGCGCCCTGAGTTCGTGAGTACCACTTGAACCAATAGAATTTTATCAATTCTTTGGCTTGTTCCCGATTCAGGCGTCCGGAGTCGATGTCCGCTCTGTAATACGGGTAAAGGATGCGGTCGAATTGGCCCATCGACCGGACGTCTTCGCCCTCCATCTCGATGAGCTCGTGCATGAGCCACGTGAATTGCAGCACTTCGTGGAACGTCTCGGGCGCGTGAGCGGGAACGTGGCGTAGTGTCGCAGCAACCTCGGCAAGGCGTTTGGCGTTGTCCGTGTCCGATGCGGCCATGTCTGTCGCCAAATCGGCGAGCCGATTCGCGAACGCGATCGACGCGTCGTAGACGGTCTCGACGGCTTCGAAGAAATCGAGTTGCTCTTGAGTGGCCTGATCGCCCAGCGTTTCTCTGGATTGGCGGGCCTGGTCGATTAATCCGAGCAAGCCACCGGCGAACATGTTCTCCCATCCTGGGGAGATGTGCCCGAGGTCCAAACCAGCTTTGGGAGTGTTCGACATGCCGATCTCTTGGGCCTGATCGAACCATGCGGCGCCTTCGGCGAGCGGTCCGGCGGCGGCTTCGTCGAGCCACGTGCCGCGCTCAAGCTTCAGGCTGTAGAAGCTTCCCTTGGTCAGTTTGCGCAGGATGTGGCCGTGGTTGAGCTTGTCGGCGAACCAGTCGTTGGGATCGACGCTGATCTGGCCGCGTGACACAACGATTCGATAGACGTTTGCCTTTTGCAGGACCTTCGGTTGGTCGGCGTGCGTCGCCAGATATTGTTCGACTTCGGCCTCGAGCTCGTCGAGCGGGATGCCTCGATCCGCAGCGTATTGGATGTCCTGGAATTGGGCGAAAAGGCCGTCGCTGACATCATCGAACGTGCCCCATAGTCGTTGTGTGTCAACGGCATCTGTTGTAACAACCACGTGCGGACCTCCCTGATTCAAGCCATCGTGATCTGACGATTATACCATTTGGGATCGTGACCAGGCCGTCGCCCGAGGTCGGAGCCCGTTGTCAACGATCCGTACGCGTTCCGCAATCCAACGACAAGTTTGGGGCACGCCACATGTCCTCGAATCTCGATTCTATCCTGACGAGCCCCATATCCGACTATCGAGCGCCTGACATCAGACCTACGAGAAGTTACCGCAGGGTTTCGTTGTCCACGTCGATCGCCTTCTCTGCGATCGTGGTCATCACGTTCCAGGCGTCTTCGTAGTGATCGAGCGTGTTGGCCGTGGCGTTGTTTCGCTTTGTGTCGAACAGGACGTACTCGGCGCCTAATTCCTGCAAGATGTCAAGGTCAGCTCGAATCTGGTCCAGGGTGCCCTCTCCGGCAACGCGGTCGTCTTCCGGCAGCGGCGAATCGGTGATGCGACAGAATATCCGTGGGCAGAGAGGCGGCATAGGTTTCCCCGCCTTCTCGGCGATGCTTCGCAGGCGCGGCATCGCTTCGTCGCGGAGCCAGTCCGCCCGGATGCCCAGGGGATGCCACGAACCGCCAAACTTGACAGCCCGTTCCATGCCGGGAACTCGGCGTCCCAGGCCGCCGCTGCCTCCGACCCAGATCGGCGGGTGCGGTTTCTGCACAGGTTTCGGGGCAAGCATGACGTCTCGGAACTTAGTGTACGGTCCTTCGTAGGAGGCCACATCCTCGGTCCACAACGTTTTGATAGCTGCCAGGTAGTCGTCCGTTATCGCTCCGCGTTTGTTCATCGGAATGCCGAACGCTTCGTACTCGGAGACCGACCAGCCAACTCCGACCCCGAAAATCAGCCGTCCGTTGCTGAGCTGGTCGATGCACGCGGTCATGTGCGCGAGATGCAAGGGGTGACGATACGGCACCACGATGACGGTTGTGCCAAGCATGATCTTGGTGGTCTGCGCCGCCAGCCACGCCATGTTGGTGAAGGGCTCGTAATAGGGCGCCGGGTATTGGGGCAACACGTCCGGCGTCAGCGCGACGTGGTCGGCGGTCATCAACAGATGCAGACCGATCGTCTCGGCGAAACGGGTCCAACGAAGCATGTGGTCCGGGCTCGCGCCGGGACCTGAATGGTGCAATTTCAAACCAAATTTCACGAATATCTCCTTTGCAGGTGCGATCTGTCGACGGACACATATCCGGTCTGAGTGCCGAGTGCGATGACCGGCTCCCAATCATGCGTGATCGGCAAGATTACGTGGTCCGGGAGGGCGTTTTTATTGGCAAATGCCCTCCCGGGTTCAGTGCTGTGTGGTGATTAGCGGGCGGGCACGGCGGAGAATAGCTCGTCCGGCCAACTGCTCGTGTGGTACGGATAGACCCACTTCGACACGTTCGGACCCATCGCCCACGGACTGACGAAGGAGGCTATCTGGACGGACGGCATCCATTCATACATCTTCGTTTCCCATTCCATGGCGATGTCGAATTGATCCTCCAGGTCTAGCGCAACGCCGAGGCTGTCGACAAACCCCTGAGAGAAGTCGTAGGTATAGCCCGGGCCTCAGACCGTGTCCGCCGTTTGGAAACCGATTCCACTAATGACGTTGATCGGAAGACCGTAATCGCTGTGGTTCCAGATCCACGCGTCGGAGATTGTCTTCGACAGCATGGATGGCTGTTTGGCTTGATATGCTGCCTTCTCGACTTTGGCAGTCAGGCCGATTGCTTCCCACATGGGCAGCAGCGCCTCTCCGACCTCTTCCAACACTGGGTTTGATCCAACGGGGATGAAGAACGGGAACTCGAATCCGTCGGGATAGCCAGCCTCGGTAAGGAGCGCGATGGCGCCCGCGGGGTCGGTGGGCACTTTCCACTCAGGATTCCATCGTGGGTTGCAGGAGTCGATTCCGATCACGTATGCGAGGCAACCTCTGCCACCCAGAATGGTGTCGACGATCGCTTCGCGGTCGACTGCCATGGACATGGCCATGCGTACTTTACGGGCGTTCTCCATGTCTGCGGGATCGCTTGGGTCGCCTACCCACGGACGCTCGGTCGTCGGCGCGTTGCCGGACGGGGTTCCGTCCTTCTTGGTGTCGGCGTAGTATTGGCCTGAGAGCCAAACGTTGACGCCACCGCTTCCGAACTTCTGCCTGCCCTCGATAAGCCTTGCCCTTGGCACGGCGGCGACCTGGTCGATCTGGCTCGCGGTTACCGGGATGATGTCCGCTTCACCGGTCTGGAGCATCGCGATCTTGGTCGCGTCTTCGGGAACTTCCAGAATCTCGACCCTGTTGAATCCCGCAGTCTGGCGCCAGTGCGGCACGAACGCTTCGAGGACGATGGAGTCGTCCGATATCTGCTCGATGACCCGGAATGGACCTGTCCCATTAGGCGTCAGGTTCGCTTGGTCACCGCCGATCTGATCGAAAAGCTTTTTGCTGGAGATGGGCGCATTGCCGTCCAGCAATTTGGTCAGGGTGGATATCCACCTCATGTTCGCCGACTTGAGGTTCATCTTGACCGTCATGGCGTCAGGGGCGGTTATCTCTGCGTAGAACGGGTTGATCACCTCACCGAGCTTCTTGTTGCCATCGAGCCTGCTGTCTTCGAAGGTGAAGACGAAATCTTCGGCAGTGACGGTCCCCGTCGACTCGTCGTGGAATGGCACGTCCTCGCGGACGGTCAAAGTGACGTCGTCGGCAGTCAGCACCCAGGAGCTGGCCAGTGAGGGCACGATGACAAAGTCTTTGTCCCAATGCAACGCCGACTCGTAGATGCCCAGGAGGAGCGCCCTGTTGTTGTAGGGCCACAACATCTCCTTTGGCCGGTAGCTCGATGCAGGTCCGACAACGTTTACGGCAACGATCAACGTGCCGCGCGGTTGCACGGCGCCCGGTGTAGGCGTCACGACCAACTCGACAACCACGGGGGCGGCGGTCGGCATGGCCAATATGGCCTTGGAGACGACATCTTCGATGTCCTTGTTTGAAAGGGGAGACGGGCTGGAACTGGCCGACTCCGAAACGGCCTTCACCACGAGGTCTTGAATCTCTTCTTTGGTCACGCCTGGCGTCGTCGCCGATGCGACAGCACTCTGGACCATCGCACTGATCTCGGAAGCCGTTGGCGGTTCGGTGCCCGCGGCGGCCGCGGCGTTCACAGCCGTCTCGACCAATTGCTGGATCTCAGCGCCGGATACCGGCGCCGGCCCGCTTAGAGCCGCAGCGGGGGCGGTGGCCGGGACGGCGGCCTTGAGGCGTCTTGTACGAGTTGGCTTAGTTGCGCCTGATCTATCGCGGGCGCAGGCGCTGGGGCGGGCTCGGTGTCGCTACTGCAAGCAATCGCAAACACGAACGTCAACAAGAGCGTCACAACACACCTGACGTTACTCGATTCGGGATTTACCGTACATTTTCTTCCTCCTGCCTGTTCTGTCTATTGGCTTCATTTGGCCACTTGTCACATGAGATTGGCGCTTGTCAGAGCTAAACGGCGGCGGTACCGTACGGGTTGCCCGCGGCCAGGTAGGCCAGATCGATTAACCGGACGGCATTGTAGCAGTCTCGAGCGCTCACCGGAGGTTTCTCGCCTGAGACCGCAGCCTCGATCGTGCGACGCAACACGCTCATGGTTGGCGCCCCCACAGGTTGAATCGATTCGGACCCGTCGGCGGTGTGCAACTTGATCTCGTCGCCTTCGGTGATCAGGATCGCGTGTTCAAACGCGATCTTTATTTGCCCGTCGGTTCCATCGTATGGGAACCCGTTGCCGATCTCGATTGTCCCCGTCACACCGCTGTCAGTTTTGACCAACACCGAAGCGTAGTCCTCGATCGGTTGATGGTGCGTTCCCCAACTGAGGCTGGCGCCTGGAACCTCGATGTTCTCGCCTTCGCCGGTAAGATGAACGAAGCTGTCCAGGCCGTGTGAGCCGAGGTTGCGCAAGCAACCTCCGTTAGCCTGTGCGGGGTCCAGCATCCATGACGCTCCCCACGCCGGATATCGGTCCGATGTCGGGCGGTTCATGCGCTGGTAGAAATGGGTGATCTTCCCCCATGTGCCGGCTTCGGCCAGCTCTTTGGCGTGGTGGATGATGGGCGACGAACGCATTCCGAGCGGCGCGGATGCAAAGCCGTCCGTGGATTCGGACTTTTCGACAACGCTCGCCAGCTCGCGCGCGTTGAAGCTCATGGGTTTTTCCATGATGTAAGGAATGTGTTTGTCCAGCAGATAATGACCGATCTCTGCCATCGTGACATGGGTGCCCAGCGCCAGCACAAAGTCGGGGGCGAGCTCAGACAACATCGCCGGATAGTCGGTAAACGCCGGGATTCCACCCCCGAGTTCTTCAACTCGATGAGCGGCGATATCCGCGCCGGAGTCGTGGATCCCAACTATTTCAACATCCGGCATCGCGGCAAGGTGGCGAAGGTATGCGGCATCCCACAGCGAGTGCCAATGAGTCATGCCGATTGCGGCCACCCGAATTTTCTTATCGGTCGTCTGTGAATCAGTCATCGTATCTCAGCCTCAGTTCAGTTGTCGTAGACGCGGGTCTAACCTGTCCCGGAGCCAGTCTCCAAGAAAGTTGAATGCGAGCACGGTGAGAAATATGGCCATGCCAGGGAAGAACGCTATCCACCATGCGGTTGCCAGGTAGGTCCTCCCATCCGAGATCATCGACCCCCATGACGGCGTCGGTGGCGGGATTCCGGTGCCAAGAAAGGACAAGATGGCCTCGGTCAAGATCAAGTTGCCGACCTGAAGCGTCGCGAGCACGATCACGATGTTGACCACGCCAGGGAAGATGTGCCGGGCCATGATCCTTGGGGTGGATGCGCCTGCAACCTTGGCTAGCGCTACATAGTCCGTGGTTCTGAGCTTGAGGGTTTCGCCCCTCACTTGTCTGGCGAAAAACGACCACGAATTTACCGAAAGTATCCCGACCAAGACCCAAAAGCTCTGGCCGACGACGATCACAATTACAAGTGCAACCAATATCAGCGGAATAGCGAGTTGCAGGTCGATCAATCTCATGATGACTTCGTCGACCCGCCCGCCGAAGTACCCTGAAATCATGCTCAGAGTAATCCCCACGATCATCCCGATGCTGAGCGAAACGCCGGCAACAATCAATGATACTCTGGCACCGTATATTACGCGGCTAAGTAGGTCGCGACCCTGTTGGTCGGCGCCCAGCAGATACTTTGTGCTTCCGGCCTCGTCCCAGAAGGGTGGCGTGTTTCGGTCTCTCAGGTTCACCCCCGTTGGGTCGTAGGGCGCTACCAACGGGACAAATACGCCGCAGATTACAAGGATGAACAGCAGCACGCCGGGAATGACCGGCCATCGGCGCAGGAACCCATTCGCCTTTGAAATCGGAGACTTTTGCTGGTCAAACGACGTATTTACTCGTGTTGTCACTTTGGTCTAAGCCACCTGGGTGCTAGTTGTATCGTATTCGCGGGTCTATGAGTGAGTAGGCGATATCCACTAGAAAATTGACGCCGATGTAAAGTAGGGTTACGAACAATATCGTGCCGGTCAGAAGCGGGAAGTCGTTTTGGTAAACCGACTCGAGCGCCAGCCCGCCGGTGCCGGGCCAGGCGAAGACCGCTTCAGTGCCCACTGTGCCGCTCACGAACCCGGCTAGGACCAGTCCCGCAAGTGTGAGCGGCGGGATTCGGTGCGTTGCGAAGCGCATGCTTCCAGATGACGCGGTTGTTGCTGACTCCTTTCGCTCGGGCCAGCTTGACAAATTCGGAGTCCAACACTTCCAGCATCGCCGATCGAACCAGGCGGAGTTGCGCCGAGGCAGCGATCCAACCAAGGGCGATGGATGGCAGGATGTAGTGGTCGAGACCTCCACGCCGGCCGGTAGGAAGCCATTCGAGTTTGACGGAGAATATCAGAACCAGCATGATGCCGACCCAAAAGGCGGCAGCGCCTGCCCGAAGAGGGCGAATCCCCTGCCGAGGTAGTCCCATATCGTCGCACGCTTGACCGCTGAGAGAACGCTAGAGGCCAACCGACCGCGATTGCAAAGACCCACGAAGCAAGGCCAAGTTCAAGGGTGGCGGGTAGTCGTTCAAGCACGGCGGTGGTAACGGGGCGAGCTTCCCGGAGCGAGGTGCCCAGATCGCCGCGGATCGCTTTGCCAAACCACACCAAATACCGGACCACGACCGGCTGATCGAGGCCCATCTCTCGACCCCGGGTGTCCCACTGTTCTTCAGTGGTCGAGTCGTTAAGGTAGAGCAGCCTCGGATCGCCTTGGACGCGCGACATGGCAAATACGATGATCGTGACGGCGATTAACACGAGCAGCATCGTGAACAGTCGCCTCACCAGGAACGCTTGCATATATTATTTGCTTTCGCATGACCGGTGCGGCCAGCGATCGGAACGGTCTGATTTGGACGTGATTTGTCCATTGCCACGAATCGGTGGCGCTTCTTGGGACGCTCGGAAGATACCTGAAAGCTGCCTAGGTGTCAATTGGCGATGAAAGACGTTGTCAACGCCTGAACAGATTCGAAATTCACCCACTGGAATCAAGCCGCGCCGGCTGTGGGACCGGGTACGTCGCCGAAGTCGCTGCCATGTCGATGAACGCCGCGACCAATCGCCTTGAGAGACCAAAAAACAAGGCAACAGCCGGACGGACCGTTTCTGCGTGGCCGAGGCGTCCTGCTTAGCGTCGTGCCACGTTTGTTGACAGACTTGCGCAGACGCCCGCCGACAACCACACGCTAATCGATGCCCAAGCTTTGAATCTGTTTGCACGCCAGCGAGTTAGCTGATATGCTGATGCGCGTATTCTGGCCGAAGTTCTCGAGAGAAGCCTTGCCAGCCGACGTGCGATCCCTTCTGCTATTTGGGGCGCCGGACGCCAACCTAACGGACGAATCTGAGGTGAATCAGTGACTTTCGGGCAGGCCATAGCTGCCGCGCGCAAAGAACTTGGGGTCAGCCAGCGCGAGTTGGCGTTGAAAGTTCTGAAGGAAGATGGCGCCCCGATATCGCCTCAGTATCTGAACGACATTGAGCGCGACCGGCGCAATCCTCCAGGCGATCACCTGCTCGCGCAGTTTGCCCGCGAGTTGGAACTTGATGAAGACTACCTCTATTTTCTGGCAGGCAAATTCCCATCCGACGTGCGGTCTGGAACTCCTAACCCGAAACGAGTGAAAGAGGCGTTCAAGGCTTTTCGACACACCCTGAGAGGCAACCGATGAAGTGGGTGCGCGATCGAACCGGGCGCTTCGAATGGAGGCCATTCTATGAGCACCGTGAGATCGACGTCCCATGCGAGGAAGTCGTGATCCGGTTCCTGCTCGAGCGAGGCAGTTTCGTCGACGGCCCGTTGTCCACGGACGATCTCACGGTCTTGATCGAGCAGGACGTATCTGACCTCGACGTCTGTAGACCGTCAGCGAAAGTGGGACACATTCGGGCCTGAAATTAACAGAGACTCACAGTAGGTAAAGCGAGCTCCTGACAGGGGGATAGAATGTCCCCAGGGAAGGAGCAGCAGCGATCGAGAACACAGAAGATAAGAACCTAGCTGCAGAAGAGCGAATCCAGGACACCAAGCGATTCGTTCGTCAGGTTAGATCAGCCACCCGTAGGAAATACACTCCAGAAGAGAAGATCCACATCGTCCTACAGGGCTTCCGGCGGGAGGTCACCGTCACCGAGCTGTGCCGTCGTGAAGGCATCAAG